>FSYA01001548.1_pt1 | contig 17504 bp, 20 predicted proteins | sample 1638301 | NCBI WGS metagenome assembly FSYA01 (sample SAMEA3914788, study PRJEB12502) | metagenome | biome: forest; material: soil | place: Canada | collected 2011-07-03 | depth 0.1 m | reverse complement strand
GGGACAGCCCGCTGGCCCAGCAGACCACCGTGCCGCCCGGCAGCCGCAGCTCCAGCCGCTCGATCGGGCGGTCGGCGGCCCAGGCGGCGAAGGACCGCAGGCCGCGGTCCTGCGCCTGCTGCCGCGCCGGGCCGTCCACGTAGGGGAAGCGGGCCATGGTGTAGTGCCGCATGGCTTCGAGGCTGTGCCCGCGCGCGCTCAGCGCGTCCGCCCTGCGGGTCCACTCACCGGCCCAGGAGCCCGGCCGGTCCCCGTCGTCGGTGGTGATCCCGTCGAGCAGCTCCCGGCAGTGCGCGATGCGCTGGGCGCGGGCGTGGGTGAGCGCGAAGTGCTTCAACTCCGTCAGGTCGTTCACCGGCGACCGCCCGGTGCGGCCCCGGTCCGAGGCTGCACGGCTTCGGGCTGTACGGTGCGGGGCGGCGGCGGGGCGGCGAACCCTTCGAGCGCGTCCCGCAGTTCGGTGAGCACGTCGGCGGCCTCGGCCCCGTCGATCACCCGGTGGTCGAACGCCAGGCTCAGCCGCTGCACCGGCGCGATCGCCAACTCCCCGGCGCGCACCACCGGCCGGTCGACCACCCGTCCCAGTCCGAGGGTGATCGTGCACCCGCCGACGGAGTGGAAGCCGTCCACCGCGCTGTGCCCGAGCGAGGTCACCGCGAACGTGCCCATCCGGCCCGGCCGGGACCGCAGCGGTCCGGTCCCGGCCGCGAAGGCCAGCGCGCCGAGCGGCCACGGCAGCCGTTGCAGGACCCTGGTCCCGGCGAACTCCGGCATCACCGCCGGGTCCCCGTCGCGGTAGTGGTCGACCCGCTGCTGGATGTCGTCCAGCGTGGCGGTGTGCACGCCCGGCAGGAGCCCCGAGAGCACCACCCGGTGGCCGCCCAGGCTCTTGTCCAGGGCGAGCTTGGCGTCCACCGAGTCGTACCGCGCCAGGCGGGGCCGCACCCGGCCGCGCAGCGCGCCGTTGGCGTCGGGGTGGGCGGCCAGCACCCGGCCCGCGGCGTACAGCGCGTACGTCGCCCAGGAGTAGCGGCCGCCCTGCGGCCGACCGGCCGCCCGGTGCGCGCGCACCGCCGTCATGTCCACCTCGGTGTCCAGGAAGACCGGTGAGAAGCCCCGGGCGTACTCCAGGAACCGCAGGGTGTGCCGCCGCTCGCGCGGCAGCGCCGCGACCCGGGTCATACGCCCACCGCCAGCCGGTAGATCGCGCCCAGGTTCGACGCCTCCAGGACGTCGGGCAGCGACAGCGGACGGCCGGTCTCCCGTTCCAGCACGACCACCAGCCGGAGCAGGTGCATCGAGTCCCAGCCGGGAACCTGGTCGAGCCCGACGTCCAGGTGCTCGCTGCCGACCGGGAGGCCGATCTCGTCCCGGACCATCGCGACGAACTCCTCTGTGCCGTTCACGGCTGTGTCCCTTCGAAGTCCTGAGTGAGCCGCAGATGGTCCGGCGGTTCGATGATGTCGACCAGGTCGTGGCGGAAACCCAGGCGCTGGCCGTCGTCGTCCGTCTCGACGAATCCGCAGCTCGGATAGAACGCCCTGACCTTCCCGTTCTTGGCGGTGGGCCGGTACTCGGCGCGGACCGTGCGCACGCCGCTGGCCCGGGCGTGCCGCAGCACCGCCGCCAGGCAGGCGTTCTCGATCCCGCGCGAGAACACCCGGCAGCTCAGCAGGAAGTTGTCCACGTACCCGGTGTCCTGCTCGCGCCGGTAGAGGATCGCGCCGACCAGCCCGTTGTCGCCGAACCGGTCGGCCGCGTGGATGCCCAGGACCAGGTGGTCCGGGTCGGCGGCGAGTCGGCGCACGTCCTGCGCCTGCAACCGCGCGGTGGTCATGTTGAACTGGTTGGTCCGCAGGGTGATCTGCGAGATCCGGGCGATCTGCTCCGGGCGGACCACACCCAGCCGGACCTCGATCCGCAGTTCCCGCAGGTAGTCCTCGATGCTGGCGAAGCTGCCCAGGAAGTCCCGCCGGTCGAGCTCCTCGCGGTACTGCGCGGTCCGGCCGCGGTCGGCCGAGGTGAGCTCCCGCACGTCGAACCAGCCGTCCCGCAGCAGCGCGGGGGCGTGCAGCGCCGGATCCGGGCCCAGCTGGACGACCTCGACCTCCGGCAGCTCGCGGCGCACCAGACCGCACTCGTAGGGGCTGTCGTCGACGAAGACGAAGCTGTCGACACCGAGGTTGAGGGCCTCCGCGAGCGCGCTGATATTGTCGTGCTTGGGCTGCCAGTTGGCGACCACGCGGACGAAGTCGTCCTCGCGCAGCACCATCCCCGGGTGTTCCCGCAGCACCTGGCGGACCGGCTCGTCGTCGTTCTTGCTGACCACCGCCAGCAGCACACCCTGCGAACCGATCTGCTTGACGGTCCGCTGGAAGGCCTGGAACGCCTCGCCCCGGTAGCCCTCCCCGATCTCGATGCCCTCCGGGCCGTCGTCGCCGACGATCCCGCCCCACAGCGTCCCGTCCAGGTCCAGGACCAGGCACTTGCGCGCCCTGCCGGTCACCTGCCGGGCCAGGTGGCCGGCCTCGCGGGCGTACGCGGCGAGCAGTTCCGACGTCAGGTGGGCCTTGGCGTAGACGCTCAGCCGGGGGTCGGCCACCGCGATGCCCTCGGCCACGAGCGGGTCGAGGTCGACCACGACCAGGGACGGCCGGGTGTCGCCCATCCGCAGCAGCCGGGCGGCGCCCTCGTGCCACACCGCGCCGAGCCGGGCCCGGGAGCGGGCGGCCAGCAGCTGGCGGCCGACCGCGAGCGGCAGCGGCATGGTGTTGACCACCAGCGTGCCGCCCTTGGCCGCCGACTCGAACGTGTCCGCCAGCCGCTCGATCTGCGTCAGCTTGGCGTTCAGTACCCGCTCGACGTCGTCCGGGTCCCACGGCGTCGGCAGCTCGTCGAGCACCACCCGCGGGTCGAGCACGCAGAGCACCAGGTCGGGCGCCGCCCGGTAGAGGTCGCTGTCCGGGTCGGCCAGGTCGAACAGGTAGGAGTCGAAGTCCGCGAGGTGCGGTCGCAGCAGCAGCCCGTGCCGGGCCAGTTCCACGGTGAGCGCGGGCACCAGCGGCGACAGCGTGCCGTGGCCGGTGACGGCCACGGTCACCACCGGCTGCGCGGGGTGCTGCCGCAGTACCTCGTCGACGTCCAGCCGGGACAGCAGCTGCCCCGCCTGCGCCAGTTGCTGGTCCGGGGTCTCGCGCAGCAGCCGCCGTACCCGGCCGTACTCGGCGACCAGCCGCCCGGACCGGTGCAGGTCCGCGAGCGTGTCCGGGGCGGCTTCGGCTTCCGGGCCGCCGGAGAGTCGCTCACCCATGCTCTCGGACCTTCTCCAGGACGAAACCCGACTTGATCCACTTGCTGGACTCGATCGCGACCGCGACCGCGTGGTCCCCCGGGACCAGCCTCGGGAGCAGCAACTCCAGTTGGAAGAAGGGCAGCGCGTTGGCGGTGTTGCCGGTGTCGCCGACGCAGCTCACCTCCTGTGCCCGCGGCAGTGCGAGGTGACGCACGATCCGGTCCGTCATCCGGACCGACAGCTGGGGCGGCATCAGGTAGTCGACGTCGTCCGGCTGCCAGCCCTGCCCGTCGAGCAGTTCCTCCAGCGCCTCGGCGCCGAGCACCGGCACGTGCTCCTCGATCGCCTTGAAGTCCTCGTGCAGCGCGCTTCGGTTCTCGTGCCGGTCGCCCATGCCGAACCACTCGACGATCTGCCCCGGGGGCCGGCCGCGTCCGACGAAGCGGACCAGCACCCGGTGCAGCACCGGCGCCCCGGCCACCGGTTCGGCGGTGAGCACCGCCGCCCCGGCGCCGTCGCCGAAGAGCACGGTGTTCACCATCTCGTCGGGAGCCAGCTTGGTGAAGTCGAGGTTGACGTCCACGTGCTTCGCGCACACGTCGCCACCGATGACCAGCACCGTGCGGTGACGGCCCGCCACCATCAACTGGTGGGCGATGTCCAGGGCCTGCATCGCGCCGGTGCAACCGGACTGGAGCTGGAAGCTGGGGACGCCCTCGATGCCCAACCGGTCGGCGACCACGTTGACCGTGGTCGGCAGCAGCGAGTCGGGCATGGACGTCCCCATGACGACCAGGTCCACGTCTTCCGGGGCGACCCCGGCGTTCTTCAGCGCCGCCCGCCCCGCCTCCTCCGCCAGGTCGGCCAGCGTGAAGCGGGCCTCCCCGGTCTCCAGGTCCACGGAGAGGTGCCGGGTGCGGGTGCCGATGAACGTGTCCACCCATTCCTCGAACATACCGGAGGCGTTGAAGAAAGCGCCCAGTTCGGCGTTTCCGATCGGCGGCCCGGGAAGTGCGGTGGCGACTGATCCGATGTGGATCTGAGGGGCAGCCATGGTCGTCCTTTCAGCGGTTTCCACGGTTTCCAAGACCCGGAATTGGTCCCGGGGCCGGCCCGGATCTCGAATCCGCAGCCCCGTCGTGACAACGCGATCCTCGCCGGGGGCAACAAAGTGGCGCTAAAGCTCAGCGCATGCTCAGCGCGTGGCTGCCGAAGTCGTCCTCGGCGACCAGGATCGTCTGGTGCAGATCCCGAAGCGAACGGCACGGTTCGAGCCCGAGTTCGCGACGCAGCACCTCGCAGGCCCGCCGGTACACCTGCATCGCGTCGGCGCGGCGCCCGGCCCGGTAGAGCGCCGTCATCAGGCCCTGGTAGAAGGCTTCGTGCAGCGGATGCTCCACGATCAACGAGTAGAGGAAGCCGATGAGTTCGTGGTCCCGGCCGAAGGCGAGGCTGGAGGCGACCGTCATCTCCAGGCATTCCAGCCGCAGTTCCTCCTGCCAGGTGACGAACCCGCTGACGATCAGGCCCTCCTTGAGGCCGTCGAGTGCCGGACCGCGCCACTGGGCCAGTGCCTGCTCGAAGTAGACGACCGCCTCCTCGTGCCGCTGCGCCCGGGCGTGCACCCGGCCCTCGTTCAGCAGCCGTTGGAACGCGTGGCAGTCCAGCTCGTCCTCGCCCAGCTCCAGCAGGTAGCCGGGTGCCCGGGTGACGATCGGGTGCCTGGTGCCGTCACTGCGGCGGAGGAAGTCCCGCAGTTGCGAGACGTAGACGTGCAGCGCCGCGGCCGCGCGGCGCGGGGGCTGGTCGCCCCACAGTTCATCGATCAGTTGATCCCTGGAGACGACCTGGCCGGCGCGTATGAGCAGCGCCGCCAGTAGGATTTCCTTCTTCCGTGCACTGATCACACGACACTTGCCGTCGTCCACCACCCGCAGCGATCCCAACAATTCGTATCGCACTCGTCCCCCTCGCGGCAGATTAACGTGGGCGTAACATTTCACCTTGTGTCACTCTGATGTCTCCCTCGGAAGACTCACAGGAGCGAACCGGTTCAGCAATAGGGGAAAGCACTTACTGCATGCCGGGCGGCTACCGGGCCGATTCCTGATTTGCGATCGAGGGCGGGCAGTCGGCCCAGGTGAGCGTCGGCGGCGGGCGGGGTACGGACCATGCCCGTGACCGGCACCGGGACTCATCCCTATGACATACGCCACACGCCCGTCCATCGACCCCGAGGGGTCGATGGACGGGCGTGTGGGCCTGCGAGCCGGTTCAGCTCCGGGCTGCGAGCGACTCCGCGTACGGCTTGAGCATCCCGGCGACCTGGGCCCCGCGAAGGCTGCTGGGGTAGTCCCGGTAGTACACGATCTTGCCGTCGCGCACCCGGATCACGCCGATCGAGGAGAGGAACGAGAATGCCTCGCCGGTGGAGGCGTTCTTGCCCTCCACGGTGAACTCGACGGTCACCACATCCGGGGTCACCCCGGGCTGCGCCTGGACGCTGACCCGCTGGATGTCCAGGAGCTTCGACATCGGGCTGTCGGCGGTCAGCAGCGCACGAATCGTGTCGATGCCCTCCCAGCGCGACGGCGCACCGTCGAGGGCGAAGGGGAGCTCGTACACGCCGTCGTCGGCGAACTGGTCGACGAAGGCGTGCTTGTCCTTCGTCTCCATGGCGGTACGAAGCCGCTCGACCAGTTCGAGGCGACTGGTCGTCTGGTCGGTCGCTTCAGTCACGAATCGCTCCATGTGGTTGCATGCGTCATGTCCTGCGGATAGGTTGAAGAGGAGCTCCGTTTCTCACAATACGGAGAGCTTTCTCCCCTTGTCAAGCAGCCTAAGGACATGTCGATGGCAACCCCGTCAGCGGCGCCACGGCGCGCCGACGCGCGCCGCAACCGGACCCAAGTCCTGATAGCGGCGGAAGAGTTGCTGGCAGCTCGCGGGATGCCGGTCTCCTTCGACGATGTCGCCAGACACGCGGGGGTGGGCGTGGGGACGGTGTACCGGCACTTCCCCACCAGGAGCGACCTCTTCCGCGCGGTGGTGGCCAGCGGCATGCTGCGGCTGATCGAGGAGGCCCGCGACCTGGCCCGGGCCGTCGAGCCGGGGCCGGCCTTCCTCAGGTTCCTCAGCCTGATGACCGAGCAGGCCGCGCTCAACAAGGCGCTCTGCCAGGCGTTCGAGGCCTCCGCGGAGCTACAGGTCGGGCCCGAGACGCAGCGTGAGTTCCTCTCCGCCCTGGGCGAGTTGCTCGCCCGCGCCCAGGCCGCCGGGACGGTCAGGGACGACATCGACGCAGCTGACGTGTGCGCCTTCGCGGTGGGCACCGCGACCATGGACCGGGTCCGCGCCGACTCCGCGCGCCCCCAGCGGATGGCCGCACTGGCCAACCAGGCCCTGCTCAGGGTCCCGCCCGCGGCGGCGGCACCGACGACGGCACCGGTCGTAACGAAACAGGCCCCCGCCCCGGCGATTCATAACGAAACGCTGACGCACAGCGCTGCGCGTGACGAAACGCCCCGCACCGGGGCCGTCCCGGCCCTCCACTGCGAGCAGTGCGGCAGCCCGGTCCACCCACTGCGCACCGGCCGCCGTCCCCGCTTCTGCGGAGCGGCCTGCCGCCAGCGGGCCCACCGGCTCCGCCACGCGGCAGTGTCCGGCTGACCACCGCTCCCGACCGACCGTAACGAAACCCCGACCCGGGCGTGACTCCGCGCCCGGCTCTCGTCATGCCCGCCCGGCTCTCGTCCTGCCCGCCCGCCGCCGATCGGACCCCGCTGAGTTCCGCCGCGCTCGTGCCGGAAGTCCTCACCGCGGCCTTGTGGGGCCTGAGCACTGCGGCAACCGGCGCCTCCTGGCCCGGCGCAGCACTGTGCTGGCTGTCGGTGTGCTCCGTCGCGCTGACCCTCGTCGACTGGTCCGTGCACCGCCTCCCGGACAGGCTCACCCTCACGACGGGCACGGGCCTGCTCCTGCTCCTGCTCCTGCTCCTCACCGTGACCGCGTTCGCCGGCGGCAACTGGGCGGCGCTGCTCCGCTCGATTGAATGCGGCGCGGCCCTCGGCGCCCTCTACCTACTGCTGGCGCTGTTCACGAGCGTCGGCCTGGGCGACGTGAAGCTAGAGCGTGTCTTCAAAGGGTTGGCGCTGATGCGGGATCATGTTGGTCATGGTGCGTCGACATGAGCTCGCGGATGCCGAGTGGGAGGTGCTGTCCCGGCTTTTGCCGAGGCCGGTGACGGGGCGGCGTCGGCAGGACGACAGGGTTGTGCTGAACGGAATCGTCTGGAAGCTGCGGACGGGCTCGGCGTGGCGGGATGTTCCGGAGCGGTACGGGTCCTGGCAGTCGCTCTACACCCGGTTCCGCAGGTGGGCGTTGGACGGCACCTTCACCGCGATGCTCCGCGCGATCCAGGCCGAGAAGGACGCCGTCGGCGACATCGACTGGCTGGTCTCGGTCGACTCCACGATCGCCCGGGCCCACCAGCACGCGGCCGGTGCCCGTAAAGGGGGGCCGACGAAGAGGACAAAGCACACGATCACGCCCTCGGACGATCCCGTGGCGGACTGACCACCAAGCTGCACCTGGCCTGCGACGGGCGCGGACGGCCCCTGGGGTTCGTCGTCACCGCGGGCAACGTCAACGACTGCACCCGCTTCGAGCAGGTCATGGCCCAGATCCGCGTCCCGCGCCCGGGGCCGGGGCGCCCGCGCACCCGCCCTGACCACGTCCTGGGCGACAAGGGCTACAGCTCCCGCGCGATCCGCACCTACCTGCGCAAGCGCGGCATCGCCCACACCATCCCCGAACGATCCGACCAAGCCGCCGGCCGCCGCAGGCGAGGCCGCCACGGAGGACGGCCACCCCGCTTCGACAAGCAGATGTACAAGCACCGCAACGTCGTAGAACGCTGCTTCAACCGCCTCAAGCAGTACCGGGCCATCGCCACCCGCTATGACAAAACCCGCGAGTCCTACCAGGCAGCCGTCACCATCGCCTCAATCCTGCTCTGGATCTAACCCTTTGAAGACACGCCCTAGGCCGAGGAGAAACGCGGTCATCGGGGAGAAGGATACGTCGAGGCCGTGCCGGGCGGGCTCGCGACGAACCGCGGTCAGTCACGGCAGCTGTAGTTCGTGATCAGCGGCGGCGCGGTGCTGGTCAGCGGCCTGAGGGCTGGCTGCGGGCATGGGTGTGGCCACCACGATCATGATCGTCCGACATCAACTTCACGGCCGGGGAGTCGATCCCGGACCTGGTGATCGTTCCGGTCACGGCTGGCAGGGTGGATCTGTACAACGGCTCCTCCGGCCCGGTCGGCCTGCTCGCCGACATCACCGGCTACTACGCGGCGAGCGGTTCTGTCTTCGGGACCGTCGGGGGCGGGCGGGGCAATCGCTCCTGGCGCAGCTGCCGTCCTGTCCGTGATGGACCTGTCGTTGACGATTCCGGGCACGGCCACCGCAGTCGTGCTGAACGTCACCGTGACCGGCCCCGCGACAGGGGGCTTCCTCACGGTGTTCCCCGACGGCCAGCCGCTGCCCGCGGTCTCGAACCTCAACTTCGCTGCGGGGGAGACCATTTCCAACCTGGTCGTGGTGCCGGTGATCAACGGAGAGATCGACTTCTACAACGGCTCCGGGGGAACCGTCCAGGTCGTCGCTGACCTGGACAGCTACTGCACCACCCCGTAGTCCGGCCGGACTGTCCTCGACTGCCGCCCGTGCCCGTCCCCTCCTCGCGGAGCGACGGCCACGGGCGCGGTGGTCTCCCCGGCCTTTGCCGCATCGGATCCCGGCCGGTCGGCATCCGGCGCGGCCTGCCTGCCTGCCTGCCTGCCTGCTGCGGGGTGTCCCGGACACAGCAATCGCAGGCCCGGCCGGTGAGGCGAGTCTGAGCGGTGCCATCGATACTGCTTCCGCGATCCTCGCGGTATCGCAGACAGCCACCCCAACGGACGGCCAGGTGAATCCGCGTGATCGATCGAGTGACCTGTGCCACACCCTCGGAGTCCGTGCAGCGGATCGGGCGACGCCGTCGTCAACAGGGTGATTGTCGGACTGAATGGGGAGGGCCCCCGTACGACTCGCATCCAGGACTCGCATCCAGACAGAGAAGGGGGCGGAGTGAGAGCGACTGATGAACCCGGTGTCCCGGATTTCGCCGACTTTGTCACCCAGCGCTCGGCGGCGCTGTTCCGTAACGCCTACGTCCTGACGGGAAATCAGGAGTCGGCCCAGGAGTTGCTGCAGGAGGCGCTGGTCCGTGCGTGCGGGCGCTGGCGGAGGGTGTCCGAGGCCGATTCCCCCGAGGCGTATGTCCACCGGATAATGATCAACCTGGCCAACGACCGATGGCGGCGATGGCGGCGCACAGCTCCCGTCCAGGACCTCGCAGACCGACCCATCCCCGGGGACGAGTACGGGCGCGTCGATACGCGCGACCAGATCATCCGAGCGCTGCACTGCCTGCCCATGGGGATGCGGACCGTCATCGTCCTGCACTACTTCCACGACATGTCCGACACGCAGATCGCCGCCACCATGGGCATCTCGCCCGGAGCGGCCCGGTCCCAGCTCGCTCGCGGTCTGGCGAAACTGCGCGGGCAGCTCCCGCAGCGCCCCCTGCGCCCCGCCCCGCAACAACCCGCCCATCAGCAACCCGCCCACCAGGCAGCACAAGCGGCCCACGAGCACGTCGGAGGCGCGCGATGACGCAGTCGGCACCACCACCGTCCCACCCCTGCGGCCACCACGACGACTTCGAAGAGAGACTGATCCGGGCCATGGACGAGTTCGCCGACGGGACGGTGCCCCCGCTCCTCGACGCGGGTCGGATCGGGGGGCGTGCCCGCCGCAGGCGCCTCGCGAAGACCGGGGCGATCGTCGCCGCCGTCCTGGCTGTCGTCGTCGGCAGTAACGTGCTCTCGATCATCACCTCCTCGCCTTCTACGAAGCCGGCCCCGGCTGCGGCTGCTTCGCGAAGGCCGAGCGCTGCAGCCACGCCACGCCCCTCCGCTGACCGGCGCACGGTGCAAGTCCCTGACGTAGTCGGCCTGAGCCAGGCTGAGGCCACAGCGGTACTGGAAACCGCCAGCCTCCGCGTCGGGACCGTCTCCACCCAGTTCGACAGCGCCCTGCCCTCCGGCCAGGTGATCGCGACCATTCCCGCACCCAACAACCAGGTGCCCTCCGGCTCCCCGGTCGACCTCTGGATCTCGAATCACTGATAACCCACGTCGATCACCTGGTTACAACACCTCCACACCATGCTCATCTGTCCGCACGCCGCCCTGGAGTACCTGTGAACCGTCGCACTGCCGCGCTCATCCTCAGCACCATCGTGGGCACCGCCGCACTGAGTAGTTGCTCGCCAACGGGGACAAGCCCTACCAGCTCAAGTACGCCGAGCAGCAACCCCAGCCCCAGCCTGAACACGAGCAACCCGGACAGCACGGCCTCGCACAGCCCCGCACCGAGTCCCCCGGCAGGCTCCGCGCCCGCCGGGGCAGAGGGCACGAGCGCTGCCGCCAGCGGGACGTGCCCGGGACGGCCCGCTGCCACCCGCTATGTGGCTCTCACCGGACACGACACCGCAGCGGACCTCGTGGAACTCGTGGTTCGTCGCGGCCACTACGTCTGCGACAACCCGGCCGATCCGGACGCCGCCGTGTTTGTCCCCACCGGTTCGAATCAGGAGCTCGTCATCCGTGAGGACGCGCAGATCACCGCCACCACCCCGGTGACCACCGGAACAAGCGGTCGGCCTATCTCCCTGCAGGCACTGCTGAACTGGATCGGCGCCCAGCACGACACACTGGCGGTCTTCACCTACGAGACAGATCCGCAGGACCGTATCGTCCGCCTGACCGAGGTCTATGACGGCTGAAGCCATGAGCCATGTGCCATCAGCCATGTGCCATCAGCCATCAGCCATGTGCCATGAGCCATGAGCCATGAGCCAGGTGAACCTCAGGGCCGAATCCCTGGGCGCCGACGGCGACAGCGGGATGCGGAAGTCCCGGCGGACGTTCGCCGATCGTCGGGTACTCCGGTCAGCTCGCGCCGCTCCTCGTCGGCGGCCCAGTCCTTCGTCAGGTACAAGGCACGGTCGATCAGCGCGTGCCCGCTCCGTCCGGCGTAGGTGAGATGGACGGCGACCTGGGTCAGACCGATACCGCCCAGCGCACCGGAGTACTGCCGTGCGGCGCCCACCGCGTCCGTGGAGGCTTCTCGTCGCCGGTCTCGTCCACCACCAGCACCGCCTGGTCGTCGGCGAGATGGCCAACGGTGAAGAGGGCGAGCTGGTCCCGGACGGCCTCGTGGCCCCACACCGCCCGGGACAGGAAGTGCTGCAGCCGGTGCGGACCGGAATGTCCCAACGCCTCCGCCAGCGTCCAGCAGTTGATCCGCTCCAGCCCCATCAGCACCGCCTCGGCCACCTCCCGCAGCGTCTGCCGGGTCCCACGACGCGGGAAGCATCCCCCACCAGTCCCATGAACGCCCCGACGCCTTCGCGCCGCACCGTCTGCGCTACCGTGACCTCCACGGCCACCGCGCTCTGATTCCTCGTCACAAAAGATCATGATCGTGGTGGCCACACCCATGCCCGCAGCCAGCCCCCAGGCCGCTGACCAGCACCGCGCCGCTGATCACGAACTACAGCTGCCGTGACTGAGTTCAATGAGACAGCGACTGGGTTGCGTGGAATCGGACACCTGCCTTGGTCAATGCGAACCCGGGCGTCTGTCCTGTCGCAGTCCATCTGACGGGCAGAGGGCTGCTGGACCTGCTGGCACGCCATGTCGTTTGAGAACGTTGCCCTCGGTGCTCTCAAACGACATGGCTTTCGCAGAAGTCTTGACGGTGAAAGGTCAGTTCAGCCGTTCTGCTCGTTGGTCAGCCTGCCCGTGGTAGCCCAGAGGCGGTGCTGTGGGCGGTGGTGGCGCTTCCTGGGGCAGCAGGCTCCAACCGAGGTGCGCGGTAAGGAGCATCGCGATCTCAACCGCACCGGTGGACTCCGCAGGCAGGTCATCCGGCCGGGGCTGGTAGAGCCCCGTCAGTTCATCCCGTACCCGAGCATCCAGCAGCATCGCCCGGTCCCGTTCCAGCCACCGCTCGACCCCACCAGCGAGCCCGTTGTGGGGACCTCCCTCCACCAAAACCACCCAATCCCAGGCCGAAAACGCGGCGAATGTGACTTTTCCTTCAGCGACGGATTCACGAGCAGGGGAAACCGAACCACGTGGTGAGTGCGTCGCGAAGCGAGGTCATGGCGGTGGCGGCAGGGTTGTCGACAGCAGCGGCCCAGGCGATACGGGCATCCGGACGAATCAGGAGAGCGTCGGCCGGACGAGCGTCCGTCTCGCCGATACGGATCTCGACCTCGGCGGTCTGGACGCCGATGCGATCGCGCCAGGGCGCGGTGACCTCTCGCAGTTCCTTGCGGTTGGCGAGGTCGAGGAGAACTGGACGGGCCGAGTGCATGAGCTGGGCGACGTCCATGGGGCCGCTTTCGGTGCGCAGGGTCAGGTTGGGTGCCGATGTTCCGGCCAAAGAGTGCTGGTCGGTGCCGGGCATGGGATAGCGAAGGTCGGCACCTGCGATGAGCGCGCCGACTCGGCGGGCCGCTTGCTCGTCGGTGAGCAGTTCCTGCAGGAGCTGCCGGAGCGCTTGGGCGGCGGGGTCCTGCCCGCGGCGGAGGGCTACTTGGGCTTGGGTCTGCATCATCGTGCGTGCCCCGGCGTAGTGGCGCTCGGAATGATAGCTGTCCAGCAGTCCTGCGCTCGCCCAGCCGCGGATATCGGCGGCCAGCTTCCAGGCGAGGTTGACGGCGTCGGTCATGCCGACGTTCAAGCCCACGCCGGTAGCCGGAAACACGTGGGCCGCGTCGCCGGCGAGCATGATGCGGCCGTGACGGTACTGCTCGACCTGCCGGGCCTGGAACCCGTAGCGGGACAGTCGCCTCGCCTCGACGATCGGCAGCGGTGCGCCGAGCACGCGGCGGATACTGTCGGCGAACTCGGCAAGACTCATCGGAGAGTCATCGTCATCGACATCGGCGGCCTCGGCCTCGGTGGTCTGGATCATCAGGTCGCCGGAGGTCCGCCTGCCGAGTGCGAACACGCCCTGCTCGGTGCGGGTGAAGCCCGGGCTGACGCGGCCAAGGCCGGGAACCTCGAGGTCGCCGTTGTCGAGTTGAGTCACCGAGTCGGCGAGTGTGACGTGTCCGAGACGGTTGACTTCAGCGTAGGTGATGCCGGCGAAGGGGATGCCGGCGAGGTCGCGGACCGTGCTGCGCGGGCCGTCGCAGCCGACCAGGAATCGGGCTGTGACCTGGTACGGCCGGCCGTGCGGTCGGCGCACCCGCACCGCCACTCCGGAGTCGTCCTGGCTGACGCCGACTACCTCGTGTCCGCGGCGGATCTCAGCACCGAGTTCGTGGGCGTGCTCGTCGAGGGCTTGCTCAAGCTTCGACTGTGGGAGCGAGATCCCGCGTAGCGGAGGCTCGGGCACGTTGGTGAAGTCGATCTGCAAGGTGCCGAACGGGTATCGCAGAGCCGGTTGACGGGGATGATCGCCGATTGCCTCCAACCGGTCGAGCAGGCCCCGGTAGGCGAGCAGTTCCAGGATCTGGCCACCGAAGCCGTTGGCCTTTGCGGTTTCCTTCAGTTCGGAGCGGCGTTCGAGCACCAATGGCCGGGCTCCGGCGAGGCGCAGTTCCGCGGCGAGCATCAGTCCGGTCGGGCCGGCGCCCGCGATGACGACGTCGGTATCCATCGGCTCGAAGTCCTCCATGGCGTTTGTGCGTGCTTCGGCATTGAACGGCAACATGGGTTAGCGCTCTCGTTTCCGCAGGTTGTGGCGTCGTCTGCGATTGTGCGGCATGCCGGGGGCCTTGCCGCAAGGCCCCCGGTGCGCTAACGGGCGGCACCATCAGCGTCCAGGGGATCGCCCCGGGCAACGTCCGCACCGTGACGGCAGACGGCCGGTTCCCAGCGCCGTGATGATCCGGGCGGCTGCGGTCGGTCCGTAGACGGCGAGGCGCCCCAGTTCCGCGAAGGCCCTGTCGTAGAGGGCGAGTTCGGGCGCGGGCCTGCTGGGCGGCCGACGACGGCGAGGCGGGGACGGGCACGGGGCAGCGACACCTAGCCGATCTTGTAGTCCTCGTGGGGGGTGGCGCGGGCCCAGACCTGCTCGAAGGCACCCGTGCACTTCTTGACCACGAACGGCTCCTTGCGGTGCTCGAAGGGCTCCTGCGCCCAGTCGCCGTCCCCGCTGAAGTGGTGGAACTGCACCAGACGGTCGTCCAGGACCCAGAAGTCGTTCCCCGGAAGCGAGATGTCCGAGGCCCGGGACCCGGGCAGCCAGCGCACCCGCTCCCCCACCGCCAGGTTCACGATCGTGGACTGGTGCAGCCAGCGGGTGTAAGCCGTCACCGGCTCAGAGACTATCCGCGCCCGGCGGACCTGGACGCCGCGGGCGGTCGCGTCGCGCACGATCGTGGCCCCCCCCCGCCAGCTCTCACTGTCCGGGTCCAGGTCGATTGGGCCGGTAGCCTGCCACGCGGCGAACTCCTCCGCCTCACCGGCCACCCCGTAGGCGTCGCGCATCTCCAGGTGCACCGCCGTGCTGCGGGCCTTCCCGATGAACTCAGCCCAGTCGATCTGCTGCATCGCACACCCTCCGCAGTGCTTCCACCTGGTACGCAGGAACGCGGACCACGTCCTCACCCCCGGGATACCCGGCTCGCGGTCCAGGGCAAGGGCTGCGGACATCCGCTCCCGCAGTGCCGCGCCTGCCTTCCACCCCTGGACGACGATCTCCCTCGTGTCCTGGTCCAAAGTCTCCGGGGCTCCATGCCAGTCGACCAGCATCTCTTCGTTGTTCGCCGCTCGCCAGGCCCGCGAACTGGACCCTGACTATCGGGTCGAGGTCGAACAAGTGGATCCGTCGTCACCGAACCCGACCAAGGGGTGACGGCGCATAGTGGTGGGCAAGGTTGGTGGCGAGATCGCGGAGGTGAGCCCTGGCTTCGGTGGGGCCGTGCACAGTGATGGCGCTCCCGAACGGCAGTAGTGCTCGCACGTCCTCCAGATGCAGGAATCGGATTGTTACCCTGTGGCCGGTGGGGGATTCTTCATGGTCGTCCCGGACGAGTCGTTGGCCAAAGATCCATTGCGCTCGCTCGAGCTGGGTCTGGTCGATGGTGGCGCTGACCTCTATCGCGTGGTTGTGCTCCCACTGATCAATGAGCGCTGCAGCGACGGTGGCCAGGGTCTGGTTCTCGCGGATCCGTCGTGGCTGGTCGACTTCCTTCCACGTCGTGATCCGTTGGAGTCGGTACATCCGTGGCACTCGGGCACAGTCGGCGACGAGATACCAGAGGCCGGCCTTGGCGAACAGCCCGTAGGGATCCACGACGAGGTCGCGTGGGCATGACTCGTGTGGGCTGTCGTACTCGATCTGTAGCTGGCGACCTCGCCGCACTGGGCCGATCAGCGAAGCCGGAGTCGTGCCGGAAGCTCGTTCCTGGAGCCAGGGACGGCTGTCCACGTGCACTACGTCGGTGAGCGGCGGGAGCTCATGACCTAGACGTGACTGTGTAGCGACGATCTTGGAGAGCGCGCGCTGGCTTTCGACCGATGTGTTGAGCTCCGCACGTTGCTTCTCGTCCAGCCCGGTGAGCGACAGGCAATCACGCTCGCCCGGCGTGAGTCGCGTGAGGTCGAGCCCGGACCCGGGCAGCATGGTCACGCCTCCGAGGCGCCCCCGTTGTGCGGTCACCGGCAGTCCGGCGTCGCGGAGCCAGTTCAGGTCTCGGGTGATGGTTCGAAGGGACACCCCGAGCGCCGAGGCAAGTTCCTGTGTGGTCACGGCATCCCTCGATTCGAGGAGCAGCATCAGGGAGAAGAAGCGGTCTGGGGTCACACACCAAGTTTTTCAGGAATTGCGACACGATGCGGCGCATATCCCGGTCAGGCTGGTGGATGCGTACCTACCACCTGTGAGAAGGAACAGCCATGACCACATCCGTCGTGTCCATCGTCTATGTGAACGACGCTCCCGCCGCAGCTCGTTTCTACGGCGACCTCCTTGACATGAGCCCTTCGTTCGAGACTCCGGGATACATCACCTTCGACCTCGGGCCGGGCGCTGACCTCGCTCTGTGGTCTGGCCAGTTCGAGGATCTGTCCCCGGATGTGCCGCGTACCAGTGAGGTTTGCGTGGCCATCGACCGTGGACCCGACGAGCTCAACGCGATCTTCAAGCAGTGGAAGGCCAAGGGCGTCACGATCCTGCACGAGCCTCATGACACGGGGTTCGGGCTGACCTTCCTCGCAGCCGATCCTGACGGGAACCGTATCCGCGTCGCACCGAAGGACTGAAAGGCCACAATGCGATGGGACGTGTCTGGCACCGCTTCGCGAGCCGCCTACGGCCCCCGACGCCGTCTTCGTACCGGTCGTGGTGGGCGCGGGCCGGCCTCGTGGGCGAGCGCACCACGCACCGCACGGACTCCACCCACGTGTTGGCCGCGGTGCGCGACCTGACCCGGCTGGAACTGGTCACCGAGGCGGTCCGTGCCGCCCTCGAAGAAGTCTCCCGCACCGCCGGGCACCTGCTGATCGGCCTGGTCGACGAGGACTGGGGGCGTCGGTACGGCCGCCCGGTGCGGCTGGGCAAGAACCCCACCCGGCCCAAGACCCGGATCGATCCTGGCCGCCGGCAACGACGCCCGCCAACTGCTGGAGAGCCCTCACCATGACCGGGCGGGCTACCGTTCCGGCCAACAAGTCGAGGCCCTACGGCAGATCATGGTGCAGAACTACTACCGCGACGCGGCAGGCCGCCTGTGCTGGCGCACCACCGAGGACGGCGGGCTGCCGCCCTCCTCGTTAGTGATCGTCTCTCCCTACGACACCACGGCGCGCTACGTGCGGCACGGGCACATCATCCGCTGGAAGGGCTTCGCCGTCCACCTCACCGAGACCTGTGCCGCCGAGAGCACCAATGTGATCACTGACGTGGCCACTATCTCGGCCGCCGCCAACGACGGCCAGGCGCTGCCCGGCATCCACGCCCGCCTGGCGCGACGCGGTCTGCTGCCCGCCGAGCACCTGGTCGACGGCGGCTACACCTCCCTGGTCCGCCTGAAACGCGCCGCCCGCGAACACCAGGTCACCGTCACCGGACCGCTGCCGGGC
>FSYA01000956.1_pt1 | contig 17636 bp, 14 predicted proteins | sample 1638301 | NCBI WGS metagenome assembly FSYA01 (sample SAMEA3914788, study PRJEB12502) | metagenome | biome: forest; material: soil | place: Canada | collected 2011-07-03 | depth 0.1 m | reverse complement strand
TCCCCATGCCTTCCATGATGGACATCCCTCCGGGGCCATGACCCCTGATCTCGGATGTCCGTCAAAGCGGACCAACCTCACCGCTGGAAACAGACCTACCACCCGTGATGCCACCGCGCCATGCGTAGGTCTGCGCGCTCCTGCGGTCCGCACACGGGATCGCTGCGTCGCGGATCAGCGGCGTCCCGCACTGACTTGGGCGCGGCAACTCCCACAAGCGTGCCGGGCGCTGGCTCCGTAGCGGTTGTCCGGTGGCAGCCGTCGGATCATCCGAGTGCCGTCGCTGCGGTCAGCGGGTCATGGTGGTGTTGTGGGCGTGGGTGAGTTCGATCGCCCGCTCCCGGTCCCGCTGCTCCAGTGCGTCCACGAGGGCTGCGTGGAGCGCGTGGCGCTCGCGGATGTACTCCTGCAGCGGCTGCTCCCTGGCCGGCAGCACAGTCAGGGTATGTGACTCGATGATCTCCAGCAGGCTGCTGTAGAGCGACCGCAGCAGCGGGTTGGGGCTGATCGCGGCTATCCTCGCGTGCAGGTGCCAGTTGGCATAGACGAAGGCGCGGGCGTCCTCGGCCTCGACCGCCTGCTCCATCTGCTGGAGCTCCTTGCGCAGGTCGGCGACGTCGGCCGGGGAGCCGTGCCACAGGGCGTCCTCGATCAGCAGCGGGTCCAGGGCGTCGCGGATGCGCATGGCGTCGGCGACGTCGGTCTGGTCCGTGTCCAGCGCCAGCACCGAGTTGCCGAGGCGGACCATGGGCGACTGCTCGGCGACGAACAGGCCTCCGCCGGGCCCCGGGCGGACGGTGACCAGGCCGCGGGACTGCAGCAGGCGCAGGGCCTCGTTGAAGGTGCCGACCGAGACTTGGCACAGCGTGCGCAGGTCCTCCTTCGTGCCCAGCCGGGCCCCTGGGGACGCCCTGGCGACCAGCGCCGTGATGCGGTCGGCGGCGGTCTCCGCCCGTCGTGGCGGGCCGTCGTATGTGGTGGCCACTGCATCCCCTCGCATCGTCCTATTCATCATAACGATATCAGGGCTTCGGTCTTGACGTCAGGGTCAACCAGGCGCAATATCGTCGTAATCATCATGCTTGTAAGGAAGGTCGGGAGCATGTGCCCCGATCTGTCCCAGGGATCCGTCCAGCAAGGAGTCGCCTCGTGCGTATCGCCAATCTCTCCGGCCGTCTGGTGCTGTTGCACGAGGGCAAGGCCGTCGACGTGGAGCAGGCCAGCAAGGGTGCCTTCGGCTCCGAGCCGCAGGCCGTGTACGAGCGCTGGGAGGAGTTCACGGCCTGGGCCGCGGGCGCGGACCTGACCGGCGGCACGGCCTTCGGGCCGCAGGATCTCGGCTCGCCCGCCCCGGCGCCGCGCCAGGTGCTGGCGGTGGGCCTGAACTACCGTGACCACGCCGCCGAGTCCGGCTTCGAGGCGCCCAAGGGCCTGCCGCCGGTCTTCACCAAGTTCGTCACCAGCGTCTCCGGGCCGGTCACCGACGTCCGGCTGCCGAAGGGCGGCCACACCGACTGGGAGGTCGAGCTGGTCGCGGTGATCGGACGCCGGGCCCACCAGGTGTCCGCCGCCGACGCCTGGGGCCACATCGCGGGCCTGGCGGTGGGCCAGGACATCTCCGAGCGGATCATCCAGCTCGCGGGTCCCGCACCGCAGTTCAGTCTGGGCAAGTCCTACCCCGGCTTCGCCCCGATCGGCCCCTGGCTGGTCACCCCCGACGAGTTCGAGAACCCCGACGACCTCGAACTGCGCTGCACGGTCAACGGCGAGGAGGTCCAGAAGGGCCGCACCCGCGACCTCATCTTCTCGGTGCCCGCCCTGATCGCCGGCCTGTCGGCGGTGGTCCCGCTGCTGCCCGGGGACGTCATCTTCACCGGCACCCCGGCCGGGGTGGGCCTGGGCCGCGACCCGCAGCGCTGGCTCGCCGAGGGCGACGAGCTGGTCAGCACCATCGAGGGCATCGGCGAACTCCGCCAGCGCTTCACGGCCTGATGACCTGACCCAGCCGCACCGTCCGCCTCCGCAGCCACCCAGCCTCCACCCCACCCTTCCGGCCACCCGCCGGACCGTGTCCCGCAGAGGAGCCGTCATGGCCCTGCACCGCCTGATATCCGTCACCATGGGCGTACCCGACGTCGCCGCGACGGCGGCGTACTACACCGACTTCGGTCTGCGCCCGGACGCCGACGGATGGTTCACCACCCGTGACGCCGGCCGCCAGCTGCGGATCGTCCAGGCGCCCACCCGCCGCTTGGTCGAGCTGCAGATCGGGGCCGACACCCCGGACGACCTCGCCGCCGCCGCCTCGCGGCTGCACGGCCTGGGCGTCGAGAGCCTGCTCAGCGGCACCGTCCTGACCGCGCGCGAGAAGGCCACCGGCATCACCGCGGTCCTGCGCGTCGCCGACCGGCTGGTGCAGGCCGCCCTCCCGCCCACCCCGTACAACGGACCCGGACGCTACGAGCGCGTGGGCGACCGCGCCCCCGGCCTCCTGCGGCTCGACCCGGTCCAGCCCCGCAAGCTCGGCCATGCCGTCGTCGGAACCCCCGACCTCGCCGTGACCACCGCGTTCTTCCGCGACGGCCTCGGCTTCCGGACCAGCGACGTGATCAAGGACGCCGGGGCGTTCCTGCGCTGCTCCACCGACCACCACAACCTGCTGGTGCTGGCCGCCCCGGTCTCCTACCTGCACCACACCTCCTGGCAGGTCGACGACATCGACGACGTCGGACGCGGCGCCACCGCGATGCTGGAGGACCATCCGGAGCGCCACGTCTGGGGCCTGGGCCGGCACCACGCCGGGTCGAACTTCTTCTGGTACCTCAAGGACCCGGCCGGCAACTTCAGCGAGTACTACGCCGACATGGACTGCATCCCCGAGGACGCCCTGTGGACGCCCGAGGTGCTGGAGGGCGCCAAGGGCCTGTTCAACTGGGGTCCCCCGCCGCCCCCGTCCTTCCTGGCGCCCGAGGACCTCGGCGCGCTGATGACCGGCGCCCACAGCGAGAAGAGGTAGCGGTCGATGAAGACCACACCCACCGTCCACGACGTCGCGATCGTCGGCTTCGGACCCGTCGGCCAACTGCTCTCGCTGCTGCTGGGACGGGCCGGGCACGACGTCGTCGCGCTGGAGCGCTGGCCCGAGCCCTACAACCTGCCCCGCGCGGTGCACTTCGACCACGAGATCGGCCGGATCTTCCAGGCCGCCGGAGTCGGCGAGCAGGTCCGCGCCGTCACCGACCCGGTGCCGGACCACTACGAGTGGCGCAACGGCGCGGGCGAGGCACTGGTGCGCATCGACTGGTCCGGCACCGGCCCCTCCGGCTGGCCCACCGCCAACTTCTTCTCCCAGCCGCAGTTGGAGGCCGTGCTGGCCGCAGCCGCCGAGAAGACGCCCGGCGTCAGTGTCCGACGCGGCTGCGAGGTCGTGGACCTGGAGGTCGCGGACGACCACGTCCGGCTGACCACCGCCGGGACCGGCGGTCCCGGCGAGGTGCGGGCCCGCTATGTGGTCGGCGCCGACGGAGCCAACAGCTTCGTCCGCTCCGGGATGGCCACCACCGCGACCGACCTGGGCTTCTTCTACGACTGGCTGATCGTCGACACCCTCCCGCACGAGCAGAGCCTCTGGTCGCCGATGAACTGGCAGCTGTGCGACCCGGCCCGCCCCACCACCATCGTCTCGGGCGGCCCCGGACGCCGGCGCTGGGAGTTCCTGCGCCTGCCGCACGAGAGCGTGCGGCAGCTCAACACCCTGGAGAGCGCATGGGAACTGCTGGAACCGTGGGGGCGCACGCCCGAGAACACCACGATCGAGCGCCACACCGTCTACACCTTCCAGGCCCGCTGGGTGGACCGCTGGCGCGAGGGCCGACTGCTGCTGGCCGGCGACGCGGCCCACCAGATGCCGCCCTTCGCCGGCCAGGGCATGTGCTCCGGGCTGCGCGATGCGATCAACCTGTCCTGGAAGCTGGGCCTGGTCCTGGACGGCAGCGCTGACCCGGATCTGCTGGACACCTACACCAGCGAGCGCAGCACCCACGTCCAGCACGCCATCGGCATGTCGATGGCCCTGGGCCAGGTCATCTGCGTCCTCGACTCCGACGAGGCCCAGGCGCGCGACGCCCGCATGATCGCCGCCGGAGCTGACCCGCAGCACGCACTGCCGGCGACCCCGCCGCCCGTCCTGGGCGACGGCGTGTTGCAGCGCGGCCCGGACGGGGTCCGCAGCCCAGGGGTGGGCCACCTCACTCCGCAGTACCGGGTCACCCATCAGGGCAGCACCGCGCTCCTGGACGAGCTCACCGGCGGCGGCTTCACCGTGCTGACGGACGGGGACGCGCCCCTGGCCGCCCTCGACGCCGCGGACCGCGGCTTCCTCGCGGACATCGGCGCGACGCTGGTGCCGCTGCACGCGGACCACGCCCGTGCCGAGGGCTACCTGGACGCCGACGGCGACCAGGGCTACCTGCCGCACCTGCGCCAACACGGCCATGTCGCCGCCGTGGTCCGGCCCGACTTCTACCTGTTCGGCGCCACCGCCACCGCCGAAGGCCTGCACGAACTGGTCGGCCAGCTCCGCGAGCAACTGCACTGCCTCTCGGCACACGCCGCGCACGAGCCGATGATCGACGCCGTCACTGGCCGCTGAACGCAACCGGTGAGGCGGTACCGGTCCTCACATCCGCCGGGTGCTGTCCGGCCACGCGGACAGCACCTGGTGCGCCTCCTGGCGCGCCCCGTCTCCTGCACCCCTGTTCTGCACCCCTGTTCGCGCTTCCCCGCGCGAGGTACCGAAGGATCCCATGGACAAGACAGCAGCCTCCGCCGCACAGGCGGTGGCCGACATCCCCGACGGCGCCTCGGTCGCTGTCGGCGGGTTCGGCCTGTGCGGCATCCCGACCCAGCTCATCGCCGCACTGCACGGCCAGGGCGCCAGCGGGCTGCACGTGGTCTCCAACAACTGCGGCACCGACGACCACGGCCTCGGCACCCTGCTGAACACCGGCCGGATCGCCCGGGTGACCGGCTCCTACGTCGGGGAGAACAAGGAGTTCGCCCGGCAGTACCTGAGTGGCGAACTGGAGGTCGAACTGGTGCCCCAGGGCACCTTGGCCGAACGGCTGCGGGCCGGCGGCTGCGGCATCCCCGCCTTCTACACCCCGGCCGGCGTCGGCACCCAGGTCGCCGACGGCGGCATCCCCTGGCGCCACAATGCGCACGGCCAGGTCGCCGTGGCCTCGCCGCCCAAGGAGACCCGGGTCTTCGACGGCCGCACCTACGTCCTTGAGCAGGCCTGCACCTGCGACTTCGCCCTGGTACGGGCCGCGCGCGGCGACCGCCACGGCAACCTGGTGTTCGACAAGGCGGCCCGCAACTTCAACCCGCTGGCCGCCATGGCCGGACGGATCACCGTCGCCGAGGTCGAGGAACTGGTCGAGCCGGGGCAGCTGGACCCCGACGAGATCCACCTGCCGGGGGTCTTCGTCCAGCGCGTGGTCGCCCTCACCCCGGAGCAGGCCGCCGACAAGCAGATCGAACGGCGCACGGTCAGCGCGCCCACCGCGGAAGGACAGGTACGGGACTGATGGCCTGGAACAGGAACGAGATGGCGGCCCGCGCCGCCGCCGAACTGCGCGACGGCACCTACGTCAACCTCGGCATCGGACTGCCCACCCTGGTCCCCAACTTCATCCCCGCAGGCGTGCATGTGGTCCTGCAGTCGGAGAACGGCATCCTGGGCACCGGCCCCTACCCGACCGAGGACCAGGTCGACCCCGACCTGATCAACGCGGGCAAGGAAACCGTCACCGTCCTACCGGGCTCCGCGTACTTCGACTCCGCGCTGTCCTTCGGCATGATCCGCGGCGGCCACATCGACACCGCCGTCCTCGGCGCGATGCAGGTCTCCGCCACCGGGGACCTGGCCAACTGGATGATCCCCGGCCACATGGTCAAGGGCATGGGCGGCGCGATGGACCTGGTGCACGGCGCACGCCAGGTCGTCGTGCTGATGGAGCACACGGCCAAGGACGGCAGCCCGAAGATCGTCGCCGACTGCGACCTGCCGCTGACCGGGAAGGCCTGCGTGCACCGGATCATCACCGACCTCGGCGTCCTGGACATCACCCCCGAGGGCATGGTGCTGGTCGAGACCGCCCCCGGCGTCGACGCCGAGCAGGTCCAGGCCGCCACCGGCGTCCCCCTGCTGCACCCCGCACGCGACCGAGAGGTTGACGTCGTCAGCTGCGGATCCTGAGGGAAAGCCCGCGACTGAACGGTATGACGCACGGAGCCGACAGGAGGCCCCATGGGCACAACTGCACCGCGCTCCGCGGCACACGCAACGTTGCCCGGGCAGCTGCACCACAGGCATCGGGCGGCTGCACCACAGGCATGAAGAGGTCCCTCAGGCAGCTAAACCGAAGATCGGCTCGACGTCGCGTGACGCGTTGCCTGGGGGATGGGAGACTCGCGGCGCGGGCCAGTTCTGAGACCGCCTGAAGGCTGCAGACCCGGTCCCTCGCTCCGGATCGGCCAGCGTCGGCGATCAGTCGGGGAGGCCGGGAAAGAGGCGTCCGGCATTGCGGGTGGTCAGGGCGCGCCAGGTCTCGCCTTCGGGCTGGTCGGCGGCGTCGACCGAGGCGATCTGGGCGGCGGTGCCGCCGGCCGGGGTCCAGCAGTAGTCGCTGCCGTACAGGAGCCGCTCGCTGCCGAAGGCCTTGACCAGGGCGGGGACCTGGTTGGGAAAGGGGGAGCCGGCCATGTCGAACCACAGGCTGCGGACCTGTTCCTGAACGGTGGGGTCATCGGGGGCGCCGCCCAGGAAGACGGTGCGGAACAGCTCCATGCGGTCCGCGAGCAGAGGAAGTGCGCCGCCGCCGTGGGTGAAGATCCACTGGATGTGGGGGTAGCGGGTCAGGACGCCGGCGAAGACCAGGTCGCTGACGGTGCGGGTGGAGTCGAAGATGAACTCCAGCATCGGGCGGGGCCGGTTCAGGGCGACGGCCTCGAAGCAGGGCGGTGAGGTGGGATGGACGAACACGACGGCCTTGCGGCGGTCCAGCTCGGCCCACAGCGGCTGGTAGCGCTCGTTGCCCAGGTACAGGCCCTCGGAATTGGTCTCCAACGCGACCCCGTCGCTGCCCAGATCGTCCAGGGCGTGGGCGAGCTCGGCCAGGGAGCCTTCGACGTCGGGCAGCGGCAGGGAGGCGAAGTGGCCGAAGCGGTCGGGGTGGTCGCGCTTGAGGGACGCGCCGAAATCGTTGACCTCACGGGCCAGTGCGCGAGCAGCGGTGTCGTCGCCGAAGTGGGTGCCGGGCGAGGAGACCGACAGCATCGCGGTGGCGATGTTGCCCTGGTCCATCAGGTCCAGGTGGCTCTTGGCGTCCCAGGCCGGCCAGGCGCTCATGCCGTCCGGGTACTGGTACCCGGCAGCTTTGGCCTGGTTCATGTAGGAGTCGGTGACGAAGTGCGCGTGCACGTCGACCAGCGGCGTGGGGGTGTTGCTCATCGGGTGGCTTCCTCTTGTCGGCTCTCGGGGTGGGGTCAGTGCGGGGCGGGTGCGCCGACGCGCCAGACACGGGTGATGTCGCGGGTGGCGGTGATGTCAGTCAGCGGGTCGCCCTGGACCAGCAGCAGGTCCGCGCGCAGGCCCGGGGCGATGGTGCCGCGGTCGGTCAGGCCGAAGGCGGCGGCAGGCATCGCGGTGGCGCCGCGCAGGACGTCGGCCGGGGTCAGTCCGGCTTCGACCAGCAGTTCCAGTTCCAGGTGTTGGGAGGCGCCGTGCAGGACGGGGGCTGCTTTGCCGGGCTGGTCGTTGGCGTCCGTGCCGACCAGGACCGGTGCGCCGGCGGCCTGGAACAAGGCCAGGTTGGCGACTGCGTTGGCGTAGGAGGCGCCCTTCGCGGAGCTGGTCGGCAGTCCGGCCCGGTCGCCCGCAGCCAGCGCGTCGGCGACCCCGGGGGCCAGGCGTGCGGTCAGGCGGGGGTCGGCCAGGATCCGGTCGGTGCTGCGCAGGTCGGTCAGGGCCTGCATCATGGTCAGCGTCGGCACCAGCACCAGCCCGGCCGCAACCGCGGCGGACGCTTCGTCCTGTTCGAGGACTCCGTCCAGCGGCAGATGGGTGAGGACGTCCACCCCGGCCTTGATGGCGGTGCGGAAGGCCCACAGTGTGGGGGCGTGGGCCACCGACATCAGGCCCTGCGCCCGGGCCTGCGTGCACAGCGCGGCCACGGTGTCGGCGGACAGGGCCGGGCGGGTGACTTCGGCGCCGTTCTCGACGAAGACCTTGAGGTAGTCCGATCCCTCGGCCTTGCGGTCGGCCACGAACGCGGCGGCGTCGTGCGGGCCGGTCAGGCCGGGCATCTGCCAGCCGTTGATCTCCGGGGGTAGGAACACCGCCGGCCAGCCGCCCTTGGCGCCCGCCATCAGCCCGGCGCTGCGGAAGTCGGCCCACCCGCTGTGGGCGGCCACCTGTGCGCGCAGCCCGGCGGTCAAGGGGGGCGGGAAGGAGAACATGTCCAGCACCGTGGTCACCCCGTAGCGCAGGTCCTGCTCCAGGCTCTGGGGCCCGGCCAGATGCGTGTGGGCGTCGATCAGCCCCGGCAGCAGCGTCATCCCGCTGCCGTCGACCCGCTCACTCGACCCGGTGCCCTCTGGATCGCCGGGCAGGCCGGCATCACCGAGAAGAACCTGGGTGATCACACCGTCCTCCACCACCACGGTGCCCGTGCCCAGCGGCGCGCGGCCATCGAAGATCCGCGCTCCCGAGATCACCGTGTGTGTTGCCATGGTCTACTGATCCTTACGTTGCTGTGTCCTCGGACAACTGTCACCTCAGTGGCAAGCGGCAGGGTCTGCGCCGGCCCATGGCTCCCACCCGCGATGACGCGCGCCTGGGCGTTTCCGGCCGGAAAAGCAGTGGCCTGCGGTCCGATGGCTGCGGCTTGGTCCACGACGTGCCGCGCAAGCGGGCCGGGGGCATCTCCCGGGCTGTGATCAATCCAGGGATCGTGCGCACGACCCTCCGACTCGCACGCCCCACCGAGCACGTGTGGTCAAGTGCCTAAATGCACCAAACCTCCGTTCTGGAGCGTATGGGCTGCCCCGGTACCCCGCGACCGCACCGGACACCTCTGCGGTGTCCACGATCCATGCTTCGGCGCGGGCAGCCCGACACCGTCGCATAGCCGGTAGCGGTCGTCGGACCTGTGGCGCCTCATGACCGTGGGCTTGACTCGGCACCGAGAGCGGCCACGAGACCCACGTACCGGAACCACTGACGGAGTGGGCTGCATCGGGGTTGCCGTTTCCCGGAGGCCGCAAAGCAGCGGCCGCCCGGCTGCGCCGGGGACGAAGAGCCCGGTCACCGATCTGCCACCGTGCCAAGAGTGATCTTCTCGGTCATCAGTGGTTTCTCCGATCGTGGCGGACGTGCTTCCGTCCTCAGGATCGCTCCCGTGCCCGTCCAAATTACAGCCGAGTTTCAATGACTGGCACAACAGCGTCGGGAGGAACGGTGTCCGTGATCGCGTCCCCGCGGGGCCGCAAGCCGCCCGTCGGCGAGCCGATGGTTGATCGCGCATAGCACGGTACGGTGCCTTCGGCACCGTAAGCCTCGGCCCTCCGCAACCGCCCAACCGGTCCGCGCTCTCTCTCGCGGACCGGCTCCGGAGCAGGTTTGGCGTGCATGCTCATCAGCGGAGTGTGGAGCACGTGCGTGGCGGAGGCGGCGAAGGCCGGTCTTCAGCGCCTCGCCGGTTCTGGCCGCCTGCTTGTCGTAGCGGCTGAGCACGATCTGCAGCGTGTGGATCTGCTCCAGGCAGGTCCGGGAGTGCTCAGACCAGCGGGGTGATCTTGTCTTCGACGTCGAGCAGGGCCTTGCCGTAGACCTCGTAGCTGACGGCAGGGGAGACGACGGCGTGGCGGGCGGCGACGGCGGAGTCGCGCCAGATCCGCTGCAACGGATTGACGTCGGCGAAACTGCCGGCGCCGTGGGCGCTGAGGAGGATGTCGATGGCGCGGGTGATGTGCTCGACTGCGTAGCCGGTGTCGGCGCGGACCCGAGCACGGGCGGTGTAGTCGGGGTAGGCGCTGCGCGCGGCCGCCCGGTCGATGTCATCGGCGGCGCGGTAGGCGTGCAGGTGGGCGGTGTCTATCTTCATCGCGGCGAGGGCGATCTGGTTCTGGAAGGTCACCGACTCGGCCTGGGTGTCGAAGAAGGTGTAGGAGATCGGCTTGCGGCCGGCCTTGCTGCGGACGATCTCCAGGGCGGCCCTGCCCAGGCCAAGCTGGGGGCCGGCCAGGACCAGGGCCAGGACGGGGACGAACGCGGAGCGGTAGAAAGCCTCGTCCTTGCGCTCGGTGGGGTAGACGCCGTCGATGGCGGCGGGTACCGACATGACCCGGTGCTCGGGGACGAAGACGTCCTCGGCGACCAGGCAGTTGCTTCCGCTTCCCTTCATTCCGGCGACGAACCAGGTGTCCTCCAACGTCATCTCGCCCGCCGGGATGAGGACCAGGCCCTGGTCGACGGCCTCGCCCCGCTCGTCGGTGAGCGGGACACCCAGGACCGCCCAGGTGGCGTGCCAGGAACCGGAGTTGTAGTACCAGCGGCCGGTGACCCGCCAGCCGCCGTCGACCTTCCGGGTGCTGGCGGTGGGAGCCAGGACGCCGGAGACCCGGGCGTCGGGGTCCGCACCGAACACCTCGTCCTGCGCCTGCTCGGGGAACAGGCCGGTCAGCCAGGCGCAGACATTGGTCAGGGCGACCACCCAGGCAGCGGACCCGTCGCCCTCGGCCACGGCCGCCGAGGCGTCGAGCATGGCCCGCATCCCCGCCTCGTAGCCGCCGTAGCGCTTGGGCACCGCGACTTTGAACAGGTCGGCTTCGACAAGTGCGTCGATCACCTCCTGGGGGATACGGCGGTCGGCCTCTGTGCGCGCGGCGTGCTCGCGCAGCAGCGGCTGAAGAGCCACCGCGCGGGCGACTGCCTCCTCACCGTCCTGAGCAGTAACAGCAGTAGAGGTATCAGCTATGGTCATTGGTTCCTCCTCATTGAGGGTTTTCACTGGGCGCAGGCGTGGATGTGGTCGGTGATCGGCTTGCGGGGCCTGCGGTCGAAGCCCGAGTGGGTGCCGAAGGTGCGGTGGCTGTAGACCAGCGGGGCCGCAGGGGTGCTGACGGCGTGGGTGACCGTGCCGAGCAGTAGCCGGTGGTCGCCGCCCTCCACGGACCTGGCCAACTCGCAGACGATCCATCCCGGTGCCGCGAGCAGGCGCGGGAGGCCGTGGTCCAGATGCCAGTCCGTTTCCGCGAAGCGGTCCACGGCGCGGCGTGCGAAGAGCATCGCCAGTTCGTCCTGGGCGCGGCCGAGCACATTGACCGCGAACCGCCCGGTCCGCTCGATCCGCGCCAGCAGCTGCGAGGCGTTGTCCAGGGCGACCGTCACCATCGGCGGACGGAGCGAGAGCGAGGCGAACGCGCTCACGGTCGCCCCGTGCGGCTGACCTTCCTCGGCGGTGGTCACGATTGTCACTGGAGCGCAGACTCCAGCCATCACATCCCGGAAATCCTGGTCATCTACCACACCGACCCCAATCATCATTATGGATTACGTAGATGTTGCTTCTGTGCTGCCGCCACCGTCAAGACTTACCTACATAATGTTAATGATGTATTTCGGGGCTTGGGTGAACGGAGCCAGGGCACCGCCCCCTACGGGTCGGGGTTGTCCTCGCAGGGCGTGGTCGGCGGCGGTGCTGGACAGGACGACGGACAGGGCGGCACCGACCTCGCCGTCGGGGCCCAGGAGGGTACGGCGACGGAGGTTCGCGGCTACGGGACGGTCAGCGTCACCAATGCGCTACTGCGACCTCTCCCATGCCACCCGCCAGCACGTCCTGTTGGCCGTACGCGACGGCGCTGAGGCCCAGCTGGTCGAGCGGCTGTCCGCCCATGACGGCGACCCCGGTGCAGCACCGCGTAGGAGGGCAGCGTCAGGGCGGTGAGCACGTGCTGGACGTGGGTTTTCGGCGGGCCGCGGTAGCGGGTTCTGCATAGGCCTCAGGTGCGGACGTTCTGAGTGGGTGTCGGCTCCCGGGCTGCTCTTGGAGACATCACCCTCAGGTGGTCAGCGGATGTCCCTGATGCGGTAGACGGAGACCGCGCCGATGATCGAGAAGACCCCGGCAAAGGCGAAGAGGGTGTTGTAGCCGCCGAGATGGGCGATCAGCAGTGAGGCGACGAACGGCGCCACGATTTGCGGCCCGGCGTTGGCGACGTTGAGTACGCCCATGTCGCGGGCGGCGTCGCCCTCGCTGGGCAGGACTGCGGCCACGACGGCGGTGTCCACGGCCATGAAGCAGCCGAAGGCCAGCCCGTTGAGCAGGGCGAAGAGCATCATGCCCGGCCAGGTCGGGCTGATGATCGGGATGACCATCACCAGTCCGGAGAGCGTCCCGGCGACCGCGATGAAGACCTTGCGGCGGCCCAGCCTGTCGGACAGTGTCCCGCCGAGCACCGTGGCAATCCCGGTGGCCACCATGCCGATGGCGGTCAGGATGCCGACGCCGCCGGCCGGACTGATGCTGGGCGGCATGGTGACGTGGTCCTGCAGGATGTACAACTGGTAGCCGAAAACCGAGAAGTAGCCCAGCACGAGCAGCGCGCGGCCGATGAAGGCCCAGCGGAAGTCGTGGGTGCGCAGGCTGCCGGCGAACGAGGCGACCTGCTCCCGCAGGCCGGGTGCTGCGGCGCCGCGCACCAGCGGGATGTCCTTGACCCGCCAGGTGAACAGCACCGCCGCGAAGGCGATGAAGACAGCGAACACCAGGTATCCGGTGCCGAGCGAATGGGACAGGCCGCCTGCGGCGATCACCCCGACCAGACCGCCGACCGGCAGGCCGAGGCCGACCATGGCGGAGGCGGTGCCGAGCCGGTCCTTGGGGACCCGATCGGGCACGATCGCGGTGACCGCCGCCTGGTAGCAGTTCATGAACATCTGGCCCAGCGACCAGAACAGCGCGATCAGCAGCAGGCTGTCGATGCTCCCGAGGGAGGCAACAGCCACCGCCGCGAGCACCGCACCGCCGAGGATGAACGGATTTCGGCGGCCCACCCGGTCCGACAGCGCTCCGGCGATGGGGTTCGCCAGGGTAGCGAAGACGGCGCTGACGCCGGACACGATGCCGAGCGCGGTCACCTTGTCGGCGCTGCCGACCACGTGCTCGACGAGCAGCGGGTTCAGGACGCCGCCGACTCCCAGGTAGACGACGAACATGGCCGAGTTGGCGCCGGCCAGCCAGCAGAACAGGCTGCGCAGCCCGCGGGACGGCGGTACCTCTGACGATGCTGCGGAGGCGGTCCCGGGAACGCCGGTGGTACCGGCCAATGGTCTGTTGAACATACTCATGAGACGCACCTTTGCGCGGAGTTCGAGGGGGGAAAGAGGGTCGTACGCGAGTCGTCGTGCCACAGGCCGTGGCTGTAGGTGCAACCACGTGGCGTGGCAGTGCCTTGGGGCGGCAGGGCGCTACGCCTGGCTGCTGGCGCGCAGGAGGAGCCGCTCGGCGTCAGCAGTTCCGGTTCCATGTCCACGCCAGGCCACGTGCTGGTCGGGTTGACCAGCGCACCTGCGGGCACCGAAGCGGTCCGGACTCACCGCGCCCGGCAGCCCGGTAGGCGGTGCCGAGCACCAGGACAAGGCTGTGGAACGTCTCGCGGATGTTCGCAGCGCCGCATGCACCTGCACGTCGCTGACGGCCAATCAGACCCGCCCACGAGGGCCCGAACCTGTGCGCGTGTGGAAACGCTGGGCAGACCAGCGGCTACCACCCACCAGCGGGCTCCCGACCACCAACCGGCCGCAAGGTCCCGAAATGATCACTTGGGAATCAGACCGGTGCATTCGAGTTCAGTGGACGGACCGCTTCGTCGGCCCACCGTAAGCAGCAGGGCAGAGCGCATCATTGTGCTGCTTCCACCGCGTGGCGGCATCGCGGTCAGGACTGCGATGCCTGGCCGAGGAGTTCGGGGGTGGCGGCAGCGGCGGCGCAGCGTTCGGCGAACCCGAGGACCTGGAAGCGGTACTCATAGCCCGCGACACTGTTGGCCACCACGTGCGAGGAGCCGGGAAAGAGCGCGGCGTCGACGTACGGGGAGGCGGTGCGCAGGGCTGAGGCGAACGCGGCGACATGGTCGCTGTCGGCGACCCAGAGGTTGTCCAGTTCGGCGAGCCGGTAGTGCACCGGCACGGTGACGGAGGAGGCGACGTCGGACCATTCCCGGAGCCAGCCGCCGATGACCTCCTTGAGTTCGGCGTGCACGGCGCGCTGGAACGACTCGCGTCGGCCGGCCGCGCCGAGGACGTAGGCGGGGACGGTCCACGCGGGCGGCATGGAGATCTTGCCCGCGAGCTGCTCCAGTCCGGCGTACTCGGTCGCCGACGGAGCGTCCCAGGCGCCGACCATGGCCGGGGGCGGCACCTGGCCGATGTCGGATACTGCCACCCCGAGCAGGGGCCAGGACAGCTTGGTCTGCGCGGCCCAGAGCGCGGCCAGGTGGAGCGTGATCGCACCGCCGATGGAGCAGCCGACGAGCACCACCCCGGGGCTTCCCTGGTGGTGCTGCTGCCAAAGTTCGCCCACCGCGTCGAGCAGGCGCTCGGCGTTGGCGCGCATCAGTCCGGAGTCGGAGTCGGGCGGGAAGCCGAGGGAGACGCTGTCGCCGGCCCCGGGCCGGTCGAGGGCGAAGGCGGGGAAGCCGTTCAGTGCGGCCAGCTCCAGTTGCGAATGGCCGGGGATGTCGAAGCTGGCGGCGTTGGCGCCGCCACCGTGGACGTAGACCAGTAGCGGTTTGTTGGCCGGTTCGGTTGGAAGTGCCGCGATTCCGGTGATCCTTCCACCGAGCAGTTCGAGCTTTTCGCGGGTCGCGGACATGGGTCTCTCTTTCTTGCGGTTGAGGACGCGGACGAGGGTGCGGATGGGGGTGCGAAATGACGGGCGGGCCACGGCGGTGTTCGCGGCTTCCCGGATGCCGCAGGACTTGCCGGTCCGCCGCCGACAGCGCTGGCGGGATCTGCGTTGCGAGGAAGCAGGTGGTGGCCATCGGGGAGGAGATGCTCCGCGCCCGGTGCCTGGATCTCAGAGGCGTGTCTCAGTCGGTGAACCCCTGGGCCCAGTCCAGGACATCGGCGCGGTACTGGACCCCCGTGTGATGGTGGTCGATGTTGTGGCCTGTACCGGGGAGGTGGCGTGCGGCCACGCGCGGGGCCGCTGCGAACGCCTTCGCGAACGCGTCCACGTTCTCCGCAGTGGAACTCCAGAGCTGGTCGTACTCGGCGAGGGTGTAGTGCACCGGGACGTCGACCGAGGCCGCGACAGTCGGGAAGTCGGTGATCCAGCCGTGGACGACTTCCAGGAGTTCGGCGACCGGGACCGGCGAGCAAGCCGGCGCAGCGGCCGCGACGACCTCGGGGTCGTAGGTGCCCTGCGGCCCGTACATGAACTGGACGCGCTGCTCGTCCTGGAACTCGATCGAGATGTCGGCAGGCATGGAGTTCCAGGCCTGCGTCACAGCCTCAGGGGCGTCGACGTGGATGGCGGAAACGGCGATGCCCAGAAGGGGCCACGCGCGCGGACCGCCCGCCAGGTGAATGGCGATGGCTCCGCCCATCGAGTGGCCCACCAGGACGATCCCGGCGCTCTTGGCCCCGTACCGGGCCCACAGGTCCTCCAGCGCCCGGGCGATGGCCGACGCGTTGCCGACGAAGGTAGGCGGCACGAGCGGCGTGCTGTCCTCGTAACCGGGCCGGTTCAGGGCCGCGACGGCAAAGCCCCGATCCGCTGCCGCCTGCAGGAACGAGTGTCCGGCGACATCGAAATAACGGGCGTTGTAGCTTCCCCCGGGGATGCACACAAGCAGCGGCCGTCCGGCGGCGCCGGGGACGAAGAGCCCGGTCACCGATCCGTCGCCGGTCGCCAGAATGATCTTTTCGGTCATCGGGGGATTCTCCGATCGTGGCGGACGTGCTTGCGCCATCAGGATCGCCGTCCGCCCTTCCGAGTTACAGCCGTGTTTCAATGACCGGCACAGCAACGTCGGGAGGAACCGTGTCCGAGACCGCGTCCCCGCGGGGCCGCAAGCCGCCCGTCGGCGAGCCCATGGTTGATCGCGCGTTCAAACTGCTGTCGGCGTTCGGGCCGGCGCACCGTTCACTGTCGCTCACTTCCATGAGCGCCCGCTCCGGGCTGCCCAAGAGCAGCGTCCTGCGGATCGCCCGGCAACTGATCGCCTGCGGGGCTCTCGAACGCCTCGACGGCGGGGACTTCGTGATCGGTCTGCGCCTACTTGAGATCGCATCGCTCGCGCCCCGGGGCCACGGCCTGCGCGAGACCGCGCTTCCGTTCATGGAGGACCTGCACGTGGCGACCCGCCAACACGTGCTCCTCGCGGTCAGAGAAGGCAACGAGGCCGTGCTCGTGGAGCGGCTGTCCGCCCGGGGAGCCAGCCAGGTCCTGTATCGGGTGGGCGGCCGGATGCCCCTGCACGCCACCGGGGTCGGGATGTGTCTCCTGGCCCACGCTCCCACCGAAGTCCAGGACGAGGTCCTGGCCGGTGACCTCTCCATGGCTCCGGAGAATCTGCGCCTGACGTCAGCCGAACTGCGGACCCGGCTCGCCGCGGTCCGCAACGACGGCGTCGCCACGGTCACGCGCCGCACACCGCCCCTGCTTCCCATGACCGCTGTCGGGGCGCCGATCTTCGGCCGGGACCACGGAGTCATTGCCGCACTCTCGGTGGTGACCCCGTCTGCAGACGCGGACCCCGTAGCCCTGAAACCCGCGGTCACAGCAGTGTGCAGGGCAATCTCGCGGGCGATGCGCGCCAACTGAGCCGGCCCACGACGTAGAGGTGCACGGCTGTGTCCAACCGCGGCCGGTTCAGGCCACGACGCGGAAGTGGGTGATGACCCGTCGGTCCTCGATGTTGTGGAACGCCAGTCCCGGCGGAGCGTCCAGATCGGCGAGTTGCTCTCTCTGCCAGGACAGTTCCAGCGTCCAAGTCGTTGCAGGGCCGTTGGACGGTGAACGGTTCGGCGGTCGAGGGCCGCAAGATGCTGCGGGCGTGCTGCCAGTAGTACGCAGTTGCCGCAGACTGCGCGGGCCGGGGGTCGGACAGGCGATGGATGAGGCAGCAGCTCGCGCGCCGGAAATGACGATCTCCAGCCGGCGACCACCGCCTTCACGTCTCGAGGCGGCTACGAAGGCAGGGAGACCTCTTGACCTGGATGGATGCAGTAATTGACACCCACAAGGTCGACCCTGCTCTTGTCGAATACCTCATCCATGCAGCTGGGATGGCCCTTCGGTGTCGAGTGCGGGTGCCCGAGTAGGCGCCGTCGCGCGGTGGCGGTGAGTGCGGCATGATGACCGGTCGTGCTGCTGAAACTGGCGTACCTGGGCGTGACGAACACGTTCGCGCTGCTGATGCCGATGCCGATGAGCGACCGCGAGAAGGACATCGAGATCTTGGCACTGCGCCATCAGATCACCGTCCTGGAAAGACAGCTGAACGGACAACAGGTCCGCTTCCACGCCATCGACCGGGCCTTGCTCGCGTCGCTGCTCCAGGGC
>FSYA01001061.1_pt1 | contig 18337 bp, 15 predicted proteins | sample 1638301 | NCBI WGS metagenome assembly FSYA01 (sample SAMEA3914788, study PRJEB12502) | metagenome | biome: forest; material: soil | place: Canada | collected 2011-07-03 | depth 0.1 m | reverse complement strand
GGGGGTTCCCAGTACCAGGATGCGCAACAGCCCGAGCAACCCGGCGACATGCCCCGAGGGAAAGACCGCCAGGTGCATCGCTCTCGGTCCCCCGTCGCGAAGTACGTCCGCCGAGCGGACCTCCGCGAGCAGCGAGGCGTGCGAGTGCTGGACGCCTTTGGGCTCGGCGGTGGTACCGGAGGTGTACACCAGCATGGCGAGATCGTCGGCCTGTGCCCGCGCCGGGCGGTACGGGCCGGAAAGCCGGCCTTCCAGGTCCTGCCACGGGACAGCTCCATCGGGCACCGGCCCCTCCCCGACCACCACCACGGACTTCAGCGCGGGCAGCGGACCGAGCCGGTCGAGCAGCTGAGTACATGGCCGGCCCCGCCAACTGGCGGCGAGGACCAAGGCAGCAGCCCCGGACTGGCGCAGGATGAAATCCACCTCGCGCGGCCCGTAGATCTGGACCACCGGGAGCAGGACCGCGCCGCACAGCGCCACTGCGGTCTGAGCCACCACGCCTTCGTACCAGTTGGGCAGTTGGACGGCGACCACGTCGCCCGGTCCGATGCCCATCCCCTGGAGTGAGCCGGCCACGCGTCGGGCGTCCTCGACGACGCCTCCCAGGGTCACGACGCGCGGACGCACAGCGCTCGCGACTACCACCGGCACCGTGCCGTGCTCGGCCGCACCGCGGAGGATCTCACCGGCAAGGGTGGATGACAGGGTCATGCTGCGCCTTAGCTCTTGGCTCTTGGATCACTTACATAAATAAGTAACATGTTTCTGACACATCGGACAAGATGCGCGGGCTGCGGGCCGATACAGTAGAAGGAAACAACCTGTTGCCCCTACCAGCGTGAGGAGCGGCCCCGTGGGGACCGACTCGAACGGCCCCAGGGCCATGAAGGCCACCAGTGCGACGATCCGCGCGCCGAAGATGGCCGAGATGATCGCGTCCCGCCTGCGCGGGCAGATCGTCCGCGGCGAACTCGGCGAGGGCGCGGGGCTGCCGCCGGAGACCGAGCTGATGGACCAGTTCGGCGTCTCCCGGCCCACCTTGCGCGAAGCGTTCCGCATCCTGGAGGCCGAGTCGCTGATCAGCATCCGCCGGGGCGCACGCGGCGGTGCGCAGGTCATGGCCCCCGACCTCGGGGTGGCCGCCCGATATGTGGGGTTGCTGCTCCAGGTGGACCAGGTCACGATCGGCGACGTCTACGAGGCCCGGAGCGTGATCGAGCCGGCCGCCGCCGCCATGCTCGCCCGCAGGCGCACCCCGCAGGACCTGGAGGACCTCCGGGGCTGCATCGAGGATCTGCGCGGGATGGTGGAGGGGCACCCCGACCCCGTGGCCACCGACAGCGTCGAGTGGTCCATGGCCACGCAGCGGTTCCACGACCTGGTGCTGGAGCGGGCCCGCAACAGCACGCTCGCGCTGCAGGCCGCGATGCTCCGCGAGGTGATCGGCGCGCACCTGGCGCTGACCGTCTCCCGCCTCTTCGACCCGGCGCGCTCCCCCGACGAGTTCCGCAAGTCCATCCGCTCGTACACCAAACTGGTGGACCTCGTGGCGATGTCGGACGCCGAGGGCGCGGAGAAGCACTGGCGCCTGCACATGGAGGTCTCGGCCCAGCGCCTGCTGCCCGAGCCGGACGGACAGGCGATCGTGGACCTGTTCCACTGATCCGAGGGCGGGGTCCGGGGGTGCGGCCAGTCGGCCGCCCCCCGGACCCTGCCCTCAGCGCACGTCAGTCGGCGACCTGGTAACGCTCCAGCTCATGCTGGACCATGCCGTCGAGGGTCGGCGCGGGCGGCTGCGGCAGTTCGACCCGAGGCTGCCGACGGGTGGGCAGCAGCACCACGGCGGTACCGGGGGTGGTCACCTCACCGCGCTGGTTCTCGCAGTACACCTCCAGGTGCACCTCATGCCGGCCGTCCACCTCCTGCTTGTCCACGACCCGGCCGCGAACCCAGGTGGTGTCGCCGATGTAGTTGAACTTGCGGTGCTCGCAGCGGAGCTTCCACAGCCAGCCGTCGTCGCCCATCCAGTCGGTGAGGGCGTGCACCAGCCAGGTCTCGCGCATGGCGCCGTAGTCGTAGGAGGTGGGCAGGCCCAGCTCCTGGGCCCGCTGGGGCTCCCAGTGCAGCCGCTGGACGGTGTCGGGCGCGTTCAGCGCATTGACCGGGTAGAGGCCGGGGGCCTTGCGGCGGACGCGGTGCGAGAGGCCGAAGGCCCCCGGCGGAGTCAACTGCATGCCCCAGCCGACGTGCCACACCACGACATCGGTGGTCACCAGTGGGCCCTTGGCTCGCGGCTGGATCTCGTCTCCGACCCGCACGTCCTCCCAGTAGCGGGGCTCGGCGCCACGGCGCGACTCGGCCGCATAGGCAGCGTCGATCTCCGCGAGCTGCTCCGGGGAGTAGGGCTGCTGCTCCAGCTGCTCCTTGGCGCGCTTCTTGCTGGTGTGCCGCTCGGCGTTGATCCAGGTGCCGCGCCGCACGGCGTGCATCTCGCCTTCGCCGTCGGTGTAGAGGTAGTCATGGGTGACGTGCGCGGTGCGGCCACCGAAGCTGCTCTTCTTCTCGACCACGCCGACCTGCGCCTGGAGCACTCGGCAGCGGTCGCCCAGCCTGAGCGGACGCCACCATTCGAACTCCATGACGGCCTGGTACGAGCCGAGGCCGGCGAAGGGGTCCCCCTTGAGCACGGCCTTGGTCTCCGCGTCCGGCCGGGGCGCGGCGTCCTCGCCCATGGTGTAGAGGAAGGTCGGCGGCGCGATCAGGCCCTGCCAGCGGGTTCCCGCGGCGTAGGCAGGGTCGCAGTAGAGCGGATTGTCGTCCCCGTACCCGTAGGCGAAGTGGCGCGACGCGTCCCAGCTCACCTCGTAGTTGTGCGGCGGGTTGTGCTGCGGCTGCGGCACCCCAAGGCGCTTGCGCGACTTCTCCAACGCAGCCTCGGTGAGCATCCCGAAGGCGGGCTCCCGAGTGGACTCGGTCGTGGTCACGTGGAACCTCTCCTCGCTTCGGCGATCTGTTCATGGAACACTATATAGTGAACTTGGTTAGATGATTCAACGCTTTCGTTCGGAGGAGGAGCGCATGCAGTACGGGTTGCCATGGCCTGGGGCGGAGATAGCCCGCGAAGCCGAGGAGGCCGGAGTGACCGCCTTCTGCAGTGGGGAGTTCGTGGACCACGAGGCGTACAGCACCCTCTCCGAGATGGTCGCGGGCACCGACAGGGCCCTGGTGGGCCCAGGGATCGCGTACGCGTTCGCCCGCACGCCCTACGCCCACGCGGCCGCGATGCGCAGCGTCTGGAAGCAGGCCAAAGGCCGACTGTTCCTCGGACTGGGGTCGGGTGCCTACCGCATCAACCGGGACTGGTTCGGGGTCGAGGCCGACCGTCCGGTGGAACGGATAGCCGACCTGGTCGGAGCGGTGCAGGCATGGCTGCACGCCGAGAACGGCGAACGGGTCCACTATGAGGGCGAGTTCTACCGGGTGGACGCGGACGTGCGCGCCCCGGTGCTCGGGCGTATCGAGGTGCCGGTGCTGCTGGCGGGCTTCAACCGCCGGATGGCTGCTGCCGCCGCCCGGACCGCCGACGGCGTCATCGGCCACGGGCTGTTCACCCGCGGCTGGTGGGACGATGTGGTGCGCCCGGCACTGGAGCGCGGCGCGGCGCAGGGCGAACGGACCGCGCGCCCGCTGGAGCATGGCTGGATCATCACAGCCGTCAACGACAGTGACCCGGAGCGGGCGGTGGCCGACGCTCGCCGGATGATCGCCTTCTACCTGACCGTCAAGACCTACGACCCGTACGTCGCCCACCACGGCTGGGAGCAGCCGGTGGAGGCGATTCGGGAGGCATTCCGCACCGGTGACACCGACGGGATGGCCAAGGCGGTCACCGACGAGATGCTGGAGGAGATCGCGCTGTGCGGCTCCACGTCCGACGCGCTGTCCGCCCTGCGCCGCCGGGCCGGGTCGTTCGCCCAGGACGTCTCGTACTTCGCGCCGCCCTCGTTCATGGTCAGCAACAGGCGCCGCGAGGAGTACGCGCGGGCGAACCTGGGGCTGATCGCCGCCGCCCGCGTGACGTCGGGCCTCTGACGGCACGGCACGCCGAACGGGGCGAGAGGTGCGGCGACTCGGGCTGGATGGCCGAGTCGCCGCACCTCTCGCCCCGCCGGGCGCATATGGGATTCCTCCTGCCGCGGGGCCGGAGTCCGGCGGCAACGGTTCAGCGAGGTTCGCGGGGAAGGCCCAGGGCGCGCTCGGCCACGACGTTGCGCAGCACCTCGTTGGCGCCACCGGCGATGGTGTAGGCGCGGGCGTACAGATAGGCGTCCTGCCACCAGCCGTCGGCGAGCGCGTCCTGGTCGCCCTCGACGGTGATGCTGTCAGGCCCCTGGAGGGAGACGCCGAGCTCGGCGGCCGCGAGGTTGGTCTCACTGAAGAAGATCTTGACGAGCGGGGCATCCGCGACGTGTTCGGTGCCGTGCACCATGCGGGACTGCGCCGCCTTGCTCATCAGGTCCGCCACCTGGACGTCGGTGGCCAGGCGACCGATGCGCTGGCGGACGCCGCCGTCCTCAAGTGCGGGCCGCCCGGCCGCCCGCAGGCTCCCGGCGAGTGCGAGCAGGTCGTCCAGTTGCCGGTGCAGGTCGGCTCCGCGCGCGGCGACCCCGCTGCGTTCGTGCGCCAGGCTGGAGTTGGCCACCCGCCAGCCGTCGTTGACCTGGCCGATGACCCGGTGGGCCGGGATCCGGACGGAGTCCAGGAAGACCTCGTTGAAGTCCGAGGTGCCGGTGATCTCGCGCAACGGGCGGACGTCCACACCCGGGGTGTCCATGTCGAGAGCGAACGCGGTGATGCCGCGGTGCTTGGGCGCGTCGGGGTCGGTGCGGGCCAGCAGGTACCCGACGTCGGCGTGCTGGCCGTTGGTGGTCCACACCTTCTGCCCGTCGATGACGAACTCGTCGCCCTCGCGGCGGGCCCGGGTGGACAGCCCGGCCAGGTCACTGCCGGCGCCGGGCTCGCTGAAGAGCTGGCACCAGATGTGTTCGGCGCTCAGGATCCGCGGCAGGAAGTGCCGCTTCTGCTCATCGGTGCCGAACTCGATGAGCGCGTTGGCGGCCAGCGTGCCCGCCCCGATCGGCTCCCAGGTGCGGGCTCTGGCGATCTCCTCGGCGACGATGAACGCCCGTTCGAGGCTTGCGTCGGGGCGGCCGCCGAACTCCTCGGGCCAGTCGGCACCCAGGTAGCCCGCCTCGAAGAGGGCGGCGGTCCAGGCGCGGATGGTGGGGATCTGCTCGGGCTCGGGCGCCCGGATCCCGGCGTGCGGCTTGACCCCGGGCCCGCACTCGGCGATGAACGCCCGTACCTGGCACCTGAAGGCGTCCAGCTCTGGAGAGATTTCGAGCCGCACCACTGCCTCCGCGTAAGTTTCTTCCGGCGAGGATTCACCGAACAACGGTTAATTAGTTATATCATAGGGGGCGTAGTCTGGGACGGACGAGAGGGCAACGCAGTGGACTTCCAACCGAGCGACGAGCAGGCCATGCTTCGGGATGTCTCCCGCAGCGCCCTGAAGAGCCACGCCTCCCCCGAGCAGGTGCGGGCCATGGCCGGCGACGGCCTCGCGGACGGCGGGGAGCTGTGGCGCACCGGCTCCGAACTCGGCTGGACGGGTCTGGCCTTGCCGGAGGAGTTCGGCGGGTCGGAGCAGGGCGTGGTGGAACTGGGCATCGTCGCCGAGGAGTTGGGCCGCGCGGTCGCCCCGGGGGCGTTTGTTCCCAGCGCTGTGGTGGGACTGGCAGTGGTCCGTGACGGCAGCGCCGGCCTCCAGGCGCAGGTGCTGCCCGGCCTGGCCGACGGCTCCGCATCCGCCACCTGGGCGCTGGCCGAGTCCGGCGAGGGCTGGGCAGTGCGATCGGTGGCTGCCAAGGCGGTCCGCGACGGGGACTCCTTCGTGCTCAGCGGGCGCAAGACCGCCGTGCAGGACGCCGGTTCGGCCGACTGGCTGCTGGTGACCGTGCGGCTCGACGGCGAGCCGGCGTCCTTCCTGGTGGAGCGGAACGCCCCCGGCGTCACCGTGCGCCGGCAGCGGGTGATCGATGAGACCCGCGCCTTCTACCAGGTGGCTTTCGACCAGGTCCAGGTGCCCGCAACGCGGTTGTTGGGCGGCCCGGCGCAGGCGCGGTGGCTGGGTGACGCGGCCGCTGTGCTGACCGCCGCCGACGCCCTGGGCGCTGCTGAGCGGTTGCTGGAGACGACCGTCGAGTATGTGAAGGTCCGCAAGCAGTTCGACCGGCCGATCGGCAGCTTCCAGGCGGTGAAGCACAAGTGCGCCGACATGCTGATGCGGGTCCAAGCCGCCCGGGCCGCGGTCCAGTACGCGGCCATGGCGCTGGACGCCGCGGATCCCGACGCGGCCCGGGCCGCGGCCGTGGCCAAGTCCTACGCGTCGACCGCGATGAGCGAGGTGGCCGGCGAGGCACTGCAGACCCACGGCGGTATCGGGTTCACCTGGGAGCACGACCTCCACCTGTACCTGCGGCGGATCAAGACCGACGAGGCGCTGTACGGGGACGCTGCCGTGCACCAGGAACGGCTGGTCGAGCTGCTCCTCGCCGAACGTGGAAGCAGTTCGGACGCGGCCTGACGCCCGGCATCGGTGCGGCCCCGGAAGCTGTGGCAGTCCGGGGCCGCACCCACTGGCGTCGTTCCGCCGCGGGAACACGGGTCAGCCGACGGGCACGAATGCGCCCGTCGGCTGACCCAGGAGACCCGCAGACGCTGTCAGCAGACCGCGGCGTCCGACACCAGACGGGCCACCACATGGCGGCGCACCAGCTTGCCCGTGGGCGTGCGCGGCAGTTCTTCCCAGACGGCGATGCGATCCGGGGTCTTGCTGCCGCGCAGGGTGCCGCGGACGAAGCCGCGGATCTCTTCGACGTCCAGCTCGACGCCAGGACGCGTGACTACGGCCGCCTCGATCCGCTGTCCCCACTCCTCGTCGGGAACGCCCACCACCACGGCGTCCAGGATCGCCGGGTGGCGCAGCAGGACGTCCTCGATCTCTGCGGGGGCGATGTTCTCGGCCCCGCGGATGATCGTGTCGTCGGCCCGGCCGCCGATGAAGAGGTAGCCCTCCTCATCGATGCGGCCCCGGTCACGGGTGTCGAACCAGCCCTGGTCGTCCGTGACGCGGCCGATGCCGGCGTATTCGGCGGAGACCTGCTCGCCGCGTACGCAGATGCTGCCGGTGACGCCGGGGCCCACCGGACGCCCTTCCGGATCGCGAATCTCCACCTCGACGGCGGGCAGCACCCGCCCGACCGAGCCGAGACGGGCGCGCACCGCCGGGTCGTCGCTCTCCAGCGCCGCCCGGTGGTCATCGGGTCCCAGGACGGCGATGGTGGAGCTGGTCTCGGTGAGACCGTAGGCGTTGACGAAGCCGATCTGCGGCCAGATCCGCAGCGCTCGCTCGACCACGGACGAGGGCATCGGCGCGCCGCCGTAGGCGAGCGAGCGCAGGCTCGGCAGGTGCTTCTCCCCCTGCGCCTCGACCAGCCGGGCGAGCATCGTCGGCACGACCATGGCGTTGGTGATGCCCTGCTCGCGGACCAGCTCCAGCCACTCCTGAGGCGTGAACCGCTCCAGGACGACCGAACGGCGCCCGGCGAAGAGGTTGGTGAGCACGTTCGCCACGGCCGCGATGTGGTAGGGCGGCACGCTCACCAGTGCGGCGTCCTGCGGTGCGGCTCCGGCGAACTCGATCGAGCCGAGGACATAGGACACCAGGTTGTGGTGCCGCAGCAGGACGCCCTTGGGAGCCGAGGTGGTGCCGCTGGTGTAGATGACGACGGCGGGGGCGTCGTCCTCCTGTGCCGGATCGCAGTCGCGTTCGGGGCCGCACGCGGTCTGCGCCAGCCACTCCTCGGCCGTCCGCGAGGATATGCCGGCCCGGCGGAGCGCCGCGGACTGCTCGGGGGCGGCGATGCCCAACGCCTTGGGATGGTTGGCCAGGAGCGCTTCCAGTTGCTCCTCGCCGAGACGGTAGTTCACCGGGACGAGCGGGACCCCGGCGCGGGCGGCCGCGAACAGCGCCACGGGGAAGGCCGGACCGTTGACATCCAGGTAGATCAGGGCGTCGGCACCCGCCTCGCGGATGGCGGCCGCGCCGGCCTCGGCGATGTCGCGCAGCCGGGAGGCGGTGAGGCCGTCCTCGCGGTGTCCGATCAGCACGCGGTCGCCGAAGCCGTCGACCGCCATGTCGAGCAGCATCGTGACGTTCATGGGGGGTGTCTCCTGTCCGGCGGGCTGGATCAGTCGGAGGCGGGCAGGGGCTTGGCGCCCTTGACCGACAGGGGTTGTCCGTCGACGGCGAGGGTGCCCTGGCCGGCCTTGGTGCACAGGACTTCCAGGCCGAGCTCGTCGTCGGCGTAGCGCTTGCCGAGCTGTGTCCCGGACATCTGCTCGGGATCGGCGGTGCCGGCAGCGGCGGCACCGCCGGACTTCGGGTCCACCATCGCGGCACCGCCGCAGGTGATCGCCAGCTCCGACTGCGGTGCGCGCACCACGATGACGGTGGTGCCGTCGACGGTGCTGGCGAGAGTCTGTCCGACTCGTGGCTTCACGGGAGCTCCCTTGCTCTCGGCTGATACGTGGTTCAGTGGACGCGACCGGCTCCGGCGTCACCCGACTGGGGTCTGCTCCATGGAGGCTCTCACGAGGTCGAGCAGTTCGACCCGGCTGACCTTGGATGACGGTGTCCGGGGCAGTTCGTCGACGACGGCGACATGCACCGGCACCTCGTACGGGGTGAGCACCTCGCGGCAGCAGGCGAGCAGCTCCGCCGTCCCGGGGACGGCGGCGCCCGGCCGCAGTTCCACTGCCGCCACAGGTACGTGGCCGAGCCGGGCGTCCGGCAGGCCGGCCACCGCGGCCTCCAGGACCGCCGGGTGGCGTTCCAGGGCCGCACGAACCTGCTCGGGCTGGACCTTGAAACCGCCACGGATGATCGCGTCGTCCGCGCGCCCTTGGATCCAGACGAACCCGTCCGCGTCCACCCGGCCCAGGTCGCTGGTGCGGGTCCAGGCGGCGAGGCCCTGGGGGGACTGCGCGGTGCGCACCTCCAGGTGCCCGGCCACGTCCGGGCCGAGCGCACGCCCCTCGGCATCGACGCTGCGGATCTCCACGCCCGGCATGGCCCGGCCGGCGCTGCCCGCTTTGGTCTCCCACCACTTCTCGTGCATGGGCAGCGTCCAGGCGGCGACGGCACCGGCGAACTCGGTGGCACCGTAGGTCATCAGCACCCGGGCACCGTACCGGCGGTAGAAGGCATCGGCCAGCTCCGGCGGGCAGAAGGTCGTGCCGCAGGTGACGACGCGCAGGCTGGACAGCTTCTCGGGCTCGACGCCGGCGTCCAGCACGGTGCGCATGGCGGCCGGGACCAGGCCGGCCGCCGGCGGGCGGTGCCGCTCGATCACACGCACCCAGGGTTCCAGGGTGAAGCGCGGCAGCAGGGCGATCCGGCGACCGGCGTGCAGCGCCGAGACGGCGCCCCACAGCCCTCCGATGTGCACCAGGGGGGTGGACACCACACTGAGGCCCTTGCGCAGCAGCACACCCTCCTTGGGGCTGGTCCCGCTGGAGTTCAGGGCGGCATCGAACTGCTCGTCGGTGAGGCGGACGCGCTTGGGCGGCCCGGTGGTGCCGGAGGTCAGCATCTCTATGGTCACGCCCGGCGCGGTCTCGGCGTCATCGGGCGCGCGGCCGCCGACGGGGCCGAGGCCGCCGTCCCGGTCGAGTCTGACCGCCAGGCCCACCGCGGTGATCGCGTCCAGCACACCGGGCCGGTCCAGGACCTCCGCGGAGGCGATGACCACGGGCGCGCCGCAGCGGGCGATATCGGCCGCCAGCCTTTCCGGGGGCTGCAACGGGCTGAGCGTCACCATGCACCGGCCGCTGGCCAGCAGCGTGACCACCGCGCCGACATGCTCCGGGCGGTTCTCCAGCACCACGCCGACGCGCGCCCCCTCGCCCAACGAGGCCGCGTCGAGCACCTCGTCCAGACGACGGGACAGAGAGCCGAGGCTGCCCCAGGTCCACCAGGACTCTTCGAACTCCACGGCCTGGGCATCCGCGGGGGTCCTGCTCAGCAGTTCAGCAAGGCGACTGCGAGCCCCCATGGGCCACCTCCTCCAAGATAAGTAGGTGAAAGATATAACTTATTTAGCTTTCTAACAAGAGATGAGGCGCCGCACCCAGGAGCACGTCATCAGGCGCCGCGGAACCTGGCCGTGGCGTCCCTGAAGTCCTGGCCGGTGAGCAGGCCGCCCTGCACTGCACCGAGCGCGGCCAACTCGACCTCGAAACAGGGACCGAGGGCCCGGCGCAGCGACGCCTTGCTGCTCTCCAGCGCCGGACGTGACAGCGCGGCCAGACCGGCCACCACGGCGTCGGCCCGGTCGCGAAGCCGGTCCGGCTCGGCGACCTCGCCGACCAGTCCCCAGACGAGCGCCTGCTCGGCGGCGATCCGACGGCCGGTCAGCACCATCTCGGCGGCCCGAGTACTGCCCACGGCATGGGTGAGCAGGTGCGCCCCGCCCATGCCGGGCACCAGCCCTGCCTGGATCCAGGAGCTGGCGAAGACCGCGTCGCTGCAGGCAAGGCGCAGATCGCAGCAGAGCGCGAGGTCCAGGCCCGCACCCAGCGCCGGTCCGTTGACCGCCGCGAGCACTGGCACCGGGACGTCGGCCAACGCCCGTACCAGGCGGTGGAACTGCCCGTACACGGTGTCGGTGACGGCCCTCGCGCCACTCTCGGCGACCGCCGACAGCGCCACCAGGTCGCCTCCGGAGCAGAAGGCCGAACCGGAGCCCGTGAGCACCACCGCCCGCGTCCCGGGGTCGGCCCCGACCCCGGCGACCGCGTCCGCCAACTCCCCCACCAGCGCCGGGGTCAGGGCGTTGCGCCGCTCCGGGCGGTCCAGGGTGAGCCAGACAGCCGGGCCGCGGCGCTCGACCAGCAGCCCGGCGCTCATCGCGGATCGGGCCGGTCGCGGCCGACCACGTTGCGTGGTCGCCAGAGTTCACGTCGCACAGCAGCCTCCCGCGCCGTTCTCATCTATGCCATCTGAGTTAAAACAGTAATACGATAACAGCCCTTAGCGAGAGACAGGGAGACACACATGCGGATCGGTATGCCGATGGCCTACAGCGGGGGGTTCACCGAAACGGTGGCCGAGCTGATCGACTACGAGCGGGCCGGGCTGGACGTCGTGAACGTACCCGAGGCCTACAGCTTCGACTCGGTCAGCCAACTGGGCTTCCTGGCCGCGAAGACCAGCAGGGTGGAGATCTCCTCGGGGATCCTCAACATCTACTCGCGAACGCCGTCGCTGCTCGCGATGACGGCCGCCGGCCTCGACTACGTCTCCGGCGGGCGTTTCGTGCTCGGCCTGGGCGCGTCCGGCCCGCAGGTCGTCGAGGGCTTCCACGGGATGCCCTACCACGCGCCACTGGCGCGCACGCGCGAGGTCGCCGAGATCTGCCGCAAGGTGTGGCGCCGGGAACCGGTCGTCCACGACGGCGCCCACTACCACCTGCCGCTCGACCGGGAGCACGGCGGCTCGGGCGCCGGCAAGGCGCTCAAGCTGATCAACCACCCCGTGCGCGAACGGATCCCGATGGTGCTCGCGGCGCTCGGCCCGAAGAACGTCTCCCTGGCCGCAGAACTGTTCGAGGGGTGGGAGCCGATCTTCTACTACCCGGAGGGCGCCCGCGCTGCCTTCGGCGACGCGATCGACGCGGGCCTGGCTCTCCGGGACCCTTCGCTGGGTCCGCTCCAGGTGATGGTCGACACGCACATGGCAATCACGGAGGACGAGGTGGAACAGGAGGCGGCACTGCGGCAGGTCCGCAACCACCTCGCCCTCTATATCGGCGGCATGGGGGCCCGGGGCAAGAACTTCTACAACGATCTCACCCGCCGCTACGGCTTCGAGGAGGCGGCCGAGTCGATCCAGGACCTCTTCCTCGGCGGCCACAAGGCCGAGGCCGCAGCAGCGGTGCCGGACGCGCTGGCGCACGGCGTAGCGCTGGTCGGCCCTGCCGCGTGGGTCAAGGAACGGATCGACGCGTTCGCCGAGGCCGGGGTCACCACCCTCAATGCGAAGCCGCTGGCCGCCACCCACGAGCGACGGGTCCGCGACATCGCCGCCCTCAAGGAGATGGCCTCGTGACCGCTGCGGCCCCCTTCGCCTTCGTCCCGCCCCCCGAGCTGGCCGACCACCCGGGCGACCCGCTGCTGGGCATTCTGGACCTGGAGGAGGTCGACGCGAACCTCTACCGGACCACCCTGGCCTTCACCGACCGCTACGCCCTGTACGGCGGGCAGGTTGCGGCGCAGGCGCTGCGCGCCGCCGGTCTGACGGTCCCACCGGGTCGCCTGCCGCACTCGCTGCACGGGTACTTCCTGCGGCCCGGGGACGCCTCACGGACCACGGCCTTCCGGGTCGAGCGGGACCGCGACGGCCGGTCGTACTCGGCACGGCGGGTCGTCGCCCTCCAGCAGGGGGAGGTCATCTTCAGCATGTCGGCGTCCTTCCACGCCACCGAGGACGAGCCGCAGGAGCAGGCGACAGCCGCCCCCCGCGTCCCCACTCCTGAGCGGTGCGACCCGTTCGTGTTCCCGCGGCTCTTCTCGCTGGAGGGACGGCGCGTCGAGCCCCCGAAGCCGCATGAGATCTGCCCGATGCGGTTCTGGGCTCGCGGCACATCCGACCTGGGCGACGACCCACTGCTGCATGCCTGCGCCTTCACGTACCTGTCGGACATCTCCTCCGGGCTGTTCGCGCTCGAAAACAAGCACAGCCGCTCCGGGGCGAGCCTGGACCATGCGGTCTGGTTCCACCGACCGGTGCGCATGGACGGCTGGGCGCTGCACGACTACGTCCCGCACACGGCTTCCGGAGGCCGCGGCTGGTACACCGGCTCGGTGTTCGACCGCTCGGGGCAACTGGTGGCCAGTCTGGCGCAGGAGGCGCTGTTCCGACGTCTGCGCTGACTCCCGGTATCCGTCGGCGCGACCGATTCACCGGTACGGGCCGCTGGGGCCGCACCGCGTGGGACAGCGTCCCGGCCCGGGCCCAGCGGCTCGGTCGCTCCGTGGAACCAGCCCAAGCCTTGGCTAAATAGATAACTCAATATACTCTGTCGGGCATGCTGAGCACTGATCCCGCTGACGTCCTGGAGACCCCGCCCCGCCTGGCTGCGATCCTGGATCTCGTGCGGCTGGACGCCCTGCGGTACCGAGGCGGGACGCACCCGCGGTCAGAGGTCCGGACGTTCGGCGGCGAGGTGGTTGCGCAGGCCCTGCTGGCAGCGGGCAGGACGGTCCCCCGGGACCGCGCCGTCCACTCCGCGCATGCCCACTTCCTGCGCGGTGGCGACCCCGGCCGCCCCATCACGTACCGGGTCGAGGTACTGCGGGACGGCGGTTCGTTCTCCACCCGCCGGGTGGAGGCCGAGCAGGGCGGGCAGCTGATCTTCCAGCTCTCCACGTCGTACCAGCTGCCTGAGTCCGGCTTCGAGCACCGGCCCGCGCGGCCCGCAGCCCCCGATCCCGGCCAGCTCCCGTCAGCCGTGGAAGCGTTCGCCGACGCGCACCCCGACGACCTCATGTGGCTCAAGGACATCGAGAGCCGCCGTTCGCTGGAATTGCGCTTCCCCGAGGAACTGCCGCGCTTGGCCACCAGACAGGGGCGGCAGGTCCCGCCACGGCAGCGGGTCTGGCTGCGCGTCACCGACCCGCTGCCTGATGATCCCCAGGTGCACCGCGCAGCGCTGGCCTACGCCTCGGACCTGCTACTGCTGTCCGCGGCGCTGCCACCCCACCGCAGGGTCATCAACGACGGCGGGCACTTCGCCAGCCTCGACCACGCGGTGTGGTTCCACGCGCCGCATCGCATGGACGAGTGGCTGCTCTACGAGCAGCAGAGCCCGTGGGCCGGCGGCGGCCGGGCACTGTGCCACGGGCAGTTGTTCGACCGGGCCGGAACCCTGGTCGCCAGCACCGTCCAGGAGGGGCTGCTGCGCGCACCCGCCTCCGACGACGGGCCGCCGCCCGCGCACCCCTGACTCCCCCTCATCGCCGCCCCGGGGCGGTGGCCGCTCAGGCGTCCTTCACGAAGCGGGACGGCACCCGGTCCGGGGGCCCTAGCCGACCGTGCGGCAGCGCTCGTCCCCGGCCGCCGGGCGCCGCAACGCCCGGCCCCTGCGGGTGAGCGTCCAGTGCGGCGGGGGCCCGGGGGCCTCCTCGGCGAACCCCTGCTGCCGCAGGTGCGCCAGCATCGCGAGAGTGCGTGTCACCAAGGCGTGCAGCGGAAAGCCCCGCAGTTCGGCCAGCGGGCCGCGACTGCGCAGCCGGTCGGCGATCTCCCAGGCCGTGGCCGGACCCTGACGCAGCGTTTCGACGGTGGACGCGATTCGGCTCGCATGGTATTCGCGCAGTTCGCCCACCCGGCCGGAGAGGTCGCTGTAGCGGTGCTCGTGAGCAGGCAGCACCTCGTCAGGGCGCATCTGCTCCAGGCGGTCGAGGGACGCCAGGTAGTCACCGAGCGGGTCGTCCAGTGGCCCACGCGGCTCGCGGACGACGACCGCAGTGCGCGGCAGCACCTGGTCGCCCGCCAGCAGCAGCCGGTGACGGTCCTCCCAGAAGCAGAGGTGGCCGGGCGTGTGGCCGGGCGTCCACACAGCGGTCAGGTCCCAGCCGGGAACATCCGGCCGCTGTCCGTCCTGCAACAGCACGTCGGGAGCGGCGGCGGCGTGGCCGCTGTACCTGCCGGCGTCCGCGAGGGCGCGCTCGATCGCGGGTCCGGGCGCTCCGGCTGCGCACAGCAGCGCGGCCAGCCGCTCGGCCGGGTCTGTGCGGTAGCGCGGCAGTTCGGCAGCGTCCAGGGGGTGCAGGGCGACCCACGCCCCGGAGCTCTCACGGATGCGCGGGGCCATCCCGTAGTGGTCGATATGGGAGTGGCTGACCAGCACTCCCTTGACGTCCTCGATCCGGGTGCCGATCTCGGAGAGCCCTGCGGCAAGGGCCTGCCATGCCTCTTCGGTGTCCCAGCCGGCATCGACGAGATAGGGACCCGCGGCGGTCTCCAGCACGTACACGGTCACCTGGTGCGGCGGACCGGGCAGGGGGAGCGGCAGCGCCCACAGCCCCGGGCGCAGTCGGGCCGGCGGTTCCGCCCACGCTGCCGTCATGCCATCACTCCCCGCAGTCGCCACAACAACCAGATAACCACATAGTATACTCAGTTATCTTTTTCATTTCTTCGGTCGGCAGAGGCCCCTGGCCGGGTGAGAACCGGCACGGGGGCCTTTCGTGCTACTGCGGCGGCAGGGATTGGAAGGCGGGGGCACGCTTCTCGGCCCTGGCGGCCAGTGCGTCGGCCAGGTCAGGGCTGTCGAAGGAGGCGTCCATCAGGGCGAGGGTGTTGTCGAGCGCCTCCGTCCGCGATCGCTCCAGGTCACCCCAGACCTGGGACTTGATGGCCGCGAGCGATGCGGGTGAGCAGTGTGCGGCGAGGTCGGCAGCGTAGTCGACAGCTCGCGTCAGGAGGTCTTCGGGCTCGGTGACGTGGTGTACCAGGCCGAGCCTGGCTGCCTCGTCGGCGTCGATGACGCGGCCTGACAGCAGCAGTTCCAGGGCCCGCGCCGTACCGATCACGCGGGGCAGCAGCCAGGAGACGCCGTACTCGGCGACCAGGCCGAGGCGGGAGAAGCTGGTGCCGATCGACGCGGTCCGAGCAGCGAAGCGGATGTCGCTGCCGAGCAGGTAGGCGAAGCCGATACCGGCGACCGGCCCGTTGATCGCGGCGATCACCGGTTTGCGCAGTCGCAGCGCGAGGTCGGGAAGGTCCTCGACGGCCGGCAGGAAGTGCCGGATCGCGGCCGGGCCCTGGTTGAGCACGCCCAGGTCGGCGCCCGCGCAGAACCCGCGCCCGGCGCCGGTGACCACGATGGCACGAACCTGCGGGTCGGTGTCGGCAGCGCGCAAGGCGTCGGCGTAGGCGGTGGCCATGGCCGGGGTCATGGCGTTGAGTACTCGGGGACGGTTGAGGGTGATGATCGCGACCGCCCGTTCGCGGCGGACCAGGACAGGGTCCAGGTCCGATGGCGAACCGGTGGCGACCGCGCTGTGCTCGGTGTTGGCCATGGGGGCCTTCCTGGTTGGGGGAACGGTAAGGGCTGGTACGGCAGCTCGCGGCAGTGCTCGTGGGGGGCCGTTCAGGCAGTGGGGCCGGACCGGCGGCGTTCAGCCGGGGATGCGGTGCACCAGCGCTGACAGGCCGGCAGCTGCGAGTGCGGGCACGGCCGTTCCTACGGTCTCGAAGCCCTCCCCCACCGTGAACCCCTTGGTGTGGCGGGCGTGGATGCCCTCCGCGATGACCGCGATCTTGAGGTAGGCCAGGCCGAGGTAGAAGTGGAGCCTGCCGAGGTCGCGGCCGGAGCTGCGGGCGTAGCGCTCGGCCAGCGCGTCCGGCCCCGGGAAGCGGTCGCTGACCGAGGCGGCGGAACCGCCCAGCACCGGCTCGAACCGCGGGTCTCGGTAGACCAGGTGCAGCGCCAGGTCGGCCAGCGGGTCCCCGAGGGCCGCCATCTCCCAGTCCACCAGGGCGCGCACCCGGCTCAGGTCCGCCGGGTCGAGGATGGTGTTGTCGACGCGGACGTCCCCGTGCACCACTGCCGCCGCCGACTCGGTCGGCGCTCCGGTCTCCAGGAGGGCCTGCAGGCGCTCGATGTCAGGCAGTTCGCGGGTGGCGACCCGGCTCCACTGATCACCCCAGCGGCGCACCTGACGGCCCAGGTAGCCCTCCGGCCTGCCGAAGTCAGCCAGCCCGACCTCCCGGTACGGTACGGCGTGCAACACCGCCATCGTGTCGACCAGGCCGTAGGCGCAGGCCTCAAGTTGCCCGGTCGAGTACTGCTCAAGGTCCTCCCTGGTGCGGACGACCGCACCCGCCACATGGGCGACGACCGAGAACGGCGCGCCCAGGACGCCGGGGTCCTCGCACAGCGCCACCGCCCGGGCTACCGGGACGCCCGTGCCGTGCAGGGCGCGCACGACCCGGAACTCGCGGCCCATGTCGTGCGCGGAGGGGGTGAGGGCGCCCAGCGGGGGGCGGCGCAGTACCCATGCCGTGGCGCCGTCGGTGATCCGGTAGGTGAGGTTGGAGCGCCCGCCGTGCAGCAGTTCGGCACGGATCGGGGCGACCGCACCGGGCACTTCGCGGTCGAAGAAGCGCTGGAGCGCGGCCAGGTCCAGGCCCTGGGGATCGGTGGTCATGCGCCACCGCCCGTGGCGCGGACCTGGCGGCCGACGACCCGCTTGGCAATGGCCCAGCGGTGTGTCTCGGACGGCCCGTCATAGATGCGGAACGGACGGACCTCGCGCAGGAACCGGCCGAGCAGGACATCCCCGGAGACGCCGAGGGAACCGCAGATCTGCAGCGACCGGTCCACCACGCGCCAGACAGCCTCGGCGGTGAAGGTCTTGGCGATGGCGGTGGCCTGGGCGGCCGAGCCGCCGTGATCCAGTTCCCAGCAGGCTTGCAGCACCAGGCCACGGGCAGCGGCGATGTCGATCTCCGAGTCGGCGACCATCGCCTGGACCATGCCCAGGTCACCCAGCCGGGAGCCGAACAGCCGCCGCTCGGCGGCCCGTTCCACGGCTATCTGCTGAGACCGCCCGGCGATGCCCAGCCACCGCATGCAGTGCGTCATCCGGGCCGGCCCGAGCCGCACCTGCGCGTAACGGAAACCCTCGTCGACCTCACCGAGCACTGCCTCGTCGGGGACGAGGCAGCCGTCGAAGGCCATTTCGGCGTGGCCGCCGTACAGGGACTCGTCGAGGGTGTCGATGTGCCGGACGACCTTCATGCCGGGGTTGTCGGCGTCGACCAGGAACATCGTCGCCCCGCCCCGGTCACCGGGTTCGCCTGCGGTCCGTGCGAAGCAGATGGCGAAGGCGGCGCCGTCAGCGCCGGTGATGAACCACTTGCGGCCGTCGATCCGCCAGCCGCCGGGGACCTTGGTGGCCCGGGTGGTCAGTGCGGCCGGGTCGGATCCCGCACCGGGCGCGGGCTCCGTCATCGCGAAGCAGGACCGCACGTCGCCGGCCGCCAGCGGGCGGAGGTAGCGCTCCTTCTGCTCCTCCGACGCGATCGCCTCCAGCATGTGGATGTTGCCCTCGTCCGGTGCGGCGATGTTGAGGGCCAGCGGGCCGAACAGCGACCAGCCGGCCTCCTCGAAGACCGTCGCCCGGCCGCGCATGTCCAGGC
>FSYA01001494.1_pt1 | contig 18564 bp, 15 predicted proteins | sample 1638301 | NCBI WGS metagenome assembly FSYA01 (sample SAMEA3914788, study PRJEB12502) | metagenome | biome: forest; material: soil | place: Canada | collected 2011-07-03 | depth 0.1 m | reverse complement strand
GTGCCACCTCCACCTCCTGGAGCGCGATGGAATGGGCGGCCGAACTGGACGCGGCCGGACGTCACGACGCGGCCTTGGAAGCCTTCGCCCAGGTCGTGAACACGAGCCGGGACGCGTTGGATGCCAAGGGATACCCGTTGGCCTCGTTGGTGTGGAAGCTGGTCCATCACGCCCGGATGTCGGACAACGCAGGGCGCTGTGAGGAGGCGAGAGCGATTCGCGAGGAGGCGCTGACCCTGCTCGTGGAGCTGGACCGAACCGGTGAACGCGCCAGCTGGAGCAATATCACCGCCAGTTGGACCCACTTGTTCGCTCTGTCGGGTCGGGATGCGGAGCCAGCGGCGTCGGCCCACGCACCAGCGCCGGCCTTCGGCGCGGCACACCACACCTGGTCGGGGGATATCAGAGACGCTTATTTCGCTGCGCTCCCGGCCCTCGAAGCGGCTGTCACTGCGCTCACTGACGCCTGCCGTACGGATTCCCGCCGGTACCTTCCGGAACTGGTCGTGGCGCACCGACGTGCAGCCATCCGCTCGGCCCTGCATTCCGTCCACTGCGGCGACCGCAGACGCATGCTGAAGCAACTGCGGCCCATCTTCGATCAGGGCGTCGCGCTGACCAGCCGCCTGCACGCTCTGACCAGAACCGAGCACGCCCTGCGGACATGGAGCAACGCCCTCATCGACCGCTCCATGTTCCTGCTCGCGGCCAAGCAGTACGGCGAGGCCTATGAGGACTTCCGCGAAGCCCTGGCCAAGGCCGGTTGAGCCAGCGGATCGCGGGCCCGGCCGCCAGGTCAAGGCATGCACCGAGGTCGGGTACTTCCCCCGCAGAGTCCGCACCGTCGAGGCCCCCATCGACCGCGATGCCGGCGCCTGCGGGGCCGCCGCCTGCGGCGAACCGTGGCAGTACTACGATCTCTGACACGGCCTGTGCTGTGCGCCCGCTGCGATCTCCGCCCGGCTTCGATCCAGTCTCAACTCCTTGAAGCCAAAGCCAACTTGCGGCGCATGCTCGTGAGCCTTCCGCTCACCGAAGAAGAAGGCGCCGCCGTCGACGACGGCCAGAGCGCCCCCAGCCGCCCCTGGCACTGACCGTCCGATCACCACCCCCATCCGACCACACCGACCGAAAGGGCCGCTGACATGCGCCCCACCCTCTTCACCGTCGGCCTCCCGGGCCCGGGACGGCTCAGCACCATGGCCAAACCCCGGGGCAACGACTGGCTGGAGGACGAGATGACCGCGCTGAGCCGCCACGGTGTCGACACCCTGGTCTGCGCGCTCACCCGACCCGAGCTGGACGAACTCGGCCTCGCCGACGAGCCCCGGGCCGCCGTGGCCGCCGGGCTTCGGTTCGTCGCGATACCCATCCCCGACCGCACCGTCCCCGACCTCGCCACGATCCTGCCCACCCTGCGGAAACTGGCCGAACAACTGCACGAGGGCGCACACATCGTCACCCACTGCCGGGCCGGCATCGGACGCTCATCCCTCCTCGCCGCCTCACTCCTCATCCTCAACGGCGTCGATCCCGACACCGCCTGGACCCAACTGGAACGAGCTCGCGGGCTTGCCGTCCCGGACACCGCAGAGCAACGAGACTGGACCATGAACCTGACCGACCCGATCGAAGGCCACTTCTGACCCCTGCCCCAGCGCGCCATCAGCCTTGCGCTCAACGTGCCCAACCGGAATGAGGACGACGGCGGGTGGTGCATGAGCCCTGCGGTCGAACGGCATCCAGTCGATGCCCCGGTCACGCGGTCACCGGTCAGCGAGGCACAGCTGGCAGGGACTGTAGGATCTGATGAGGAGCTGTTTTCGTTCACTGTCATCGGATCAGCAGATGGTCCCGGAAGAGATACACGCGGGGGAATGATGGCCACACCCGTCGGCTACACCTTGGTGCAGCTTCGCTACTTCGTGGCGGCGGCGGAGTTGCGCAGTATGACGGCCGCCTCGCGGGAGCTCGTGGTCGCGCAGTCGGCGGTCTCGGCCGCAGTCGCGCACCTGGAGCGGGAGTTCAAGGTCCAGCTGCTGGTGCGGCACCATGCGAAAGGGCTCTCCTTGACCCCGTCCGGCGAGCGGTTCCTCGCCGAGGCTCGGGAACTGCTGGCGCATGCGGCCGAGTTGGCGGCCGGGGCCGAGGGCCTGGGCGGTTCGCTGGTCGGCCGGCTGACGGTGGGCTGCTTCGTCACCCTGGCGCCGTTCGTCCTCCCGGGGCTGTTGGCCGGGTTCGGCGAGGAGCATCCGGGGGTCGCGGTGCACTTGCTGGAGGATGAGACGGCGGTGCTGCAGGCAGCACTGCTGTCGGGCCGCTGTGAGCTTGCCCTGCTCTACGACCTGGGCCTGTCGGAGGAGTTGAGGGTGGAGCAATTGACGGAGTCCCGGCCGTACGCCATCGTCAGCGCGGACCATCCGCTGGCCGGTGCCGGGCGGGTGCCGCTGGAGCGGCTGGCGCCGGAGCCGATGGTGCTGCTGGATCTGCCGCACAGTCGGGAGTACTTCGCCGCGTTGGTGTCGAGGACCGGTACCGAGCCGACGGTGGCGCACCGGAGCAGCAGTTTCGAGATGGTGCGGGCCATGGTCGCGGCCGGGCGCGGGTTCGCCATCTTGAACCAGCGTCCGGCGCACGATCTGACCTACGACGGCGGCCGAGTGGCGGTGCTGGAGCTCGACGGCGGCTCGGCCGGGGAGTTGCCGGCGCTGCCGCTGGTCCTGGCCCGGGCCAGGGCGGTGCGGCCGACCCGGCGTGCGGAGGCCTTCGCTGAGGCGTGTCGGGCTCGGCTCAGCGGCCGCTGACCGGGTTCGGGGACCGACCGGTCAGCAGCCGGTCCCGCAGCGCTGCGTCGAGGGCGGATTCCGCGCAGGTCAGAGCTAGTGCGGTGGCTGCGTCCAGGACGGCGGCGTCGGCGGCTGGGGTGATGCAGGCGGCGGCGAACTCGGGTTGGTGGTTGACGGCGGGAAGCGATCCGATACCGATGTAGGGGTGGATCGCGGGCAGGACCAGGGAGACGTTGCCGAGGTCGGTGGAGGCCCGGTTCATCGCCGCACCGTCGCCCTGGGCGCCGGGCGGTGGGAATCGGCGGCCGATCCGTTCCGCGTTGGTGCGGTACAGCCGGGAGAGCCCCGGGTCGGTGCGGAACTCGGAGTAGGGCCTGCTCTCGGGTTCGACGTCGAGCTCGCAGCCGGTGGCCAGCGCGCCTGCCTCGAAGCAGCGCCAGATCCGGGGTTCGAGTGCGGCGAGCTCGGCGAGGGTCTCGGCGCGGACGTACCAGCGTCCCTCGGTGCGGTCGGGGATGGCGTTGGGGGCCGCGCCGCCCAGCGTCTGCACACCGTGCACCCGCACTGTGGAGGGGAGTTGCTGGCGCAGCAGGCCGATGGCGACCTGGGCGAGGGTGAGCGCGTCGGCGGCGTTGACGCCGCGCTCGGGGAAGGCGGCGGCATGGGCGGTGGTCCCGGTGAAGCGGACGCGGGAGTGCGAGACGGCGAAGGGCCGGGCCTCGGCCACGTCGACCGGTCCCGGGTGGGCCATGACCGCGCAGTGCAGGTCGTCGAAGGCTCCCCGCTCCAAGAGTTCGATCTTGCCGCCACCGCCCTCCTCGGCCGGGGTGCCGAGGAGGGTGACGGTCAGTCCGAAGTCGTCGGCGACGGCGGCGAGGGCCAGCGCCGCGCCGACCGAGGAGGCCGCGATGACGTTGTGGCCGCAGGCGTGGCCGAGGCCGGGCAGGGCGTCGTACTCGGCGCAGATGCCGATGTTCAGCGGGCCGCTGCCGTAGCTGGCGCGGAAGGCGGTGGGCAGGCCGCCGATGCCGGGTGCGACGTCGAACCCGGCATCGGCGAGCGGCCCGGCGACCCGGGCGCAGGACCACTCCTCCTCCCAGGCCGGCTCAGGGTGTGCGTGCACGTCGTGGGAGAGCGCGAGCAGGCTCTCGGCGTGGGCGGCGATCTGCTGGTGGACGACGTCCCTGGCCGAGATCACGACTACTGCTCCTTGGGTGTCGGGTCGGACAGGCCGTCAGGCGATGCTGCCGTCGGCGGAGGTGCGCAGCAGCACGGCGCGGATGGCCTCGGCGACGCGGATCGCCTCGTCCTCGGTGAAGTTGAGGTTGGGCGAGAGCACCAGGCCGTGCGAGGAGTCACGGACGATGACGCCGTGGCCGCGTCGCACCGCGTCGGCGATGCCCTGGGTGTTGGGCAGCGGGGTGCGGAGGGTCTGGTCATCGACGAGTTCGACGGCCAGCATCATGCCGACGTTGCGGACCTCGCCCAGCCAGGGGATGTCGGCGAGCTGTGCGCGCAGCTGCGCGGCGAGGAAGTCGCCGGTCTTGACGGCCTTCTCCAGCAGGCCCTCGCGTTCGATGATGTCCAGGTTCGCCAGGGCGACGGCGCACGCGGTGGGGTGGCCGTTGTAGGTGTAGCCCATCGGGAAGCCGTGGTCGCGCTCCAGTTCGGCCGCGACGTGCCCGGCGACCAGCACCGCGCCGAGCGGCAGGTAGCCGGAGGTGATGCCCTTGGCGGTGACGATGATGTCCGGGGTGATCCCGAAGTGCTGGGCCGCGAACCAGTGGCCGACGCGTCCGTAGGCGGTGACGACCTCGTCCAGGATCAGCAGGATGCCGTTGGCGCGGCAGACCTCGGCCACACGCGGCCAGTAGTCGGCGGGCGGGACGACCATGCCGGCCACGCCCATGATCGGCTCGCCCAGGAACGCGGCGATGTTGCCGGCCCCGATCCGCTCGATGGTCTGCTCCAGTTCGCGGATGCAGAAGTCGGTCACCTGGGTCGGCGTCAGCTCCTTCCGGCTGTCGCCGAACAGCTCGCTGCGGAAGGGCCACGGCGGGGTGAGGTGGGCGACGTTGGGCATCATCGGGCCGAAGCCGTCGTGGTAGACCGGGAAGCCGGTGACCGAGCCGCCGCCGAAGCCGACGCCGTGGTACGCCTTGTGCCGGCCGATGATCCAGGTGCGGTCGGAGTCGCCCTTGCGGTGGTGGTAGTAACGGGCCATCTTGATGGCGGCCTCGTTGCCCTCCGAGCCGCCGGAGGTGAAGTACGCCTTCTCGATGCCCTCGGGCGCGAGCGAGACCAGACGCTCGGCGAGCCGGATGGCCTTGTCGTTGCTGAACTCCCAGAAGGACATGAAGAATTCGAGCTGCTTCAGCTGCTCGGCCGCGACCTCGGCGAGCTCCTCGCGGCCATGGCCGATCTGCGCCAGCCACAGGCCGCCGGTGGCGTCCAGGTACTCGTTGCCCTCGCTGTCCCACAGCAGCGAGCCCTTGCCCTTGACCATGATGACGCGCTCGGTGACCGAGTCGCCGAGGTAGGGGTGGATGATCCGGGCGCGGTCGATCGCGGCGAGCTGCTCGGTGGAGAGGGGTTCATTGCTCACGGGGGTGTCCTTCGGGGAGGGTGCGGGTGGGGATGGACGTCAGGCGGCGCGGGCCGCGGCTGGGGCCGCGGTCAGGTCGAGCGCGCTCAGCGCCAGGACCTTCGCCGTGGCGAGCAGGTCGGCGACCTCGACGTACTCGTCGACGGTGTGCAGCAGCGCGGAGCCGTCGGGGCGGGTGGCGGTGGGGCCCAGGCAGACGGAGGGTGTGCCGCCGAGGCGGGTGAGGGTGCCGGCGTCGGACCAGGAGGCGTCGCCGGTGACGGCGGCCGGGCGGCCCAGGCGGGCGGCCGCCGACTGGAGCGTGTGCACCAGCCGGTGGTCGGCGGGGACCTCGGCCGGGGAGAGCTCGGTCTCCCAGGCGAAGCGCGGCGGATGCGCGGCCAGCCAGGGGTCGGCGGCGACGGCGGCGAGCACCGCCGCCTCGATCTCGGCCCGGACCCGGGAGGCGTAGCCCTCGCCGTCGGCCTGGACCGGCAGGAAGGTGACGTCGAGCGAGACCTCGCAGCTCGCCGGGTAGCTCACCCACCACTCGCCGCCCTTGATCATGGTCGGCACGATCGACGGGACCGGCAGCAGCGGGTGCGTGAGTTCGGGCCTTCGTGCCCAGTCCTCGCGGAGCCGTTGCAACGCGGTGAGCACCGGCATCATCTTCTCGATGGCGTTCACCGCGCCGCCCTGCCGCCAGTCCCCGGGCGGGTACTCGGCGTGCCCGGGGCGTCCGGCGACGGTGACCGCGCCGCCGAGGATGCCCCGGTTCGCGGAGACCACGCCCAGGTCGGTCGGCTCGGGCACGATGCCCGCGTCCGCGCGCAGTCCGTAGGCGACGGCGGCGAGGGTGCCCGCGCCGTTCCACTCCTCGTCGGTGGCCGTGCTGACCAGCAGGTCTCCGGGCAGCCGCAGGCCGAGGCCGGCGATCACCTCGGCGGCCAGGACCATGGCCGCGACACCGCCCTTCATGTCGCAGGCGCCGCGCCCGTAGAGGCGTCCGTCGCGCAGGTCCGCGCGGAACGGGTCGCTGCTCCAGTCCTTGCGGGGCTCGGCGGAGACGACGTCGACATGCCCGTTGAACACCAGGCTGCGGCCGCCGCCGGTGCCGGCGAAGCGGGCGATGAGCTGGGGCCGGCCCTCGAAGCCGAGTCCTTCGGGAGTCTGCGCCGAGCGGGGCAGGTCGCCGGGTGCGGGGGTCCACAGGTCGACGCTCGCGCCGGCCGCTCGCAGCCGGTCCGCCAGGTACGCCTGCAGGTCGGCCTCGTCACGGGCGGGCTCGTCGGCCTCCCCGCGCACGGTGGTGTCGAAGCCGACAAGGGTGGCGGCGAGGTCGACCAGCTCGTCCTGGCGCCGGTCGATCTCCGCGAGGACCCGGGCTGCGGCGGTCACCAGGTGATCCAGGTGGTCTTGAGGGCCGAGTACTTGTCGAGCGAGTGCAGCGACAGGTCGCGTCCGTAGCCGGACTGCTTGAAGCCGCCGAAGGGGGTCATCGGCGAGAGCGCGTCCACCGTGTTCACCGAGACCGTCCCGACCCGCAGTGCGGCGGCGACCCGGTGGGCCCGGGCGAGGCTGCCGGTCCACACCGACGCGGCCAGCCCGTACGCGGAGTCGTTGGCGATGCGGACCGCCTGCGCCTCGGTGTCGAAGGGGATGATCACCAGGACCGGGCCGAAGATCTCCTCGCGGGCGACCACGGCCTGTGGGTCGACGGCGGTGAACACGGTGGGCTCGACGAAGCAGCCGACGCGCTCTCCGCCCAGCGCCAGGGTCGCCTCGGTGCGGCCGGTGGCCACGAACGCGGCGACGCGGGCGGCGTGGCGCTCGTCGACCAGCGGTCCGAGGGTGGTCGCCGGGTCGAGCGGGTCGCCGGGTCGGATCGCCGCGGCCTTCTCCAGCACCAGCGCGGTGAACCGGTCCAGGATCGAACGCTGCACCAGCAGACGGGAGTTGGCCGAGCAGACCTGGCCGCCGTTGCCGAAGGCGGCGAAGCAGGCCAGTTCGGCGGCCCGCTCCAGGTCGTCGGCGTCGGCGAAGACCAGGTTGGGGCTCTTGCCGCCGCACTCCGGCCAGACCTGCTTGAGGTTGGACTCCCCGGCGTAGCGCAGGAACAGTCTGCCGACCTCGGTGGAGCCGGTGAAGGCGAGGCAGTCGACGTCCGGGTGCAGGCCCAGGGCCCGACCGGCGGTCTCCCCGAGTCCCGGGACGACGTTGAGTACGCCGTCCGGAAGCCCGGCCCGGGTGGCGAGCTCGGCCAGCAGCAGCGCGGACAGCGGGGACTGCTCGGCGGGCTTGAGGACGACGCTGTTCCCGGCGGCGAGCGCCGGGGCGAGCTTCCAGGAGGCCAGGTCAAGCGGGTAGTTCCAGGGGACGACCGCGCCGACGACGCCCAGCGCCTCGCGGGTGACGACGGCCAGGTTGCCGGGGCCGGTGGGGGCGACCTCGCCGTAGACCTTGTCGAGGGCCTCGGCGTACCAGGCGAAGACCCCGGCCGCGCCGGGCACGTCCACGGTCAGCGCGTCGGTGATCGGCTTGCCCATGTCCAGGGAGTCCAGCAGGGCGAGCTCGTCACCGTGCTCAGTGATCAACCCGGCCAGGCGCAGCAGCACGGCCTTGCGTTCGGCCGGGTCGGCCCGTGACCAGGCGCCTGAGTCGAACGCGGCGCGGGCGGCGGCCACGGCGTCGTCGATGTCGGCGGCGTCACCTGCGGAGACGTCGGCTATCAGCAGTCCGGTGGCCGGGTTGACGGTCGGAAAGGTGGTGCCGGAGCGGGCGGCGGTGAACTTTCCGCCGATGTAGGCCTGGGCGCGCGGGGTGAGCTCGGCGGCGCGCCGTCGCCAGTACGCGTGGTTCTTCTCGGTCATGGCTGTGTCCCTTCGGCATGGTGCGTCGGTGCGGTTGGTCGGGGGTCGCCGGGGACGCCGTAGCCGGGTGCGGCCCCAGGGTCCAGGCCGCGCTGGCGGTAGTCGCCGCGCTGCGGGGCCCAGACCTGCCAGAGCGCGCGCAGTTCGGTGACCGGGTCGCCCTCGGTCCAGTCCACCCGCAGGTCGGTGACCGGCCAGGGCACGTCCGCGACCACGTACAGGCCGGCCGAGTGCAGCGGTCCGGCCTCGCCGCCGGCCGCCGCGCCCGCCTCCAGCGCGGCCAGCAGCCGCTCCTCAAGCAGCGTGCTGTCCGGCGCGCTGTCGAACGCCGCCGCGGCGGCGGTGAGGACCTGCGGCGAGTCGAGCATGTTGCCGGCCGCGACGCAGTCACGTCCGACCACCGAGCCGAAGACGCCGAGTGCCTTCGCGCCGGAGAAGGCCCCGGGCGGGCCGTCGATGGTGACGGCTGTCAACTGCCGCCACCGCGCCGCCGGTCCGGCCGCCGCGGCCGCGGTCGCGACGGCGGTCACCGCGCCCTCGCCGCCGCCGATGGCGTCCAGCAGGGCCGGGCCGAGGCGCGGGTCGGTGACGTTCTGGGTGCAGGCCACGCCCACCCCGGCCCGGGCGTGGACGCAGCGGGAGGCCACGGCCGGGCTGGACGAGGAGATCACCGCGCCGAACCCGCCAGTGCGCGGGCAGCGTCCGGCGATGGAGAAGGTCACGGCGTGCCTCCGGCCTCGGCGGCCCGGCCGGCGGCCCGGATCGCGGCCGCCTCAGCAGCGCGCTCGGCCGGGATGACGGCGGTGGCGTCTATCTCCACCAGCCATTCCGGGCGGGCGAGCGCGCTGACGACCAGTCCGGTGGAGACGTAGTGCACGCCCTCCAGCCAGCTGCCCATGGTCCGGTAGACCAGTTCGCGGTGGCGGATGTCGGTGAGGTAGACGGTGATCTTGACGATTTCGTCCAGCCGCGAGCCGCACTCCGCCAGCAGCATCGCGATGTTCGCCATCGCCTGCCGCGCCTGCGCCTCGACGTCCCCGACGCCGACGCTCTCGCGGGTGTCCAGGTCCTGGCCGATCTGGCCGCGCAGGTAGACGGTGCCCCCGGCGACCACCGCCTGCGCCAGGTCGTTGGAAAGCCTCTGCTCGGGGTAGGTGGCGGCGGTGTTGAACGGCCTGATCCGCTCGTGCGCGCTCATGCCTTGCGCCCGAGCGAGCCCAGGACGTTGTCGGACAGTCCGGCGGCGTACTTGACCAGGTCCAGCGGGCCCTCCCAGTCGAAGTTGCGGTAGACCGCGCCGAGGTGGGCGAACGGCGGCGACTGGGCGAAGAGCTGGAAGGTCAGCCGGTGCCCGGCGTAGTCGGAGTTCAGCAGGTCGCGGGCGTAGGCCAGCAGCTTGCGGCGGTCCTCGGCGACCCAGTGCTCGTTGATCGTGTAGTACTTGTCCAGCCAGGGCTTGGTCGCCGGGTGGTCGAACGAAGCCTTGTCCGGGGTGATGCAGATCTGCCCGCCGCACAGCTCACGGGCGATGTGCATCATCTCGTGCAGTTGCGAGCAGGCGAGCACCCGGCCGGTGTAGAGCAGGGACTGATGGGGCATCAGCAGCCCACCGGGGCTGGGCTCGGCCAGTGCGACCGCCGCGGTGAGGTGGGCGTTGATGCCCTCGCGGTAGCAGGCCAGCGCCGCCAGCTTCTCCTGCACGGCCTGCTGGTTCTCCAGGCCGGTCTGCTTCACGTTCCACAGGGCGGCGCCGATCATCAGGTCCGCGAGCCGCAGATTGCGCTGCACGAACGCGAAGGCCGAGTAGCGGTGCAGGGTGTTGCGGATGAACGTGGCCGCCTTGGTGTGCTGGTAGAACAGCACGTTCTCCCAGGGGATCTCCACGTCGTCGAAGACGACCAGGGTGTCCACCTCGTCGAAGCGGCTGGAGACCGGGTAGTCCGCGGCCGGCTTGCTCCCGGCGAAGCCGGTGCGGCAGATGTACTTCAGGCCCGGCGCGCCCATGTCCAGGATGAAGCCGAGCGCGTAGTCGGAGAGCTCGCTGGCGCCCCAGTTGGCGATGGTGGGCTTGGTGAAGGCCTGGTTGGAGTAGGCGGCGGCGGTCTCGTACTTGGCGCCGCGCACCACGATGCCGTTGTCGGTCTCGCGCACGACGTGCAGCAGCATGTCCGGGTCCTGGTCCTGCGGGCGCTTGGAGCGGTCGCCCTTCGGGTCGGTGTTGGCCGACACGTGGAACGGGTCGCCGAAGCAGGCCAGGTCGATGTGGCGCTTCACGTTGGCGGAGTAGGTGGGGTCAATCTCGTTGAGCACGTCCTGGCCGTCGATCAGCGACCACATCTCGCCGATGGTCTCGTCGCCGACCCGGGTGACCACGCCGCCGATGTCGCTGAGCACGGTGTCGGTGGCGGCACGCTTGTCGTGCCAGTCCTGGACGGTGCGCGGCGGCTTCTGCTGGACCGCGTTGACCTCGCCGGTCTGCGGATCGGCGTAGGTCATGGCGTCGCGGGTGGTGTGCTCGTGGGCGAGGTCGTAGATCCGCGCCCGGATGTCCACCAGCGGCTTGAACGCCGCGTGCGTGGTGACGTCCTCGACCTGCTCACCGTTGATCCAGATCTCGCGTCCGTCGCGGATCGACTCCCGGTACTGCGCTCCGGTGCGGATCATCGACCGGCCTCCTTGCTCTGCTGGGGTGGGGGGTTGGCACTGCCGGCCGGTGTGGCTGTCACTGGACCGGTATGGGCCGCGCATAGCCGCGGCCGTGGTAGACGAGCGGAGTGCCGTCGCCGGCCGTGCTGCGCAGCACGGAGCCGACGAAGACGGTGTGGCTGCCCTCCTGGTGCGCGGAGGCCACCCGGCACTCGAAGCCGGCCACCGCCCCGTCGAGCAGCGGCTGCCCGTGCGGACCCGCGTGCCAGGACGCGGCGGCGAAGTCGTAGGGCGCGCCGCGGGTCGGACGACCGGCGAAGGTGTCCGACACGTCGGCCTGACTGTCCGCCAGGACGTTCACAGCGAAGGCTCCGTGGGCGAGGATCGCGGCTGCGGCGGGGCTGCGGCGGTTGACGCAGACCAGCACCATCGGCGGGTCGGCGGAGACCGAGCACATCGCGCTGACGGTCTGCGCGCAGCGGCCGGTCCCGCCCTCGGTGGCGACGACGGTGACGCCGGTGGCGACCTGGCCCATGGCCTCGACGAAGCGCGTGCGGGCGGCGGTGTCAGCAGCCGTGGCGACGACGGGAGTCGCGGTTGCGGTGGTCATTCCTGCTCCTTCCCTGGCGGGGTCTGCGTCCACTGTCGCCCCCGCCCATTGCATCCGTAAAGAAGAGGAATCAGCTACTCTGGATCGTATTTACAGATTCAACGGGCTCGTCGGAGGGCCTGCTGCCAACGCTGTCGGAAACCTGCCCCCGCCGTGCCACCAGCAGATACAGCGGCACGGTGACGACGAGGCTGACCATCCAGGACAGGTCGGTGCCGCCGAGCGCGTTGGCGATCGGCCCGGTATAGAGGGCGGTGGCCATGAACGGCACCTCCACCAGGAAGCCCACCAGGTACACCGTGATCGCACCCCAGCGGTAGCGTCCGTAGTGGCCGCCGTCGGACCGGAAGAACGACAGCACGTCGTACTCGCCGCGGCAGACCACGTAGAAGTCGATCAGGTTGATCGCCGTCCACGGGATGAAGAAGTACTGGAGCACCGCGATGAAGTTCTCATAGTTGGCCAGGAAGCCGCCGCCTGAGAACGCCGCCGCGAGCACCGTGGACAGCGCCGCGATGGCGGTGGCCAGCAGCGCGCGCAGCACGGGTGTGGGCAGCCAGCGCTCCGCGAAGGTCTGGATGGCGGTGACGCCGGTGAGTACCGCCCCGTAGAGGTTGAGGGCGTTCGAGGTGGCGGACACCACGAAGAATCCGAGGAGCACCACCTTGCCCAGGGTGTTCCCCAGGATCGGGTCCAGGGCGGAGATGATGTCCCCGCCCGGCTTGATCATCAGGGCGATCACGATGCCGATGAGCATCATCAGCACCGAGGAGACGACAGTTCCCGCATAGGTCCACCAGAAGGTGCCGCGCAGCCCTGCGGTGGTCGAGGGCATGTAGCGGGAGTAGTCCGAGACGTAGGGCGCATACGCGATCTGCCACAGCACCGACACCGAGGTGGCGCCGAGGAACCCGGCCCAGCCGAAGCCGCCGGCGTGCAGGAAGTTCGCGGGCAGACCGTGCACGAGGATTCCGACGAAGACGGCCGCGGTCAACGGGATGAAGAGGTAGGTCCCCCAGGCCGAGGCGACGTGGATGTACCGGTAGCCGAAGATCGTGAGCGCCAGCCCGACCGCGGACACCAGGACGATCGAGGGCGTCAGCGGCAGTCCGCCCCACACGCCCTGGAGCGACTGAGCCCCGGTGACCAGGGTGGCGGCGAAGAAGCCGACGTACATCACCAGAACCAGGGCGACCACCAGGATCGTCCCCCTGATCCCGAACTGGCCGCGGCTCTGCACCATCTGCGGGACCCCGAGCCTGGGGCCCTGCGCGGAGTGCAGCGCCATCAGCACCCCGCCGGCCAGGTTCCCGAGCAGCAGCGCGGCGACGCTCCACAGGAAGTTCAAGCCGAACACCTGCGGCCCCAGGGCCCCGGTGATCACCGTCAGCGGACCGAGGCTGGCGTTGAACCAGATGCTGAACAGGCTGACCGGACGGCCGAAGCGTTCGCCGAGCGGAATCACTTCGATGGTGTGCTGTTCGATCAGCGGTCGGCTCTCGGCGCCGGCTGTGGCATGCGGTGACTGCTGTTCCATGTGTCCACCCATCCCGAAGTCCGTGTGTGGGGGTTGAGTCTGCGTTCACATGGCGGGCGGCGTACAACACGCGTTTCCGCTGACCTGCATCTGTTTGTCAGATGCAGATCCACAGAGGCCAGCTGTTCTCACAGCTCCGAGCAGCCAGTGGCCGCCCGCGCGTAGCCGAGGATCAGCCGCAGCGCCTCCGCGCGGTCCAGCGCCGCGTTGCGGCTGACGATGTGCAACCCGTAGCCGTCCTCCAGCACCACCAGGTTCCGGGCCAGGTCGGCCACCGGTTCTCCGAGCCGGAACACGCCCTGCGCCGAACCCACTTCGAGGACCGTGGCGTACGCGGCACTCTCCCGGGCGAAGAGCGAGCCCATCAGCACGGCATGCGCACTGCTGCGGTCGGCCAGACTGTGCAGTTCGTACAGCAGCCGGTGGGCCGGGTCGTCGGCATCCACCGGCAGGCCCGACTCCACCGACGCGCGCAGTCGGGCCACCGGATCCGCGATCCCGTCGCTGCGCTTGCGGCGGTCCGCCAGGAAGCGCTCCACGGCGTCCTGGTGCACCTCGAAGACGAGGCCGTCGAGCTCCGGGTAGTAGTACAGGACCGACCCCGCGGAGACCCCGGCCTCGGCCGCGATGTCCTTGATCCGCAGCCCGGCGATCCCCCGCTCGGCGATCGCACGACCGGCCGCGTCGACCAGCGCCTCGCGGCGGGCAACCTGGTTCTTCGGTCGTGCCATCAACGATTCCTCACCGCGTGACTCAGGGAATTCTCACCATTTCAGCAACACCAAAGACATCTGCCACCCTACATTGTTTGACTCTCGCTTCAAAGAACTCCGAGCAGAGCTCGTCCGCTACGTCAGGAGTCCTGACGGGTCTAGTCGTTGGAACCGTGAGCGCGCACCGGGTCGTGGAGCGGGTCGGAGTGGTGGTGAAAGACCTTCCACGCCTCTGCCTCGCGCCGGAAGAGCACCGTGACCCGGCGGAAGCGGCGCTGGTCATCGGTGGCGGCACGGTTGCCGACGCTCTCACGCAGGACGACGTACCCCATCTCGCCGATTGCTTCGGCCGCCAGCAGTTCCTCCTGGTAGTCCGGGTCCCAGCGCGTGTAGTTGCCGGCGGCGCGTTCGACGGCGGGGGAGACCTGCTCCCAGCCGGTCGCCAAGCCGCCGTAGGCGCCCATCATGGTCACGTCGCCCCGGTGCGACCACAGTTCCTGGTATGCGCTGCCGTCTCCACGCAGCAAGTCCTGCACCGCCGACTTGAGCTGCTCGACCGCCTCGTCCCAGGTCACGCTCACAAGGACATCGTCCGCTTGACGAAGGGCTCCACGGCTGCCCGCCACGCCTGCGGGTCGTCGAAGTGCAGGACGTGTCCGGCGCCGGGGATCTCGACGAAGGAGCCGTCGGGCAGCCGCGCCGCCATCTCCCGCGAACCCTCGACGGGGAAGTAGCTGAGCTCGCCGGCGACCACCAGGGCGGGGCAGCGCACAGCATCGAGTTCGATCGTGTGGTCGCGGTCGTTCCAGTGCTCCCGGCAGGCGAGTACCGGTCCGGTACGGGCCAGGGGCCAGTAGCCGTCGGCGTCCTCACGGAAGACCTCGACGAAGTACTCGCCCTCGGCGGGGTGCGCGCGGTCGGGGTGGTCGCCGACCCGGTACGCTCCGAAGTGGTCGCTGGCGAAGTACGCGCGCACCTCGGCGAGGCTGTCGAACGGTACCGGCCAGTCGTTCAGCCAGGCCGCCCACCGGTCTTGCACGTCCGGCACCACAGCGGCCATGTCGCCGATCACGAGGGCGCGCACCAGGTCGGGCCTGGCTCCGGCGAGCTGCCAGGCGGTGAGTGCGCCCATCGAGTGGCCGATGACCACGGCCGGCCCCAGGCCGAGCGCCTCGATCACCGCGGCGGCGTCGCCGACGTGGGCGGTCCGGTCGTAGGGGCCCTCTGGAGCGTCGCTGAGGCCGTGGCCGCGCGCGTCATAGCCGATCACGTGCCCAAGGTCGGTGAGCCACTTCGCGGTGGTGTGCCAGGTAGTGGCACGGCCCATCATCCCGTGCACCAGCAGGATGCCGGGACCCGTGCCGCCGAAGTCGACTACCGCCAGTTCGTCACCGGCGTATCCGGCGACGCGGCTGCGCGCTGAACTCATCGTGTCTTCCTCTCAAGGCCGGTGTCTACCGGTAGGGACGTGGGTCCGTGAAAGCCGAGATTGTTGTTCCACACCGGTCCGAGGCCCTCACGGACCGCCAGGTCGGGGAAGCGGCTGAGCAGTTCGCGCAGGGCGATTGTGGTCTGCAGCCGGACTATCAGCGCGCCGATGCAGGCATGCGGCCCGTGCCCGAAGGACAGGTGCCGGTTCGGGCGCCTCTCCAGGTCGAGGACCTCGGGATCGGTGAATCGGGCGCTGTCGCGATTGGCCGACGCGGCAAAGAGCAGGACCACCTGCCCCTGCTCGATGCTGTGGCCCTTGTAGGTGAAGGACCGGGCGGCTGTGCGGCCGATGAACTGGACGGGAGTGTCGTAGCGCAGGAACTCCTCGACTGCCATGGGCATCAGAGCCAGGTCCGCCCGCAGCAGCTGGCGTTGGCCCGGGTTGCGCTGCAGGGACCACACCGCGTTCCCGATCAGGTACCGGGTCGGCTCCAAACCAGCGAACATCAGCAGCATGCCCTGCGCCGCCGCCGAGTCGGGGGTGAAGCGGAAGCCTTCGGTCTCCTCGGCCACCAGGTTCCCCAGCAGCCCCTCTTCGCCTGACCTGATCTGCGCGCGGACGAGGTCGCTCAGGTACTGGGCCAACTCCAGCGCCGCGTCCCGTCCTCGGCGGACGTCCTCGACGGTCAGGGCGCTCGCCCCGAACAGGTAGGCGATGGCGTCGGACCACGCCGCGAGCCGCGTGTGGTCGCTGACCGGAGCGCCCAGCAGTTCGGTGATGACCATGGCCGGCAGCGGGCGGGAGAAGTCGGCGATGACGTCAGCCTGACTGCCCCAGGCATCCAGGAGACGCCGCACCGAGCGTTCGATGACCGGTGGGAGGAAGTCGGTGGTAAGCGTCCGGAAGACGTGGTTCATGTGTCGCCGACGCACCATGTGCGCGTTGCCGTCGAAGAAGGCCACCCAGTGGGCCAGCATCGGCGCCAAGTCGGCGAACTCCGCGCGCTGCTCGAAGGGAAGGGCCTTGAGCGGCAGCTCGGCCCGGTTGTTGGTGAGCCGGTCGTCGGTCAGCATGGCCTCGACGTCCTCGTAGGCGAACAGCGCCCACGAGCCCCCGTACATCTGCGAGTGGTGCACCGGATCGTGGTCACGCAGATACGTGTACGCCGGATAGGGATCGGGGAAGAGGTCAACATTGCTCAGTGAGAACTGGGTGGGGTCGAACGCCTCCGCATATCGGTCTGTGCACATACATGTCACCCTCACTCGCAGCCACCGGCCACGAAGCCTTAGTTGGGGCCTGCCGGAACAGCGTCCACGCGAACGGTGACACGCAGTGACAGGGGTCCCTCTTTTGAAGCTAGAGCGCGCTCCCCCCGTCGGCTAGGGCGAATTCCCGCCGTCCGGCGCCTGAGCGGCTCAATAAGTCATCGCCGCAGGTGGGTACTTGTACGTCGTTGGGCTGCGGCGCCGTGGTGGCGGTCAGCCGGCTGGTGGGCGGGGATGGGTCGGTCCCCGCCCACGGTGTGGTCGGTGCGCTCTACGGCTGGATGTAGTAGCCCTCTTCGTCGACGATGAGCTGGACGGTGCCGGCGCTATTGTTGTAGATGCTGGCTCCCTCCTCGCCGGTGCTGTTGTGGAGGAGGGGGACGGTGACCAGGTTGGGGACGGTCTGGCCGGTGCTGAAGTTGAGGTTGGACGCGGTGGGCCGCTGCTGGCCGTGTGGGTAGAGCGTGAGGTCGCCGCTGGCCTTGGGCTGGGTCGCGGTGACGTTGAACACCGCGCCCGTGGGCACGGGGCACAGGTCGAGGCCGCCGCTGCTGCCGTACTGGTCGGGCGTCAGGGTGAGGGTGGCGTGGGCGGGGACGGGCGCACCGTTGTTGTAGGGGGAGTTGCTGGTGCGGGTGTCCAGGAGGCGTGTGGGTCCGTAGGGGACGTAGGCCTGGGTGGCGCCGGAGGCGGTGGTGCCGAAGTAGCCCTCCAGGTCGGCGATCAGGTGGGCGGTGCCGTCGCTGCTGTTGTAGAGGTCGACTTTGCCGTCGGTGACGGGGACGGTGACCTGGTTGGCGACGGTCTGGTCGCGGTTGAAGTTGAGGTCGGAGACGGTGGGCCGGGTTTGGCCGTCGGGGTAGGAGATGAGGTAGCCCAGGGCGGTGGGCTGGGTGACGGTGAGGTTCAGGACGGCTGCTGTGGCGCCGGCGGGCAGCTCCTTGGACAGGTCCACTACCTGGGTGCCGTGGGCGGGTACGGGCTTGGCGGCTTTGGTGCCCAGTGCGGAGCGGGTGTCCAGGACGCGGGTGGGCGTCAGGGGCTTGAAGCCGTAGCCGCCTTGTCCGTAGAAGCCCTGGAGGTCCATCAGGATGTGGACGGTGCCGGGGCTGCCGTTGTGGAACACCAGGTTGCCGTCCACGACGGGGACGGTGACCTGGTTCGCGACGGTCTGGCCCTTGTTGAAGTTCAGGTTCGAGGCTGTGGGCAGGCTTCTGCCGTGCGGGTAGACGGTGAGGTGGCCGGGCGCGGTGGGTTGGGTGACGGTGACGTTGGCGACGACGGCGCTGATGTCGGCGGCCGGGACGCCGTCGATGCTGTGGATCGGCAGGACGACGTTGGCGCCCGGGGCGACCGGGGTCTTGGTGGTCACGCCGGTGGCGTTGCGGGTGTCCAGCAGCCGGGTCGGGGTGACCGGGGTGTAGTCGGCGCCGACGACGGTGTCGTAGGTGTTGCCCCCGCCGGGCGAGCCCGGGCTGGTGGTGATGGTGTGCTGTCCGGCTCGCAGGAACGCGTGGGTGGTGCTCGATGCGGTGGTGGTGACCGGGAAGGGGTCGTCGTCGAACAGGTAGCCGAGGGTGGGAGTGAGCGGCCCGTTGGATGCCCAGGAGGCTGTCGGCTCGGTGGCGGAGACGGTGACCGCGAGGGGGTCACTCGGCCCGACGGAGCTCACGGACAGCTGGCCGCCGCCGCTCTGGGGGCCTTGGAGTTCCTCTGCCCCGCGGTCGAAGTACGTGGTGCCGGTGCCGGTGCCGGTGTTGGCCACCGACGGGTCGTCCTGACGCGGGCTGCCGAAGAAGTCGGTGGACAGCTCGCCGGGCGCGTTGGCGTCGGCGGAGTCGATGGCGGGAGAGGTGGCCGCGAGGGCGTAGCCGAATATGTGACCGTCCTGATCCCCGCCGCTGCCGCCAGCCGTCAGCTGGGGAGCGGCGGAGATGTCGGCCGCACCCTGCGTGGTGGCGGCGTTGAAGGAGGCGGAGTTCGGGTAGCCGGTCCCGGCCCACGAGTACAGGAAACCGCCGCTGGCGGGGTCGACCAGGTTGTAGTCGACGGTGGTTCCGCTGGTGGAACCCGCTGCGACGTTGATCGCGGTCGGGTCGGTGGTCGCCTTGCACACCC
>FSYA01001527.1_pt1 | contig 18820 bp, 19 predicted proteins | sample 1638301 | NCBI WGS metagenome assembly FSYA01 (sample SAMEA3914788, study PRJEB12502) | metagenome | biome: forest; material: soil | place: Canada | collected 2011-07-03 | depth 0.1 m | reverse complement strand
GCTGACCAGCCGTCACACAGCTCGATCGAGGTGGACCGTGTCAGAGATCAAGACCAGGCGGGGCATGGAATGGCTGATCGCCACTGCCGACAGCCCGCAGGACTGCCGAAGGGCATGGACGGCCGACCCCCGCACCCCCTACCCCATCCCGACAGGCGACACGTTCGACGTGATCTCGGTGGACCTGCGGCTCGGTCTGGAGGCGGCGGACCTCTTGCGTCGGCCTCGGATGCCCCTGCCGCCCGTCGCGTTGGACTACTTCACGCGGCGGTCCGAGTTCATCGTCCCTACCGACTCCCTCCGGGTCTTCGACCGCCAGGTGCACATGGAGACGCTCCACGCGCCCTCGTACCGATACGTGGGCGAGCGCTCATACGTGCTGCTGCCCGGCCCCGAGGCGCTGGCATCCGACCGCCACCAGTGGCTGATCGGTCCCCCGCGCAGGCCGGTCTCCGGCGCGAGGCACGCAACAGCGCTCGCCCTGACGCCGGTCGCCGCCGCCGAACTACTGGAACGACCGGAGTAGGCGCGCCGACAGTCGTCAAGGCGTATCAGATCCTGCGCGCGATGCTGAACACAGCGGTGGACGACGGTCTGATCCAGCGCAACCCCTGCCGGGTTAGGAGGGCGGTTCTGCGCAGCAGAGTGTTTCTGGCGGTCATGTCGGTCGTCCTTCTCTCCGCGGATTCGGGTGGGTGGTGTGGCAGGCCTCAGACCCGGATCACAAGCGGTCCCATCAGCGAGTAGCAGTGGGCCTCGGTGCTGGACAGGCCGGTATCGGTGACGATCGCCTCGAAGTCACGGACCTTCGCGAATCTGCAGAAGCTGCTGGCGCCGAATTTGCTGTGGTCGCCCATGAACACCCGCCTGCGGGACACTTCGACGGCCTTGGCCTTGACGTCGGCGACCACCGGGTCGGGGGTGGTCAGGCCGATCTCCCGATTGATCCCGTTGGAGCTCAGGAACGCCAGGTCGATGACGAAGTCCCCCAGCATCGCGCAGGCCCAGGAGCCCACGGTGGCCAGCGTCCTGGCCTGCACCTGGCCGCCGAGCAGCAGCACGGTGAGGTCGGCCGAGTCGGCGACCGCCGCCGCGGTGGCGAGCGAGGCCGTCACCACGGTCAGTGGCCGTCCGCCGGGCAGCAGCGAGGCCAGGATCTGGGGCGTATAGCCCTCGTCCACGAATACCGTCTCCGCGTCACCGAGCATTTTGACGGCCTCGGTGGCGATACGCCGCTTGTTGTCCACGTTGCGGTTGATGCGCTGGTTCGGTCCGGTCTCGAAGCCCGCGCTCTCGACGGGATAGGCGCCGCCGTGGGTGCGGCGGATCAGTCCCCTGCGCTCCAGTTCGCTCAGATCGCGTCTGATCGTCTCGGGGGCGACACCGAAATCCGCCGCGGTGGCCGTCACCTCAAGGCGGCCCCCCTGGCGGGCCAGGGCTAGGATCCGGTGCCGCCGCTCCTCCGCGCGCATCTGGCGTCCCCATTCCTGCTTGTTCCCGGCCATCCATGTGCTGTTCGTGGCTTCTCACCTGTTCCGGACACTCGTTCGACCGTTCGGGCAGCGGAAGCCCGAATCGGCCCGCAAGAGAGTTATAGCTGTGCAATGACCGTGGCCCGCCGCCAGCAGCGACCGAAACAGACCAGGTCACTGCCCGCTTCAAAGGACATGACCGTAAATCACCTCCGTGGATCCGGCCCGGTCGGCACCGGATCCGGGCTCGAATGCCCGGGTCAGGCACCGTTTCGCGGCCCGGCCGTCCCCCGGGCCCGAACGGGCGGCACCTGCCCGCCTCCGTCGTCCGCACACCTACGAGCCTCCAGCGCGTGGACGGCGAAGACATCCGTGAGTGCCACTGAGGTGAACCGCCGCGGTCGGCCATCCGTACTGCTCGGCATGGCTGAAAACCGCCCGCACCGGAACACCGTAGCTGGCCGGACGCCGTCCGGCCACAGGCGCCCCACCCCTGCCGCAGCCCTGACGCGCTCACCCGAGCTGGTGGACGCGGCCTGCCGAGGCGTGGATCCCGAACTCTTCTTCCCCGAACGGCGGACAACGGGCGACCGGGGCGAGCAGATGGCAGCCCACGACGCGAAGTCGATCTGCCGCACCTGCCCCGCCCGGACCCCCTGCCTGGTGGTGTCCATCGCCCGCGGCGAGTGGGAGGGCATCTGGGGCGGACACACCCCCGGCGAGCGCCGGGCACTGGTACGTGACGCCGTGGCGCTGCGGCACGACGTCCGCGCCACGGTACAGGCGCTCGAACACGGGACCCGGTTCCCACCGCGTCCCGGCGACTTCCTCGCGGTGGTGCACGAACTGACCATCCTGGGATGGGGCTCCGAGCGAATCGGGCACGTGTTGGGCTTGGATCCGGACACTGTCGTCCGGGCCCGGGCACGGGCGGGAGCCGCCGCAGCCGTGCTGGCCGCCATGGGGCCCGGGTACCGCTCCGAGCCCGCCGCGGCGTAGTCCCGGGCATCAGCGGCCGACGTTACCGGTCGCCAAGGACCGCTCGATGCCCTGCCGCAGTTCGACCGCGGGCAGGGCCGCCCGTGGCGGCCCAGTAGTAGATCACGAACGAGAAGAGCACGACGACGGCCATGTCCCACCACAGCGGGATCCGCCGGGGGTACATCCCGCACGCACCCGCAGCGCAGGGCAGCCGGGATCCGGTCGAGATCAGCGCGCCCTGCCACAGCATCGAGGCCGCGGCCCACCGCATCGCGGAGCACCATGGCCGTCACACCGACGTGCAGGACGATGCGGCTGTCCAGGATCGAAGGCAGGCTGGGACGGCACCGTTGGAGCCCTCAAGCGGGTCGTTGCGGCTCAGTCAACGGCTGGCGGTGCGCAGCGCCTTGTCGGTGTGGATGCGCGGTTCGTGCCACAGCCGGGTCAGCCATCGGTCCAGTCGGTCGCGGTCGCGGTCGTTGCCACGCACCTCGACGGGGACCGCCTCACGGGCTGGTCCCGGTACTTGCGCGGTACCAGCATCAGGTGGTCGCCGACCAGGCGGGCGGTCTTGTCCGGGTCGACGAAGCCTCCACAGCCCCGACCTGATCGACCGGACAGGACTTAGCCGACGCAGCACGCGGTCGGCCCCGCTGCGGGTATCCCCGGCTACCTGCTGCTGGTGTGCGGGACGCTCGCCTTCCTGACCCGACCGCGCTCGGCTCCCCGGATCGCCGCACCTGCGGCACGGCTGGAGTCTTTGGCTGACCGCCGGTACGGTCGGGCTCCTGGGGATGTTCGGCGCCTCGGCCGTGCTCCTCGGAGGGCCGTCCGAAAATTGATCGGCCGAGGCCGACCGGGCCCCAGGGCGCCGTCGGCAATGGCTGCCGCGAATGCCGGGCCGTCCGCCGGCAGCCGATCCGCTGACCGGCCCAGGAATAGTCACCGGACGCCGTCAGCCACGCTGCCCCGGATGGGAGCCGCGCTGAGCCTGCCGGGGCAGCGTGGCTGCGCCCCCGCACGGGTTCCGGCCACCCGAGGCCCCACGCACCTGCTCCAAGGACGGGCCCGCGGCCACCGACGTCGGCCTTACCGGCAGCGGCACCGACGTCGGCCTCGGCGAGTGCGAATCGCACTCCCTCTCCGACCGTGGGAGTGCAGCGAACGAAGCCTTCCATGGCGCGATTCTGGACGACTCGGGCAACTGCCACCTGGCCTCTTGAGCGTCGAGGACATCGGCGTCGGCTGCCACGGAACTCCAGCTTTCCGTTGCACTCCGGCAACCTGCGTCTGCTGCGTCAGAACCTTGCTGAACACAAAACTGTCGCCGATGCGATCCTGGCACGGGATGCCAGGAAGGCGCGTCAGGCGAAGGTCAAGCACATCCGTTCCGCGAGTGCGATCCGTATCCGCTGCCTCGAGGCACAGGAGCACGTCAACCGAGCGATGGCCATCAACGGGGCATTGCTGACCAGGAACCGTCTCCTCCTGACCCGGAGCGCATCAGTCAACGGACGGCGGCTGCGGCGTCGGTCTGCTCCACGGGCACGGGCGGGGCCAGCCGCCAGTGCCGGGGCTGCACCTCGTGGTCCAGCAGCGCACCGGCGTTGATCACCGCGCTGGCCCGCGCTCCCGCTAGCTCGCGGTGCTCCAGGTGCAGGACCTGCTGCAGCACGCTGCAGGGCACCGGCACTGTGATCGCGCCCCGGCACCACTGGTCGAACACGACGAACGCCACCTTGCCGCGGGCACGTACGACCCGCGCGGCCGACCGCACCACCCGCTGCCGGGGGCGGTCCGCGACGCCCGGCATCAGCGGAACCCGGGACGGTGTGCGTAGCCGCCGCCCAGCGCCCAGTGCTGTGGCGTCGGGTCCGCCGTCGCCGCTGTCAGCGGTGCCAGAGCGGTCAGGCACTCCTGGTGGGCGCGATCCAGACGCTCCAGGACCTCCGCGTCCCAATGGCCGCCACCGGCCCCGGTCTCGACCGCGCCGGTCAGGAGCTTCGCGTTGCGGGCGAACAGCAGGGTGACGACGTGCTCCAACTGGATCGCGGGATCATCGCCGGGCACCTGGCCCAGGTCGCGCAGGGCCTGGGCGGCGGCGGCCGCCTGGTCGTAGGGAACGCCCGGGTCGGCTCTGTCCATGTCTGCTCCGTGAGGCCGCCGAATTGGGGTTACGTATCATGCGACGACGAACCCGCCCTGTCCAGACCTGCGGCCCCGTCAGCTGCTGATCTGCTTCCAGATCACGGTCAGCACGGCCTGATAGGCCAGGGCGACGGGTGTGGAGTCCATGACCGCGTCGACCAGGAGTTCCAGGCACCGCTCCAGGTCCGGTGAATCGACGGCCCCAGCCTGACCATTGGAGACGCAGAGCTGTCGAATCATCGCGCGCCGGGCCGCACTGTACAGGTCGTCCGCGCAGTCGGCCAGGCGCAGCAGAAGGGCTTCCTCGGTGTAGAGAGCTGCCTCTTGGGCCAGTCGGATCATCTGGTCGGTCGTGTCCTGCGGACTCATTGCGGCCTCCGGGTGTTTCGCGGTGCGAGCGTTCACCTTGGTAATACGGAGGGATTCACCGCGGAACTGTCCCGGTTGTGTAGCGAATCTGTAATAGGTCCGGTTGCGGTCCTGCCCGCGCCGGTGCTGTTCCGTCGGCTCTGGGACTCAGGCCACCACGGAGAGGACGCGTCGGGTCGAGGCGGGCTCGGACCTCCTGGGGGAGCGCCAACCGTGGCGTCCCGCAGAGCCCTTGACCGCATACATGGCCTGGTCCGCGGCCTCCAGCACCTGGGAGATCGAGGAGTCGGGGCTGTCCACCCATACCGCTCCGATGGAGGCCCCGACACGGATCGACTCCTCCCGGAAGGACACCGGCTGGCTCAGGGCCTGCCGGAGCGCCTCGACGCGCTCGCCCAGGTCGCTGAGGCCGGCCACGACGGCGATGAACTCGTCGCCGCCGAGGCGCGCCGCCGCGCCGTCCTGCCCGCACCACTGTTGCAGGCGTTCGGCGGTGGCGACCAGGACGCGGTCACCGGCAGCGTGGCCGAAGGTGTCGTTGACCGGTTTGAACCTGTCCAGGTCGAGCAGGACGACGGCGGCGGGGCCAGAGGCGATGAGCGCGGCGGCGCGGTCGGTCCAGGTGTTGCGTCCCATCAGGCCGGTCAGCGGGTCCCGGTGGGCCAGGCTCAGACGTGTCGTCAGGTCGGTGACCTGGGCGGGCAGGGGTTCGACGGCGGGGAGCAGCTCGCGGACCGCCTGGAGCAGGTGCCAGGCGGCGTCGATGGCGGCGTCGCATTCCGGGCCTCCAGCGAGGGCCTGGGTGTAGGCGTCGAGGCAGTGGCGGGTGCCGGTGATCAGTTCGACAGTGTCCGGTCTCATGGCGGTCTCCTGCGAAGTGGTTCCCGTCGCGCTGCCGTGCTGCGGGCGAACGCCCTCCGCGATAGGGCGACGGGTCCCCTTAACAACGGTCGGCCGTCTGACCTGGTTCAATACGGTTCGTTGACAGTACAATTGATGATCAGTCAGGCATTCGGTGACCGGTCCGGATACCGATCCGGGCCGGTCATCCGCCCCTGCGGCGCGAACGGGGACATCGGAACCGGGGACTGGCATGCCAGCTGTGGCCGCTGCGAGGATTTCTGTGACGGAAACCCAGGATTTCCGCGGAGCAGAGGGAGCCGGAGATGGCTAACGGGTTCAAGGCAACACCCGAGATGATCTCGACTGCCGCGGGATCGTGCGACAGCGTGGCGGGCGAGCTGGACTCGCAGCTGGCAGGTCTGAAGGCCTACGTGGTCGGCATGGAGGCCTGGTGGCAGGGCATCGCCCAGAACACCTTCCAGGAGTTGATGCAGGAGTACGACACCTACTCGCAGATGCTGCACAACGCCCTGACCGACATCGCCAGCGGACTGCGCGGCAACTACGTCAACTACTCGGACACCGAGCAGCAGAACGTCACGACGATCACCAACATCCAATCGAATCTGCAGAGCGCCAACCTCAGCTGACCCCGGCGGGCCGGCCAGCCGGCACCGAGTAGGAGCGAAAATGCCCGATATCAGTAATTCGACCATCATGGTCCAGGAGGAGCTTTCCGGGGCCGGTCTCAAGATCAACCAGCTTGCGCAGGGTATGGCCGACGAGCTCAACTCCCTCGTCCAGCAGCTTCAGCCGATCGCCGACGGGGGCTGGACCGGTGGGGCGTCGGACTACTTCCAGGACCTGCAGGCGGAATGGAACTACGCGGCGAACGGCCTCTTCGGCCCGGACGGCGTGCTCGGCGAGATCGCTCAGGCGATGCACGTCAACTGGAACAACTACGCCGAGGCCGAATGGGCTAACGTCCAGACCTGGCAGCCGGGGCAGACGCCGCCCACGCCGGCGCCGGGCACGCCGGGCAACAGCTGACCCGCTGCCGTCACCGATGGCCCCAGTGAATCCGAGGACCCGTCACCGTGGATGAGCACTGCCGAATCTCCGTCGTCGGTGACCATCGGACCGTCGACCTGGCTGTCCCGGCCGGCGCTCCGATCGTTACCTACGTCGACACCCTGGCACAGCTGTGCGACCAGGACGCGCCTGACATCATGCCGTCGGCCTGGACCCTGGCCGCCGCGGTCGGGGCGCCGTTCGCCCCTGAGTGGTCCCTGGCGGAACTCGGGATCATGGACGGGCACACCCTGTACCTGTGCGACGTCCTGTCCGGCGAGTTCGCCGACCCGGTGGTGCACGACGTCGCCGAACGGGTCACCGAGGTCGCGGACGGCGCGTTGGACCGCCGCTGGGACGCAGCCTCCCGCACCTTCACGGTGATGGCGCTGGCTCTGGGCTGGATCGTCACCGTGCTTCTCGTGCTCGCAGCCAGGAGTCAGGTCGACAAAGGATTCCTCGCGGACATCTCCCTGGGCGTGGGCCTGCTGCTGCCCACCGTGGCCTGGGTCGCGATGGAGCGGGAGTGGTCGGTCCCCATGCCGCTGCGGATGGCGACGGGCCTGTGCGCGGTCCCGGTCCTGTCCTTGGCAGCCTGGTCCCTGGCCACCGGTCAGGGCGCCCAGGGACTGCGCGGGTCGGGGTCGATGACCCCGACCGGGTTCGCGGTCGGGGCGCTGGCTGTCGGCGCGCTGTTCGGCGCCTACCTCGCTTTCATCGCGGCACCCGCAGTGACCACCTGCGCCGTGCTGCTCGCCGCGCTGATCGCGGCCCCGCTGGGCGTCCTCCTGGCGGCGGTGCGGGCCGACGCGGTGCAGGCCGCGTCGGTCGCCGCGGTGACCGCCTTCGGGCTGCTGATCCTGGCGCCCGCGGTCGCCAGCCGTACTGTGGCCTTCGCGCACCGGCGGATCGCCCTGCGCGCGCAGACCGAGCCCGGCGACGACGAGGTGGCCAGCGCGGTACGGGCGGCCACCGTCCTGCTGGTGACCTGGAGCGCTGGGCTGTCCCTGGTCGCGGCCCTGTCCCTGGTGGTCATGGCGGCCTCGACCTCCCCGTACGCGAACGCGGCGGCGGCACTGCTCGCGGTCGCGCTGCTGCTGCGCGCGGGAGCGGCGCGCCTGGTCGCCGAGGTGGTGCCGGTCATGCTGGCTGGGGTGGCCGGGCTGTTCACACTGGTGTTGGCTGGCCCGCCCCACTTCGGCTGGGGGCACTGGCTCGCCCCTATGTACGCCTGTTTGATTGGCGGGGTCCTGCTGCTCTACGGGTTCCGGCGGCTGATGCGCCGCGCCGCGCCGCGCCCCATGGACCGGCCTCGGCAGCTGACTGCGGCCGGCTCGGTGTTGGCCGGTGGCAGCGTGGCCCTGGTAGTGGCGGCCTTCGGGGTGCTCGGCACACTGGTCGGCCTCGGGCGCCACCTGTGACGGCGGTACCCGAGGCCGGGGCAGTACGGGGCGGCGGCTCAGGCGGCGGGGGGGAAGTCCAGCACATCGTTGCGCGGTCCGCCGCTCTCCGTGCCGTCCAGCAGGCCCAGCTCGATTGCTTTGCGGGTGAGGTCGGCCTTGTTGCCCACGTTGAGCTTGTTCCGGATCCGCTTGATGTAGGTGCTGACCGTGGCTTCGGTCAGGTTCATCCGCCGACCGATCTGGCCGTGCGTCAGACCGTTGGCGAGCAGCCGCAGCGCCTCCATCTCGCGCCGTGCCAGTGCCGGCCGGGCTGTGGACGCGGGATGCCGCAGCTCGGTGTGCAGACGGGTGGCCAGGCCGGGCGCGACATGCAGTCCGCCCAGCGCCACCGTCTCGACGGCGCGCAGCAGTTCCTCTTCATCGGCCTGCCGGCTCACGCACCCGAAGGCCCCGGCCCGCAGGGCGTCGGTCACCAGCTGCCAGCCCGCGAAGTCGGCGATGATCAGTACCCGGCCGCAGGCCGCCAGAGCGCCGACGGTCTCGGTCAGGGTCCTGGCGTTCTGGGCGGGCGCACCGTAGACGATGACGTCCATGCGTTCGCCGGGCTTGCAGCGGCTCTGCAACTGGGCGGGCTCCGCGGTAGCCGAGACCATCTGCAGCTCGGTCCTGCTCGCCAGCAGGCTTTCCAGGCCCCGGCGGGCCAGGCCGTGTTGTTCGACAATAGCGATCTGCGAGAGGGTGGGCATCGCGCTCCTGCAATTCTTTGTCGGCTCCCGAGGAGGCGGAATTTGGGAGCCTCAATGTACTCGCCGGTCACACTGGATGTCCGGCCCCGGGAACGCCGGGACCCGGTGAGGAGAATCACGTGAACCGAACCGCGATCAATTACGTATCTCTTGTTCGGAGGGGCCCCGAGGGAATTCACTCTCCAGCATTGTTGCACACCGCGGAATCCGGATACCGTTTCCGCGGGTCGACCCGTTAATTAAGGAGCGCACTGCGCATGATCGACGAGGACTGGCGCGGATTCTCCTCCGCGTTCGCCGAATCCGTGCGCCCCGGCGACCCGCGCGGGGGGACCGGCAGGCGCATGCTGCTGATCGCGGTCTCCACCCTGCTGGCCACATGCCTGGGGGCCCTGATCTACGGGGCCCTGGGCGGGCCCGCAATCGCACTGCCGAATGAGCTCACGCCCGTCGTGCCGAGCCCGGACACGGTTCCCTACCAAGCGGGCGGCGTGTCGACGGGCCAGACCTGGACGGCCATCGCCGGCCCGAGCTGCGCCGCCAGCGATGACGGTTCGACCAGCTTCGCGGTGTACGGCTACTACACCGGCACCAGCGCCGCCTCCGGCTGGACCACCTCGACCAGCGGCGGCTACACCGGCGACAACTGCGGCGGCGGCTACATCTCGGTCCCGGTGTCCGGGAACGCCACCGCCTACGACGCCGACCAGTTCGCGCTGTGGAACTACGACTTCAGTTCCAAGTTCACCGACGCCTCCTGCCAGGTGTCCACCTACGTCCCCGTCAACTCCTCGCGCATGTACGTCGGCGGGAAACCCGCCTACTTCTACTACTACGACTCCGGCTACACATTCGGCAGCACCGCGCCGGCGCTGGGCGGCTACCTGGTCAACGAGGTCGCCAAACAGGGCCTCTGGGTCAGCGCCGGCTCTTTCAACATCACCACGGGAAAGGTGTCGATCAAGATGGTCGACGCCGGGGTCCAGGACGCATCGGCCGACACCCACGCCGCCGCCGCACAGGTGCGGCTGACCTGCACGTCGACAGCATGACCCAGGGACTGCGGGTCGCCCCCCGCGGCTGGGGCACGTTCAGGAGCATCGCCGCCGCCGTGCGCGACGCCGAGATCGGCGCGCTGGTGTCGATCCAGCCGGGCACGTACACCGAGAACATCGTCCTGGACCGCGAGATCACCCTGGTCGCCGAGAAGGGCAAGGGCAGCGTACGCATCATCAGCGGGGCGCACGGCCCCGCGCTGACCGTGCGCAGCGCCGAAGGAGCAATCCGGGACCTGGTCGTCGAGGGCCGCGGCACGGAGCCGGCGATCACCGTCACCGCGGGTGCCGTCGTCATCTCCGGATGCGAGATCACGGGAGGCCGCGTCCAGGTCAGCGGCGGCGCCACCCCCGTCTTCCGGGAGTGCGAACTCCACCACACCGGCGACTTCGGCTTCTACCTCGGCGGCGACAGCCGGGCCGTGATCGAGAACAGCAACGTCGGCGACGTGGGCGCGGTGGGCGTCATGGTGGACCAGGGCGCCGCCCCCACCCTGTCCCGGGTCTCGGTCACCCGCACCGGAGGCCACGGCATCCGGATCACCGGCTCCGCCCGGGGCAGCTTCGAGGACTGCGCCGTCACCCACACCGGTGCCGCGGCGATCGCCGTCGACGACAGCGCCCGGCCGCTGCTGCGCGCCTGCCGGATCGGCGACAGCGCCGCGGCGGGCATCGTCATCACCGGAGACGCCGGAGTCGACGCCGCTCCGGACGGGGAGGAAACCGGTGAGGCCTCCTCCACCAGTGGGACCTTCGGGGTCACCCTGCGCGGCTGCGAGGTCGCCCGGACCGTCGAGGACGGCATCCACGTGACCGGCCGGGCCGTCGCCTCGCTGATGGATTGCCAGGTCAGTGACGTCGGATCGGCCGGCATCGTCGCCAGCGGCGCCGGCCGCCTGCGCCTGCGGGATACCATCACCACCGACACGACCGGCTCCGGGCTCGCCGTCGGCGGCACCGCCCACGTCGAGGCCCGCGGCGGTGGATTTGCCCGGTCCCGCGCCAACGGCGTCTACGCCGCGGACAGCGCGCACCTGGTTCTCGAGGGCTGCACCGTCACCGAGGCCGCCTACACCTCCATCCACGTCGGCGACAGCAGCCGGGTGACGCTCCGTCGCTGCACGCTGCGCGGCACCCCCGAGCACGGTGCCCGGGTCATCGACCACGCCGTGCTGGCCCTGATCGACACCACCATCGACGACGTGGGTCTGTGCGGCGTCGAAGCCGAAGGCGGCGACCTGACCGCGCAGCGCTGCACGATCACCAAGGCCGGTACCGGCGTCGGCCTGACCACCGACCACCGCCCGCTGATCGACGGCTGCTCGATCTCCGCGTGCGGCGGAGTGGGGCTGGACATCGGGGCCGGCACCACCGCGCTGGTCGTCGACACCAAGGTCACCGAGACCGGCTCGGCCGGGGTCTTCATACGCGAACGCTCCACCGCCTGGATCACCGACTGCTCCATCACCGACACCAAGGGCACCGGCCTGGTCGTGCAGGCCAAGGCCGCCCCACGGGTACGCGGCGTGACCATCGCCCGCACCGCCAAGAACGGCCTGTACGTCGCCGACGCGGGTGCCGGGCGCTTCGAGGACTGCGACATCAGCGGCGCCGAGTTCCCCGCCGTCTACGTCGGCAGCGCCGCCACCCCGCTGCTGCGCCGGCTCCACATCCACGACACCGACGAGGACCTCAAACTCGCCGAGGACGCGCAGGCGACCATCGAGTCCTGCCGCATCGAGGAGGTCAAGGTCAGCACCATGCCGGAGGAGGGGATCGGCACGGACCCGCTGCCCGTCCCGATGGGCGCGGGCACGGCGGCGGCCCCGGGTGCCGCCCCGGCGAAGGGGTCCCCAGGAGGGGCAGACGCCGCCCGGACCAAGGCTGAGACCCTCAACGACGTACTGACCGAACTCGAAGGGCTGATCGGGCTCAGCAGCGTCAAACAGGACGTCAGCACCATGGTCAAGGTCATGCAGATGGTGCGCCAGCGCACCGAGGCGGGACTGGCCGCGCCGCCCCTGAGCCGGCACCTGGTCTTCGCGGGCAACAGCGGCACCGGCAAGACCACCGTCGCCCGGCTCTACGGCCGGATCCTGGCCGCGGTGGGCCTGCTCTCCCGCGGCCACCTCATCGAGGCCGACCGCGGCTCACTGGTCGGCGAGTACGTCGGACACACCGCGCCCAAGACGACCGCCATCTTCAGACGCGCGCTCGGCGGGGTCCTGTTCATCGACGAGGCCTACGCCCTGACCCCGGGCGCCGGGGGCAACGACTACGGCCACGAGGCCATCGCCACCCTGGTCAAACTGATGGAGGACCACCGCGACAACGTCGTGGTCATCGTCGCCGGCTACCCGGAGGAGATGGAGCGCTTCATCGACGTCAACCCCGGCCTGGCCTCACGGTTCACCCGGACCCTGGTGTTCGACGACTACAACACCGAGGAACTGGGGCGGATCGTGGAGTTCCAGGCCGCCCAGCACGAGTACGAACTGCCCGAGGACACCCTGGAGTCGCTGCGGCGGTACTTCGAGGCCCTGGTGCGCGACGACCGCTTCGGCAACGGGCGCACCGCCCGCCAGACCTTCCAGCGGATGACCGAACGCCACGCCCAGCGGGTGGTCGAGCTGGTCGGCCCCACCACCGAGGACCTGGTGACCCTGCTGCCGCAGGACCTCCCGCCCATCATCACCGGCTGAACGAGTTGCGGGAATCCCTGGACCTGTTGATGTCACGCTTCAGTCGTCCGTAGACTGTACGAACGCCATGCCTACTGCGGCAAGAGGGATCCTTCGACGGTACGTGACTGGAGCTCCGTGACCCCGTCCGCCCACCCCGGGACCCGCTGGCTGCTCACCTGCACGCCCGAACTCGAGGGCGACGATGTCAGCGCCTGGGACTGGGAGGATTCACCGGACGGGCTGGCCATGATCCCGCTGGGCGTCGTGTTCGACGTGGTCCACATCCGCCGCGCCCTGGGCCTGACCGCGCTCAGACGCATGCACGCCGCGGGGCAGCACGTCGGCCCCGTCATGGACGACCTCCTCCAGGCCGAACTCGACGTGCTGGTGCCCGCGGGCACCGCCCCCGACTGGTCCTGCCCCCCGACGATCGCCTACGGCCAGGGACGAGGGCTGCTTTGCCCGCGGCCGGGGGAAGCGTTCGCCGGCTGCTCCTGGCTGGTGGTCCCCGACGGCTCGGGCAGGCTCACCGACCCGCGCCAGCTCTCGGCGGCACTGGACGCGGCCGGGGCGTAGCCCGCCCCCGGGCGGGCCCGTCCCCGAGCAGGGACTCGGTGGTGTCAGGAACAGGGGACTACCGGGCCCGTGCGCATGTCCCTAGTGTGAAGTGACTCCCCCGATGGCCGTTCATGCCAGCGCGACAGACGAAGAGTTTCGATGTCCCGGATCATCTTCCATCGGCCCGCGAGGGTCGTCCCTCCCCAGCTGCCGACGGAACCGGTCGTACTGTCGGCCCCGCCGCAACCGGTCGGCAGGGACAGCAACGGCAACTGGCTCATGCTGCTCATGCCACTGATGTCCAGCGTCGGCATGGCCGCCTACATGATGTCCAACGGCAAGAAATTACTGATCATGCTCGGCATCGCGTTCGTGGTGGTGTCGATCGGCGCCACCATCGGCGTGCGGATGCAGATGCGCGGACAGGCCCGCAAGCAGAAGATCCGCGCCCGCGACCGCTACCTGGACCACCTGGTCGAGGTCCGTGGCGTCGCCCGCCAGGTGGCCGAGTCCCAGCGCACTGTGTCCGCCTGGCAGTTCCCGACACCGTACCGGCTGTGGGCGATCGCCTCCCAGCGCCGCCGGGTGTGGGAGCGCCGGGTCACCGACTCCGACTTCCTCAAGGTCAGTGTCGGCGTCGGCAGCGCACCGCTGTCCACCCCGATCCGGATGGCCACCCGCAACGACCCGACCGTGGAGTACGACCCGCGGGCCAAACAGGCCGCGGACCGCCTGGTGGAGTCCATGTCGAAGGTCTCCAACCAGCCGGCCATCGTAGACCTGACCAAGATCGGCGTGGTCAGCGTGCTCGGCCCGGCGGCGGTTGCCCGCAGCGCTGTGCGCGCCCTGCTGTGCCAGATCGCGGTGCTGCACGCACCCGACGACGTCGGCATCGCGATCTCCACCGGGGGCGAGGACTGGAACTGGGCCAAGTGGCTGCCGCACGCCCATGAACCGGACGCGACCGGCGACGCGGGTGTGGTGCCCCTGGTCGCGGAGGACTTCGAGGGCATCGCCGACCACCTCCAGCAAACCCTCGAACACGCCGCCCAGGGGCCCTCCCGCCGCGCCGTGCTGACCGAACGCGACGCTCCCGACACCCGGCGCCGCCTGATCGTCGTCCTGGACCGCTACATCCCCCGCGCCGCCTGGGCCCGCTCGCCCGTGGCCGCCGAACTCCTCTCCGCCGCCGGCCCGCACAGCGCGATCACCGTCATCTGCCTGGTGGACCAGGAGAATGACGAACCGACCCGGGCCGACATGCGCATCCGGGTCTCCGCCGCGGGCGCGCTCACTTTGGAGGGCCGTCGGGCCGACCAGAACTCCCAGGTCACCGACGTGGTCGCGGCCACGGCCGAACTGCCGCTGTGCGAAGCCGTCGCCCGTTCACTGGCCCCGCTGCGGCTGTCCGTGGAAGGCGAGGAGATCCTTGCCCAGACCATGTCGCTGCCCAGCATGCTCGGCATCACCGACCTGGAGAGCTTCGACCCCGAGCAGCTGTGGGTCAACGCCGAGGACGAGGAAGTCCTGCGCATGCCGATCGGCTTCGACGGCAACGGCCAACCCCTGGTCCTGGACCTCAAGGAGTCCGCACAGGGCGGCATGGGACCGCACGGCCTGGTCGTGGGCGCCACCGGCTCCGGCAAGAGCGAACTGCTGCGCACCCTGGTCACCGGACTGACGATGACGCACTCACCCGAATTGCTCAGCCTGGTGCTGGTCGACTTCAAGGGCGGTGCCACCTTCGCCGGCGTGACCGACCTGCCGCACGTGGCGGGCCTGATCACCAACCTGGTGGACGAGGTTGCCCTGGTCGACCGGGTCAAGGACGCCCTGGTCGGCGAACAGCAGCGGCGGCAGCGGATGCTGCGCGACGCCGGAAACATCGACAACGTCCGCGAATACCAGCTGCGCCGAGCGGCCGGCGCCAAGGGCCAGGACGGGCGCCCGTTGGAGCCGTTGCCCTACCTGCTGATCATCGTCGACGAGTTCGGCGAACTCCTTTCCACCCGTCCCGACTTCATCGAGCTGTTCGTCCAGATCGGCCGAGTCGGCCGAAGCCTTGGCATGCACCTGCTGCTGGCCACCCAACGCCTGGAGGAGGGGCGATTGCGCGGCCTGGACTCCAACCTCTCCTACCGGATCTGCCTGCGCACCTTCTCCGCCGCCGAGTCCCGGACCGTCATCGGCACCACCGACGCCTACCGCCTGCCGCCGATCCCGGGCTCCGCCTACCTCAAAGTGGCCGACACCCTGCTCGAACGTTTTCGCGTCGCCCACGTCTCGGGGGTCTACCAGTCCGAGGAGCAGCGCGCACTCGCCGCCGGTCCACCGCCCACCGATCCGGTGCCCTTCGCCCTGCGCCTGCCGACCGACCCCGACCAGGACGAGCAGCGCGAGCAGCGGCCTCGCCCGATGCTGGACGGGCCCACCGAGATGCAGCTCATCGTCGGGAGCCTGGGCAGCGCCGGCCAGCTCGCCCACCAGGTGTGGCTGCCGCCCCTGCCCGCAAGCCTGGCCCTGGACGACCTCACCGGGCCCATCGCGATCAGCCCCGAGCGTGGCATGGCGGCCGGCTGGTGGCCGGACAAGGGCGCGCTACGCTTCCCCGTCGGCGTCCTGGACATCCCCCTCCAGCAGCTCCAGCAGCCGCTGATCCCCGACTTCGCCAAGGCCGGCCACCTGGCCGTGGTCGGGTCGCCGCAATCGGGCAAGAGCACCTTCCTGCGTACCCTGATGCTCTCCGCGATGCTGACCCACACCCCGGCGGAGGCCCAGTTCCTGTGCCTGGACTTCGGCGGCGGCTCGCTCGCGCCCTTCACCCGGGCGCCGCACGTCAGCGGCGTGGCCGGCCGCCACGACCTCACCCAGGTACGGCGCACCCTGGCCGAGACCATGCAGCTGATCACCGAACGCGAGCAGGTCTTCCGTCACCTCGGCATCGACTCGGCCAACGAGCTGCGGCGGCGTCGCGGCAGCGGAAGCCTGCCACCCAACCTTCGCACGGCCGACGTCTTCCTGCTGATCGACAACTGGGGCGCGGTGCGCGGCGAGATCGAGGGCGCCGACGCCGCCGTGCTCGACATCGCCAACCGCGGTCTGGGGGTCGCGGTGCACGTGGTCGTCACCGCCAACCGCTGGGGCGACATCCGTACCGCGCTGCGCGACACCATCTCGGCGCGGGTGGAACTGCGCCTCAACGACCCTGGCGATTCGGAGGTCAACCGCCGTGCCGCGCGTCAGTTCGCCTTCACCGCCCCGGGGCGCGGGATGGTCCCCCCGGGCATCCAGTTCCAGGTGTCCTTGCCCCGGCTCGACGGCCGCGACTCCCTCGACGGCCTGGCCGACGCCCAGGACGAGGCGATCGGCAAACTCGCGGCGTCCTGGTCCGGAACGATCGCACCCCCCATCCGGATGCTTCCCGAGCGCCTCACCGTCGCCGAGCTCGACCTGCCCGAGCAGGACCCGAACCCGGGCGTCCCGATCGGCATCGCCGAGAGCAACCTGGCACCGGTTCATCTGGAACTGACCGACAACGACCCGCACTTCCTGGTCTTCGGCGACTCGGGCTCGGGCAAGTCCACCTTCCTGCGCACCTGGATGAAGGGCGTCGCTGCTCGCCGCACCGCCTGGGAGGCGAGGTTCATTCTCGTCGACTACCGGCGCGCGCTGCTCGGAGTCGTGCCCCAGGACTACGTCGGCGCCTACGCAGGGGACGCCAACTCGGCCCGTTCCTTCATCGAGCAGGTCGCAGCCAAGCTCGCCGAGCGCCTTCCGCCGCCGGATGTGACCATGGACCAGCTGCGTGACCGCAGCTGGTGGACCGGCCCGGACTTCTACGTCGTCGTCGACGACTACGACCTGGTCGCGGGTCGCACCAGCCCGCTCGCCCCGCTGACGGACTACCTGCCGCAGGCCCGGGAGATCGGCCTGCACGTGGTCGCCGCCCGGCGGGTCTCCGGCTACTCCCGCGGCCAGGTCAACGAGCAGTTGCTCAACCGGATCAAGGAACTCGGCTCGGCCGGCCTCGTCCTGTCCGGCGACCACCGCGAAGGAGTGCTGATCGGCGGCGAACGCGCCGCCCAGCGCCCCCCGGGCCGGGGCGTCCTGGTGACCCGCAACGCGCCCTCGACTCTGATCCAGATAGCCGTCGATGCCTGACGGCACCGGGCACGCCAGGCAGGTCGCTACAGGACACGGACATGCACATGTGCTCCGCCTCGATGACGACGATCACACCGCAGGCTTCCGGGATCCGCATCAGCGAGTCCGCCACCTGGGTGGTGAGCCGCTCCTGCACCTGCGGACGCCAGGCGTAGACATCCACCAGGCGGGCCAGCTTGGACGACCCGGTGACCTTGCCGTTCGTGGCGGGGATGTAACCGACGTGGGCGACTCTCTGGAAGGGGAGCAGGTGGTGTTCGCAGCAGGAGACCAGGTTGATGTCCTTGAGCAGCACCATCTCGTCGTGGCCCAGGCCGGACACGGTGGTCAGGTTGGACTCGGCTTCCTGCCGGAGACCGGCGAATATCTCTTGGTAGGAACGGGCGACACGGGCCGGGGTGTCGCGCAGCCCCTCCCGGTCCGGATCCTCGCCGACGGCGATCAGGAACTCGTGTACGGCGTCCTCGGCTCTCTTGCGGTCGAACTCGTGGACGGACCGCTCGGGTTCTCGATGGTCACCGGGTGGGTCATGGGCGTACCTGGTTCTGTAGAGGCTTCATGGACAGGGATGCGGAAACGCGTCGGTTCCAGTCGCCCGCTGCGGGTCAGGTAGGTGAGCGTCAGGTTCAGCAGGAGGAGGTAGAGAGGGAAGCCGGCACCGACGAAGGACCAGTGCCGCAGCGTGACGAAGGTCAGCACCGCTGCCACCGTCATCGCCGCATAGGCGTCGACGGACTCGCTGCGCGGATCGCGGTACGCCTTAGCGAGAGTCGGCAGCCCCGCCAGCAGATCGGCGGCCAGGCTCAGCGCGACCGCCGTACGCGGGTCGCTGGTGCGCCACCAGGCCAGCAGTGCCGCCAGCGACAGCACGCCGCAGGCCAGGTCCCCGGGGGACAGTCGGCCGATGGAGCCGCGAGGGTTCACCGCGACTCCGCTGGCGCACACCAGCAGTGCACCCAGTGCCGCGCTCAGCGTCGTCACCTCGGCGAGCCCCACGCCGTGGGCGAGGCCGACGAGCCCGGCGATCAGGGGGGCGAGCGCCCACAGAAACCACGTCACGCTGTTGGGGCTCGCCTCGCGGCGCCAGATGGCCACGCAGTAGCGGGCGGAGCCGTAGAGCGGCAGCACGGCCGCCAGCGGCACCGCGGCGAATGCGGCCGATGAGGTCCAGTGAGCGGCGAGCAACGGTCGAGCCTCCAATCTGGCCGGGCCTCCTGGGTCGAGCGGACGGGATTACGTCAGCGGGCCCGTTCGTCACCCATACGTGCACATGGAGCAGGGTGGTCAGGCTGAACCCCTCCGCCGTCGCGGCCGCGGGTGTGGGTG
>FSYA01000486.1_pt1 | contig 20529 bp, 17 predicted proteins | sample 1638301 | NCBI WGS metagenome assembly FSYA01 (sample SAMEA3914788, study PRJEB12502) | metagenome | biome: forest; material: soil | place: Canada | collected 2011-07-03 | depth 0.1 m | reverse complement strand
GTCAAGATCACCGTCGAGATCAAGAGCCGCTGGCCCTGGCAGGCGTCACGCCGGTTCGACATCCACGTCCACGCCGACCTGCTGCAGCGCCTCGACGGCGGCGTCGCGGCGGTCGAGCCGGGTGCGGTGGTGGACCTGCAGGCGCAGGGCGATATCGAAGTCTCGAACGAGGTCGAGCAGGAAAGCGCCTTCATGTTCGCCGGCTCGGCACAGCTGGAGATCGGGATCACCCGGATCGTCGCGGTCAGCGCTTCCGAGATCAACGCGCAGTTCGAACGCGGCAGCGTCGGACTGCGCGACCAGACGACGACCTACTCGGAATTCAACCGGCTCACCTCCTCCGGTGCCGCCGACCGGCCGGACTACCTGGTGGACTACCGGATCTCGATCACGCAGTTCGACCGGCACGGCACGGCGGTCGGCTCCTGGGGGCACCGGGTCCGCGACGAGGTCTCACCGGTCGTGCCCCGGGCGTTCCAAGCGCCCTCCGGTTCCGGCAGCCGCGCCGAGCTGGCCGCGTTCGCCGGCGGCCTCGACGACTTCTGGCAGCTGGACCCCGCCACGGCGCAGGCCCTGCGAGCCACCCGGCTGCGGTTCGACCGGACGGGCACCGCCGGTGTGTCCCCTCACTTCGCCAACCTCGACAAGCTGCTCGACGCGGCACTGGCCCTGGTGCGGGACCACGACTCGCAGCATGACATCAGACGCGACCCCGCCGAGCAGGCCGACCTGGAGGCCAGGCTGCGGGAGGTCGTCGACGAGGCCTATTTCGCCTCCCACTTCGGGCGGCTGAGCGGCGCGAACGGCACGCCTGCGGCGCTGCCCTGGCTGCGCCGGATGTCTCCGCGGCCCGGGGCCATCCACGGAGGGCAGATCTCGAACATCAAGAGCACCTTGAATGTCAGGGTCTCCACCCTGCCGGCGGGCGACCGGCGGTTCGCCGGCACCGGAGAGCAGACCGGAGCCACCACGATGTCCCGGCGTCACCTGGAGATCGACGCCCAGCAGAACAGCGGCACCTACAGCAGCCTGTTCGTGAGCGCGATCGCCGGCCCCCGGTTCAGGCTGGGCAAGGACCGCGATCCGGCGAACCCGGCGATCTACAACTCGTTCACGCCCCAGCTCGAAGCACGCGGCGAGTACGTCCGCTACCGCGAGCGGCACACCGAGGTCGGCGCCGACGACTTCACGATGATCGAGGACCGCAGCGGCGGCATCGCCACGGAAAACCTGACATCCGTGGTCGAGCTCACGCTGAGCACCCGGTTCAGCAAGCAGAAGTCGGTCTCCACGACCCGTTCCTACTACCTGGGCGACGGTACCACCCAGGTGGCAATGCCGACGCGGCTCCGCGACAGCCTGATGACGGCAGGCCTCCACGCCGCCGCTCCGGCCGCGCACGGCGCTGCGCACGATGCCCAGGGGGAACCCTCCGTCCGACCCGCAGGCGGTCCGGCCTCCCGCGTCGCCGCACCGGACCCGCTGGACGGATGGAGTCCCGTTCCCGACGGCACACCCGGCGCCCGCAGACCCGTCACACCGCAGCTCGCGTACGACACGGCGCACGTCCATGCCATCGCCTGCGGCCCCGAGCTCACCGCCGCAGGCGGGATCGCCGCCTGGGTCAGCGCCTACCTCCGTGCCCAAAAAGTCCTGCCCGAGCGGTTCTTGAGCGTCACCGACGTCAACTACCGCAATCTGGTCCTCACTTATGACGAGGATTCACTGGCTGAGCAGCTGATCGCGCTGACGACCGTGGGCGTACCCGTCCACTTCGACATCCCGTCGCTCGGCGACAAACGGCTGACGGTCCTGCTGAAGGCGGTGAGCCTGCGCGGCCCGCGCTACGTCCGCTCCTCAGGTACGGCCAAAACGACGCACGGCGGCCTGTCCGTGCACGAGACCGCCAAGCTCACCAAGACCGAGTACTCCGGCGGACTCGGCCCGAACGTCGCCGCCATGGGACTGCTGAACCAGGACGGCGCGGCCTACGCCCAACCCAGCCTGGCCTACCGCAAGGACCTCGGCAGAGTCCTCGGGACCGAGACCGTCGCTCTGCGCCAGGAGCTGCGCCGGATCACCGGCCCTGAGCCGGACGAGGCGCACAGCCCCTCCACCGACGACTTCCTCGACGAGTTCCGGCTCGAAGTCGAGCTCTACACCGACTGGATCCCCGCCGAGCCGGTCAGGTTCCTGACCAGTACCGCCAAATCGCTGACCGCGCCGGTGGCCCGCTGGGGCATGGCAGCGCAGCCCGCGCAGCCCCGCACCGACATCAGCCGGTCGGTGCTGAGCCTTGACGACGCCGAAGGCTTCCGCACCCCGATCGCGACGACGACCCTGCCCGGAACCGTCAAGACACCCATGACCATGAACCGATCGCTGACCGAGGACGTCTCGCGCCCGCCCCGCCCTCCGCGCCCGGTTCCGCGCGCCGGTTACCGCGCCAGGGTCGCCCAGCCACGCCCCGGAGCGCTGAACCAGGCGCTGATTCCGGTGATCTACGGCATCGGACTCGGTACCGTCGCCAACATCCAACGCCATGTGCGATACGCGGCCGGGTTCTGGAACAGCCCCGATATCGTGTGGCGACAGCTGGCCGTACGCCGACGCGACGTACCCGCGCCGACCAAGGAAAGCAGCTACGCACCCACCGGCAACAAGGGCCGCGGGGTGATGCAGACCATGCATCCGCGGGCGCTGCGCTCCAACCAGCCGAAAGTACTCGGACACGAATACCCGGTCGTACCGAAGGGAACGGACCCGGGGATCACCTACGGCTTCGAGGCATCAGGAATCGCCCGCCCCCTACCCCGCACCGGTGCCCAGCATGCCAACCCGATGATGGGCATGTCCTTCGGGTCGGCAGAGCACGAGAGCACCAGCAGCCACGCCCGATCCAGCGCGTCCCAGGCGTGGGTGAACCCGCTGTTCGGCGGCAACCTCGCGGACGGGCAGCCCATGCTTCCGCACCTCGCCGACGACACCGAGCACGAACCGGCCTGGAGCAAGAAGCTGCACGCCGAGAAGAACTCGCGCGTCTATGACACCTACGTCGCCTACGAATTCGCCGGACTGGACATGCTGCACTCGCGCGGCATCACCTTCATACTCAACGAACCCGGCTCACTCTTCGGATACCTCAGACACCGCGACGCGGTCGCGCTCGCCAACGCCTTTCCCGACCAGTTCGTCCACCCCGACGCCGCGACCGTCGACGGGCAGCAGACGCTCGACGAACTGGCCGGAGCGCTGCGCGACAGCGCGATCGCACAGCCTCCTGCCCTTCATCTCTTCGTGGACGCCGGCGCCAGGGACCTGATCGGCTCGGCGCAGCGCTTCGCCCGCGACGCCGCCCGCGCCGGGCACACCGTCGACGTCGCGTTCGCCAACGGCGCCAACGGCGCCAACGCGCCCACCGGCCTGAGCCACATCCGCCTTTCCCCAGGAGACACTGACGTCCACGTCACTCCCCGGAACTGAACCGCCCGGTGAGGGCTCCCGTTTGATATGGGGAGCGGTCCTGCTGTCGGGCTGCGTCGAGATCAAGAACCCCGAGGTGTTCGTCGCGGAGTTCCGGCGGAGGGGCGGCGAGTGGACCGGGCTCCGATGCCCGGCGGACGAAAAGCAAGCTGCTGGCCCGCTCGTGAAAACGGCGCTCGGCGACATGAAGGTGGAGACAGATGTTGACCGCGCTCCTCATAGCGGTTCCGGCGATCATCCTGTCGGGTCGGGTGGCTGTCTGGATCGCCACCAAGGACCGCCGCGACCGGAAGGTCCCACCGGGCGAACCGGACGGGCAAGGCCCCCTGCTGGTCATCAACGGTGAAGTGTTCCGGCCCGAGGAGACCAATGCCGGCGGCCTCGACGTAGGTGCTGTGGAGACCGTGTTCCGCGGCATAGCGGACATCGCGTTCACCGTCGAAACGAACCGCACGCGGGTGTATGAAACGGTCAGCGGCATCGATCTGGCGGACTTCGGACTGGTCCAGATCGCGGCGTATCCCCGGCCGACGGGGACTTTGCTCAGCGCGATCACCGCGTATCTCGCCGACCGGCAGCGGCCGGTGGTCAACATGGCCCAGATCGGAGCCCCCACCAAGCTGTACCAGCTCATCCGCCTGGCCCAGGACGGGCTGCCGGTCCCGCTCACGTTCTACCTGCCCCGTCGACTGCTGAACGACGCGTTCGAGGACCTTGCGGAGCGGCTCTGCCTGCCCTTCGTGCTGAAGGCCATGAACGCCAGCGGCGGTCGGCTCAACTACCTGATCCACAATGAGCAGGAGTTCCTGCTTCACCTTCTCGACCCCGACCAGAAGGCGGTCGCGTTCCTGGCCCAGCAGTTCATCCCGAACAACGGGACGTTCCGGCTGCTGGTCCTGGGAGACCAAGCACCCATCGTCATACACCGCTGCAGTACCGACGGCACACACCTGACCAACACCGAACGCGGAGGGCACGCCACCCTTTTCGACACAGACACCTTCGACGACGACGCGCTCGCAATGGCGGTGCGCGGAGCGGCGCTGATGGGGTGCGAGGTCGCCGGAGTCAACCTCGTCCAGCACCGCGACACCCGTCAGTGGCACGTCCTGGAGGTCAGCTCCAGCCCGGCCATCGGCAACGGCGCCTTCGCCGCCGAGAAGACCGGGGCCTACGCCACCTACCTGCACAACAAACTCAGCCGACGGCCGGTCCTGCGGCCCAGGCCGCCGCACCTGCAGGAAGGCCGCCCGCGTTGAGCACACGGCGTGGACGGACACTCAGCCAGGGACACCGGCCACCGCCTCACCCCGCCGCATGACGCTGACGACGACCTCACGCCACGACGGCAGGCGTCGCGGGCGGGTGGACTAATCGGTGAACCGCGCCGGAGCGGAGGCCAGATCCCGGCAGTAGTCGTCCCCGGCCAAGGGACCGTGCAGCAGTCCGGCCGGGATCCGCAGCAGTTCGATCAGTTCCCCGCTCCTGGGCGCGAGCCGGCCGACGGCCTCGTTCAGCAGGTTCGGCAGGGTGCATATCTCCGCCGTGGTCAGCAGCCCCTCGGCGAGGTACCAGCCGCTGTGCGCGGCCACCTCCTCCAAGCAGCGGATCCGGTAGAGGTCGCGCAGCAGGGCGGCCTCGGGGCCGGTCCGCGGCCGCCAGTCCGCCAGGAGCGCTTCCGCCGTGGTCCGGGCCGCGTGGGCCTCGGCCAGTTCCTGCGCCAGGTCGGTGCGGCTGTTCCAGGCGGTGAACCCGTCGGTGCCCTGCTCCTGGGCCGCCCGCAGGTGGGCGGTGAGCTCCCGGTGGAGCAGCCGCTCCCGGGCGCGTAACAGGCCGACCCGGTTCTGCGGGTCGAAGTCCGGTGCGGGGGAGTTGTCCGCGGGCGGCCGGTAGTCCGTGCCGGTGGCCATCGTCCAGGCCGCGTCCAGCAGGATCAGCTGGTTGTCGCCGCCGGCGGAGTGGAAGGCCGCGGTCAGCGCCTGGTAGCCGATGAGCCGGTTCTCCGAGAAGAATCCCGCGGCGCCGACGGCCTGACGGCAGCGGGAGACGGCGTTGTCGGCCAGGCGGTTGGTGGTCGCCTTCGCCAGTGACAGCTCGCGCATCATGTTCGCTGGAGGGCCGCTGCCCCGGCCGCCGTCCGGTGGGATGTGCCAGCACGCCCCGGTCACCCGGTGCGCCAGGACGGTGGCTGCCAGCGCGTCGGCCAGCGCGCCGAAGAGCAGCCGCTGCTGGTTGAGGTGCACCAGCGCGGGAACCTCGCCGGCCAGCCGGTCGACGGTCAGCCGGTGCTCGGCGTGCCGGAGCGCGACGGCGACGGCGGCCCGGGCCGCCGCGCCGAGCCCGGCGGTGACCGCGCCCCAGGCGAACCTGCTCATGGAGAGGCTCCGTCGGGTTCGGGCCAGAGGCATGCCGATCGGGTCGTGGAAGGTCCCGTCGGGGTCGATGGCGGCCCCGTCCGCGAGCCAGCGGTGGTACGGCACCCGGACGTGGCCGAAGCGGACAGAGGCGTAGTCCAGGGGGAGCAACGCGGTCGGTGGTCGGCGCTCGATGGTGACTCCGGCGGCTACCCCGGCCGGGTCGCGCAGCGGTACCAGGAAGAGCCAGGTCCCCCGGTCCCGTCCGCCCACGGACAGGCGGGCGCTGACCACTGCGAGCCGGGACAGGCCCTCCTGGGCCACATTGGGCGGGTACTTGGCGGCCGCCGCGGTGGGGGTGTGCAGGACGAACTCGCGGTTCGCCGGGTCATAGCTGGCCTCGGTCAGGATTCCCGCACTGCTGTTGCCATGGCCCGCCTCGGTCATCAGCGCGGCGCCGATGGAGCGGGCGGTGGCGAGTTCGGCCACGTCCTCGGCGGTCGCGCCGTAGTCCAGGGCGGCGCCGGTGGTCATGCAGTGGTGCAGGAACATCACATGGAAGAGCCGTGGATCCGCCACGGCGCACAGCTCCAGGACCGTCCGCAGCCGCTGATGGTCGCTCAGCAGCGGCTTCCCGGTGGTGAGGCCGTCGGTCAGCTGGCGTAGGGCGCGGTAGGGCAGGTCGTCGCCAGGACCGAGTCCGCGGGCGAGCAGCGGGTCAGCGAACAGCTCGACCAGGTCGGGATCGGGGAGGGGGATCAACGGCTCTGCTCCTGGGGGGTGTGGGCTCCGGCAAGGAGCCAGGAGTCGATGGCGGCGGCCACCGACGCGGCATGGGCCTCCAGCATGGTGAAGTCGTCGCCCGGGCCTTCCAGGGGCGCGGAATCCGCAGCCGGATCCGCTCCGGCCGCCGGCGCGAACGATTCGTCCCGCCAACGCACCCAGGACCGGATCTGTGCGCCGTCGACCGGGGCCGGGGAGCCACCGAACGCGGCGGCGGCCTCCGCGAGGACCCGCGGCCGGGTGAGCCCGCCCGGCTCGCCGCAGACCGGGCCGTCCGCCGAGTGGTCCGCCACCGAGTAGTCGCGGACGGACAGACTCATCCCGCTGTCCGCGAGAGGGGTCCCTCGCCGGTCCGCGCGTGCTCGCACGCACGCAGCAGGAAGCCGTCCAGGGGCAGGGCGGTGACTTCGACCAGCGCCGACCCGGCCGCACCGGACACCGCCGGGCCTACCGCGAGCCCCCGTTCGCGCAGTTCGTCCGGCAGTTGCGCAACGGACGAAGGAAGGACCAGGACGGCGGTGTGCCCGGGCAGCGGTCCGGCGAGGACCTGGTCCGCGCTGCCGTCGGGTAACCGCGCGACCGCTGCCTCGATCAGCACCAGGTCTTCCGAGTCGATCCGCTGCTCCTCGCAGTGCACCACCGCCATGTGGTTCCCCCACACCGGTGGGCCGCGGCTCACCGAGTCGAACGTACGGCATCGGACAGTGCGATCGTAGGGCAAGATCGGCGTTGGCAGATCGAATCTCAGCGAACCGTATGCCCTCTCCAATACGTAGTACTCCATGACACGTTGGCTCCCGCCTCCGAGCGGCATGGACGCGTAGATCTGGGAAAGGGTCACAGAAAATGGGTCACTGGTATTCGAAGGGCAAGATAACCGGTTGGGTCGCCGGGGCCGTGCCGCTGTGGGTGATTACTGCTCTCCTGGCCCTGGCGGGATGTTCAAGCGCAACACACGCCGCCACCACCGTCGCCGCTGCGAAGCCTGAGGCGAAGGCGACGGGGCAGCCGTCGACCGATCAGAGCGGCATTCAGAAGGCCGTCGCCACGTGGGTTGCGGCGATCATCGATGACAACCCGGCGCAGCTCTGCTCGGTCATGGGACAGCCGGCCACCGCCGGTTCCCCCGCGCAGCCCATCACCGCGCAATTGTGCAAGGGGAGCGGGCCGCAGCAGGTAGTCGACGCCTGGCGCCCCCGGTTCACGCCCCAGCACCTGAAGGGCAAGCCGATGGTGCAGGTCTCCCAGGTACCGGTGACCGGCAGTACCGCGAGCGTTCCCGCCCGCGACGTGGACGTCAACGGGCAGACGCTGCATGCCATCCTCGTGACCCATGGATTTCAGCAGAACATGACCAATGACACTATCTACACCACCAAGATCAATGGTTCCTGGTGCGTGACGGGATTCCTCATCCCCCAGGGCTGACGCGGCATCACCCACTCCGGGGCCGCCGCAGGACCGCCGCCTTCGTGCTTCTGCCCTCGCGAGGATGGCGCAGGGGCCGCCACTCTCAACCCGAATTCAGGCGACCCCTGCGGTTTCCCCCGGCGCCACGACGAAAAGCCGGACGCCGGGGAGCGATATGGCACAGCCGACGCGCAGGCACCAAGGGCTGCATGCGCCAGGCATTGCGCCAGGCATTGGCTGGGCCGCTGCCTCCACGGGGGATCGTGTGGCAGCGTGCCCGACCATGACTACGGATGTGAGCCGGACCAGGTTCACCGGGTTCGCGATCGGGACGTGGCCGTGACCCGCACGGGCCCGGAGTCGGGCCATCGGTGTTGATCATGGGCCGATTACCGGCCGGGAACCGTAGGTAGAGGGTGAGCCACCGGTGCCCCATCCGGTGGAACCGCTCTGCTGGGATAGAGGACTCCCGATGACCGAGGAAGAAGAGAGACCCGAACGGCACATTGCGGACGACGAGGCCTTGGACAACTCGCTCAACCTGCCTGCCGACGTCCCGTGCCCCTCGCCCCGGACCGGCGAGGACCGGCACGAACGCGCCCGTCGGCAGATGGAGGCCTGCCTGGCCGAGGTGCGCACCGCGGTCGCACAGGCCCGACGGTCACTGGCCCCGCCGCTGGTCCCCCGGTGATGGCACCGGGCGTCCAAGTCCCGGTTCGGTTCGACGCAGGGGCCCTGATCGGTCGTCCGGGTACGCGAACTGCCTTTCGCTGTAAGCACGGAGTGATCTCATGGACTGGCTAGGAAGAGGCGGGACGAACGCGTCGGCGGGCGACGGGGTTCCGCCGCGGAGGCCAACCGACACCCTGGTGGTGGACGGTGGCGTGACGCGTCCCCGGACCGGCAGCGGGAGCGGGGCGGGCGGAGGGACCGGGACCGGGGCAGGCGGCAAGAAGCAGCGTCCGCTTTGGAAGGAGATACCGCTGCTGATGGTGGCCGCGATTGTGTTGGCTGCCATCATCAAGACGTTCTTCGTCCAGGCGTTCTACATCCCCTCGCAGTCCATGCAGAACACGCTGCAGCCCGGCGACCGGGTACTGGTCGACAAACTCACCCCCTGGTTCGGGGCCACTCCGCAGCGCGGTCAGGTCATCGTCTTCAAGGACCCGGGCGGCTGGCTGGCCGGCGAGGCGCTGCCCGCGCCGACCACCAACCCGGTCTCCAGGGACGTCCAGTCGGTGCTGAGCGCCCTCGGGCTGATGCCCTCGGCGAGTGACCAGGACCTGATCAAGCGGGTGATCGCGGTCGGCGGCGACACCGTGGTGTGCAAGTCCGGCGCGCCGGTCTCGGTCGACGGCGTCGCCCTGAACGAGCCGTACATCTACCCGGGTGCCACCCCCTGCGACAACTACCCGGCCGGCACGGTGACCGTGCCCAAGGGCGACCTGTGGGTGATGGGCGATCACCGCGATGACTCGGCGGACTCGCGCTACCAGCGCATGCGGGGCAACGGCGGCGGGTTCGTGCCGGTCAAGGACGTGGTCGGCCGGGCGTTCGTGGTGGCCTGGCCGATCAGCCACTGGAAGGTGCTCTCCGTCCCGTCCACCTTCCACCAGAGCGGCCTGTCCGCCTCCGCACTCCAGGCCGCGCCCTCGGCAGCGCTGGCCGGCGGCGCGGTCGTGCTCCCACTGACCCTCTGGTACCGCAGGCGCCGCCGCAACCGTGGCCCGTCGCAGCGGCTCCTGTTCCCACGCCCGTCGGACCCAGGACAATGACAAGCCGCCGCATGGATCGAGTAGCGGGACGCCGAGCCTGAGGCAGCACGGGAGCGGCTTGTATCCGCGGCATCAAGTATCCGCGGCATCAAGCCAAGGCAAACCCGACATGCTGCGCCCTCGCCTACGCCGCGTTCCCGAGTCAGCGGCAAGGGCGCTCCGGAGAACCGGGTGGCCACTCCCTACGTTTCTGAGGGCAGGAACACGCAAGCCTCATCTGGCCCTCTCCGGCCACCAAAATCCTTCCGGAGGCACCATGCTCTCCCGCCGGTCGTTCATCGCGGCTGCGGCAACCACCGCCGGCACTTCGCTTCTGCTCGGCCAGGCGTTGAACACCCGGGCCGGAGCTTCCACCCCGACTCTCCCCCTGTCCCTGCAGAACAACTCCGGTAATTCAACCGTCTACGCCTACATCAGTGGCTGCGACAGTACCGGCTGGCCTGGGTTCGTTGGCGCGGACGGGCAGTTCAACCGCTTGCCGAACCCGTCCAGCACCCTCGCTCCGATCACGGACTACTCGATCCAACTCGGGCCGTCCGGCAGCGCGGCCACCGACATCACCCTGCAGGACTACGTCATCAGCGGGCGGGTCTGGTTCTCGACCGGCAGCAAAATCCAGTTCTTCGTCAACCCGGGCAATCCACCACTCCTGGTGGAGCCCTTTCTCGCCCCGTCCGACCCCAACTGGCAGACCGACTGGACGTTCTGCGAGTTCACCTTCAACAGCACCAACCTGTACGCGAACCTCAGCTACGTCGACCTGGTCGCCTCGCCCATCTCCATACAGACTACCGGCGGCCTGGGCCAACAGACCGTCGGCCCGCTTCCCTCCGGAGCTCTCGCCTCCATCGCCTCCGGCCTTCTCGCCCAGCACGCGGCCGACGGCGCACCCTGGGACCAACTGGTCTCGACCGACAGCGGCGGGAACGTCCTGCGTGTCGTCTCTCCCTTTCACTCACCGACGGACTTCGGCTCCTACTGGGCGAATTATGTGAGCAGCGTCTGGTCCAACTATGAGTCGAACAGCCTCACCATCGACACCCAGGGCACGTACGGGGCGTTCACCGGGACCGTCAACAACGGCGTGCTGACGTTCGCAGGGCTCGACACCAACGGGGTACCGTTCACCCAGCCTGCCGCTATCGACATCTTCAGTTGCGCCAGCGGGCCGCTGTACAACTCCGGTGGTGACGCGCGCGGCGCCGTGGCTGTCCGCCTCGCCGCCGCTCTCAACCGCAGCACGCTGCTGGCCGGCGGCGGCAACAACCAGCCCAGCGGGGTCTCCGCCGGCCAGTACTACCAAGATCCCACGACCAACCACTACGCCAGGCTGGTCCACCAGTACGCTACCGTCGGCTACGCCTTCCCCGACGATGACGTTCTCCCGACTGGCGCCTCGCCGGTGGACGGCCACGTTCAGGACTCGGCGCCGACCTCGTGCACGATCTCGTTCGGCGGCCCCGTCGGTGGCGGCAGCGCGTTCAGCTCGTTCAGTACAAGCAGCCCGCTCAGCGCAGGCAGCGGGTTCACCGCCAACTCCACCATCCAGGCGTCGAACTACAGCGCCAACAGCGGGACGCAGACGCAGGCGTGTGCGGACACCGGCGCTGGTCTCAACGTCGGCTGGATCAACGCCGGGTGCTGGCTGAAGTACAGCAGCGTCGACTTCGGCTCCACCTCCCCCACGCAGTTCCTCGCCCGCCTCGCCTCCGGTGCGGCGGCAGGTATCAGCGGGTCGGTCGGAGCCTACGTGGACAGCGTTACCGGCACCCAGATCGCCCAGATGGACATCGCCAGCACCGGTGGCTGGCAGAGCTGGGAGACCGTCCCGGCGAGCATCTCCGGGAACGTCACCGGCGTGCATGACGTGTACCTGGTCTTCGGGGGCAGTTCCTTGAACTTCGTCAACGTCAACTGGTTCAGCTTCCAGTAGACGCCGGGGTAGTGGACCGAAGCGCCCCGCCGAGACCAGCGGTAGTCACGACTGGTCGACGAAGTCCTGGATCGTGACGTCGAGCGACTCCAGGCGCATCGACGAGTGGGGGCCGAGGACAGTGGTCAGACGGGGCGCCAGCCCGGTGCACGCGGTGAGCAGCGGCGCGGCCAGTCGCTCCAACGCCTCCTCGGGCAGACGCCGTTCCAGGCCTGCGATCGCCACCGAGCCCAGCGGGGTGCCGTCGGCGGGATCGAGCAGTGGCGCGGCGATTCCGCTCAGGCCCAGGTGGTTGTCCCCGAACGAGAGCGCATAGCCTTGCGCGCGGATGCCGGTCAACTGTGCGGGCATTCCGCGCCTTGCGGGCTCGGGCGCATAGGCGCCGATGACTGCGGCGGCTTCGCTGTCCGGCAGGAATGCCAGGATCGCCCGGCCGCTGCAGCCCAGGGTCAGGGGCGAGCGTTCGCCGATCGTCGCGAGCCTGCGCAGGGGATTGTTCGGTGGTTCGGCGCTGAGCACAAGCACCCGGTGGGCGCCGCTGCGCAGGTGCAGCGTGACGGTCTCGGTGGACCGGACCGCTAGTCCGGCAAGTACCGGGCGGGCGATCTGCAGCAGCGCGGGACGCGGCCCGATCAAGGTGGCCAGGGCGACCGCGCGGCTGCCGATGCGGTAGCCGCTGCGGCCGACGTGGTCGACGAATCCGTGCTCCTGCATCCCGCGCAGGATCCGGTAGGCCTTGGTCCGGGTCAGGTTGGCGTGCTCGGCGATCGTCGGCAACGAGGCGGGCTGCTGCAGGCCGGCCAGCGTCTCCAGCACCTGCAAGGCCCTGACATGTGTGTCCTGGTACGTCTGGGGGGTCATCGATTCATCCTCTTCGCTTCCCTCTTAAGTTTCACATACTGAAAGTCAAGTTGCAGCCAATGACACGTGAGGGCGAGGGTCGAGGACAGGAACAGATGGCCCGCAGGAGAACGGAGAGGACGTGTCATGACCAACAGGATCGACATCGACGCCGCGCGCAGGCTCGCCAACTACCAGGGCGACGACGCCGTGCGGACCGCGAACTACGCGACCGGCTTCCCGAGCGTCAAGGACCGGGTCAGCCCGGAGGAGTGGCAGGCCCGCGTCGACCTGGCCGCCTGCTACCGGCTGATCGACTGCTACGGGATGAGCGACCTGACCTACAACCACATCACCGTCCGGGTACCCGGCACCGACACCTTCCTGATCAACCTCTACGGCCTGCTGTACAAGGAAGTCACCGCCTCCAGCCTGGCCAAGGTCGACCTCGACGGCAACGTCGTGTGGAGGCCAGAGGGCACCGACTACGGCGTCAACGCTGCCGGCTACGTCATCCACAGCGCCGTGCACGCCGCGCGCGAGGACATCGACGCGGTCATCCACACCCACAGCGTCGCCGGGATGGCGGTGGCCTCGATGAAGTCCGGACTGCTGCCGCTCAGCCAGCACGCGATGCGCTTCAGCGGGCATCTGGCCTATCACGACTACGAGGGCCCGGCCCTGAGCGAGCAGGAGAAGAAGACGCTGGTCGCCGACCTCGGTGAGCACCGCGCCATGATCCTGCGCAACCACGGCCTGCTGGTGGGCGGCCCGACGATCGCCGAGGCGTTCAACCTGCTCTACCAGCTGGAGATCGCCTGCCGGGCGCAGGTCGCCGCCCTGACCGCCGGTCATGACGCGGTACGGACCCCGTCGCAGGAGGTCGTCGACCTCACCGCGCACATCTTCGCTCCCGGCACGATCCGCCGCTACGGCCTGCTGGAGTGGCCGGCCATGCTGCGCCGGGTCGAGGCGGAGAGCGTCAACAGCCCCTACCCCCACTACGCGAGCTGAGGCCCCGTGCAGACCGACATCGATCGCGACGTCCTCTGTCCCGGCCCCGACCCTGACCCCCACCCGCCCACGCGGTTCCGGCTTCCGCACGGAGCGGTCGACACCCACGCGCATGTGATCGGCACCGACTTCACCGCCCGGCGCAGCTACACCCCGCCGTCCGCACCGGCCGCGGACTACCTGCGCATGCTCGACGCCACCGGCATGACCTACGGCGTACTGATCCAGGTCAGCGTGCACGGCGCGGACAACACGCTGATGCTCGACGTGCTGCGCGCGCACCGGGACCGGCTGCGCGGCGTGGCGGTGGTCGCCCCGGACGTGGCCGACGCCGAACTGGCCCGGCTGGCCGACGCCGGCGTCGTGGGCCTGCGCCTGAACACGCTCTCCGGCGGGGGTTTCGGTTTCGACCGCATCGACCGCTACGAGGCGATCTGCGCCGAGATGCGCTGGCACCTGCAACTGCTCACCAACACCCGCCGGCTCCAGGAGGTCGCCCCGCGGATCGCGCGCCTCGGCGTGCCGGTGGTCGTCGACCACCTCGGCGACGTCGACGTGACCGGCGGTACCGGGCAGCCCGACTGGAAGCAGCTGGTCGGGCTGGTCCGGGACGGGGTCTGGATGAAGTTGTCCGGCGCGTTCCGGCTCTCCACCGCCGCGGGCTACGCCGACACCGTCCCGTTCGCACGGGAACTGGTCGAGGCCGCACCGGATCGCTGCGTGTGGGGCTCGGACTGGCCGCAGGTCGGCTTCTTCGGCCGCATGCCGAACGTCGGCGAACTGCTGGACGTGCTGGCCGACTGGGTGCCGGACCGGGCCACCAGGGACGCGGTGCTCACCAGCAACGCGCACCGTCTGTACGGATTCCCGTCGGACGTCGACCGACGGGTCGAAGGGAAGGGCTGACATGGAGTCGAATGCCCCGGCGGCGCTGCGCGCGCTGCTGGCCGAACCCGGGCTGCTGCGAGCGCCCGGGGTGTTCGAGGGCCTCGGCGCCCACCTGGTGCGGCGGGCCGGCTTCCCGGTGGCCTACCTCACCGGAGCCGGCGTCGCCGTCTCCGGCTACGGCCTGCCGGACATCGGGCTGATCGGCGGCGCCGAGATGGTGGACCGGGTCCGGCTGGTGGTGGAGGCGAGCGGGCTGCCGGTGATCGCGGACGCGGACACCGGCTACGGCAACGCCGTCAACGTCGTGCGCACCGTGCGGGCCTACGAGTCGGCCGGTGCGGCGGCGGTCCAACTGGAGGACCAGGCATCCCCCAAGAGGTGCGGCCACCTGGCCGGCAAGGAGCTGATCGGCGCCGACGAGTTCGCCCGCAAACTGAACGCTGCCCTTGAGGCACGGCGGGCGGACACCGTCATCATCGCCCGCACCGACGCGCGCGGCCCGGTCGGCATCGACGGGGCGATCACCCGGGCCCGGCGGTATGCCGCCGAGGGCGCCGACATGATCTTCGTCGAGGCGCCCGAGTCGCGTGCGGAGATCGAGCGGATCGCCGCGGAGATCGCCGCCCCGCTGGTGTTCAACGTGGTTCCGTCCGGGCGCAGCCCCGAGATCGACGAGAAGGACCTCGAAGAGCTCGGATTCAAGCTGGCGATCTACCCCGGCGCGCTGCTCGGCCCGATGGCCGCGGCGATGGCGGACGCGCTGTCCGGGATGGGCGCCCCGGCCGCGGCGCGGGACGCCGGGCCGCGGGGGCTCTTCGAGCTCGTCGGTCTGCGCGACTGGTCCGAGCTGGGCGAACGCTACGAGTGAGGAGAGGACCGCTATGGGGATGACCATGACAGAGAAGATCCTGGCCCGGGCCGCCGCGCGGGAGAGGGTCGGCCCAGGGGACACCGTGGTGTGCCGGGTGGACATGAATGTGCTGATCGACCTGATGTTCACCAAGTGGCCGGACCCGGTGAAGATCGCCGACCCGGACCGCACCGCGATCGTCCTGGACCACGCGGTGCCCGCGCCGAGCCTCGCGGACGCGAACGCGGGCATCACCGCCCGTGCGTTCGCCCGCGAGTTCGGGATCGAGAAGTTCTTCGACGTCGGCCGGCACGGCATCTGCCACCAGGTCATCGCGGAGAACGCGCTCGCGCTGCCCGGCCAGGTCCTCACCTGCACCGACTCGCACACCTGCGCGGGCGGCGCGTACAACACCGCGGCCCGCGGGCTCGGCCCGGCCGAGGTGATCGCCGTCCTGTGCACCGGAAAGACCTGGTACACCGTCGCCCCGACGATCCGCTACCAACTCCAGGGCACACTGCCCGGAGGCGTCAGCGGCAAGGACGTGTTCATGCACATCGCCGGCGCCTACGGCGACGCCGCCAACCACAACCTGGAGTTCGGCGGACCAGGCCTGGCCGGCGTGCCGATGAACGACCGACGCACCATCGCCACCCAGGGCGCCGAGATCTCCGCCGACTTCAGCATCTTCGAGTTCGACGAGCAGTGCGAAGCGTTCCTCACCGCCCACGGCGCACGGGACTACCGACCGGCCGCCCCCGACCCGGATGCCGAGTACGCCGAGGTGCGCACCATCGACCTGAGCGCCCTGGAGCCCTATGTGGCGCGGCCGGGCAGGGTCAGCGGCAACGCGCTGCCGATCTCCCGGATCGAACACCGAGCGGTGAACCAGTGCTTCATCGGCTCCTGCGCCAACGGCCAGTTGGAGGACCTGCGGATCGCCGCGCAGATCCTGCGCGGAGGCTGCGTCGCCGAGGGGGTGCGACTGATCGTCACCCCCGCCTCGCAGCAGGTCTACCGTGACGCGGTACGGCTGGGCTACGTCCAGGACCTCGCCGACGCCGGCGCCGTGGTCACCAACTCCACCTGCGGCGCCTGCTTCGGCTACCACATGGGCCTGCTCGGCGACGGCGAAGTGTGCCTGACCGCGAGCACCCGCAACTTCCGCGGCCGGATGGGCAGCGCGACGGCCGAGATCTACATGGCCTCCACCGCGACCGTGGCGAGCTCCGCGCTCACCGGCCGCATCACCGACCCCAGGGAGGCGACGGCATGAACCACCGGATCAGCGGACGGGCCTGGGTGTTCGGCGACAGCATCGACACCGACGCGATGTACCCAGGCTTCGCCATGAAGCTGCCGATCCCGGAGGCCGCGCGGCAGGTGTTCTACGATCTGCGCCCCGGGTGGACGGACCAGGTGCGGCCGGGCGACATCGTGGTCGCCGGGCGCAACTTCGGCGTCGGCTCCAGCCGACCGGTCGCCGCGCTGATGCGCGAACTCGGCGTTGCCGCGCTGGTAGCCGAGGAGTTCAACTCCCTGTTCCTGCGCAATGCGGTCAACAACGGGCTGCCCGCACTGACCGTACCGGGCGTGCGCGGACTCGTCTCCGACGGCGAGACCATCACCGTCCACCTGGCCGAAGGATGGCTGGAGGCCGGTGGGCGACGCATCGAGGTGACGCCGCTGCCCCCGATGGTCCTCGACATCCTCGACGCAGGAGGCCTGCTGCCCAGGCTGGTCGCCGACGGATACCTGGCCGCCGAGCGGACAGGGGCGACGGCATGACGGGGCACGAGCAGGCGGAGGTCCGTTGCGTGCTGATGCGCGGCGGGACGAGCAAGGGCCTCTACTTCCACGCCGCGGACCTGCCCGAACCCGGACCGCGCCGCGACGCGGTGCTGCTGCGGCTGATGGGCTCCCCGGACGTGCTGCAGATCGACGGTCTCGGCGGATCGCGCCCGATCACCTCCAAGGTCGCGATCGTCACGGCCTCCGCACGCCCCGACGCGGACGTCGACTACACCTTCGCGCAGGTCGCGATCGATCGCCCCGGCGTCGGCTACGCCGGAAACTGCGGCAACATCTCCTCGGGCGTCGGCCCGTTCGCGATCGACGAGGGCCTGGTCGCGGCGGTTGAGCCGGTCACCCGCGTGCGGATCTTCAACACGAACACCAGCGCCCTGATCGTCGCCGAGGTCCCGGTGCGCGACGGCCGCGCCCGCGTCACCGGGGACCTCTCCGTCCCCGGCGTCCCCGGGACCGGGGCGGAGATCGTGATGAACTGGGTCGCCACGATCGGGGCGAAGACCGGCAGCCTGCTGCCGACCGGGCGGGCGACCGACGAACTGGCCCTGGAGGACGGCCGGGTGGTGCACGCGACGCTGTGCGACGCGGGCAACCCCTGCGTATGGGTGCCGGCCGCCGAACTCGGCCGCACCGGCAGCGAGCTCGCCGAGCTCAACGACGACGCCGAGCTGCTGGGGACCGTCCGCGAGATCCGCGGCAAGGCGGCGGTCCTGATGGGCCTGGCCACCGACTGGACGCGGGTCGACGAGCAGTCTCCGGGGCTGCCGATGGTCGGACTGGTGGCCCCGCCCGAGGGCTACCGCACCCTGTCCGGCGGCCGGGTCGAGGAGCAGGAGATGGACCTGAGGGTCCGGCTGCTGTTCATGGACCGGCTGCACGAGGCCATCGCCGGGTCGGGCTCCATCTGCCTGGCCGCGGCCTCCCGCGTGCCCGGATCCGTGGTCGCGGACCTGGGGACCGCGCGGAGCCCGGGCCGACTGCTGATCGGCCACCCCTCGGGCGTCACCCCGGCGAACGTCGTCGCCCGCATCGAGGCCGGTGCTGCGGTCTTCGATGTGCTCGGATTCAGCCGCACCGCCCGCCGGTTGATGGCAGGAACCGCCTACCATCCGCCACTGCGCCGGGCTCGCCGGTGCGGTTCCACGACCTGACCTGTGAGGAGGCCAAGGCGGCCATGGCCCAGAGCAACATCGCCGCCTTCCGCTGGGGCAAGCCATCCGTCGGACCTGTTCGGCGATCCACAGCTGATAGTCGAGGACCCGAACGTCATTTTGCCTCGTGAACGAGGCGTAGGAGATCAACGTATTCCTGTTGACGCACCGTCGGCGACCGCGCCGAGCATCCATCGTGGGCGTCGCGTTGGGGAAGGGATTCGAAGCATGAGTGTCTCGCGTACACGACCTGCTGACGTCGCCGCTCCGGGCCGTCAGCGTACGGGGAGCCGCCTGGCGCTGATGGGGGTGTCCACCACCGCGGTGCTGGTTGTTGCTGTCGTCGCCGCCGGACCGGCCGGCGCGGCTACTGCAACCCCTGTCCCGATCACCGGTTTCGGCGGGCAGTGCCTGGACGTCCAGGGTGCCGGCACGGCGGATTTCACCCCGGTCCAGGTCTACACCTGCAACAACACCGGGGCCCAGCAGTGGACAGAGGGCTTCGGTAACACGATCACGGCCTTGGGCAAGTGCTTGGACGTCCAGTACGGCGGGACCGCCGACGGAACCATCGTGGACCTCTTCAACTGCAACGGCACCGGAGCACAGGTCTGGATCCCGCAGGGCGACGGCGCGTTCTACAACCCGCAGTCCAACAAGTGCCTCGACGACACCGACTGGTCCACCACCCCCGGCACCCAGGCCCAGATCTGGGACTGCGACGGCGCCGCCAACCAGTCCTGGGCAGCGGCGTGGCCCCAGCAGGCCCCCGACGGCCTCCCCGACGTCCAGGGCTGACATCGATTGCCGCTGCGGGGCGGGTGCGGCTGCGCGGCGGGCCAACGATCCGAGCATCCGCACCGCCGCTCAGAAGACAGCAAACAAGCTGGTCAGCCGCGAACGCGCGGCGAACCAGCACGGCTTCGCGGACCGGAGGTCAGCGCGCAGCGGCGGGTGCCGGCCCTTATCCGCCGCAGGAGATCCATTCGAAGGAAGTGTAGTGGTCGGCGGTGTAGTAGTCCTCGCCGTCGCTGCCAGCGACGATCCGTCGGGTGCCGCGGTTGCCGGCGCCGGGAGTCACCACGGTGAACTCGTGGTAGTACCCGTAGGGCTCGATGGGCAGCAGCTTCTGGTAGTTGTCGAAGATCGTGTCGTCCTCATGGAACGGGAACGGGCCGTGGCGCGCGATGAGCCTGAGGGTGGATACCGCCTGGGACGGCAGGTGCGTCAGACCGATGACGGGCATCCCGCTGGGGCTGGTTGCCCGTGGGGCACAGGCAACGCCCAGCACGCTGGTCGGTGCGCCTGCCCCTGGGGAGGTGGCGCCCGTGGTGGGGGCGACGGCGACGGGCGACCCAGGTGCTGACTGCGTGGAGCCCGTCGGTGTCGTGCAGCCCGCCACAGCGGCGGCTGTCAGCAGCGCCATGACGGTGGCGCGAACGTGACGCACAAAGTCCTCCTGGAGAGTTGGTGTCGGGGCACCGCAGCTGTTGCCAGGGTCGCGGGCGGACGGACGGTCTCTGGGGTGCCTGGGCTCGGCCCCTGACGCACGGAGGTGTTCAGGGTTTGTCGGCTCGGGGCCTCACCGTGAATCAGATACGGAGGCTTGCATCAACCGGTTCACATCAGCTCCCGTCATGGCGCTCACACGGCTGCGGGACCGCGCGGCGGCAAGAAGGTCAGCGCCGGCGGGCAGTGGGGGAGGGGAGCGATCCGATGCGACGTCCCATGGTTCTTCTCCTGCTCACCAGCGACGGCCCATTTGAACGAGACCCGATGGATCAACGTAGTCCCACTGACGCCACAACGGCGTCCGCGCCGGGCGAAAACGGCGTGGGTCCATCGAAGGACGCTCCTCCTTGAAGGAAAGGAATGAACACATGACCGTCTCTCGCGCACGATCCGCCGACGCCGTCTCCCCAGGCCGTCGGCGTGGGGGAATCCGCCTGGCACTGATGGCAGTGCCCACCGGCGCGGCGCTGGCCGCTGCCGTCCTCGGCGCCGCACCGGCCCAGGCCGACACCGGAGGGGTGCCGATCACCGGGTTCGGCGGGTGCCTCGACGTCCAGGGCGCCAACACGGCGGACTTCACCCCGGTCCAGTCCTACGGCTGCAACGGCACCGGTGCCCAGCAGTGGAGCCTGAACACGGAGGGGAACACGCTGCAGGCCCTGGGCAAGTGCCTGGACGTCAGCAGCGGCGGGACGGCCGACAACACCGCCGTCGACCTGTACGCCTG
>FSYA01001595.1_pt1 | contig 20723 bp, 16 predicted proteins | sample 1638301 | NCBI WGS metagenome assembly FSYA01 (sample SAMEA3914788, study PRJEB12502) | metagenome | biome: forest; material: soil | place: Canada | collected 2011-07-03 | depth 0.1 m | reverse complement strand
GCCGACCCCCCCGCCGGGGGGGGGGGCGGGAGGGGGTGGACCGGGGCCGGGCCCCGCCTCGTGGCATTTTTCGCTCCGGCGGAGACCGCCGACACCAGTGCTGAGCCGCTGGGGCACTTAAATATGAGACTTAGATAACTATGTTGAGGGCGCTGCCTGTACGGCAAGGTTCCCCGGAAATGGCCTCTGAACTGGATACGTGACGCAAACGTGCCGTGCACAGCACTTGTGTCGGGCCGTATCTCGCGCTCAGACTCTCCTCACAATCAGCCAACCTAGTTTACGGAGTGGCTTATGTCTGTGGTGAGATCCAATCGAATTCGTGGTCGCGTCGTCGTGGCTGCCTTGGCGACCCTCACGCTCACCCTCACCGCGGCTTGCGGCAGCGGTGGCGGTAGCAGCAGCAGCAACACCAGTGGCAAGTCCACGTCCGCGAGTACGGCGCTGGCTCAGCTGCCGGTCGACAAGGCCACTGGAACCCCGATCGTCGTCGGACTGATCAATGACGACACCAGCCCGCTCGGCAACTACTCGAACGTCAGCCGGTCGGTCAAAGTGGCTGTCCAGTACGTCAACGACAACGTCGGCGGCGCGGGCGGCCATCCGCTCAAGCTCGTGACCTGTCTGTCCAACGGCTCCTCGGCCTCTTCCGCCAACTGCGCCGCACAACTGCTCCAGCAGAAGCCGGCCGTGGTGGTCGGCGGCCTGGACCTGGGCGCGGACGGCTCGGTGCCGGCCCTCGCCAAGGCCGGGGTGCCCTACGTCGCGGGGGTGGCGATCAGCTCCATCGAGCTCACCTCGCCGGACTCCTTCTCGTTCTACTCGGGATCGGCCGGCTCCGTGGCCGCGGCCTCGGCCTACGTGGCCACGGTGCTGCACGCCAAGAAGGTCGCGGTGGTCTACACCCAGAGCCCGCAGGCTCAGCTGGCTGCCCAGTACTACGGGGCCGACGTGCTCAAGGCCGCCGGCGTCAGCAATGTCTCGCTGGTCTCCTCCAGCAGTGACGAGACCGACCTGACCGGCCCGGTCAGCGATGCCCTCAAGGGTGGCACTGACACCGTGATCAGCATCATGGCGGCCAATGACTGCGCCAGCGTGATGCAGGCCAGGCAGTCCCTGGGCAGCACCGCGAGGTTCGTGTTCTCCGGAGCCTGTGCGGACCCGGACGTCCTCAAGGCGGGCGGCGCCGGCGCAGAGGGGACCTACTTCGCGCTGGTGCAGACGCCGCCCAACGGAGACGACGCGCAGACCACGGCCTACCACGAGGCCATGGCGGCATACGACTCCTCGCTCCCGCTCTCCGGCTTCGCCCAGGAGGGCTTCGGCACGGTGGTGACTCTCGCTCGGATCCTGGCGACCGCGGCCAGCCCGGACTCGCCCGCATCCGTCACCACGGCTCTGAAGGCGGTCAAGGGGCTGGCCAGCGACATGGGTCCCGAGATCACCTGCGACGGCAAGCAGATGCCGGGCCTCCCGGCACTGTGCACCAACCAGGCCAGGATCGCCCAGGTGCAGAACGGCGTCCTCAAGGACATCGGCGGTCGCTGGTACACCGGCTGACCATTCGTCGTGGATCCATGACCGAAGGGCCGGGCCGCTCCGGCGTCCCGGCCCCACCACAGGAGCCGTCACTATGGATTTTCTGCAGTTCGCCCTGCTCGGCCTGGGGGCGGGAGCCGTGTACGCGGCACTGGGTACCGGCGTCGTGCTCACCTACCAGGCGGCCGGTGTCGTCAACATCGCCGTCGGCGTGATGGCCGTGTACGCGGCCTACACCTACTCCGCCCTCCAGAGCAGCGGAGTGCTCGTCCTTCCGATCGGAAGCGTTCAGCTCTCCGGGGTACCGGTCTGGGCCGAAATCCTGATCTCCCTCGCGGTGGTCGGCGTCCTCGGGCTGCTCGCCTACGCCCTGGTCTACCGCCCGCTGCGGGCGGCCTCCGGACTGCTCAAACTGGTTGCGGGGGTGGGCATCACCCTGCTCCTCCAGTCCCTGGCCGTGCTGCGCTTCTCCAACACCAGCAGCACCGTGCCCGCCATCCTGCCCGACCGGCCGGTGAGCATCGGCGACGTGAACGTGCCCCTGGACCGCTTCCTGCTGGCCGGCCTCGTCGTCCTGCTCGCCCTGCTGCTGTGGGCGCTGACCCGCTTCACCCGAGCGGGCCTGGCGATGCGCGCGGTCGCCGAGGACGAGCGGGCCGCCACACTGCTCGGCCACTCCCCGGAAAGGCTCTCCGTCCTCGCCTGGGTCGGTTCCTCCGTCGTGGCCGGCCTACTCGGCATCCTTGCCGCGCCGGTTACCGGCCTCGACCCGGTCAACAACGCCCTCTTCGTGGTGCCGGCACTCGCGGTGGCCATCGTCGGGCGGTTGCGCTCCTTCGGCACCACCGTGGCTGCCGGGATCCTCCTGGGGGTCCTGCAGAGCATCATCCTCATGCTCCAGGGCGACTACAGCTGGCTGCCGCAGGTCGGTCTGCGCGAGGCGCTGCCGTTCGTGGTGATCGTCGTCGCCCTGGCGGTGCTGGGCGGCCGACTGCCGTCGCGCGGAACGGAGGAGGAGGCCAGGCTTCCGGCCGTGCCCACGGGCCGAACCAACCCGTACGGCGTCGCGGCAACCGCGGTCCTCGCCGCAGTGCTCGTGATCGCGTTCACCGGTCCCTACCGGACCGCGCTGACCACCTCCATCGTGGCCACCCTGGTCTGCCTGAGCATCGTCGTGCTCACCGGCATGCTGGGCCAGATCTCACTTGCCCAGATGACCTTCGCCGGGGCCGGGGGTTTCGCCTTGAGCTCGCTCACCGTCTCGGCTCATCTGCCCTTCCCGCTCGCGCCGCTGCTGGCCGTGCTGATCGCCGTGGTGGTGGGCGTCCTGGTGGCCCTGCCGGCGCTGCGGATCCGCGGTGTGACACTGGCCGTGGTCACCCTGGCGATGGGCGTGGCGGTCAGCGACTTCGTCTTTCAGAACCCCTCCTGGACCGGCGGCCTCGGCGGCAGTACCGTGCCCCAGCTGTCGCTCTTCGGCTGGCACCCGGGCAGCGGCGGCGACATCGGGTTCGCGCTCGTCGCTCTGGCCGTGGTCACCGCGCTCGCCTGCGGCGTGCTCCTCCTTCGGCGAACCCTTCTGGGCAGCCAGATGCTGGCGATCAGGGCCAACGAGCGGGCCGCCGCGGCGTCCGGAATCAACGTGGCCGGGGTGAAACTGGTCGGCTTCGCCATCGCCGCAGGTCTGGCCGGCACCGCCGGCGTCCTGCTCGGCTACCAGCAGCAGAGCCTGTCCTTCCAGGACTTCGACGTCTTCGTCTCACTGACGTATGTCGCCGTGGTCTACCTGGCCGGGATCAGCCGGGTCTCCGGCGCGGTCCTCGCCGGCGTCCTGGCACCGGGCGGACTGCTCTTCTACGCGTTGGACCAATGGCTCCAACTGGGCAGCTACAGCGCTGTGGTCAGCGCCGTCGGGTTGCTGCTCGCCTTGGTGGCGAGTCCTGGCGGGGTGACGCAAGTCCTCGGTCGCGGCGGGGCCCGGATGCTGGCGCTCCTGGGCGGAGCAAGAAACGGAATCCCGGCCGCGCGACCGGCGAGGGACAGCACCTCGGACACGAATGCAGAGGAGGGCAAGAATGCCGTCGCTCAGGGTTGATGACGTGAGCGTCGCCTTCGGCGGCGTACACGCTGTGGACGCGGTGAGCCTGGAGGTGTCCGCCGGGACGCTCACCGGGCTCATCGGTCCCAACGGCGCAGGAAAGACCACCCTGTTGGACGCCTGCACCGGGTTTGTCCCGGCCCGCGGCGAGATCCGCCTGGCGGGGGAGAGGATCGACGGGCTCCCCTCCTACCGCAGGGCGCGCAGGGGACTGGTCCGCACCTTCCAGTCCCTCGACCTCTTCGACGACCTCACCGTCGGCGGCAACGTCGCCGTCGGCGTGGCCCCGGGGGGCCACCACCGGTGGTGGCACCAGTTGCGTCCGCGCCCGGCGGCCGACGCCCCCGCGGTGCGCGAGGCACTGCGCCAGGTCGGTCTGGAGGACGCGGCCGACCTCTATCCGAACCGGCTCAGCCAGGGCCGCCGGGCGCTGGTCGCCCTGGCCCGGGCGCTGGCCGCCGGGCCCGCCGTGCTGCTGCTGGACGAGCCGGCCGCCGGGCTGGACACCCATGAGAGCGAGGAGTTGGGCGAGCGGCTGCAGGCGATCCGCGACCGTGGGACGACCCTGCTGCTGGTCGAGCACGACATGGGACTGGTGCTCGGCTACTGCGACTTCGTGCACGTCCTGGACCGGGGCAGGCTGCTGGCGTCCGGCACACCGCAGGAGATCCGGCACAACGACGCCGTGCTCACCGCATACCTGGGCGGGCAGACGGACGGCGCGCTCGATCCGAAGCAAGGGAGCACGCAGTGAACGCACTGGACGCACAAGGGCTCTCAGCGGGACACGGCGCCACCACCGTCGTCCGTGACCTTGACCTGACAGTCGCGCCGGGGGAGGTGGTTGGCCTGTTCGGGCCCAACGGAGCGGGCAAGACCACCACCATGCTCACGCTGGCCGGTTGCCTGCCTGCGCACAGCGGTCGTCTTGAGGTACTGGGCCGCCAGGTCACCGTGCACACCGGTGCCCGGGCACTGGCGCGGCGCGGCGTGCGCCTGGTGCCTGAGGACCGAGGCATGTTCCGGCAGATGACGGTCCGGGAGAACCTGGTACTCGGCGCCGAGCCGGGCCGGACGGGCCGTGCCGCGCTGGACGAGGTGCTGGGAGTGCTTCCGGCGCTTCACCGACTGCTACCACGACGCTCCGGCCTGCTCTCCGGCGGTGAGCAGCAACAGCTCGCGCTCGCCCGCGCCCTGCTCGGCAGGCCGCAACTGCTGATGGTGGACGAAATGTCACTGGGTCTCGCCCCACTGGTGGCGATGGACCTGCTGCGGACGCTGCGCGGCTATGCCGTGGAACGGGGGACCGGGGTGCTGCTGGTCGAACAGCACGTCCCGATGGCACTGCAGGTCGTCGACCGCGTGTACGCGCTCGGCCACGGGCGGACCGTCTTCACCGGGACCGCAGCCGAACTCCGGGAATCGCAGGACGCGCTGGCCTCGGTCTACTTCGGCAGCGGCGGGGCCTCCGTCCCGGAGGAGAAGGAGAAGGACTGACGCGGGCGCGTTCATGCTGACATAGCTGACTACGTTAAGTATTCGCACTGCCTCAACGTGTCGCTCGATGGAACCAGTGCGGGCGCGGTCCCGCTGGCGGGGCCTGTGCTCTATCTGGTCGCCCCCGCACCACCTGCGGTGAATGCCGATCCGGCGAGGTCCAAGGTTGCTCTCCTTCTTCCCCTGGCGGCGGAAAAAAGATATGACTAGGTTAACCAGTGACGGGGCGAGTCGCACGCAGAAGACGTGCGGGCGGGCGACCCCGCATGCCCAGCGGGAGTCCGACGGCAAGGCCCCATGGCGCCCTGGCGGGCGGTGACTCACATGGCGAGAATCCCATTTTCAATTACCTTGGGGTGAAAAAATGACCACAGCACTCCTGGCGCAGCAGGACGGCCGCGCGCAGGAAGGCTCCGGCGGCCCGCTCACCGGCCTTACCGTCGTCGACCTTTCGACCACCCTCGCCGGCGCCTTCGCCACGCAGTTCCTCGCGGACGCGGGCGCCGACGTCGTGGGGGTCGAGCCCCCCGGCGGCAGCCCGCTGCGAACACAGCCCGGATGGCCGGCCATCGGCCGCGGTCGGCGCAGTGTGGTGCTCGACATACACGACGACACCGACCGGGACGTGCTCCGCACGTTGATCCGCAGCGCCGATGTGCTGGTCAACACCCTGCGACCGGGTACCGCCGAGCGCCTGGGGCTGGGCCCCGACGCCCTGGCCGGACTCAACCCGCGGCTGGTCAGCGCCGCGGTGACCGGCTTCGGCTCCACCGGCCCCTGGCGCGACCTCAAGGGCTACGAAGGCCTGGTGATGGCCAGGACCGGCATGTTCCAGGTCAAGGAGAAGATCGTCACCCGTCCGGGCCCGGCCTTCCTGTCCGTGCCGTTCGCCTCCTGGGGCGCCGCCCACACCGCCGTTCACGGCATCCTCGCCGCACTGCTGGAACGGGAGGCCAGTGGCTGTGGGCAGCACGTCGAGGCGGACCTGGTCCGCGGCGTCACCACGATCGACACCTGGAGCTGGTTCACCGAGCTGGTCGGCATCCGCTGGCCCGGCGCCTTCGAGATAGTCGAGGCATTCACCGAGGACAACCAGCTCATCGCGCCGCTGATCTACCCGTTGCTCGCCGCGCCCACCAAGGACGGCCGCTGGCTGCAGTTCGCCCAGGTCGAGCCCCGCCTCTTCCTCGCCCTGATGCAGGAACTCGGGCTCGACGGGATGTTCGCCGATCCGAAGTGGAAGGGTCTGCCCGTTCTGGAGAGCCAGGAACTGCGCACCGAACTCTGGGAGACCATGATCCGCAAGGTCGGTGAGCGCACCAGTGCCGAGTGGCAGCACGTCTTCGACACGAACCCCAACGTCAACGCGGAGGCGTACCGTTTTGGGGCGGAGGCCCTGGACCACCCCCAACTGGTCCACGACGGCCGGGTAGCCGTGGTGCAGGACCCGGAACTGGGCCCGGTCCGGCAGCCGAGCACGCTGGCGCACGTCGGCGGTCGTCCGTTGACGCCGCTGCGGGCCGCGCCCCGGCTGGACGAGCACGGCGAGCAGGTGCGGGCCGGTGCGTCCGGTGCGGCGGCACCCGCCGAGGTGTCGCAGGCACCGCAGGGCCGGCTGCCGCTGGAGGGCCTGACCGTTCTGGAGTTCGGTCTGATGTACGCGGGGCCGTATGGATCCACGCTGCTGACAGACCTGGGCGCGCGCGTCGTGAAGGTGGAAACCCTGGAGGGCGACACCATTCGGCGCGTCGTGGGCTTCCCGGAGTCAGGTGGAGCCAAGGTGATGCAGGGCAAGGAGAGCATCAGCCTGGACCTGCGTTCGGACGAAGGGCGCCGGATCGTCCACGAACTGGCCCGCCGTTCCGACATCGTGCTGCAGGCGTTCCGCGCCGGTGCAGCCCAAAGGGCCGGTGTCGACGAGGCCACGCTCAAGGGGATCAACCCCGACCTGGTGTACGTCAGTGCTCCCGGCTACGGCACCAGCGGCCCCTACGGCTACCGTCCCGCCTATGCGCCGTCGATCGGCGCCGCGAGCGGTCTGGCGCTGACCGAGGCTCCGCACGCGGCGGCGGCGGCCACCGGAGACATCGAAGAGATCAAGCTCGGCGCGGTCCGCCTGAACTCCGCCACGGCCCGACCGACCCTGCAGGCCGACGGCGTCTCCGCGCTCGGCGTGGCCTCGACCATGCTGCTGGGCCTGCTCGCCCGCGCTCGCCGACGGCCGCTGGGCGAGCTCACCACCACCATGCTCGCCACCACCGCGCTCGCCCTGGTCGATCGGACCGTGGACTACGCCGGCCGGCCGGCCGGCCCGACGGTGGACGAGGACGGCTGCGGATTCAGCGCGCTGTACCGCATGTACCGCTCCGCTGACGGCTGGGTCTTCCTGGCGGCGCCCGCCCCGCGCGAGTGGGCCGCGCTGGTGGCGGCCCTGGGCGAAGCAGCCACGCTCGGCCACGACGAGCGCTTCTCCACCCCGCAGGGCCGTGCCGCGCACGACGGGGACCTGGTCCGGGCGCTCACGGAGGTGTTCGCGAAGCGCCCCGGCGCCGAGTGGGAGGAACTGCTGACCAAGGCCGACGTCGGCTGCGCCGTTGTGGTGCAGCAGGCCCCCGAGGTCCTGCTGCAGACCGACGAGGTGCTGGCGGCTGAATACACCGTGCCTGCGGTGAGCCCGGTCTTCCAGGAGCACCTGCGGATGGGCCCGGCCGTGCGCTTCTCACGCTCGGCCACCCAGGCCAAGTCCGGCTGCCTGACCGGCGAGCACACCGACGCGGTGCTGAGCGAGCTCGGCTATGACGGTGCCGCCATCGCCGACCTCCGGGCACGCGGCATCGTGAACTGACGAAGAACGCGCATCCGAGAGCCTCGTTCGCGCCTGTGGGCCCTGTTGTCGGATCAGATCCCGGCAGCAGGGCCCGCAGGCGTCCAGAGCACAGTCGGCCGCTGAAAGTTCCGATCGGCAGGAAGGGAAGACAGCCCGGTTTCGACTTCCCACTAGGGAGTCGAAACCGGGCTGAGGGCGGGGGAGTTGTCAGGAGAGCGGCGAGCCGGTGTGCTTGCGGGCGAGCCGCAGGCCCTCCTCGCGGCTGGGGGCGATGACCCGCCAGTTCTCGCAGGAGCAGGCGCACACGTAGCCGCCGTCCGCCTGCGGGATCACCGACTGGGCCACGCAGGCGTTGCCGGAGCTGGCCGCCTCGTGCAGGAACTCCGTCGGGGAGTCGTACATCACGTTGTCTGACATGGTTTCAGCCACCTGTAGGTCGGATGGGTCGCCGGTCAGGCTGCGGGCGCCGTCGGCAGCGGCGGGACGCTGGGGAAGAGCTCGGCGAACACGCCGACCGTGATCCGCTCCTGCAGCTTCGGGTCGACCCCGTCGAAGAGCCCGTGCAGGGTCTCCTGGGTGTGGCCGAACGTGCCCTCCATGTGCGGGTAGTCGCTGCCCCACATGACCTTGTCATAGCCCATGGACGAAGCTGCGGCGACGGCCGAGGCGTCGTGCTGGAACGAGGCGTACACCTGCGAGTAGATGATCTCCCGCGGGGAGCGCTTGAGCTTGGGCCGCACCATGGCCGCGTGCTGGCGGTAGCCCTCCTCGATCCGGTCCGCGACGAACGGCACCCAGGTGGCGCCGCCCTCGGAGACCAGCACCTTGAGGTTCGGGTGCCGGTCCAGAGCCCCGGAGGCGACCATCTTGGTCACGGCCCGCTGCCCGGAGTAGGTGGTCTCGGTGTAGTTGAGCACCGCACCGCCCGGGCCGCGGAAGACCACGCCGGCCGAGGCGCCCCCGGCCAGGTCGATCGGATCGGTGCCGATGTGGAAGGCGATCACGATGTTCGCCTCCTCGGCGAGTGCCCAGAAGGGCTCCCACACGTCGTAGTTGTAGTCCTTCTGCAGCGGGTGCGGGGTGGTCGGCATGAAGACCGCGCGGTAGCCCATGGCGGCGACGCGCTCCAATTCGTGCACGGCGTCGTCGATGTCCAGGGTGGACACCTGGGCGGTCGCCACCAGGCGCGGCGAGGCCCCCTCGATGGCCTCCTTCGCCCAGTCGTTGCTGACCCGCAGGGCCTCACGCAGGGCCTCCGGGGTACGGAAGGACGAGCTCCACATGCCCAGTGACGGGAAGACCAACTCGCCCCAGATGCCCTCGTTGTCGAGGTCCTTCATCCGAAGCGCCACATCGCGGGCGCCGGGTGCGCGGTTGGACTGCTCGTAGAACTCGGCCACCGCCATCGTGGGCAGCTTGCGGCGGAAGGACATGCCGTCAATGTGCACGGTCTCCCACGCGCCGTCGGGGTCCTTCTCCGAGCGGGGCATCAGCTCGGCCAGGTGCTTGGGCAGATTGCTGCGCCACAGGTCGTCGGGCTCCAGGAAATGCGAGTCGCCGGAGTTGGCCCAGATTTTCGCCATGGAAGTTCTCCTTGGGATGTGGTGGTCAGCCGCGGGTGGCGGCGAGGCGGAGGAGGGCGGGGACGTCCTCTAGCGCGCGGAGTGTGTCGTTGAGATGGGTGCAGGTGCTGATTCCGGTGAACTCGTCCCGGACGTGTCGGCGCAGTCCCGCCAGAGGCTGTCCAGCGAGCCGTCCGGCACTGGCTGCGGCTGCGGGGCACTCGACCCACGGCAGGACGCGGGGCACGGCCTGGCAAGCGGTGAGCGTCCCGGTCCGGGTGTCCACCTCGGCGGTGACGGCGTATTCGTGGATCACGGTCTCGGTGCCGTCGGGCAGGACATAGGAGTCGCGGAAGAAGGCGTCCACAGCCGCGGCTCCGCCGGGACGGAGATCGGGCCGGATGTCGATCCGGCGGGCACGGCGCATGGCGCGCGGCGGCAGCGGAGCCGTGAGGTGCCAGGCGTCGGTGTCGTCCGGGTCGGCCAGCGGTGGGGCCGGCGGGCCGGTGACGGTGGGCGCGAGGCCGGTCTCCGCCACACCGGACATGATGGTGCCACCGGAGACGAAGCCTGAGCACAGGTCCGCGGTGAAGCGGTACCTGCCGTCCGGGGGCGGCAGGGCGGGGCCGGTTGCCCGGGCGGCCAGAAGCGCGTGCCCGGAGACCAGCGTGGCGACGGGAAAGTCGTCCAGCATGAGGTACAGCAGGTTGTGCTCGGCCGCGAGCGTCGGATCCGCCGCGTCGAGCAAACCCCGGAAACCGGAGGCGACCCGAGCCCCGATCAGGCCGCCGAGCGGGCGGACCGGGTCGGAGCTGAACTCGGTCAGCGTGCGGCCGCTCGCGAAGTCGACCACGCCGTGGCAGCCGGCCTCGGCGGAGATCCGCAATTCGCCGCCTGGCCCCGTGCGGACGTCCCGGCCGCGTCCGACCAGTACCAGCGGTCGCTGCGGCCCGTCGGGCCGGAGCATGTCGATGGTGGTGGTGCGGCGCACGGAGCCGGGTGCGCGGGCAGGGGTGCCCGACGACGGCTCGTGGACGCCGTGCCGGGGGTGGAGGTCCCGCAGGGGTGACGTCGCTGTCATGGCTGGATCACGCTCCTCCTGGGCAGGTGCCGTGCTGTGAGCATCAATTGAAAATGCCATTTTCAATACTCGGCCTGGTGAGTGCGCTTGTCAACAGACTCGGTGGGGCAGTGCCTGGCACCGTTCCACCCGCTACGCTGGCGCCGCAGGAGATCGTGAAGTCAGCGGAAGGCTGTGCCATGGCGGACCAGAGCGAGGAGCGGGCGCGCATCATCGAGGCCGCCTACCGCTGCCTTGCCGCGAGCAACGGGACCTCCGCGTCGGTGAGCGACATCCTCGCCGAGGCGGCCCTCTCCACCCGCGCCTTCTACCGGCACTTCGGATCCAAGGACGATCTGCTGCTGGCCATGTTCCGCCGGGACAACGACCGGGTCACCGCGGAAATGCAGACGACGGTCGCCTCCGCGGCCTCCCCGCAGGATGCCCTGCGACGGTACGTCGAGGGCACGATGCGGCTGGTCTCGGACAAGCGCCGCAGGCAGCGGGTGCTGGTGATGACCTCGGAGGAGGCGCAGCGGGCGCGCGGCTATGCGACCGAACGGGCCCGCTCGCAGGCCGGTCAGGAGGCGGTGATCGCGCTGATCCTCGAACAGGGGCGCGAGAACGGCTCCTTCCCGTGGATCCGCGACGTCAAGGCGGACGCACGGGCGATCGCCGCCGTGCTGCGGCACGCCTTCGACGAGCAGATCGCCCGCCCGGGAGCGCTGAGTTCGACGGAGGCGGCTGAGCACGTCACCGACTTCGCGCTGCGCGCGCTCGGTGCGGCGGGCGTCCGCGATTCCGGTCAGGCGGACGCGGGGCCCGAGCGGAGGGCGATGCTCGACCCGTTCTCGACGTCGCGGGAATGACATTTTCGCAGCCGTGATCCGGAGCGGGGCTGCCCGAGGGACGCGCTAGCCGCCTGGTTCGACCGCGTTGCCGGAGACCAGGCAGACCCGGACCAGCTCGGCGCTCAGAGCGGCCAGCGCCTCGGTCAGTGGCGCATGCAGCAGCACCAGGTCGGCGGCACTACCGACGCGAACGTCGCGCGGTGCGCCTCCCGGGTGCCAGGCGGGGGAGAGGTAGCCCTCCAGGGCCTGTGCGGGGGTCAGCCTGTCGCGCGGGCCGATCACCTCACCCGCTCGTGTGCGCCGCCGTACAGCCGCCCGCATCACCGCCCACGGGTCGAGCGGCCCGTACGGGGCATCGCTGGACAGGGCCACCGGCACGCCGGCCTCGCGCAGTGACGCGCAGCGGTAGAGGTCGCCGTGCTCGGCGGCGGGGGTGCCGAGCAGGTAGTCGTCGCCCCGGTCGGCGAGGAAGCCAGGCTGGGTCACCACGCGCAGGCCCAGGCGGCGGATGGTCGGGATGACGTCGGCTGGGATCAGCGCAGCGTGCTCCAAGCGGTCCCCGGGCATGACCCCGGCCTCCTCGATCGCGGCCAGGAGCAGGAGCAGTGACTCGCGGGTCACGCAGTGCACGGCGACAGGTCGCCCGGTTCGGTGGGCGGTGGTGACAGCTTCGGTGAGTTCGTCGAACGCAGGCAGCCCGGAGTCCGCGAGCACGATCTTCCAAGGGCCCGGTTGCGGCGCGCGCCGGCCGGACGGGAGGTCGGGTGCCGGGGCCAGCGGTGCCCCCAGCAGGGCTACGTGCTGCGGCAGGTCGTCGCGGACCATGGCCGATGTGATTGCCCCGACCGCTTCGGTGTCGAGCGCCGGACTCGCGTCAGTGACCGCGGTGATGCCGTAACCGACCAGCAATCGCCCCAGCCCTCTGAGAGAGGGCGGTCCGGTGCGGGGCAGGCGCGTGCGCAGCCAGGCATCGGCGCGCCACAGGCGCCCGGTCGGGCGTCCCCCGGTGTCGCGCTCGACACCGGGATGTTCGGCCGAATCGAGCCCGACCGCCTCGGCGGCCCGCGAGTTGAGCACCCACAGCGCACCGCTGCGGTGCTGGACCCGGACCGGGAGGTCGTCACGAAGCAGGTCCAACCGGTCCGCGTCCAGGTCTCCCGCAACGGTCTCGTGGTAGCGCACGCCCCGGATCCAGCCGTGCCCGTCGGGTTCGGCGCGGCGCAGCACGTCACGCAGTTCCGCCGCGTCCCGGGCGGTGGGAGGGCCGCAGGGGACGGAGGCGAGGTCGGCGGCTGTGGCGAACAGGTGGATGTGATGGTCGGTCAGACCCGGGAGCAGTGCTCCGCCCGCCGCCTCCACCACCTCCTCCGTGCCCTCGCGCGGCAGGCCGTGGCCGATCTCCAGCACGCGGCCGTGCCCCACGCGGACATCGCACAGTGCCCCGTGGACCTCCGCCCCGCGGATGAGGAGGCCGCTCACGGTACGGCGATTCCGAGCCGCCGCAGCACCTCGCCGGTGTCGGCGCCCATCGCGGGTGCGGCGCGGTTCGGTGTCCTGGCCGCGGGCAGGGCCACGGGCACGCGCTCCTGGCCGGTGTCCACCGTCCAACCGGTCCCGGAGCGCTCCACCCGCACGTCGGGCGTGACCGGTGCGTACGGCAGTGTCGTCGCCGCCACGACATCCGCCATCGACACGTCCAACAGCGCTCCGGCACCGCCCTCGGGTTCACGGAGCGCCAGCGCAGCCGCTGTCAGGCCGGTGAGCGGGTCGGCGATCGCGTCCCCGCAGAACACCGGGAGTCCCCCGTCGTCGATGGCGAGCAGGCCGTTGGCGGCGCCCACGTCGTCGCCGAAGCCCACCCGGTCCCGGGCCCGGCCGTAGGCCGTGATGGACACCCAGGTGCAGCCGCGTTCGACCTCGGCCAGCGGTTCCAGGCCGAAGCCCCGCAGAGCCCGGGGGCGGGACGCTTCGATGACGACGTCGGCGCGGCGTACCAGGGAGTGCATGGCCGCACGTCCCCCCGGGTCTGCCGGGTCGAGCGCGACCGAGTGGTGGCCGCCGTGCAGCAGGTCGTAGAAGGCACCATTGCCCAGTCGGGCCCCGTCCGGTCGCGAGGGGAGCTCGACCTTCACTACCCGCGCACCGGCCAGTCCCAGCAGGTGCGCGCACAGCGGACCGGCCCACAGCGCGCTGAAGTCCACCACCAGCAGCCCTTCCGCCGAGCGCGGCCGACCGGCCGGCACCTGGGCGTCCGGGGTGCTGACGCGTGTCCGGACGGAACCGGCCGCGAGTCCGAGCAGCGCGGCCCGCTCGTCCAGCTCCGCACCGCTGTGCGCGGCCAGCCAGGCGGCCAGCCGTTCCGGCAGCCGTTCATCCAGGTCATGCTCGATGAGCGCGCTCCACAGCAGCGGGTCGTCCGGACGGGCGGACGAAACGGCCGCCCAGCCGTCCAGCGTCGGCAGCAACCGGCAGCTGCCGCCGACCGACAGCCGCCCCTGGCGGGTTCCGCCCGTGAGTGCTGCGCGCTCGGCCAGCAACCGCGCCCCGTCGACCCGGACGGGGTGCCGGGACGCCGCGGTGGCCTGCCCGATACGGTCAGTCATCTGGCCGGCCCAGGAGGCCGCGTCCCCCACGGGTACGACCGGCGACCCGCTACTGTGGCCCGTCAATGGCAGCACCCCGCTGCGCGCCCAGTCGCGCGCCGCGTCGGCGGGGGAGCCTGGAGACCGAATGACCATGGCAAGGATGCTAGGCCAGGATGATGCTGACTCCCACTTCCATCTCCGTCGCGGACCTGGCCCAGGGCGCGGCCCACGGTGACCTGCTCGCCGAGGACGCCTCCGTCGACCACCCGCTGCTGTTCGTCGACCTGGACATCCCGGTCCCCGGCGCCGGGGTTCTGGGCCGCGCCGTCCAGCGGGCCCAGGAGTGCGACCGACTGCTCGTCGGCCTTACCCGCGCTCCGGTGCCGGGCAGCCTGGCCCCGCTGGTGGAGGCGCTGGACCTGACCCTGGCCCCGGCCGACAACGGGGACCGCCGCGTGGTCGCCGCCAGGGATCCCCAGGCGGAGGCCCGAACCCTGCGGGCCGCCGCCGCCGACAGCCCGCAGGCCGCCCTGGTCCTGGGGCAGCTCCTGCGGACCGGGCGGCGGTTGACGGTTCGTCAGGCCCTGGACGCCGAGTCGCTCGCCTACTCCACGCTGCTGGCAGGTCCCGGCTTCGCGCGGTGGCTGGCAGCGCGCGGTGACCTCCCGGCCCCGCCCCCGGCGACTGCCGAGACCGTGCTGGTTCGCCGGACCGAGGACACCCTGCACCTCACGTTGAACCGCCCGGAGCGGCGCAACGCCCATGGCCGCGAGCTCCGCGACGCGCTCGTCGCCGCCCTTGGGATCGCCGAGCTGGACGACTCGTTGTCCCGCGTCGTTCTGGACGGCAACGGCCCCTCCTTCTGCTCCGGCGGCGATCTCGCGGAGTTCGGGACGGCACCCGACCTGGCGACAGCGCACCTGATCCGCACCCGGGCCGGCGCGGCCCGCCCGATGCACGCACTGCGGGACCGGATCACCGTGCGGGTGCACGGAAGCTGCGTCGGCGCCGGAATCGAGCTGCCCGCCTTCGCCTCCCGGATCGTCGCTGACCCGGGAACACTCGTGCGGCTCCCCGAGCTGCGCATGGGACTGATCCCCGGCGCAGGGGGCACCGTGAGCATCCCGCGCCGGATCGGCCGCTGGCGCACGCTCTACCTCGTGCTGGCCGGCTCGCCGATCGGTGCCGACCTCGCCCAGCGCTGGGGGCTGGTCGACCGGGTCGAGCCGGTAGCAGCCCCCGACGCCTGCGAGTGAGGACGGCCATGAGCGTGCGCAACAGCGCTTGGTGATGCTGCTGCCCGCACCCGGGGGCAGCAGCGGCGAGGCAACCTCGCCACACTGTGGGACGTCTGTCAGTTGTCTGATGCGGCAGAACGTTCCGCGTGCCGGGCGAGGTACGCTGCGCGGCGCTCCGGGTCCAGGGCGAGGTCGATTCCGGTCCAGGCCATGGCCTTCGCCCCGTCGATGACGGCCTGGTCGGCGGCCGGGGTGTTGGTCTCAGCCGCGAAGTCGCGGGTGTGGGGCAGCCCGGTCGCGCCGAGAACGCCGATGATGGGGTGGATCGCGGGCAGGGCGTGGGTGACGTTGCCCATGTCGGTCGAAGCCTTCGGCTTGGTCCCTGCGGGCTGGGGGAGGGGGGTGCGGCCGGTCGCGGTGATGTTGTGCCGGTAGGTGTCCATCAGCCAGCCGTCGTGCCGCAGGTCCGCGTAGTCCGGCCCGGTGGGATGTACGTCCATGGTGGTGCCGGTGGCCAGTGCCGCGCCGTGGAAGCAGTTGAGGACGCGTTCACGCAGTTCGGCCACCTCCTCGGCGGACGGCGTACGCACCTCGTAGGCCAGGGCGGCGCGCTCGGGGATGATGTTGGTCCGCTGCCCGCCCTCGGTCACGAAACCGGCGATGCGGTGGTCGTCGGCGACCTGCTGGCGCAACAGGCCGATCGCCACCTGGGCGAGGGCCGCCGCGTCGGCGGCGTTGATGCCGTGCGCCGGCGCGGCAGCCGCGTGCGAGGCCCTGCCGTGGAAGGTGACCTTGAACCGGCTGTTGGCCTGGGAGCTGTAGGCGGGATCCGCCAAGTCGACCGACGGTCCCGGGTGGACCATCATCGCGACCGTCACGTCGTCGAACGCGCCGCGTTCCAGCATCAGGACCTTGCCGCCGCCTTCCTCCTCGGCCGGGGTGCCGAGCAGCTTGACCCTGAAGCCGTGTTCGTCGGCGACGGCGGCCAGGGCGATGGCCGCGCCCGCCCCGGCGGCGCAGATGATGTTGTGGCCGCAGGCGTGGCCGATGTCGGGCAGCGCGTCGTACTCCGCGCAGATCCCGATGGTCAGGTCGCCGGTGCCGTAGGTGGCGGACAGCGCGGTGGGCAGGTCGCACACACCGCGCTCGACTGCGAAACCCGCACTCTCCATGAGCACGGCCAGCTTTTCCGCCGAGGCGTATTCGGCGAAGGCCGTCTCCGGCTCAGAGTGGATGCTGTGGCTGAGCGCGACGAGTCGCTCGCGCCACTGGTCGACCTGCTCGGCGGCGCTGGCGCGAGCTCCAGGGTCTGCCAAGGGGGTGACGACGGTCGTGGTGGGGGGCATGTATTGCCTCTCTTGGAAACGTATCCGTTTCCAAGAGCCTAGCCCTGGCCGATTGCCAAGAGAAGAGCTCTGGCTGCTGTCTTGGTCAAGGTGGAGGGACGTGTTACATCCTGATGACGTTCAACGGAAACTTGGTCGTTTCCCATTGACGGATGCCACTGGGCATCGGCCACTATGTGGAGGCAGCCGCTCCCGTTGAGCGCTGCGAGCTGGGAATGCGCGAGAATGCTCGACTATGACTGCTGACGACGCTTTGGTGGACCGGGCCGACAGGCCCGTCGCCCGACGAGGCCGGCTGCCCGCCGACGAGGTGCGCAGTCGTGTCGTCCGCGTGGCAGGCGAACTGCTTGCCGAGTCGGGCTACCACGCGATGACCGTGGATGAGCTGGCTACCCGCGCCGGCGTGTCCAAGAAGACGCTGTACCGGTGGTGGCCCAACAAGGCCGCCATCGTGGCCGATGTACTCGTCGAGCGAAACACCGTCCACCCGGTTCCGGACCTCGGCGACACCCGCCGCGAGCTCCTCGTCGTCTTCGACCTGGCTGTCACGTACAACAGGGCCGTCGACAGGGCTGCGCTGAACTTCATGGTGGAGGCTGCCAACGACCAGGCCGATGTCCTGCGCACCATCATCGACCGCATCCGCACACCACGACGCGACATGGCCCGCGGCGCTGTGCAACGCGGCATCGCCCGCGGCGACCTGCCGGCCGACACCGACATCGACGCGCTGATCGACCTGTGGAACGGGCTCGCTGCCTATCGGCAGACCATCCGCCCGGCACCGCTGTCCCGACACACCATCGACCAGCTTGTCGACCTGGCGATGGCCGGGCACACCCCACGCCTGCCCCAGGGCAGCTGACCCACCTGCCCCAACCGACCCGCCCAACCCGCACGCGTCACCGACCGCTCCGGCACCACCGCGCGGAACCGTACTCACGCCTGCCCGCACGAAGCTGACACCCCCTTCCCCCACGCCCCTGGAGGCGTCATGTCCGCGATCCCGCACACCCCCGCACCGAACAGCCCGACACCACCGGACGACCGCACCAGCAGATCCGTCATGGCCGTTGTCAGCTTTCTGGTCTTCATCGAGCTGTGCAGCGGCGTCCTGCAGGGCACAGTCCCCTCGGTCACCCCCCTCATCGGCACCACGCTCAAGGTCAGCTCCGGCGACCTCAACTGGGTCAACAGCCTCCCCTTGCTGGTCTCGGGCATCTCCGTGCCGCTGCTGGCCAAACTCGGCGACTCCTACGGCCACCGCCGGATGATCCGCATCACCATGGTGATCGTCGCGATCGGCTCGGTCATCGTCGCCACCTCAGACAGCTTCGGCCTGCTCCTGGCGGGCCGGGCGCTGCAGGGCGTGTTCTCGGCGTGGCTCCCGCTGGAGTTCGCGATCGTCCGCGACCGGGTGGACCCCAAGCGCGCCGGTGCGGCCATCGGCCTGCTCGTCGGCGCGCTCACCGTCGGCGGAACTCTGGGCTCGTTGGGCATCGGTCTGCTGTCCAAGCAGGTCAGCGGCATGCACGGGCTGCTTTGGCTGCCTGCCGGGTTCATCCTGGCGTGCCTGCCGGTCGTGTTCTTCCTCATCCCCGAGTCGACCACCCGCAACCGTGCCCGCATCGACTGGTTGGGCGCGACCCTGCTCTCCCTCGGCCTGGGGGCCGGGCTGCTGGCGCTGGCCCGCGGCGGCACCTGGGGCTGGAGCTCGGGCACGGTGCTCGCGCTGCTGGTCGCCACTGTGGTCCTGCTCGCCGCGTTCGTCGCCGCCGAGCTGCGCATCGCGCAGCCGCTGGTGGACGTACGCATGATCGCCAGCCGCTCGATGGCACCCCTGTACGCGCTGAGCTTCATCCTCGGCTGCGCGCTGTACGGCTCCCAGACCGCCAGCGCCACCTTCATGGCCACACCCTCCGCTTTCGGCTTCGGCTTCGGATTCGGGGTCCTGGACCTCTCCCTGATAGCGCTGCCCATGAGCGTGGGCATGCTTCTCGCAGCGACGGTCGCGGACCGTCTGGCACGCACCCTCGGCCCACGCCAGACCGTGGTCGCGGGCTTCGCCCTCGCCACGCTCGGATACCTGGGGATGACGTTCGCTCACGCCCACCCCTGGCAGTTCGTCGTCACCGGCACCCTGATCGGCCTCGGCATCGGGCTCTTGCTCGGCTCGCTGCCCACACTCATCATGGCCGGACTCCCGGCCGACCAGACCGGCATCGGCACCGGCCTCTACAACACCCTCAAAGCCCTCGCCGGGTCGGTAGTGGGCGCGGTGTTCGCCGCCCTCATGGACCAGTACCTGCTCAAACTCCCCATCCCGGGCCTGAAGCTCGCGAACGAGCACGGCTACGTGCTGGTCTGGACCTGCTGCGCGGCAATCGCCCTGGCCGGCGTCCTCATAGCACTGACCGTCCGCACCCCCCACACCGACAGGGCCACAGCACCCGCCCCGGTCACCGTCCCCACAGCAGCCTGAACCAGCAGTCACCCACTCAGGGAAGCATTCCCATGAACCCTGACAGGGTCAGTCTCCCGTCCCAGCCGCATTCGCGTCCCATGAAGAGGCCCACGTGACCGACACCGCCGAGACCACCGGAACCGAGGAGCTCAAGGCCGACCTCAAGGCGCAGGTCTGCGCGGAGATCGACCGCTGGGCCGACCGGATCACCGCCCTGAGCGACGACATCATGCGCCACCCCGAGACCGGCTATCAGGAGACCCGCACCGCGGCCCTGGTGACCGAGCAGTTCCGCGCCATGGGGCTGGAGCCCGCCGGCGAGCTTGCGCGTACCGGCGTCAAGGCCCGTATGCACGGGCGCAGTTCAGCGGTGACCGCCGCCGTCCTGGGAGAGCTGGACGCACTGGTCATCCCCGGCCACCCGCACGCCGACCCGCAGACCGGGGCCGCCCACGCCTGCGGCCACAACGCCCAGATCGCCTCCATGATCGGTGCGGGCCTGGGCCTGCAGGCCGTGATGGACCAGCTCGACGGCGACGTGGTGCTCTTCGCCGTCCCCGCCGAGGAGTGCGTCCAGGTGCAGTGGCGTCTGGGGCTCGTCGACGACGGCGAGATCCACCACACGGCCGGCAAGGCCGAGTTGATCCGCCGCGGAGCCTTCGACGACATCGACCTGGCGCTGCTCACCCACGCCGCCGGCGCCGCGCCCGCGCTCGGCGTGGGCGGCGAGGGCAACGGCTCCCTGGTCAAGCGCGTGCGCTTCACCGGCCGCTCCGCCCACGCCGGGGCCACGCCGTGGCTGGGCGTCAGTTCCTACAAGGCTGCGACGATCGCGGTCGCCGCGATCGACGCCCACCGGGAGTTCTTCAAGGACCAGGACAGCGTCCGGGTGCACCACCTGATCACGAAGTCCGGCGACTCGGTCAGCGCGATCCCGGCGAGCACCGAGATGGAGATGCTCATTCGCGCCCGGACCATCGAGGCCATGCGGGACGCCTCCGAGCGGGTCGACCAGGCCCTGCGCGGCGGGGCGCTGGCCATGGGCGCGACGGTGGAGATCACCACCGCGGTCGCCTTCCTGCCCTTCGTCAACGACGAGCCGCTGGCCGAACTAGCCTGGTCCAACGGCTGCGCGCTGGTCGGGGCGGACGACTGCGTGAAGGTGAGCGGCAACTTCGGCGGCTCCACCGACATGGGCGACCTGGGACAGATCATGCCGGTTGTGCAGCCGTTCGCCGCGTCCGGCCGAGACGGCGCCCCGCACGGCCCGGACTTCTGGACCGAGGACCACTACGCGGCGGCCGTGGTGCCTGCCAAGCTGATGGCGATGACCGTGGTCGACCTGCTGGTGGACCACGCGGCCGCGGCCCACCAGGTCCTCGAGGACAGCGGCCCCAAGATGGACCGCGCCGCGTTCGTCGCACTCCACGAATCACTCAGCGGAACCCGCACCTGGTCGGACGGCGGCCAGCAGTAGGGGCTGTGGAGGGCCTGCTCACCCCGACCAACCTGCCCGGTGGATGCCCCGCTCAGATCAGCAGGTCGAAGAGTTCGAAAGCCTCGTCCCACTGGTCCGTGGAGGGGCGGCGGGTGTCGCGGGCGATGGCTTTGAGGGCGCGGGCGAGGGCGACGCTGAGGCCGCCTGCCAGGTCGGGC
>FSYA01001598.1_pt1 | contig 23177 bp, 21 predicted proteins | sample 1638301 | NCBI WGS metagenome assembly FSYA01 (sample SAMEA3914788, study PRJEB12502) | metagenome | biome: forest; material: soil | place: Canada | collected 2011-07-03 | depth 0.1 m | reverse complement strand
CTACACGTTCATGCACGAGAACCTGTTCGACATGAACCACCAGTTCATGCACCGCAAGCAGATGGGCTCGATCAAGGCCAAGTGCATCGGCCGCACCCACGGCGAGGACTGGGCCGAGGTGGAGTACACCTTCAGCCGCACCTCCGGAAAACCCTCGATGGGCGAGCGGGTGATCGTCGACCTGGTGCGCAACCGCGACGTGCCCAAGGCCGACTTCTCCGACCACATGCGCATCCGCACCGACTATCCGAACCAGTCGCTGCGCGTCTGGGTCGGCCGCGACATCAAGGAGAGCGACGATCCGGTGCTGGACGTGTGGCTGGGCTACACCCCGCTGGACGCCGCCCAGCGCACCAACCGCACCTATGGCTACCTGTCGGTCAAGCGTCCGCCGATCCCCGGCCTGATCGAGGCGGTGTGGCCGTTCGTGACCTGGTTCACCGAGAACATCTTCCGCGAAGACAAGGAAATCGTGGAGTACGAGCAGCTCGCCTACAACGCCCAGGGCGCCGACTGGAACAACGAGGTGTTCCCCGCCATCCGCGACCTGCGCGCCGTGCTGGCCCGCTGCGGCCTGCCGATGGACCGCGAGCCCGAGACCGCGTCGCACACCTTCGCCGCCGAATAGGGTCGCCGGCCATGCGCGCGCGCCTCCCAGTCCTGGCCTCGGTCCTGGCCCTGGCCCTGCTGGCGCTCGCGCCGGCGTTCGCCGCCCAGGCCCAAACGCCACCGGCGGCGGAGGCGGCTGCGCCGGCCCCCGGCGTCCTGACCCTGCACGGCCTGGACGGCCAGAGCCTGACCCTGACCGCCGCCCAGCTCGCCGCCCGGCCGCACCAGATGGTGGAGCTGACCCACGACGGCAAGACCGTCGCCTATTCCGGCCCGGTGCTGAGCGATCTGCTGCGCGAGGTCGACGCCCCCATGGGTCCGCGGATGCACGGCCCGGCGGTGGACGACGTGCTGTTCGTCACCGCGGCCGACAAGTACCGGGTGGTGCTGACCCTGGCCGAGGTCGATCCCGGCATGCACAAGGGCGCCAAGGTGATCCTGGCCGACCAGGCCGACGGCAAGCCGCTCGACGCCCGTGAAGGCCCGTTCCGCCTGGTGGTCGACGGCGATCTCAAGGCCGCCCGTTCCGAACGCTCGGTGGTGGAGATCGAGCTCAAGCACCTGCCTTGAGATCGCTCTCCTTCTCCCCTTGTGGGAGAAGGAAGGGGCCCAGCGTAGCTGGGAAGGATGAGGGGTCGACGGATGCCTGCCGCTGATATCGCAGCGCGACCCCTCTCCCTCCCATGGCTGGCGCCATGGGCCCCGCCCTCTCCCGCAGGGGGAGAGGGAAAAAGAAAATGACCCCCGACGAAATCTCCGCCCTGGTGGTCAGCCTGGTGGTCAGCCTGCGCGCGGTGGCCGTGGCCCTGCCCCTGGCCATAGCTGTGGCCTGGGCCCTGGCGCGGGGACGCTTCGTCGGCCGCACCGCGCTCGATCTGCTGGTGCACACGCCGCTGGTGCTGCCGCCGGTGCTGGTGGGCTACGTGCTGCTGCTGGTGTTCGGCCTGCATGGCCCGGTGGGCGGCCTGCTCGACCGCGTTCTGCACGTGCGCCTGCCCTTCACCTCCGCCGGAGCCTCGCTGGCGGCCGGCGTCATGGCCTTTCCGCTGATGGTGCGGGCGGTGCGGCTGTCGCTGGAGGCTGTCGATCCGGCGCTGGAGACCGCCGCCCGCTCGCTGGGCGCCGGCTGGTGGGACCGCATGGCCAGCATCGTCCTGCCCCTGGCCGCGCCCGGGGTGGTGGCCGCCGCCGTGGTCGGCTTCGCCGCCTGCCTGGGCGAGTTCGGCGCGGTGATCACCTTCGCCGCCAACGTCCCCGGCGTGACCCAGACCCTGCCGCTGGCCATCTACAGCGTGCTGCAGACCCCCGGCGCGGAGGCCTCGGCCGCGCGGCTGGCGGCGATCTCCTTCACCCTGGCCATCGTGGCGCTGGGCCTGTCGGAATGGCTGGCGCGCAAGGCCCGCGCCTGGAGCGGCCGGTGAGCGCGCCCGACCTGCAGGTTTCCATCCGCAAGCGGCTCGACGCGTTCGAACTCGACGTCGCCTTCGAGGGCGCGGCCGAGGGCGTCACCGTCCTGTTCGGCGTCTCCGGCGCCGGCAAGAGCCAGACCCTGGCCGCCATCGCCGGCGCCGCCCGCCCCGATCACGGCCGCATCGCCCTCGGCGACGAGGTGCTGTTCGACTCCGGGCGCGGCGTCGACCTACCCATGCAGCGCCGCGGCGTCGGCTGGGTGTTCCAGGACGCGCGGCTGTTCCCGCACCTGGATGTGACCCAGAACCTGAACTACGGCGCCCGCCGCGCCCGCGGCCGGCCCGAGATCGTCGCCTTCGACGAGGTGGTCGAGGTGCTGGGCGTTGGCCATCTGCTCAAGCGCCGCCCGCGCGACCTGTCGGGCGGCGAACGCCAGCGCGTCGCCATCGGCCGGGCGCTCCTGAGCCAGCCGCGGCTGCTGTTGATGGACGAACCCCTGGCGGCGCTCGACGCCGCCCGCCGGGCCGAGATCATGCCCTATCTGGAGCGCCTCAAGACCCGTTTCCGCCTGCCGATCCTCTACGTCACCCACGCCCTGTCCGAGCTGGCCCGCCTGGCCGACCGGGTGGTGGTGCTGGAGAGCGGCCGGGTCCAGGCCCAGGGTGCGCTGAACGATGTGCTGTCCCGCCCCGACCTGCCGGCGCTGTCGGGCCGGCGCGACGCGGTCTCGGCCTTCGACGCCACGGTCTCAGGCCACGACGCGGACCGCCGCCTGACCCGGCTCCAGGCCGGCGCGGCGAGCCTGCTGGTCCCGGCCCTGCCCTTGGAGATCGGCGCCAGCGTGCGGGTGGCGACCTTGGCGCGCGAGGTGCTGCTGGCCACCGAGCCGCCCCGCGCCCTGTCGGCCCGCAACGTCCTTCCGGGCCAGGTCGTGCGCCTGACGCCGGCCGCCGATCTCACGGTACTGGTCGAGGTGCGCCTGGATGGCGGCCCCAACCTGCTCGCCGCTGTCACCGAGGACGCCGTGCGCGACCTCGACCTCGCCCCCGGTCGGACGGTCTGGGCGGTGCTGAAGTCGGTGGCGGTGGAGCACGGACAGTCTACAAGCCTGCTCGGTGCGCTGGACGCCTGACCGGGAGGGGCTGCGATGGTGAACTGGGAACCGGACCTGTACCGCCGCTATGAGGCCGAGCGCAGCCAGCCGGCCAGGGATCTGCTGTCGCGCGTGCCGCTGAAGGCGCCGCAGATGGTCGTCGACCTCGGCTGCGGCCCCGGCAACTCCACCCAGCTGCTGGCCGAGCGCTGGCCCGACGCCGAGATTCTGGGCGTGGACAATTCCGAGGCCATGCTGGACAGCGCCCGCAAGCGCCTGCCCGAGGCCCGCTTCGAGGCCGCCGACATCAGCGCCTGGCGGCCGGGCGCCACGCCCGACCTGATCTTCGCCAACGCCGCGCTGCAGTGGGTCCCCGACCACCACACCCTGCTGCCACGCCTGCTCGGCCTGCTGGCGCCCGGCGGCATGCTGGCGGTGCAGATGCCCGACAACCAGCAGGAGCCCACTCACCAGCTGATGCGCGAGATCGCCGCCCAGCCGCCCTTCGCCGAACAGATCCCCGACGCCGTCCGGCTGCGCACCCCGGCCCAACCCCTGCTCGACTATTACGACCTGCTGTCGGGACGCGGGGGTCAGGTCGAGGTCTGGCGCACGGTCTACAACCACCCCACGTCCTCGCCCGAGGCCATCGTCGACTGGGTGCGCGGCACGGGCCTGAAGGCGTTCCTGGAGCCGCTGAACCCGGACCAGCGGCCCGAGTTCCTCGCCCGCTACACCGCGGCGATCGCCAAGGCCTATGCGCCGCGGGCGGACGGGCGGCTGATCCTGGCCTTCCCGCGCATGTTCTTCACCGCGCTCAGAAAAGCTTGAAAGGGGCGGGGCGCAGCGCCGCTTTGTACGCGGCTCCGTCCCCGCTATGTTCCGGTTACAATGGGCCTTCTCCCCAAATCCCGTAAAGCCCGCCGACGCCTGATGGTGGTCGCCGCCGCGGCTCCGATCCTGGCCCTGTCCGTGGGGCTGTCGCTGTACGCCATGGGCGATGCGGCGGTGTTCTTCTACAGCCCGAGCCAGGCGGCGCAGAAACACGTGCCGGCCGGTCGGCTGATCCGGCTGGGCGGCCTGGTCCAGACCGGCAGCGTGGTGAAGCTGAACGACGGCACGGTGCGCTTCGGCGTGGCCGACCACGCGGCCCACGACACCGTGGTCTTTCGCGGCGACCTGCCCGACCTGTTCCGCGAGGGCCAGGGCGTGGTGACCCAGGGCGTGTTCCGCCCCGACGGCGTGTTCGAGGCGCGCGAGGTGCTGGCCAAGCACGACGAGAAATACATGCCCAAGGAAGTCTCTGACGCCCTGAAGAAGTCCGGCGAGTGGAACCGCGGCGGCGAGACGCCTGGCGCTCAGGGGACCGCGCAATGACCGCCGAACTCGGCGCCTTCGCCCTGATGCTGGCCCTGGCGCTGTCGGGGCTGCAGCTGGTGCTGTCCGCGCTCGGCCGCGTCCGCCAGAACGCCACCCTGCGCGGCGCCGGCGAGGGGGCGGCGGTGGCGGCCTTCGTCGCCATGGCCATCGCCTTCGCCGCCCTGATGACCGCCTTCGTCACCTCGGACTTCTCGGTCGCCAACGTGGCGGAGAACTCCCACACCGACCAGCCGCTGTTCTACCGGGTGGCGGCCACCTGGGGCTCGCACGAGGGATCCATGCTGCTGTGGAACCTGGCCCTGACCGCGCTCGGCGCGGCGGTGGCGCTGTTCGGCGGGGCCCTGCCGGCGGGGATCAAGAGCCTGACCATCGCCAGCCAGGGCGCGCTGGGCGTGCTGTTCATCGGCTACACCGTGTTCGCCTCCAGCCCGTTCGTGCGCCTGGCCCAGGCCCCGATCCAGGGCCATTCGCTGAACCCGATCCTGCAAGACCCCTTCATGGCGATCCACCCGCCGTTCCTCTATTCCGGCTATGTCGGCTTCTCGGTGGTGTTCTCGCTCGCCGTCGCCGCCCTGATCGAGGGCCGGGTCGACGCGGCCTGGGCGCGCTGGGTGCGGCCCTGGGCGCTGGCGGCCTGGAGCCTGCTCACCATCGGCATCACCCTCGGTTCCTTCTGGGCCTATTACGAGCTCGGCTGGGGCGGCTGGTGGTTCTGGGACCCGGTGGAGAACGCCAGCTTCATGCCCTGGCTGGTGGGCGCAGCCCTGATCCACTCCGCCATCGTCACCGAGAAGCGCGGAGCCATGGCGGGCTGGACCGTGTTCCTGGCCCTGGCCGCCTTCAGCTTCTCCATGCTCGGCGGCTTCCTGGTGCGCTCGGGCGTGCTGACCTCGGTGCACGCCTTCGCCGTCGACCCCACCCGCGGGGTGCTGCTGCTGACCATTCTCGGGATCGCCGCCGGAACCGCCTTCGCCCTGTTCGCCTGGCGCGCGCCCAGCCTCGCTCCCGGCGGCCTGTTCGCCCCCATCAGCCGCGAAGGCGCGCTGGTGCTGAACAACCTATTCCTCTCGGGGGCGGTGGTCAGCGTGGCGCTGGGCACCCTGTATCCCCTGATCCGCCAGGCGCTCACCGGCGAAGCCATCTCGGTCGGCGCGCCCTATTTCGCCCTGACCTTCGCGCCCTTGATGGCCGCCTGCCTGCTGGTGCTGCCGGCCGGGCCGCTGCTGAACTGGAAGCGCGGCGACGTGCTGGGCGCGTTGCAGCGGCTGTGGCTGGCTGGCGCGGCCGCCCTGGCCGTGGGCCTGCTGGCCCTGCTGCTGATCAGTCCGCAGAAGGGCATGGCCGCCGCCGGCCTGGCGCTGGGCGCTTGGCTGATCGCCGGCGCCCTGGTCGAGGTGGCCCAGCGCTGCGGCTTCGGTCGCGCCGCCCCGGCCCTGGCCCTGCAGCGCCTGCGCCGCCGGCCGCGGGCCGAGTGGGGCATGACCCTGGCGCACCTGGGCGTGGGCGTGTTCGTCATCGGCGCCTGCTGCGAGCTGTCGTGGCGCACCGAGACGGTGCAGACCCTGAGCCTGGGCCAGTCGCTGCGCGCCGGCGCCTACACCCTGACCCTCAGCAAGGTCGCCCCCATCGACGGGCCCAACTTCACCGCCGAGCGGGCGACGCTGCAGGTCTTGGGCCCCGGCGGCCTCCGCTTCGAGGCCGAGCCTGAGCGCCGCTTCTACCCGGCCCAGCGCCAGACCACCTCCAAGGTCGCCATCCGCCGCCAGGGGACCAGCGACCTCTATGTGGTGCTGGGCGAGCAACGCGATCAAGCCGGCAAGCCGGCCTGGCTGGTGCGGGTGTTCTTCAATCCCCTGGCGCGACTGATCTTCGGTGGGCCGATCCTGATGGCGCTGGGTGGGGCCATGTCGCTGTCCGACCGTCGGCTGCGGTTGGCGGCCGGGCAGCGCGCCCAGGCCCAGGCCCAGGCGGCCGCCCTGGCGGCGGCGGAATGAAGGCCCGGCCCCTGCTGGTCGCCCTGGCGGCGGTCCTGTGCCTGGGGGCTGCGGCCGGCGACCCGGCCGAGGTGCTGCACAACCCGGCCCAGGAGACGCGCGCCCGCGCCCTGTTCCGCCAGGTGCGCTGCCTGGTGTGCCAGAACGAGTCGATCGACGACAGCGACGCCGACCTGGCCGAAGACCTGCGCAAGATCGTGCGCCAGCAGGTGTCCGCCGGCCGCTCCGACGCCGAGGTCAAGGCCTTCCTGGTGCAGCGCTACGGCGAGTTCGTGCTGATGCGCCCGGCCTTCTCGCCCGCCAATGCGGCGCTGTGGCTGAGCCCCTTCGTGGTCATCGGCCTGGGCGGGGTGGTGGTGCTGACGCGGCGGCGTCGCGGGTCGGGCGGGCCGGACGAGGCGGCCTTGACTGCAGAAGAGGAAGATAAGCTGCAAGCCCTGACCGCATGGCCTATATCAAAGGCCACGGTTCCGCCGCAGGTCGGCCCAATGAACGACTAGAGGCTGTGAGCCCTACACTATACCACTAGCGCCGAATGCGGTCGCAACCCGTTGACGGCTTCGAACCTTAACGCCGATACCTCGGCGGGCTGAACAACCGCTCGTCGACCCAGGGAAAGACGATAAATGGCGATCAAGAACAAGGGCTTCCTGGCGGGCGCGACCATCGGGATCGGGCTGACCGCAGCGGCGGCCGTGGGCGCTGGCGTCCACATCCAGCGCGCCGCCGCCGATCCCCAGGCGATCCAGCCGACCGCCCCTCCCGGCGCCGTCGCCCCGACCGGCGCGCCCATGTCTTTCGCCAACATCATCCAGCGCGTGGCGCCGGCGGTGGTGTCGATCGAGGTGACCACCCACCTCGACCAGCCGCGGACCATGCAGATCCCCGGCCTGCCGTTCCAGTTCAACGTGCCGCCCAACGGCGACGACCAGGGCGAAGACAACGGCGACGACAATGGCTCGGCCGGCCAAGGCGACCAGGGTGACCAGGGCGACCAAGCCACCCCCGCGCCGACCCCGCCGCGTGGCCGCAATGGCGCGAAGCCGGCCCCCGGCCGCCGCGCACCGCGCGGGCCCGAGGCCATGGCCGCCGGCTCCGGCTTCTTCATCTCCGCCGACGGCTACATCGTCACCAACAACCACGTGGTCGAGAAGGCCGACACCATCAAGGTGACGCTCAGCGACCAGCGCGAACTGACCGCGCACCTGGTCGGCCGCGACCCGCTGAGCGACCTGGCGGTGATCAAGGTCGATGGGAACAACTTCCCCTTCGTCAGCTTCGAGACCGCCTCCAAGCCGCGCGTCGGCGACTGGGTGATCGCCATCGGCAATCCCTACACCCTGGGCGGCACGGTCACGGCGGGCATCGTCTCGGCCGAGGAGCGCAATATCGGCCAGCAGTTCGTCAACTACCTGCAGATCGACGCCCCCATCAACCGGGGCAACTCGGGCGGCCCGACCTTCGACGTCTACGGCCGCGTGGTGGGCGTGAACACGGCGATCTTCTCGGAGTCGGGCGGCTCGGTGGGCATCGGCTTCGCCATCCCGGCTGACTTGGCCGCCTCGATCACCAAGCAGCTGATCGAGAACCACCACATCACCCGCGGCTATCTGGGCGTGTCGATCCAGACCGTCACCGCCGAGGTCGCAGCCGCCGCCGGCATCGCCCCGCACCAGGGCGCGCTGGTGGGCGACGTCACCGCCGGCGGTCCGGGCGCCAAGGCCGGCGTGCAGGTCGGCGACATCATCCTGGCCATCAACGACCACGAGGTGAAGTCCTCCGAAGACCTGTCGCAGATCACCGCCCAGGTGCCGCCCGGCGGCAAGCTGAAGCTGACCATCCTGCGCAAGGGCCAGCGCATGAACCTGGCCGCCGTCTCCGGCACCCGTCCTTCCGAGACGGCGCTGAACGGCAAGTCGGGCGACGACGAGGCCGGCTCGGCCACGCCGGGCGCGGCCGCCGCCACTCCCGTGCTGGGCATGAAGCTCCAGACCGTGGATGCGGCGACGCGCCAGCAGTTCAACCTGGCCGCCAACGCCCACGGCGTGGTCGTCACCGCCATCGCCACCACGTCGGACGCGGTTCACGAGGGCCTGCGTCCGGGCTACGTGATCGAGCGGGCCGGCGACCATGCCGTGAGCTCGCCCGCCGACGTGCGCGCGGCCGTGGCCGACGCCAAGCGCGACAAGCGCCCGTCGGTGCTGCTGCTGATCAATATGGGCGGACGCACCGGCTTCATCGCTGTGAAGTTGGACAGCGAGGGCGGGAACGATCAAGAATAGCTTCGGGGACTGACGGACGGTCCCCACGCGTTGCGAGGGGACCGTGCGGATACTGGTGATCGAAGATGACACGGCCGCCGCTTCGGCCATGTGCCGGGGCCTGACCGAGGCCGGGCACGAGTGCACCACGGCCGTCGACGGCGTCGACGGCCTGGATACCGCCCGCGGCGCCACCTTCGACGTGATGGTGGTCGACCGTATGATGCCGCGCATGGACGGCGTCACCATGGTCCAGACCCTGCGCCGCGAGGGGGACCAGACCCCGGTGCTGTTCCTGAGCGCGCTAGGCGAGATCGAGGACCGAGTCACCGGGCTCAAGGCCGGCGGCGACGACTACCTGGTCAAGCCCTACGCCTTCCCCGAGCTGATCGCCCGCGTCGAGGCCCTGGCCCGGCGCCGCGAGACCGGCTCGGTGCAGACCCTGCTGCGCACCGGCGAGCTTGAGATGGACCTGATCGGCCGGCGCGTGACCCGGGCCGGCAAGGAGATCGACCTCCAGCCCCGTGAATTCCAGCTGCTGGAATACCTGATGCGCCACGCCGGCCAGTCGGTGACCCGCACCATGCTGCTGGAAGAGGTCTGGGAATACCACTTCGACCCCCAGACCAACGTCATCGACGTGCACATCTCGCGGCTGCGCTCCAAGATCGACAAGGGCTTCGACCGGCCGATGCTGCAGACCGTGCGCGGCGCCGGATACCGGCTGGACGCCTGAGCAGGGATCAGGCGTTGAGCGGGGCTTGATCCGATGCGCATGCCGGCCCTGGCGCGGACCACGCCCTTCCGCCTGACACTGATCTTCCTGGCCCTGTTCGCGGCCTCGGCGGCGGCGTTTTTGGCCTACATCTACATCGCCACCGCCGGCGAGGTGACGCGGCGGGCGGACCGCGAGATCGGGCGTGAGTTCGATTCGCTGCAGGCGGTCTACGCCCGCGGCGGGGTCATGTCGCTGAACCAGGAGCTGATCCAGCGGGCGGTGGGCGACCGGCCGTTCGTCTATCTGCTGATGGACGCCAACGCCAAGCCGGTGACCGGCAACCTGGCCCGCACCCCGGTCGATCCGCCCACCCGCGCGCCCGCGTCCACCGGCTTCCGCATCACCGACACCGACCCCGACGGCGCGGTGGTGCGCACCCAGGGCTGGGGCAAGCAGATCCGCCTGCCCAGCGGCGAGTTCCTGTTCGTGGGCACCGACATCGGCGAGGGCCGCGCCTCGGTGATCCGCATCGTGCGGGCGATCTGGGGCGCCGGCGTGCTGGTGATCCTGCTCGGCCTGGCCGGCGGCCTGTTCGTCAGCCGCAACGTCAGCCGCAACCTCGGCGAGTTCAACGCGGCGGTGGCGGCGGTGGAGGGTGGCGACCTGCACGCCCGCATCCCGGTGCGCGGCGTGCGCGACGAGTACGACGAGCTGGCCATGCGCCTGAACGGCATGCTGGACCGGCTGGAGCGGCTGATGGGCGGCCTGCGCCACGCCGGCGACGCCATCGCCCATGACCTGCGCTCGCCCCTCACCCGCCAGCGCGCCCGGCTGGAAGTGGCGCTGATGGAGGTCGAGGCCGGCCACACCGATCCGCGCGCCGCCCTGGTGCAGGCGCTGGAGGACAGCGACGCGGTGCTACGCACCTTCACCGCCGTCCTGGCCATCTCGCGCCTGGAGGCGGCGGGCGAGATCATCGACCCCAAGCCGTTCGACGTCTCCGAAGCGGCCGCCGGCGTGGCCGAGCTCTACGAGGTGCTGTGCGAGGAGAAGGACCAGGAGTTCGGCACCGAGCTGGCCCGCGGCCTGACCGTGCGCGGCGACCGCGACTTTGTCATCCAGGCCCTGGCCAACCTGCTCGACAACGCGGTGAAGTACACCCCGCCCGGCGGGGCGGTGATGCTGCGCACCCGCCGCCGCGGCTCGGGCGAGATCGAGATCACCGTCACCGACACCGGCCCCGGCATCCCCGAGGAAGACCGCGAGCGGGTGCTGGAACGCTTCGTGCGGCTGGAGCAGAGCCGCAGCGCCCCGGGCTCGGGCCTCGGCCTGTCGCTGGTGGCGGCGGTGGCCCGCGCCCACGGCGGCCGGCTGGAGCTGGACGAAGGGCCGGGCATGGTCGACGGCAAGGGCCCCGGCCTGCGCACCGCCCTGGTGTTCCCCCCGGCTTGAGACTTGGGCGGGATTAGCGGGAAGTTCGTCACCCCAAAGCCCGTCATCCCCCGACTTGATCGGGGGATCCATGGCGCCGCCCTATCCGGACACCCTGGTGCGATGGATGCCCGGATCAAGTCCGGGCATGACGAAAGGATGGTTCCTGCCGCCCGCCCCTACGACCAGAGGTCGGCGATCGAGCCCTTGCGGTTCAGCATGTGGGCGGCGCGCTTGACCACGCCGAGCAGCCGCTCGGTGCGCGCCTGGTCGTCATAGGACAGGTGCCCCCGCGCCAGGCCCTCGAGCACGAAGCGGGCGAGGTCGCGGCTGGCCTGCAGGCGCGGGCCTTCGCCCGACTGCATCAGGCTGTAGGTCTGGCCATCCGCCTGCAGCCGGTCGAACGCGGCCTGGGCCGAGCGCAGCCGCTCGCGCAGGGTGACGTCGGTGCGGGCCGCCGCCTCCATCTCGGCGAAGGCCACGAACGGGGTCTCGTGCAGCAGCCGCCAGTAGGAATCGATGGCGTGGTCGGTCAGGTCCGCGCCCGGCGGCTGCTCGCGCGAGGCGCTCTCGAACAGGCGCGCGCGGGCGGCCTCGATGTGGGGGATCAGGGCGTCGAGCAGGGCCTCACGCGAGGCGAAGTGGTACAGCATGGCCCCGCGGGTCATCCCCGCCGCCTCGGCGATCACCGCATTGCTGGCGGGATGATAGCCGATCTCGGCGAACAGCCGCATGGCCGTGTCGAGGATACGCGCACGGGTTCGCTGCGACTTACGGCTGTCGCCTGCCTGGCGCGGCCGCTGGGCCGGCGCCTCCTGCTGATTCGGGACGATCTCGCGATCGGCCGCTTGTCGCATAACCCGTCAGACCTCTGTTGCACTGCAACCTTGATCGCAGGGGAGATAGGGCCTGATGCCTGCTACGCCTAGCCCTCGTGTGGTCCCTGCGGCGACTTCTGCAGGTTGGGACAGCGAGGGGGCTCGCCTTCCGGCGGCTTTGACCCTATAGCCGAGCCTTCAGCCGACGGTCTGGCCATACGCTGGATCGAGACGCGCACAGCGCCATCGCCGGGTGAGAATCAGGGTGGATAACAGCCTACCGTCGACCGAAACCTGCGTGTTCGGGACCGCCGCCAGACTGCAGTCGCGGGGCGCCCGCTGATGCGCATCCTGCTTGCGACCGACGCCTGGGAGCCGCAGGTGAACGGGGTGGTGCGCACGCTCAGCCGCACCGTCGCCGAATGCCGCGCCATGGGCCATGAGGTCGAGGTGGTCTCACCCGACCAGTTCAAGACCCTGCCCATGCCGACCTATCCCGAGATCCGGCTGGCCATGGGCGCCTACGAGCCGATGCAGGAACGCTTCAAGGCGTTCGAGCCCGAGGCCATCCACATCGCCACCGAAGGCCCGGTGGGCCTGGCCGCGCGACGGCTGTGCATCGAGTGGAAGCTGCCCTTCACCACCAGCTATCACACCCGCTTCCCCGAATATGTGGCGGCGCGCTTCCCGGCCCCGGTCTCGGCCGGCTACGCCTACATGCGCTGGTTCCACAAGCCGTCGGGCCGGGTGATGGTGGCCACCCCCACCATGCGCGAGGAGCTGACCCGGCGCGGCTTCCGCAACCTGTCGCCCTGGTCGCGCGGCGTGGACACCGAGCTGTTCCACCCCGGCCGCGCCGACGAATTCCCCGACATCCTCAAGGACGCGCCGCGCCCGATCTTCCTCAATGTCGGCCGCGTGGCCCCGGAAAAGAACATCGAGGCCTTCCTGGCGCTCGACCTGCCCGGCTCCAAGGTGATCGTCGGCGACGGGCCCGCGCGCGAGCAGCTGCAGGAGCGCTATCCCGAGGCCCGGTTCGTCGGCGCCCAGCAAGGCGAGCTGCTGGCGGCCTATTTCGCCAAGGCCGACGTGCTGGTGTTCCCGTCCCTGACCGACACCTTCGGCCTGGTGATCCTGGAGGCCATGGCGGCGGACACGCCGGTGGCGGCCTTCCCGGCACCCGGCCCGATCGACATCATCCCCGGCTCCGGCGCCGGCGCGGTGGACGAAGACCTGCGCAAGGCCTGCCTGGAGGCGCTCGACGCCGAGCCCGGCGCCTCGCGGCGCTACGCCGAGGGCTTCTCCTGGCGCGCCTCGGCCGAAGAGTTCGTGCTGAACCTGCAGCCCTATCCCGAGCCGGAGAAGACCCGCTTCTGGCGCCGCCTGCGCCGGCTGGCGCGCCTGCGCCGTCGCACCCCGGTCAAGCCGCCCGAAACGGGGGCTTCGGCCTGATCTGGACTGTCATCCCGGCCATAGAGCTGGGACTTGGATCACAGCCCCATACCTTCCGTCATGCCCGGACTTGATCCGGGCATCCATCGCGCCGCCTCGTCCGGATGGGACGCCGCCATGGATCCCCGATCAAGTCGGGGGATGCCGACAGAAAACTAGATCGCCCGCCCAGCCTTCGCTGACTAACGGCCGTCAGACCTCACGCCCACGCCATCTCCTGCGCGATCGCCAGGGCCGCGGCGTGCGGATCGGCCGCCGCGGTGATCGGCCGGCCGACCACCAGGTGGGTGGCGCCGTCCTTCAGCGCCGCCTCGGGCGTCGCCGCCCGGGCCTGGTCGTTCAGCGCCGCGCCCGCGGGCCGCACGCCCGGCGTCACCACCAGGAACTCGGGCCGGCCGGCCTCGCTGGCCAGCCGCCGCGCCAGCGCCGCCTCGTGCGGGCTGGCCACCACCCCGTCGACGCCGCAGTCCAGCGCCTGGCGGATGCGCCGCTCGACCAGGTCGCGCACGCCGTAGGCGAAGCCCATCTCCTTCAGGTCGTCTTCGTTCAGGCTGGTCAGCACCGTCACGCCCAGGATCCTGGCGCCCGTCCCCTCGCCGCGCCCGGCCACCGCCGCGCGCATCACCTGGGGCTCGGCGTGGACGGTGAGCAGGTCGCAAGCCCCGCCGGCCACGATGGCGGCGGTGGCGCGGCGCACGGTCTCGCCGATGTCGTGCAGCTTCCAGTCCAGGAACACGCTGCAGCCGCGCCGCTTCAGGTCCTGGGCCAGGGTCATGCCGCCGCGACTCAAGAGCTCCAGCCCGATCTTGTAGAACGACACCCCGTCGCCCAGCCGCTCGGTCAGGGCCTGGGCCTGAGCGATCTCGGGCAGGTCCAGGGCGCAGATCAGGCGCGGGTCGGCGGTCATGGCGTGATCCTCGGCATGGCGGAAAGGGGCAAGCGCCAGCTATGCTGCATCCAAGGCGACTCCGAAAGGGCCCGGCGCGCCGCAGCGTTCGTGCGACCGCGCCCCCACCTTAGTCCGAGAGCCCACCTCCATGACTCCCGCCGCCTTTGCGGTGAACGCCTTCGTCGCGCTGTTCGCCCTGCTGGATCCTATCGGCATGGCGCCGCTGTTCGCCGCCGCCACCCTTGGCGCCCCGGCCTCGGCCCAGCGCCGCATCGCCGTCTATGTGGCCCTGTTCGCCATGGTGTTCATGGCCTTCTTCTTCCTCACCGGCACGGCCATGCTGGAGTTCTTCGGCATCTCCATGCCCGCCTTCCGCATCGCCGGCGGCCTGATGCTGCTGCTGATGGGCCTGAACATGGCGCGGGACGACTTCACCACCGTGTTCGCCGAGGCGGCGAGCGAGGACGGCGAGAACCTGTCGACCGGCGCCTACGCCAGGAAGCGGTTCGAGAGCCTGGTGGTGCCGTTCGGCATGCCGCTGCTGGTGGGACCGGGCGCCATCTCGGCCGCGGTGATCTACGCCGCCGAGGCGCGGCCGCTGGGCTGGCAGGGCTATGCCGCGGGCCTTGTGGCCATCTTCGCGGTCTGTCTCTGCGTGCTGATCACCTTCCTGGCCAGCCGGCTGATCTCGCGCGTGCTGGGCAAGATCGGCATGACCATCGTGGTGCGGGTTCTGGGCCTGGTGCTGACCGCCATGGCGGTGCAGTTCATCATCGTCGGCGTCTCGGGCGCGACGCTCGGGATCGTCCGCGGCTCGGCGGCGCATCCCTATCCGGTCAAGCCGGCGGCGGCGGCGAAGACGCACGGCTAGGGCAAGCGGATGAACAGCCGGCTGCTTGCTCCCGTCGTGGAGCAGGCGATCTGATCTTCCTCTCGTCATCCCCCGACTTGATCGGGGGATCCATGGCGGCGTCCTATCCGGATGAGGCTGCACCATGGATGCCCGGATCAAGTCCGGGCATGACGAGACGTGTGAGGGCGCTTGAGGCAGCGCCCCTTCGCAGCCCCTACTTCCGCCGAACCAGGTTGGCGTAGTCTTCCATCAGCCCCAGCGAGAGGTCGCCGGGGGTGAAGCGGTGCTCGGCGATCTCGGACACCGGGGTCACTTCGGCGGCGGAGCCGGTCAGGAAGCATTCCGAGAAGCTCGGCAGTTCCGAGGGCGAGATCGCCCGCTCGATCACCTCGATGCCCTTCTTCCGCGCGATCTCCATCACGGTCTGACGGGTCAGGCCGTTGAGGAAGCTGTCGGGGGTGGGCGTATGCAGTTGGCCGTCGCGCACGAAGAAGATGTTGGCGCCGGTGGCCTCGGCGATGTCGCCCTTGTGGTCCAGCATCAGGGCGTCGGTATAGCCCTCGGCCTCGGCCGCATGCTTGGACAGGGTGCAGATCATGTACAGGCCGGCCGCCTTGGCCTGCCAGGGCGCCGCGTTCGGGGCCGGGCGGCGATAGCGGGCGTGGGTCAGGCGGATGCCGCGGCGCTTCACCTCGGGGTCGAAGTAGCTCGGCCATTCCCACAGCGCGATGGCCACGTGGGTGCGGGTGGCGGGGGCGGAGACGCCCATCTGCTCGGGCCCGCGCCAGGCCACCGGGCGGAGGTAGGCGTCGGTGAGGCCCATGCGCTGGGCGGTTTCCTTGCACGCCGCATCCAGTTCGGCGACGGTGTACGGCATGGGCATGTCCAGCACCCGCGCCGAGTTGACCAGGCGTTCGCTATGAGCCGTCAGCTTGAAGATCTCGCCGTCGTACAGGCGCGCGCCTTCGAACACGCAGGAGGCGTAGTGCAGACCGTGGCTCAGCACGTGGATCTTGGCGTCACGCCAGGGCACGAATTGACCGTCGAACCAGATAACGCCGTCACGATCGTCGAAGGGAATGAGGCCCATAGGGTTGTTCCTGCCCGGATTTTGCCAGTTTGGCGCAATGCTTTAGACGACGATCGAACGCGGGCGTCAACGGTCGGGAGGCTCTGGTGAACACCGAAATCCGGCGCGCAGGCGGCCCGGAGCCGCATCTGCTGGTGGTCGACGACGACGACCGTCTGCGTGGATTGCTGCGCGCCTACCTGACCCGCGCGGGCTTCCGCGTCAGCGTCGCGGCCGACGCCGCCGGGGCGCGCAAGTTGCTCGACGCGCTGTCGTTCGACCTGTTGGTGCTGGACGTGATGATGCCCGGCGAGGACGGCTTTTCGCTCACCCGCTGGATCCGCACCCGCGCCGCCACCCCGATCCTGATCCTGACCGCGCGCGGCGTGGCCGACGACCGCATCGAGGGCCTGTCGCTGGGCGCCGACGACTATCTGGGCAAGCCGTTCGAGCCGCAGGAGCTGGTGCTGCGCATCGAGGCCATCCTGCGCCGCGCCGGCAAGCGCCAGGCCACGCGGCGGCTGTCGCTGGGCGGCTTCGCCTTCGACCTGGAGCGCGGCGAGCTGCTCGACGGCGACACCCCGGTGCGCCTGACCGAGAGCGAGATCCGCCTGCTGCGCCGCCTGGCCCTGAACCCCGACGCGCCGGTCGACCGCTACGAGCTGGCCGACGATCCGGGCGACGGCGGGCGGGCGGTGGACGTGCAGGTCACCCGCCTGCGCCGCAAGATCGAGCCCGACCCCGCCAACCCGCGCTATCTCAAGACCGTGCGCGGGATCGGCTACATGCTGGCGCCAGACTGATGAAGTTCTTCTGATGGAGTTTCGCCGCGTCCTGCGGGTGCTCTGGCCGCGACTGCTGAAGAAATGGCTGCCGCGGTCGCTGTTCGGGCGTTCGCTGCTGATCATCGTCCTGCCCATAGCCCTGATGCAGGGGGCGACGGTGTGGGGCTTCTTCGAAGCGCACCTGCGCGCGGTCAACCAGCAGCTCTCCACCGGGCTGGCCGGCGACGTCGCCATGGACGTCGGCGACTACCAGGCCGACCCCACGCCCCAGACCCTGGCGCGCATCGTCAACCGGGCCGAGCGGCTGCAGTCGCTGTCCATCGTGCTGCAGCCCAACGGCCGCCTGCCCGAGAAGCCGCGGCCGAGCCTGTTCCCCAGCAACGACGACGCCCTGCGCCAGGCCGTCGACGACCAGATCCCGGAGAACTTCTGGGTCGATACCACCCGCTACCCCGCCTATGTCGACGTTCGCGTGGCGGTGAAGGGCGGGGTGCTGCGCATCATCGCCCCGCGCGACCGGGTGTTCGCCGCCCGCGGCCACGCCTTCATCTGGCTGCTGACCTTCGCCACCCTGCTGCTGACCGGGGTGGCGGTGCTGTTCATCCGCAACCAGGTGCGCTCCATCGAGCGGCTGGCGGCGGCGGCGGAGGCGTTCGGCAAGGGCGTGGACGTGAGCTTCAAGCCGCACGGCGCGCGCGAGGTCCGCGCCGCCGCCCACGCCTTCCTCGACATGCGCGAGCGCATCCAGCGCCACATCGACCAGCGCACCACCCTGCTGGCGGCGGTGAGCCACGACCTGCGCACGCCTCTGACCCGGCTCAAGCTCGAGCTCGCCCTCGCCCCGCCCGCCCCGCACATGGACGCCATCCGCCGCGACGTTGAGGACATGGAGCACATGGTCGAGGAGTACCTGGCCTTCGCCCGTGGCGAGGGCGGCGAGCCGGCCGAGACGGTGGACGTGTCGCAACTGGTGTCCGAGGTCAGCCAGGACACGGCCCGCAGCATCGCCGAGGCCGCCGTGCGCGTCTCCACCCCGGCCGAGTTGCACGCCGTACTGCGGCCCATGGCCATGAAGCGCGCCCTGGCCAACCTGGTGGCCAACGCCGCCGCCCACGCCCGCCAGGTCGAGGTCGAGGCCGCCCGCTGCCTGGACGGCGGGCTGGAGATCCGCGTCGACGACGACGGCCCCGGCATCGCGCCGGAAAACTACGAGGAAGCCTTCCGCCCGTTCTCGCGCCTGGATGCGGCCCGGAACCCCAACGCCAAGGGCGTGGGCCTGGGCCTGGCCATCGCCCGCGACGTCGCCCGCAGCCACGGCGGCGACGTGCTGCTGGACCGCAGCCGCCTCGGCGGCCTGCGCGCGGTGATCCGCCTGCCCGGCTAGAGCGCCCGCCCGGGTCGCGTCGGGCCGCCTCGCGCCCAAAGGGCTTGAACAACCACCCGGACCGTGCGAACCGAGGGGATAGAGCAACATCCCACCCGTATCGGGCTTTTGCGGAGAACACCTTGCCCGAAACCCTCGACGCCGTAGACGCCAAGATCCTCGACCTGATCCAGCACGACGCCGCCCTGTCGGTGGCCGAGATCGCCGAGCGGGTGGGGCTGTCGTCCTCGCCCTGCTGGCGCCGGATCAAGCGGCTGGAAGACGCCGGGGTGATCCTCGGCCGCGTCACCATTCTGGATCGCGAGCAACTGGGCCTAGGCTTCGAGGTCTATGCCGAGGTCAAGCTCAGCATGCCGACCAAGGACAACCTGGAGACCTTCGACGCCGCCGTGGCCCACTGGCCCGAGGTCACCCACTGCGCCACCGTCACCGGCGGCATGGACTATGTTCTGCGCATCGTCACCCGCGACATGCACGCCTTCGACGACTTCCTGCGCGGCAAGCTGCTGTCGCTGGGGCTGGTGTCGAACGTGGAGAGTCGTATCGTGGTCCGCAGCGTGAAGAACGCCACCACCGTGCCGCTGGGCCTGATCGCCCCTCACCTCAACGGGCCCGCTTCCAAGGACTAGACCCATGATCGACCTCGTGATCGATGCTCGGCGCAAGGATCTGGGCGGGTTCGAGGTCGGCCGGGTGCTTCCCTTCGCCAAGCGGCGGATGGTCGGCCCCTTCGTGTTCCTCGACCACATGGGCCCCGCCGAGTTCGCCCCCGGCGACGGCATCAATGTCAGGCCGCACCCGCACATCGGCCTGTCCACCGTCACCTACCTGTTCGAGGGCGAGATCCTGCACCGCGACAGCGTCGGCTCGATCCAGGCGATCCGCCCGGGCGAGGTGAACTGGATGACCGCCGGGCGCGGCATCGTCCATTCCGAGCGCACCGACCCCGAGCTGCTCAAGTCCGCCCGCGCCCTGAACGGCCTGCAGGCCTGGGTCGCCCTGCCCGAGGCCGACGAGGAGACCGACCCGGTCTTCGCCCACCACGGGCCCGACGACCTGCCGACCTACGAGGCCGACGGCCTGTGGGCGCGGCTGATCGCCGGCAAGGCCTTCGGGGTCGAGGCCAAGGTCAAGACCCACTCGCCGCTCTACTACATCCACTGGGAGCTCCAGGCCGGGACCCGCGCCGGGCCGCCGGAGGGCTATTCCGAGAACGCCCTCTACGTGGTGCAGGGCGAGATCGAGGTGGACGGCCGCAGCTACCACGCCGGCCAGATGCTGGTGCTGAGCCCCGGCCAGCGCCCGGCCGTCACCGCCATCACCGACTCCACCGTGGCGGCGCTGGGCGGCGAGCCGCTCGGTCCGCGCTTCATCTGGTGGAACCTGGTGTCGTCCTCGGCCGAGCGGATCGAGCAGGCCAAGGCCGATTGGGCCGCCGGGCGCATGACCCTGCCGATCGGCGACGACCAGGAGTTCATCCCCCTGCCGCCCGACCCCATGCCCACGGCCCAGCCGCTCTGAGCGGCCGGAATCGTGTTGGCGCTAACACCTAAGCCCCGCAAAGACCCGCGCGCAAAAAAAGGCCGCCCGAAGGCGGCCAAGGTCATAGGGAGGAAACGCCCGAAGGCGTAGGTGTCCTATACGTCAGCCGGCCGGCCGGGTCGATATAAGAAACTCTAAAATCGAATTCTGAATCGCTGAGGGCAGCCAGGCGCCTAATCATCAGGCGGATGCCTAGATCGCAGGCGCCGATTCCGCCATGGCGGCCTCGGTGGCGGCGATGAAACCGCCGCCCAGCACCCGATCCGGCGCGTCAGTGGCGTAGAGCACGCAGGCCTGGCCGGGCGAGACGCCCTCTTCCATGCCCTCGAACACCAGCTTGGGCCCCTCGGCGTCCAGCACCAGCCGCGCCGGCGCCGGATCGCGGGTCGAACGCACCCGCGCCAGCACCGAGACCTTGGCCTCGGCCGCGGCCTCCAGGCTGGCGTGGTCGCCCAGCCAGTTGATTTCCTTCATGCGCAGCGCGCGGGTGAGCAGGGCCTCGCGCGGGCCGACCTTCACCTGCTTGCGCGCCGGGTCCAGCCCGACCACGAACAGCGGCTCGCCCACCGCCACGTTCAACCCGCGCCGCTGGCCGACGGTGAAGCGCGACACGCCCGCATGGCGGCCCAGCACCCGGCCGTCGAGGTGGACGATGTCGCCCTCCCCGGCCGCGTCCGGGCGCAGCTTGTCGATCAGGGTCGAGTACTTGCCCTCGGGCACGAAGCAGATGTCCTGGCTGTCGGGCTTGTCGGCCACCGCCAGCTCCAGGGCGCCCGCCGCCGCCCGCACCGCCGGCTTGGGCAGTTCGCCCAGGGGGAAGCGCAGGAAGTCGAGCTGGGCGGCCGTGGTGGCGAACAGGAAATAGCTCTGGTCGCGGCCGGGATCGGTGGCGCGATGCAGCTCGGCGCCGTTGGGCCCGACCTTGCGGCGCACATAGTGGCCGGTGGCCATGGCCTCGGCCCCCAGGTCGCGCGCCACGTCGAGCAGATCGCGGAACTTGACCGTCTGATTGCAGCGCACACAGGGGATCGGCGTCTCGCCGCGCAGATAGGCGTCGGCGAAGTCGTCGATCACCGCTTGGCGGAAGCGGCTCTCGTAATCCAGCACATAGTGCGGAATGCCGATGCGCTCGGAGGCCTGGCGCGCGTCACGAATGTCCTGGCCGGCGCAGCAGGCGCCCGCCTTCTTCACCGCCGCACCGTGGTCGTAGAGCTGCAGCGTCACGCCCACCACGTCGTAGCCGGCGCGCTTGAGCAGGGCCGCGGTCACGGTGGAGTCCACCCCGCCCGACATGGCCGCCACCACGCGCGCGCCTTCAGGCAGGCGCACGGCCTCTCGCACCGCCTCGTCGGCGATGTCCAGGGTATGCGGCAGGTCTGTCAGATCGAGCGACATCGCCCTCATCTAGGGCGCGTTGAGCCCGATGGCGAGGCTATGCGGCGAACGATCCCGCCCCAGGCGGGTTTAGCTCCTCGAAAACGGAGGTGCGTAATGGATAGGACCAAGGCCGAAATCGCCGGCGAACGCCCGGCTTTGCAGACCGTCGACCCCGCCACCGGCCAGCCCGGCCGCCTGTATCAGGGCCACACCGCCGAAGAGGCCCTGGCCATCGCCCGCGACGTCCACCAGGCCTTCCTCGGCTGGCGGCGCACCAGCTTCACTGAACGCGCCAAGCTGATGCACGAAGCCGCCGCCGTGCTGCGCCGCCGCCAGGACGAGTTGACCAGCCTGATGACCGACGAGATGGGCAAGACCCTGACCCAGGGCCTGGCCGAGGTGGAGAAGTGCGCCGGCGCCTGCGAATTCTACGCCGAGCACGCCGAGCGCTATCTCACCCGCGAACCGGTGGACATGGGCGGCCCCAAGGCCTTCGTCACCTTCAACCCGCTCGGGCCGATCCTAGCGGTGATGCCGTGGAACTTCCCGCTGTGGCAGGTCTTCCGCTTCGCCGCGCCGCACCTGATGGCCGGCAACGCCGGGGTGCTCAAGCACGCCAGCAACGTGCCCGGCAGCGCGCTGGCCATCGAGAGCGTGTTCCGCGAGGCGGGCTTCCCGGAAAACCTGTTCCGCACCGTGCTGGTGCCGGGCCGCAGCGTCGAACCCCTGATCGAAAGCCCCGCCATCGCCGCCGTCACCCTAACCGGCAGCGTCGCGGCCGGGCGCAAGGTGGCCGAGACGGCCGGGCGCTGCCTGAAGAAGAGCGTGCTCGAGCTTGGTGGCGCCGACGCCTACATCGTGCTGGAGGACGTCGACGTGAAGGCGGCGGCCAAGGTCGCCGCCACCGCGCGCATGGTCAACGCCGGCCAGAGCTGCATCGCCGGCAAGCGCTTCATCGTGGTCAAGGGCGTGCGCAAGGCCTTCGAGACGGCCCTGATCGAGGCCATGGCCGAGTACCAGATGGGCGATCCGCGGCGGCCCGAGACCAAGCTCGGCCCGCTGCAGAGCCTCGCCGCGCGCGACGAGATCCACGACCAAGTCCGCCGCAGCGTCAACAAGGGCGCGCGCGTCCTGCTCGGCGGCGAGATCCCCGACCGGCCGGGCGCCTGGTATCCGGCCACGGTGCTCACCGACGTGAAGCCCGGCCAGCCCGCCCACGACGAGGAGGTGTTCGGGCCGGTGGCGGCGATCATCGAGGCCGAGAACGAGGCCGACGCCATCCGCATCGCCAACGCGTCGGAGTTCGGCCTGGGCTCGGGCGTGCTGACCTCCGACCTGGCGCGCGGCGAGCGCATCGCCGCCGAGGAGCTGGAAGCCGGCATGAGCTTTGTGAACCAGAACGTCCGCTCCGACGTGCGCCTGCCGTTCGGCGGGGTGAAGCACAGCGGCAACGGCCGCGAGGTGGCCCGCTACGGCCTGCTGGAGTTCGTCAACATCAAGAGCGTGCTGGTGCACCCCGCCTGAGCCCGACCCGCTGAGTCGAAATTGCCGCCGGCCCGGCGCCTTTTGCCGGGTCGGTGGGCAGAAACTGCCGGTCGGCTATGGCCAAGCTCGGCGAAAAGTGCATGGTTTCCGCTTAGTAAACATTATAAATCAACGACTTATACGTATTGCGACTGGCCCGCGACTTGCTTTGGATGGGTTCGAGCAAAACGCTCCCTTCGCCAAAATGGCGTCGGACACCCTGAAAAAGGATCCACGTGTATGTCGCTGAACAGCATCAACACGAACGTCGGCGCTAACATTGCGCTCGAGACCCTGAACTCCACCAACTCGCAACTGCAAAACGCGCAAAACCAGATCTCCACCGGTCTGCGCGTCGCCAACGCCTCGGACAATGGCGCGATCTGGTCGATCGCCCAAGGCCAGCGTTCGCAGGTCAGCGCGCTCAGCGGCGTCACCGACTCCCTGAACCGGGCTTCCTCGACCCTGGACGTCGCCGTCACCGCCGGCCAGACCATCTCCGACCTGCTGAACCAGCTGAAGTCCAACGCCCTCGAAGCCTCGGACACCTCGCTCAGCACCACCGACCGCGCGGCCCTGAACGCCTCG
>FSYA01000357.1_pt1 | contig 23594 bp, 14 predicted proteins | sample 1638301 | NCBI WGS metagenome assembly FSYA01 (sample SAMEA3914788, study PRJEB12502) | metagenome | biome: forest; material: soil | place: Canada | collected 2011-07-03 | depth 0.1 m | reverse complement strand
CGGCCCGGGACGCAGGCCGAGGCCCGCTTCTGGGCCGCCGTCGAGGGCGAGGACCTCGGCGAGCTGGCGTCCACCCTGGCCCAGGACGGCCACGGCGTGTTCATCGAGGCCTCGCCGCACCCGGTGCTGACCAGCGCGGTCGCCGACACGATCGAGGTCACCGGTCCGGACGCCGACGGGACCGGTCCGGTGGTGGCCGGGACGCGGCGCCGCGACGATGGCGGCACGGCCCGGCTGCTGGCCTCGCTGGCCGACGCACACGTGCACGGAGTGCCGGTGGACTGGACCGCTGTACTGCCGGCCGGGCAGCGGGTCGACCTGCCCACCTACGCCTTCCAACAGCAGCGGTACTGGCTGCACAGCGCCCCTCCGGCCGCCGACGCAGCGGGGCTGGGGCTGTCCGGCACCGGCCACCCGTTGCTGGGCGCGGCGGTGGAACTGCCGGTCTCGGGCGGGGTGGTGCTGACCGGAAGGCTGTCGCTGGCGGACCAGCCGTGGCTCGGTGACCACGTGGTGTCCGGACGGGTGCTGGTACCGGGGACGCTGTTCGCGGAGCTGGGGGTGCGGGCGGGGCAGTCCGCGGGGGGCGCCGCAGTGGGTGAACTCGTGCTGGAGGCACCCCTGGTGGTGCCCGCGCGCGGCGCGCTCCAGGTGCGGGTGTCGGTGGGGGCGGCGGACGAGCACGGGCGGCGGGACCTGGCGGTCCACGCGCGGCCCGAGCCCGGTCCGGACCAGGACACCGACGGCGGGTGGGTCCGGCACGTCAACGGGTTCCTCACTCCCGCCGCCGACACCCCCGCCGCCGACACCCCCGCCGCCGACGCGGCCCCGGGCGGCCGGGACGACCTGCGGGAATGGCCGCCGGCCGGGGCGGTCCGCGAGGACCTGACCGGCTTCTACCCGGCGCTGGCGGACCGGGGGCTGGCGTACGGGCCGGTGTTCCAGGGCCTGCGGGCGGCCTGGCGGCGCGGCGACGAGGTCTTCGCCGAGGTCGTCCTGCCCGAGGACGTCCCGGTGGCCGGCTACGCGACCCACCCCGCGCTGCTGGACGCGGCCCTGCACGCCACCAACCTGGCGGCACCGCCCGACCCGGACGCCACCGGCCCGCTGCTGCCGTTCGCCTGGACCGAGGTGGCGGTGCACGCGACCGGCGCGACCGCCGCCCGGGTCCGGGTCGGCCCGGCAGCGGCCGGGGACGGCTTCGCCGTCACCCTGGCCGACCCGGCCGGTGAACCGCTCGCCTCCATCGGCTCGCTGGTCCTGCGGACCGCCGTGGCCGCGACGTCCGGCGCCGACGAGGACCCGACCGAGCTGTACCAGCTGAACTGGGTCCCCGCCACGACCGACAACAGCGGTCCTGACTCGGTCCGTTGGGCGGTCCTGGGCCCCGACGGCGAGATGGACCTCCCCGGCGCGACCCGCTACCGCGACCTGGCCGAGCTGGCCGCCGCCGGGTCCGGGCCGCGACCCGAGGTCCCCGATCTGGTGGTGGCCTGCTGTCCGACGCATCCCGGTGCGGCCCGGGCCGGCGGCCCCGGCGGCCGCGACGACGCCGCCGGGGCCCGGGCCACGGCCGCCTGGGCCCTGGCGCTGGTCCAGCGGTGGCTCGGCAACGAGAACCCGCCGCCGGCCCGCCTGCTGGTGGTGACCCGGCAGGCGGTCGACACCCTCGGCACGCCGGTCGACCCGGTGATGGCCCCGGTCTGGGGCCTGATCCGGGCCGCCCAGTCCGAGAACCCGGACCGTTTCCTGCTCGCCGACGTCGACCACGTCGCCGCGTCCGGCGACCTGCTGCGGGCCGGCGCGGCCCTGGGCGAACCGCAGTTCGCCATCCGCCGTGGGGAGATCCTGGTGCCCCGGCTGGCCCGGGCCGGGCGCGGCCTGCGCATCCCGGCCCATGACCGGTGGCGGCTGGTGCCGGGCGGCGAGGGGAGTCTGGACAACCTCGCCGTCGCCGAGGCGGACGATCCCTGGCGCCCCCTGGCGCCGGGCCAGGTCCGGGTGGGCCTGCGGGCCGCCGGGGTCAACTTCCGCGACGTGCTGACCGTCCTGGACATGCTCCCGGACGGGAACGGGACCATCGGCCTGGAGGGAGCCGGGGTCGTCCTGGAGACCGGCCCCGGGGTCACCGGCCTGCTCGTCGGCGATCCGGTCATGGGCCTGTTCGGCACCTCGTTCGGCCCGATCGTGATCGCGGACGCGCGAGTGCTGGCCCCGGTCCCGCCGGGCTGGTCGATGGCCCAGGCGGCCGGCGCGCCGGCCGCCTACCTGACGGCCTGGCACGCCCTGGTGGACCTGGCCCGGCTGCGGTCCGGGGAGTCGATCCTGGTCCACTCGGCCACCGGCGGCGTCGGCCTGGCCACGGTGCACCTGGCCGGCCTGCTCGGCGCGCGGGTCTACGGAACCGCCAGCCCGGGCAAGTGGCAGACGCTGCGGGACCTGGGGCTGGACGACACGGCACTGGCCTCCTCCCGCACGCTGGAGTTCGAGGAGCGGTTCCGCTCGGCGACCGGCGGGCGGGGCGTGGACGTGGTGCTCGACTCGCTCGCGGGCGAGTTCGTGGACGCCTCGCTGCGGCTGACCGCGCCCGGCGGCCGGTTCATCGAGATGGGCAAGACCGACCTGCGTGACCCGGACCAGGTCCGCGCCGCCTACGGGGTCGGCTACCAGGCGTTCGACCTGCGGGACGTCGGCCCGGACCGGATCGCCGCGATGCTGGCCGACCTGGGCCGGCTGTTCGCCGAGGGATCGCTGCCGCCGCTGCCGGTGACCGGCTGGGATCTGCGGCAGGCCCCGGACGCCTTCCGCTATCTGAGCCAGGCCCGCCATGTCGGAAAGGTCGTGCTGAACGTCCCGGTGCCCTGGCACGGCGGTACCGTCCTGGTCACCGGGGCGTCGGGCATGCTCGGCGGCCTGGTGGCCCGGCACCTCGCCGCCGGGGCGGGCAGGTTCGTGCTGCTGTCCCGGCGCGGGCCGGGCGCCGCGGACACGGCCCGGCTCGCCGCCGAACTGACCGCGCTGGGCGTGCCGGTCCAGGTCACCGCCTGCGATGTGGCCGACCGTGAGGCGCTCGCGGCCGTACTGGCGGCGATCCCGCCGGAGGCCCCGTTGCGGGCGGTGGTGCACGCCGCCGGGGTGCTGGACGACGGGGTGATCGGGTCACTGACCGAGGACCAGGCCGAGGTGGCCATGCGCCCCAAGGTGTCCGGGGCGTGGAACCTGCACGAGCTGACCCGCGACCTGCACCTCGGGCTGTTCCTGCTGTTCTCCTCGGTCGCCGGGATCTGGGGCAACGCCGGCCAGGCCAGTTACGCGGCGGCGAACACGTTCCTCGACGCCCTGGCCGCCCACCGGCGCGACCGCGGGCTGGCCGGCACGTCGCTGGCCTGGGGGCCGTGGCGGCAGCCCGGGGGGATGACCGGCCACCTGAGCGGGGCGGACTGGGAGCGGATGGCCCGGACCGGGCTGCGCCCGCTGGCCGACGCCGAGGGCCTGGCCCTGCTGGACGCGGGCACCCGGGCCGGGCACAGCCTGCTGGTCCCGGCCCCGCTGGACCTGGCCCGGCTGCGGAGCCGGACCGAGCCGCTGCCGCCGATGCTGTCCGGGCTGGTGCAAAGGGTCGTGCGGCGCGCCGTGCAGGAGGCCGCCCGCCCGGACCGCGGCGGGCTGGCCGCCCGGCTGGCCGCCGTGCCGCCCGCCGAACGCGAGGAGACGATCCGTCAGCTGGTCCTGGGCCATGCGGCGGCGGTGCTGGGACTGGCCGACTCCGCCGACGCGGACCGCGGGCGGACCTTCCGCCAGCTCGGCTTCGACTCGCTCACCGGGGTCGAGCTGCGGAACCGGCTGAACACGGCCACCGGGGTGCGGCTGTCGGCCACGATGGTGTTCGACTACCCGACCCCGGCCGCGCTCTCCCGCCACGTCCAGGAGCTGATCGCCGAGCAGCTGGGGGAGGACCGGGCGGCCGTGCGGCCGCCCACGGCGAAGCGGGAGCTGGACCAGCTGGAGTCGGCGCTGGCCGAGGTGGCGCGGGACGACGCCCAGCGCTCGCGGATCGTGACCCGGTTGGAGGCCATCCTGAACGACTTCCGCGCCGGGAAGGCCGGACGCGGCGACGCCTACGAGGAGATCAGCACGGCCACCGACGACGAGATCTTCACGATGATCGACCGGGAGCTGGGGATCTGACGGCTACTGGGCGGCCTGGAAATGCCGGTCCAGCAGCTTGACGACCTGGTCGGTCTCGCTGGTCAGGAAGAAGTGCCCGCCAGGGAAGACCTGCAGATCGAACGCCCCCGAGGTCTGCGCGGCCCACGCCCCGGCCTCGTCCAGGGTGGTCTTCGGGTCGTCCGCGCCGGTCAGCACCGTGACCGGGCACCGGACCATCGCTCCGGGCGGGCAGCGGTAGGTCTCGGCTGCCTGGTAGTCGGCCCGCAGCGCGGGCAGCGCGGCCCGCATCATCTCCTCGTTCAGCAGCAGCGAGGAGTCGGTGCCGTTCAGCCTGCGCACTTCGGCCAGGATGCCGTCGTCGCTCAACTGGTGCGCGTTCTCCGTCCGGTGAGTGGCCGGCGCGCGCCGTCCGGACGCGAACAGCCGGACCGGACCGTGCCCCTCGGCCTCAAGCCGCCGGGCCACCTCGAAGCCCAGGACCGCGCCCATGCTGTGGCCGAAGATGGTGAGCGGACGCTCGGGCTCCTGGCGCAGGGCGGCGTGGACCTGGTCGGCCAGCGTCATCAGGTCGGTGATCGGCGGCTCCAGCCGCCGGTCCTGCCGCCCGGGGTACTGGACGGCCACCACGTCCACGGCCGGGCTCAGCGCGACCGCGACCGGCAGGTAGTAGGAGGCGGAGCCGCCGGCGTGCGGCAGGCACACCAGCCGGGCCGGGGCGTCCCGGGCCGGACGGAATCGGCGGCACCACAGGTCATCGTCGGCAGAGGGCTGGGACATACCGCTCCAGATAAGTCGGTTCCGGTGGAGGTGCTCTGTGTGAATACGCGTTCAGAAGGTATAACGGGTACCTGGAACACACCAATGCCGGGTGCTATACCAGGAGCCGGGGCGGCCCGGCCGGCCGCCCGGCGACCAATGCGCTCAACTGCGCGCGGCCAACTGCGAAAATTCCGCAGTTGGACACCGGATGTCGTCAACTGACGGCTCTGATCTGCTCTTTCGTGCGCTGTGCGAACCCGCTTGCACCCTTGGCGGGGCGCCGTTACGGTTCTGTCCGCCGGTGAATCCTGTTCGGCGATATCCACGGGGCGGCACATTTGACTGCCTGTATCCCAGGCGGCGGCCGGAGCGTGGGAACGCTACCCGATGAAACTGAAAGGTGACGGCTGTGGGGCATAAGTTCTCGCTGGTTCTTAGCCGGGAAATCACGGATGACGAGTCGGAGCTGCTGCAGGAGGCCGGGTGCGTCGGTGCGGTCTTCGCCAAGGACACGCTCCCGACCGACGCCGGTGTGCCGGTCACCAAGGTGGATGTCGACGACACGCTGTCACCCTCGCTCGCCGAGGCGATCGAGGCGGCGCTTGAGGCGGTGCGGAAGGTGCCCGACCTCAGCGTGCCCGGCCTCAACGTCCCGGCCGTACCGCGCACCGGCGGGCCGGTCCTGCTGGGCGACGTCCTGTCCGGCGAGGTCCGGTCCGGTGAGGTGGTCGGCGCCGAGGCGGGCGAGTAGCCGTCGGCGACCGAACGCAGCCTCGGCCGCAACGGCGGCCGGGGCCTTTTTCGACTACGGAAAGGTGGCGTCGTGAGCGCCGATCAGACCTCCGAGGTGGCACCGGCCACCGCCGAATCCGTCGAGGCCGCCCTGCTGGGGTTCCTGGGTGAGCGCGTCAGCGCCGACATCAAGCCCGACCAGGACCTGTTCAGCTCCGGCCTGGTGTCGTCGATGTTCGCCATGCAGCTCGTGGTGCACCTGGAGGAGGCCTACGACATCGCGATCATCGGCCCCGACCTGAAGCTGGACAACTTCCGTACGGTGCAGGCGATGACGGCGCTGGTGCTGCGACTCCAGGACCGGTGAGCGGTGCCTGGGGCACTGGCGCCGGCCGGCCCGGGCGACCCGCGCCGACGGCGCGGCGCGGGGGTGCTGGTACGGGTGCTGCGTACCTTCCTGCGGCCCCACACCGGGCTGCTGGGCCTGGTGGCGGTCCTGCTGGCGGTCCAGGCGGGCGGGAACCTGTACCTGCCCGCGCTGAACGCCGACCTGATCAACAAGGGGGTCGTCAGCGGCGACACCGGGTACGTGTGGCGGACCGGCGGCGCGATGCTCGGCATCGTCTTCGGGACCGGCGTGCTGTCCGTGGTGACCGCCTGGGCGGCGTCGCGGATCTCGATGACGACCGGGACCCGGATACGGTCCGCGCTCTTCCAACGGGTACAGGCGTTCTCGGTGACCGACGTCAGCAGGTTCGGCATCCCTTCGCTGGTGACCCGCAACATCAACGACGTCCAGCAGATCTGCGTCTTCCTGCAGGCGGCGCTCGTCCTGCTGACCGCCTCGGTCATCATGTGCGTCGGCGCGATCGTCATGGCGGTCCGCGAGAGCGCCGAGCTGTCGCTGCTGCTGGTGGTCGCGGTACCGGTGCTGGCCCTGGTCCTCGGCGGCCTGCTCTCCGTGCTGGTCCCGATGGCCCGGACGATGCAGGGCCGGGTCGACCGCATCAACCACGTGCTGCGCGAGCAGATCACCGGCGTCCGGGTGACCCGGGCTTTCCTGCGCACCGGGGCGGAGCGGGAAAGGTTCGGGCGGGCCAACGGGGACCTGACCGCGGTCACCCTGCGGACCTTCCGGATCTATGCCGCGATCATGCCGGTGGTCATGGTGGTCACCAACCTCTCCAGCGTGGGAGTCATCTGGTTCGGCGGCCACCTGGTCAGCGAGGGCTCCATGCCGATCGGCAATCTGACCGCTTTCCTGCTGTACGTGCTGCAGGTGCTGGTCTACGCCATGGTCGGGGTCTCGGTGATCGGCCTCGCGCCGCGCGCGGTCGGCAGCGCCGAGCGGATCGACGACGTGCTCGGCACCGCCCCGGCCATCGCCGATCCGTCCGAGGCCGTCGCGCCGGCCGAGCTGAGCGGCTCGGTGGAGTTCCGCGACGTCGGCTTCGGCTACCCCGGCGGCGAGCGTCCGGTCCTGACCGACGTGAGCTTCACGCTGCGGCCCGGCCAGACGACCGGCATCGTCGGCAGCACCGGCAGCGGAAAGACCACGGTGCTGAACCTGATCCTGCGGATGTTCGACGTGACCGAGGGGACGGTGCTGGTCAACGGCGTGGACGTGCGGCAGCAGACCGCCGCCACGTTGCGGGCACCGATCGGCCTGGTGCCGCAGGCAGGCTTCCTGTTCGGCGGCACGGTCGGCAGCAACCTGCGGTTCGCCCTCGCGGACGCCACCGAACCGCAGCTCTGGCAGGCCCTGACCATCGCCCAGGCCCGTGACTTCGTGGCCGCCATGCCGGGCCAACTCGACGCCCCCATCGACCAGGGCGGCAGCAACGTGTCCGGCGGCCAGCGGCAGCGGCTGTCCATCGCCCGGGCGCTGGTCCGGCCCGGCCGGCTCTACCTGTTCGACGACTGCTTCTCCGCCCTGGACGTGGCGACCGACGCCCGTCTGCGCGCGGCCCTGGGCGAGGCGACCCGGGCCGCCACCGTGGTGATCGTCGCCCAGCGGGTGAGCACGATCATGCACGCCGACCAGGTCATCGTCCTGGACAACGGGCGGGTCGCCGGCATCGGGACCCATGAGCGGCTGCTCACCGAGTGTGCGACCTACCAGGAGATCGTCGCGTCCCAACTGGGCGAGGAGGCGCGGGCATGACCACGAAGGAGCCCAATCCGGACGAGGCCGCGGCCAAGGCGCGGCTGGTCGCGCTGCTGCGCCCGGAGCGCTCCAGGCTGGCGGCGCTGACCGGGCTGGCCGTGATCGGCGTGGGCCTGCTGATCGCCGCCATCTCGATCCTCGGCCGGGCCACCGACATCCTGTTCGACGGTGTCGTCAGCCGGCAGTTTCCGGCGGGTGAGACCAAGGCGCAGGTCATCGCGTCGCTGCGGGCGAACGGGCACGGCCAGGTGGCCCGGGTGCTCGCCGCGATGCACCTGGTGCCGGGCACCGGCGTCGACTTCACCCGGCTGGGCCAGACCCTGGGCCTGGCCGCGGTCCTCTACGCGCTGGGCGCCGCCTTCTACTGGGCACCGGGCTACCTGATGGCCGGGGTGGCCCAGCGGATCGTCTACCGGCTCCGGGAGGAGGCCGAACACAAGCTGGCCAGGCTGCCGTTGAGGTACTTCGACAGCAACCCGCACGGCGACACGCTGAGCCGGGTCAGCAACGACGTCGACAACATCAGCTCGGCGTTGAACGAAGGGCTGAGCCCGCTGATCACCGCGCTGGTCAGCGTGCTCGGCGTGATGGGGATCATGTTCTGGATCTCCCCGCTGCTGGCCGCCCTGACCGTGGCCGGCATCCCGCTGGTGCTGGTGGTCAGCGGGCTGATCGTGCGCCGTGCCAAGCCGTCCTTCGTGGCCCTGTGGCAGCGGACCGGCCGCCTGAACGGACTGGTCGAGGAGACCCACTCCGGGCACGCGCTGGTGCTGGCGTACGGCCGCCAGGACGCGGTGGTCGAGGAGTTCGACCAGCAGAACCAGGAGCTGTTCGAGGCCGGTTTCCGGGCCCAGTTCCTCTCCGGCATGGTGCTCCCGGCGATCCAGTTCATCGGCAACATCAACTTCGTGGTGGTGGCGGCGCTCGGCGGCTACGAGGTGGCCACCGGCGCGATCACCCTGGGCGCCGTGCAGGCGTTCATCCAGTACCAGCAGCGGTTCACCACCCCGATCTCGCAGATCGCCGGGCTGCTGGGGCAGATCCAGTCCGGGCTCGCGTCGGCGGGCCGGGTCGCCGAGTTCCTGGCCGCCCCCGAGGAGCCGTCCATCCCCGAACTCGCCATCCCCGAACTAGCCGTCCCCGAACTCGCCGTCCCCGAACTCGCCGTCCCCGAACCGGCTGGGCTCGAACCCGGCGGGCTGGAACCCGCGGCCGGCCCGGCGGCGCCGCTCGCCCGGACGGTCCGGCTGGAGCAGGTCTGCTTCCGCTACGACCCGGACACCCCGCTGATCGAGGACTTCTCGCTCGAAGCCGCTCCCGGCCAGACAGTCGCGCTGGTGGGCCCGACCGGGGCCGGCAAGACCACCGTGGTCAACCTGCTCATGCGCTTCTACGAGGTCGACCGCGGGCGGATTCTGCTGGACGGGGTGGACTACCGCGATCTGGGCCGGGACTGGGTGCGCCGCTGCTTCGGCATGGTGCTCCAGGACACCTGGCTGTTCGAGGGCACGATCCGGGAGAACATCGCCTACGGCAGGGACGGGGCCACCGACGAGGAGGTCGTGGCGGCCGCCCGGGCCGCCCACGTCGACGAGTTCGTGCGGGTGCTGCCCGGCGGCTACGACACGGTCCTGAGCACGGACTCCTCCGGCCTGTCGGCGGGGCAGAAGCAGCTGCTGACCATCGCCCGGGCCTTCCTGGCCGACCCGGGCATCCTGATCCTGGACGAGGCGACCAGCAACGTCGACACCCGCACCGAGGCGATGATCCAGGACGCGATGGCCAAGCTGCGGGCCGGCCGGACCAGCTTCGTCATCGCCCACCGGCTCTCCACCATCCGCACCGCCGACACCATCGTGGTGATGGACGGCGGCCGGGTCGTCGAGCAGGGCGGCCACGACGAGCTGCTGGACCGCCAGGGGCTGTACCACGGGCTGTACCACAGCCAGTTCACCGAGCCGCTCGCCTCCTGACCGCCCCGGCTCCGGATGAGGCCGCATCAACCGATCGGTTGATGCGGCCCAGCCGGGTGGCCGATCGACCTGGCCCGCGGAAACAGGGCCGGACAGCCGATGCCGCCAGGGCGCCTCCGCCGCCAGGCTGGTACCAGTGATCCGGACCCTCCGGAGGCGGAAAGGACGCCGGGCATGCCAGCGGACATCGAAGTGCGCCACCTGCACAAGAAGTACGGCGACAAGGTGGCGGTCGACGACGTCTCGTTCAGTGTGGAACGAGGTGAGATCTTCGGGATCCTCGGCCCGAACGGGGCCGGCAAGACGACCACGGTGGAGTGCGTCGAGGGACTGCGGAAGCCCGACATGGGCGCGATCAAGGTGCTCGGGCTCGATCCCCAGCACGACCGCGCCGAGCTGACCCAGCAACTCGGGGTGCAGCTGCAGGACGGGCAGCTCCCCGACAAGATGACGGTCAGGGAGGCGCTGCGGCTCTACCGCTCCTTCTACCGCAAGCCCGCCGACCCGCAGACCCTGATGGACGCGCTGGGCCTGGCCGACAAGCACAAGACCCGGTACGCGAACCTGTCCGGCGGGCAGAAGCAGCGGCTGTCGATCGCGCTCGCGCTGATCGGCAACCCGCAGGTGGCGGTCCTGGACGAGCTCACCACCGGCCTGGACCCGCAGGCCCGCCGGGACACCTGGAGCCTGATCCAGGACGTCCGCTCGCGCGGGGTGACGATCCTGCTGGTCACCCACTTCATGGAGGAGGCCGAGCGGCTCTGCGACCGGGTGGCGGTGATCGACCGGGGCCGGGTCGCCGCCATCGACACCCCGGCCGGCCTGACCGAACGCGTCCAGGACGGCCAGCAGATCCGCTTCCGGACGGCGGTCCCCTTCCCGGACGAGCTGCTGACGGTCCTGCCCGACGTCACCAGCCTCACCCGCCGGGACGGACTCGTGATGATCACCGGTACCAGCAACGCCCTCAACGCGGTCGCCTCGGTACTGGCCCGCAACAACATCGTGGCGGAGCACCTGATGGTCGAGCAGCCCAGCCTGGAGGACGCCTTCGTCGCGCTGACCGGCAACCGACCCGCCACCGAGACAAGCGACGCTGAAGCCGGCGCCACCCAGCGCTAGCCGACCGAGCAGGAGGAGCACCACCATGTCAGTCACTACCTCGGCCGGGCCTGTGTCGCCCGCCGCGAACCGGGGCTCGGTGCTGGGACAGCTCGCGCTGTCCGAGCTGAAGATGTTCGTCCGGGGCAAGGCCGGACTGGTCTTCGCGATCGGGCTTCCGCTGGGACTGCTGATCATCTTCGGCAACATCCCGTTCTACAACGTGCACCGCAAGAGCCTCAACGGCTACACCCTGCTCGACGTCTACGTCCCCATCCTGTCCGCCTTCGTCCTGGCCACGCTGTCGTTCAACGTCGTGCCGGCGGTGCTGGTGTCCTACCGGGAGAAGGGCGTGCTGCGCCGCCTGCGGACGACGCCGGTCGGACCGGCCCGGGTGCTGGCCGCCCAGCTCCTGGTCAACCTGGCGACCGCGGCCGTCTCGGTGATCGCGGTGCTGCTGGTGGGCCGGCTCGCGTTCGGGGTGGCGCTGCCGCGCCAGGCCGCGGGATACGCCGTCGCCATTGTGCTGGCCGCGCTCGCGCTCATGGCGATCGGCCTGTTCGTCGCCGCCGCCTCGCCCACCAGCCAGGTCGCGGACGCCGCCGGGACGACCCTGTTCTACGTCATGATGTTCTTCGCCGGGCTGTTCCTCCCGATCGCCACCATGCCCTCGATCCTGCAGCACATCAGCCGGGCCGCGCCGCTGGGGGCCGCCGTGCAGGCACTGACCGACGCGAGCCAGGGGCACTGGCCCCACCCGCTCCAGCTGATCACTCTGGCCGCCTACTTCGTCGTCTTCGGCGCCGGCGCGGTTAAATTGTTCCGCTGGGAGTGAGCCGACCCGAAGGGCAGCGATGAGCAAGCCGGAAGCGCCCGCCTGGATGGGCGGCCAGGACGAGCGGTTGCTACCGCTGGTGACCGTCGTCCCCTACGTGGTCCTGGCCGTCCTCGCGGTGGTGACCCTGATCGTCAGGTGGCGGACGGGGAGTTCCCTGCTGATCGATCTGGGCCTGTGCGCCGCGGCGGCCCTGTGGACCCTGTGCATGTTCTCCCTGCACCGCGACTGGTGGGAGCGGCCGGGGGCGATGGCGGTGTTCTTCACCGGACTGGCCGTGCTCATCGGCATCCTCGTCGTCCGGGACCCGTGGTTCGGCATCTTCACGCCGATCCTCTACTTCTACGCCTTCGGGCTGCTGGCGTGGCCGTGGCAGCTGCTGGGGGTCGCCGCGGTCGCCCTGGAGTCGGGCAGCGCCCAGGTCTCGGGGGTCTCCAAGGCCAGTGCCGCGGGGCTGACCGTCTTCGTCACGGTGCTGGCCGTCAACGTGATCTGCATGTGCGGGTTCGCCTGGTGGGAACGGGACGCCGACTGCCGGAAGCAGGAGCGGGACCGGACCCTGGAGCAGGTGGGAGAGGCGAACCGCCGGCTCCAGGAGACACTGACCGAGAACGCCGGCCTGCACCGGCAGCTCGTGGTCCAGGCCCGGGAGGCCGGAGTCCTCGACGAACGGCAGCGGATGGCCCGGGAGATCCACGACACGCTGGCGCAGGGCCTGATCGGCATCGTCACCCAGTTGCAGGCCGCCGAGCAGGCCAGCGGGGCCCCGGAACGCTGGCGGGCGCATTTCGCGGCAGCGACCCGGCTGGCGCGGGAGAGCCTGGCCGAGGCCCGGAGGTCGGTGGACGCGCTGCGTCCGGAACTGCTGGAGGCCGCCGGGCTGGGGGAGGCCCTGGCCGGTGTCGCCGAGCGCTGGTCCGCCCTGCACGGCGTGACCATCCGGGTCACCACCACCGGGACGGCCCGACCGATGCCGCCGGAGGCCGAGTTGGCCCTGCTGCGGGCGGCCCAGGAGGCGCTGGCCAACGTGGCCCGGCACGCCCGGGCCACCGCCGTGGCCCTGACGCTCGGATACCTGGAGCAGGAGGTCACCTTGGACGTACGCGACGACGGCTGCGGGTTCGACCCGTCCGCCGCCCGCGTGCCCGCAACGCTGCCGGCGGCGGCCCCGGTCACGGCCGGCGCCGGAACGGCGGCCGAGGTCGGAACGGCGGCCGAGGTCGGCGGCGGGTTCGGCCTGAAGGCGATGCGGGAGCGGATCGAGGGGCTCTCCGGCACCCTGAGAGTGCGGTCGGTACCGGGATCGGGGACCACCGTCTCCGCCTGCGTGCCGCACGGGACGGCGGGGGTCGGCGCGTGAACTCCACACCCACCGCCACCATCCGGCTGCTGATCGCCGACGACCACCCCGTGGTCCGGGACGGCCTGAGCGGTATGTTCGCCGCCGACCCCGGCTTCGAGGTGGTGGGCGAGGCGGCGGACGGTGCCGAGGCCGTCCGGCTGACCATGAGCCTCGCACCGGACGTGGTGCTGATGGACCTGCGCATGCCGAACATGGACGGCGTGACCGCGATCACCGAGCTGGGCAAGGCCGGCAGCGCCGCCCGGATACTGGTCCTGACCACCTACGACTCCGACAGCTACGTGCTGCCGGCGATCGAGGCGGGGGCGACCGGCTACCTGCTCAAGGACGCGCCCCGCGACGAGCTGCTGCGCGCGGTGCGGGCCGCCGCCAACCGCGAGGCGGTGCTCTCGCCCACGGTCGCGGCCCGGCTGATGAACAGGGTCCGCACGCCCAGCCCGGGGCTGCTCAGCCCGCGCGAGGGCGAGGTGCTGAAGTGGGTGGCGGCCGGGGCCACCAACCGCGAGGTGGCCGCCCGCCTGCTGATCAGCGAGGCCACGGTGAAGACGCACCTGCTCAACGTCTACGGCAAGCTCGGTGTCGGCGACCGTGCGGCGGCCGTGGCCGAGGCGTACAACCGAGGCCTGCTCACCCCCAGCCGGCCGGAGCGGTCCTGACCCTTTCGCGCGGGCGGAAGAGCGCCGCTGTTGAACGCGTTTGACGCCATGGTGTAATCACTCCGGGAAACCTGGCCGGGAGTTTGCCAGGGGTGCCGCCGGTATCCGGCTGTGAGTACGATCCCCTCGAAATGGTCCAGCGGCGGGAGTGATGAGCGATGGCGTCGAGTAATGCATGGCGAGTACTCAGCACCGGAGAATCCGACGAGGTCGTTCTGGCCTGTGATTTTCCCACAGCGATACGGCCGGAGGCGCAATTCTCTGACTTCGTTCCGCTTTTGCGGCCCGCCGTGACGGTGTGGGAGTCGGCCATGCCGGACCCGGGCGCCGAAACCGGCTGGAGCGCCGAGGAGTACCTCGACTCGTGGCTGGAACCGCTGCGGGAGTCCGGGGTGCGGGTGAGCGGGGTGCTCGGGTTCTGCGCCGGGAGCGTGTTCGCGGCCGGCGTCGCCCGCCGCGTGGCGGAGCTGCAGTCGGGCCCGGTGCCCCTGGTCGTCATCGATCCCGAGCGGCCGACCTCCGAGGCGCTGTACATCCACTACCACCGCGGCATTGAGATCTTCGGCACCGCCCTGGAACAGGCCGACGTGGACGAGATGATCGGGGCCGGCCGGGAACTCCTGGCCCGCGACGACGACCTGCGGACCTTCGGACCGGCGCTCAGCGAGCTGTACCAGCGGGTGGCCGACGGCGCACTGGAGCGGATCGGGCTCAACCAGAAGCGGCGGGCCGAACTCATCTCCATCTTCACCTCGTTCGTGGACTGGGTGGTCGCCGCCGAACGCCTGGACCCGACCGAGGAGTGGGCGGGCGCGACCTGCGTGAGCTCGGAGAGCCACGCGGCCCAGCCGATCGAGGCCAAGCAGCGGATCACGCTCGGCGTCGACCACGACCGGATGCTGGCCGACGCCGACGTCGCGCGCACCGTGGTCGACTCGCTCCAACTCGGGGCCCGGCGCTGACCGGGAACGACCAAGCCGCTGCCACGCGGCCGGCAGAGCACCTGGCGATCGTGCCGGACGGAGGAACCCTGTGAACCGGTTGCCGGAGCCCGGCTGGAACCCGCCGCCGAACCGCGAGTGGCGCGCCGACACCATGCACGGGCTGTTCGAGTGGTGCGCGCGGCGCTGGCCGGAGCGGATCGCGGTCCGGCACGGCGACCGGGACGTCAGCTACGCCGAACTGTCCGCCGCCTCGGACACCGTGGCCTGGGAACTTGAGTCGGCCGGCGTCGGACCAGGGTGCTTCGTGCCGGTACTGCTGCCGCGCACCCCCGAGCTGCTGGCGGTGCTCCTCGCCGTGGTCAAGCTCGGCGCGGCCTACGCGGCCCTGGACCCGCGCTGGCCGCACGAGCGGCTCACCGGCATCGTCCGAAGGCTCGCCCCGCCGCTGCTGGTGACCGGGCAGGGCGGCGACTGGCCCGTGCCGGCCTGGTCACCCGCGGCGGACACCGGCGGGCTGGCGCAGCGGGGACGCGCCCCGGGCGGCCACCAGGTCGGCCCGGACGACCCGAGCGCGGTCTTCTTCACCTCCGGGTCCTCCGGGGTGCCCAACGGCGTGGTCTGCGCCCACCGCGGCACCGTCCGGCTGTTCGACGACTGGGCGTTCGCGCCCCGGGACAGCGCGGTGGTGATGCCGCAGTCGCTCGCCGCCACCTGGGACGCCTTCGGCCTCGACTCCTGGGGGGTGCTGCTCGGCGGGGGAACGATCATCCTGCTCGACGGCGGCACCCTCGAACTGGCCCGGCGGATGCGGGAGCTGATCGCCGACCACGGCGTCAACACCGTCTTCCTGCCCACCGCGGTCTTCCACATGCAGGTGGAGACCGACCTCGACGCGTTCGCCGGGCTGCGCAAGGTCGGCACCGGCGGGGAGCGGCTGTCGGGCCGGCACGCGGCCCAGTTCCTGGACCGCTACCCGGAGATCGTCCTGCACAACATGTACGGCCCGGTGGAGAGCACCATCGCGGCCACCGACCACGTCGTCACCCCCGACGACTGCCGGGGCGCGGAGGTGCCCATCGGTGCGCCGCTGCCCGGCACCGAGGTGCACGTGCTGGACGGCGGGCGCGGCTGCGCCGTCGGCGAGGTCGGGGAGATCTGCCTGGCCGGCGACGGCCTGGCGCTGGGCTACCTCGGCGACGCCGAACTGACCGGGCGCCGGTTCGTCGAGCTCGACACGGCCGCCGGGCCCCGGCGGCTGTACCGGACGTCCGACCTCGGCTCCTGGTCGGCGGACGGGGTGGTGCGCTTCGTCGGGCGCGCCGACAGCCAGCTGAAGATCCGCGGTCACCGGATCGAGCCGCATGAGATCGAGGTCGCCGCCGCCGAGTTGCCGGGCGTCGGCCGGGCCGTGGTCGTGCCCGTCTTCGACAGCGCGGGCACCTGCGTCGACACCAGCCTGTTCTTCGTCCCGCTGCCGGGAGCGGAGCCGGCCGAGGAGGACGTCCGGGCCGGGTTGTCGCGGCGGCTGCCGGGCTACCTGGTGCCTGGGCGGGCACACCGGCTCGACGAGCTGCCGGTGCTGGAGGACCGCAAGGTCGACCGCAGGGCGCTGCGGGAGGAGGCGGCCCGGCTGTGGACGCGGAGCGTCCGCGGCGGCGCGCCGTCCGGCCCGACCGAGCGCCGGATCGCCGGCATCTTCGCCGACGTCCTCGGCGTTCCCGAGGTGCCGCGGGACATCTCGTTCTTCCACCTCGGCGGCAACTCGCTGTCCATCACCCGGGCCTGCGCGCGGCTGGACGAGGAGTTCGGGACGGCGATTCCACTGGAAACGATCTTCCGGAACTCGACCGTCGAAGGCGTCGCCGCGCTGCTGGCGAATGCCGTGGTTTCCGGAGCAGGGGAGTAGGAATGGCCCGGGCCTCCCGGTAGATTCGGTGATTCGTGGGCGGCTGACCGGAAAAATCCGGTGAGTCGGGCGCGCTCGCTGTTCAACTGCGGCTTCCGATCCGACTGCCGGAATCCGCCTTTTCTTTCCACTGAACCGCCGTATCCCTGAATTCCCCCGCGCTGCTTGGCACCTCTTCACGGCGCGCGGTAATCTCCGGTGCGCGGGAGCCCGGTTGGGACTGCGCCACCCCCCGTGTCGTACGCCGTCCCGCCGGCCTCCGCTTCCGCAGCCGGCCGAGTGAGAGAAGCGTCGATGTACACCATCCAGGACACGAACTTGCCGGAGGCGCGCACGGCCGCCTTCCGGATCACGCCGGACGACCAGAGGTACGCGGACCTGACCCGCGGCTGCAACCAGCGGTTCGTCAGCAGCCCGGACCACGTCTATCTGATCCACTCGACGCAGGACGCGGTCGACGCGGTGCAGGAGGCGGTCGACGGCGGGCGGGAGATAGCGGTCCGCAGTGGCGGGCACTGCCAGGAGCCGCTGGTGGACCGCGCCGAGGTCCGGGCCCTGCTGGACATGTCCGAGCTGCGGGAGGTGCGGTTCGACGCTGAGCGGCGGGCGTTCAGGATCGAGCCGGGCATCACGCTGGGCGAGATGCTCCGCACCCTGTACAAGAAATGGGGCGTGACCCTGCCGGCCGGGTCGTGCCCGTCGGTCGGCGTGGGCGGCCACATCGCGGGCGGTGCGTACGGGCCGCTGTCGCGCCGGCTGGGCTACCTGGTGGACTACCTCTGTGCGGTGGAGGTGGTGACCGTGGACGCCGACGGCACCGCCCGGGCGGTGCTGGCGACCGACGCCGCCGACGACCCCAACCGGGAGCTGTGGTGGGCCCACACCGGTGGCGGCGGCGGCAACTTCGGTGTGGTGACCGGCTACTGGCTGCGCACCCCGGGCGTCGAGGGGGACGACCCGCGCACCCTGCTGCCGCAGCCGCCGAAGTCGGTGCTGCTGGGCCGGGTGATCTGGCCGTGGGCGGGCATGGACGAGGCGAACCTGCACCGCCTGGTGAACAACTTCGTCAGCTGGTACGAGCGCAACTCGGGCGCGGACTCGGAGTACCTGGACCTGTACAGCGGTCTGGTGCTGCCGCACAAGTCGTGCGGCGGCCTGGTGATGAACATGCAGATGGACGCGGACGCGCCGAACGCGGTCGAGCTGTTCGAGAAGTTCATCACGGTGGTCCGCGACGGCGTCACCGTCGAGCCGTACATGGTGGAGAACCTGCGCCTGCCTTGGTACCGGGGGACCCTGTGGAACGGGCTGTACACCAGCGGGGGCCTGGAGACCCAGCGTTCGAAGATCAAGGCCGCGGACCTGCGGAGCCACTACTCCGACGAGCAGATCAGCACGATCTACCGCTACCTGACGACGGACACCTTCGCGAACCCGGCGGCGGTGCTGATGTTCGTGGGCTTCGGCGGCATGGCCAACGAGCGGCCGGAGGACTCGGCGGCGATCCCGCAGCGGAACTCCATCCTCAAACTGGTCTACTCGTCCTCCTGGCTGGACGCCGCCGACGACGACAAGAACATCACCTGGCTGCGCGAGTTCTACCGGGACGTCCACCGGGACACCGGCGGGGGGCCGGTCTTCGATGCCGTCACCAACGGCACGTACATCAACAACCCGGACATCGACCTGTTGGACCCGGAGTGGAACACCTCCGGCGTGCCCTGGCACACCCTCTACTACAAGGACAACTACCCGCGGCTCCAGCGGGCGAAGGCCGCGTACGACCCGCGCAACGTGTTCCGGCACGCGCTGTCGGTGCGCCTGCCCGGCGAGGACTGACCGGACGTCAGCGGCCGGACGCCGGACGCCGGAGGCTGAGAAGGCGCCGTACCCCTCGGGCGGGGGGTACGGCGCCTTCCCTTCGGCGTGTGCGTGTGCGGGTCGCTCAGCCCGCGCTGCGGCCGGCCTCGGCCGCCGGGGCGACCGGTGAGCGGCTGCCGCTGCCGCTGCTGCCGCTGCTGACCCGGCCCGCGGAGGTGGACGGCCACCACGAGCGCTCGCCCAGGGCCAGCAGGCTGGCGGGCACGAGCACCGTGCGGACGAGCAGGGTGTCGAGCAGCACGCCGATCGCGATGGCGCTGCCGACCTGGGCGACCGGCACGTACGGCAGCCGGGACAGCGCCCCGAAGGTGGCGGCCAGCACCAGGCCGGCGGCGGTGATCACCCCGCCGGTCACGCTGAGCCCGCGCAGCATGCCCTCCCTGATGCCCGTCTGTCTGGCCTCCTCGCGCACCCGTGCGATCAGGAAGATGTTGTAGTCCACGCCGAGCGCGATGAGGAACACGAAGATGTACAGGGGCAGTTGGGCTTCGATGAGCGGGTAGCCGAGGGCGTGCCAGAGCAGGCTGGCCAGGCCGAAGGCGGCTGCGAAGCTCAGGCCGGTGGTGAGCACCAGCACGATTGGCGCGACGATCGCCCGGACCAGGACCGAGATGATCAGCAGTACCACGATCAGCACGAACGGGATCAGCAGCTTCGTGTCCCGGGTGGCGGCCTGGGCGGTGTCGTACTGCACGGCGGGGCTGCCGCCGACGAGCGCGCTGGGCGCCGCGTCGTCCAGACGACTGCGCAGGTCGGCGATCGTCGCGTAGCCCTGCGACCCGTAGGGCGGGACCGAGAGGGTCACGCTGGTCGCGGAGTAGCCGCCGACCGGAGCGGAGGCCGCGACGGTGGCCACGTTCGGCGTCGCCCTCGCCGTGGTGGCGACCTGCGCGGCCTCGTCGGGCGGGCTGAGCACCATCAGCGGGTCGGTGGTGCCGGCCGGGAAGTGCGCGGCGGCGATGTGCTCGCCGATGACGCTGCCCTTCTGCCCCTTGACGATGGCGATCGGGTCATTGCTCGTGTGCAGGGTGGCCAGTCCCGTGCAGGCGGCGCCGAGCAGCACGACCGAGACCAGCGCCACCGACACCGGGCGCTTGGCGACCCGGTCGCCGATGGACCGCCACACCCTGGAGCCCTCGTCATGGGCTTCGCGCTCCTGCCGGGGGATCAGCGGCCAGAACACCGGACGCCCGACCAGCAGCAGCAGCGCGGGCAGCAGGGTGACCTGGCCGACGAGCACCGCGGCGATGGAGACCGCGGCGACCGGGCCCAGGCCGCGCAGTGACGCGGACTGCGCGGCCAGCAGGCACAGCATCGCGCAGACGACGGTCGCCGCGGACGCGGCCACCGACGGCAGCGTCCGCCGCAGCGCGACCGCCATCGCCTCGGAGGGCGTGGCCCGCGACCGCAGCTCCTCCCGGTACCGGTGGACGAGCAGCAGGGCGTAGTCGGTGGACGTGCCGAGCACCAGCACCGTCAGGATCGCGGTCGAGATCGAGGTGACGGTCAGACCAGCGGAGGCCAGGACCGAGGTCACCGCCTTCGCTACGGTGAGCGAGGCGACGGTGCCGATCAACGGGAAGATCCACAGCAGTGGGCTGCGGTACACCAGCAGCAGGACGATCACGACGATGGACAGTGAGATCAGCAGCAGCGTGTTCTCGTTGCCGATGCCGCCGTCGGCGCTCAGCGCGGCCGCTCCGGTGACCTCCACCTGTAGGCCGTTGCCGGCCTGGGCGGTCGGCCCGGCGACCGCCTTGCGGATGGCGGCGACCGCGTTGCTGTCGGCGGTCGCCTGGTCCTTGGTCAGCGCGTTCACGTCCACGCTGAACAGCGCCGCCTTGCCGTCCTTCGACCACTGCACGGCGCCCGGTTGGGCCAGGTGCGGGACGTGGCCGTAGAGGTTCGCCACGGCGTCGCGCGCCTGGGCGACGGCGCTGGAGTCGGCGGCGGAGAGTCCGCTCTCGCGCAGCAGGACCACGTCCGCCTGGTCGGTCTTCGGCTGACCCTTGGTCGCATTGTCCTGGATCTGGGCGACCTGGGTTGAGGGCGCGTGCGCCGACAGGTTCGCCTGGGCGGTGTCGTTCACCTTGCCGCCGAGGCTGTTGGCGACGGGATTCAGAATGATGATGAGGACCACCCAGATGGCCAGCACTAGCCAGCGAGCCCAGCGCAGGGTCTGCGCCAGGCGGTTGGTCTGACCCGAGGCGGGGGCAACAACGGACGGGGTTCGCAACGTGACTCCTTGTCCAGCGGCTATGGCGCCCTGAGTGAGGGCTTCCTCGCCACCCGGCCTTGGCCGGCGGGCGGTGGGGGAAGGGTCGGCCAGAGGGAGTCATGGACGCGGCGGACGGTGACCTCCGGCGGACATGACTCGTGCCGTGGACTCAGGGGCGGTCCACGGCATAAGGAGAGGCGTGCACGATGCCGGTGGAGATGCCGGTCAGCGTCGCGGTGACGCGTCGTCAGTAGCATCCGCACCGCCTTGTGTGACCTCTCCAGGGTCGTGGGGCCCCGCCACGACCCACCTTACCGAGCGCGGGGGTGGGCGCTGTGCGGCCGCAGACCTGGGAGGCTGTCACATTTGACGGTACCAGGATTCTCAACGGCGAAGTCAGGGCGCACGCGTGACCGAAGAGGCGGGAGTCAACGTCCTTTTCCCGTCAACACGTTCGTGAACTGCGACGTTCAACTGCCGCCCGTCCGCAGTCGAACACAGTCGCGACCCGGCCCGCGACCGCGACCGACGACCCGACCTGCGACCCGACCTGCGACAACGGCCGTGGATTCGGCACGCGCCGCCCCGAGCGGGTCCGGCCGACCCGGGAATTCATGTTGCGCACTCGTTTCCCGCAGGGCGGCTTCAGGTCCGGTCAGCGGTGCACCCCACTCCGCCGCGCAGTTGAACAATCGGCGCAGTCGCACGTGTTCCTGGACAGCCCTGGAGCTGCTGGTTAGTCTCCTCGGCGGCAGATGATCAGCCAGCGGCGCTATATGTATGCGCCCTCGAAAAGCGGTGGAGTCATCGGCTCGGATGGACGTTGCGACCTGAAAGGTGCTGACTGTGGGATTCAAGTTCACGCTCATCCTCAACAGAACGATAACCAAGAAGGAAACGGCGGCCCTTCGCGACGCCGGCTGCGCGCAGGCCGAATTCAGCACGGACACGCTGCCGACCGACGCCTCGGTCACGGTGGCGCGGCTCGACTTCGACGACACGGAGTCGACGACGCTCGCGGAGGCCATCGAGGCGGGTCTTGAGGCGGTCAAGAAGGTCCCGGACCTCAGTGTCCCCGGCCTCAACGTCCCTGCTCAGCCGGCCCACTTGGTGGCAGTCGAGGACGAGGCCGGCGACGCCGAGGAGGCCTCGGGCCCGGATCTGGTGGAAGCCGTCGCGCGGGAGTAGGCAGGCCGGCCGACGGATGCGCCGACCGATGTCGGCGACCCGGCGCGCGGTGTCGCGGCCCCTGGTTCATGACCCGATTGTCTCTTGTGTCTTCACTTGAATTCAGGGGAACTGCGTCCAGACATGGCTACCGAAGCGAAACTCCGTGATTATCTGAAGCTCGTCACGGCGAATCTCCAGAAGGCACGCCAGCAGCTTCGGGAGTTCGAGCAGCGGGATCAGGAGCCCATAGCCGTCGTCGGAATGGGATGCCGGTATCCCGGCGGAGTCCGCGGCCCCGAAGACCTATGGCGGCTGGTCGAACAGGAAGCCGACGCTGTTTCCGGATTCCCGGTCGACCGGGGCTGGGACATAGATTCGCTTTACCACCCCGACCCCGACCATCCCGGGACGACCTACAGCCGCCAAGGCGGATTCATCGACGGTGCCGCCGACTTTGACGCCGGCTTCTTCGGCATCAGCCCGCGCGAGGCACTGGCGATGGATCCGCAGCAGCGGCTGCTGCTCGAAGTCGCCTGGGAGGCACTGGAGCGCGCGGGAATCGAACCGACCTCGCTGCGCGGGACACGCGCCGGGGTCTTCGCCGGCGCCTTCTACTCCGGGTACGGCGTCGGCCTGGCCGAGCAGGACCAGAGCACCGAAGGCCACCTCATCACCGGCACGGCGACCAGCGTGCTGTCCGGCCGCGTCGCCTTCACCCTGGGCTTCGAGGGCCCCGCGGTCACCGTGGACACCGCGTGCTCGTCCGCGCTGGTCTCCCTGCACATGGCGTGCCGGTCGCTACGGGCCGGGGAGTGCTCGCTGGCACTGGCCGGTGGCGTGTCGATCATGGTGACACCCACCGTGTTCGTCGGCTTCTCCCGGCAGCGCGGCATGTCGGAGGACGGCCGGTGCAAGTCCTTCGGTGCGGGTGCCGACGGGTCCGGGTGGGCCGAGGGCGCCGGAATCGTGGTGCTGGAAAGGCTGTCGGACGCGCGCCGCAACGGGCACCGGGTGCTGGCAGTCGTGGCCGGCAGCGCGTTGAACCAGGACGGCGCGTCGAACGGCCTGACCGCGCCTCACGGTCCCTCCCAACAGCGGGTCATCCGTGCCGCGTTGGCCAACGCCGGCCTTGGACCGGCCGACATCGACGTGGTCGAGGCACACGGGTCAGGCACGACGCTGGGAGACCCGATCGAGGCCCAGGCACTCCTGGAGACCTACGGCCAAGGGCGCGCCGAGGACCGTCCGCTGTGGCTGGGATCGGTCAAGTCGAACATCGGCCACGCCCAGGCGGCATCAGGTGCGGCCGGCATCATCAAAATGGTGCTGGCCCTGCAGCACGGACTGCTGCCCCGGACACTCCACGCCGAGGTGCCCACACCGCACATCGACTGGTCGATCGGCAACGTACGGCTGCTGAGTGAGGCGGTGGCGTGGCCGGCGGGTGGTGATCGTCCGCGTCGGGCGGGCGTGTCCGGGTTCGGCATCAGCGGGACGAACGCCCACATCATCCTGGCGGAGCCGCCCGAGGACGTGCCCGCACCCGTCGACGACGAGGCCACCGACGCCCCCGAGGCGGAGCCGCAACCGGTGAGCCTGCTCGACCCCGCGCCACCGGTCTGGGTGGTGTCGGGTCGTGGTGAGGGTGCGTTGCGGGCGCAGGCTGGTCGGTTGCGTGAGGCGCTGGTGGCGCGGCCTGGGTTGGGTGTTGGGGATGTG
>FSYA01000230.1_pt1 | contig 25124 bp, 21 predicted proteins | sample 1638301 | NCBI WGS metagenome assembly FSYA01 (sample SAMEA3914788, study PRJEB12502) | metagenome | biome: forest; material: soil | place: Canada | collected 2011-07-03 | depth 0.1 m | reverse complement strand
CTCATGTGGCTGGTCGGACTGGGTTTCGCCGCCGGGGTCGCCAACGGGCTCACCGGGGCGTCCAACGGGACCCTGACCGGGCCGCTGCTCGGGCTCCTGGCCGGGCTGGTGTTCGGACTCGTGGGCGCGTTCGGGTGCGGACTCGGGTACGGGCTCAGCCTGACCGCATGGGGTCAGTGGGTGGCCCTGTCCCGCATCTGGCTTCCGCTGACCGGGCGCCTGCCCTGGGCACTGATCGCCTTCCTGGACGACGCCTGCCGACGCGGCGTACTGCGCCAGGCCGGCGCGGTCTACCAGTTTCGTCACGCCCAGCTCCAGGAACACCTGACCCGCGCCTTTCGGGCTCGCGTGCGGTGAATCCATTTTCGGCCGACAAGGGGTGGTCCATGCGCACGAGGCGTCATAAGCGAATCAGCACGGGATGTTTATGGGCGAGCACTGCTCTCGTCTTCGCGATGACGGTCGGCGCGGGGGTCGTCGGCGTCGGAGCCGGGAGCGCGGCAGCCGAGCCGGATTCGCTCACGGTGACCTACTCCTGCTCGTTTCCGCTGATCGGTCCCCAGTCCGTGATGATGAAGATCACCGCGGACATACCGGGAACGATCGCGGTCGGTGCGTCCACCCCGCGGTTCGCGGTCCACGCGGTGGCGACGGTGGTGAACCAGTTCGCGGTGCCGGGGCTCGGCCTGATCGGGGTGACGACCGTCCAGGGCACGGCGGACGCGGCGGCCGAGGTGACCGCTCCCCAGGGCTCCATACCCGTCGCTGCGGTCTTCGACCTGGCCAAGACGAAGATCCCGTCGTCCGGTCTGCTCACTCTGGCGTCGAGCGCCACAGTTCCCTCACTCACTTTCGACCGGGCGGGTCCGGCTCGGCTCACCGTCGGCGGCCTCACCCTGCACCTCGCCCCCAAGAACGCGAGCGGCGACCTGGTTCCGGGCAATATCACCGTGCCCTGCACCCTCAACTCGGGTCAGAGCAACGTCCTGTCGTCGTTCGAGATCACCGCACCACCCCGCCCGAGCACTCCGACGAAGACCGGCCCGACCAAAGCGGGGCCCACCCACTCGGCAGCCCCCGGACCGACCTCGGCGAAGCCCACGGGCCCGCCCACCCCCGGGCCGACCACACCGAAGCCCACACCCACCCACACGCCCACGCCCACCGTGTCCCCGACGATCGGCTCCACCGGCAGCATCCCGGGGCCGACGCCCACGAGCAGTCCAACCATTGCTCGCGCCAAGCACAAGGGGAGCGGTCCCACCCACGGCACGGGGAGCGGCGACCTGCTCACAGCGGGCCTGGTCGCGCTGCTCCTGGGCGCGGTCCTCCTGGGAGGCGTCGCCTTCCGCTTCATCCGGCAGCGCAGGACCTGACCCGCCCCCCGGGGGACCGCGCGAGGACCGGCCAGGGACATGAGCCCCGGACTGGGTCTCTTCGTTGTTGAATCCCGAATCGCAGCAGGTACTGCGGAAGGTACTCGGGAGGGACCTACGGCTGCCGTTTCCCTCGCTTGCGAGTGATCCCCCAGAAGACGAGATCGAAGACCACTGCACCGGCTGCGATTCCGATGTAGTCGGCCCAGTCATCGTTGAAGCCGAGCAGAGCGGCAAGGGCAAAGCAGACGACCAGGCCGGCGATCGCGCCGACCAGCAGAGCACGCTTGCCGTTGCGCACCTTTTGATACCAGAACACCGGAAGTGCCGGAAATGCGACCAGCAGCGTGACGACGGGCGATGGGCCTCCCGGCTGCCTCAGGTCGGACCTGTACATGAGGAACAGGAAAGCGAACAACGGTGCTGTTGGGCCTATCAACGCGCGGAGCCTGACCGGCCGCGCCTCACGCCCAGCGCTACGTGCCCGAAGGCGCGCCTGAAGGCTCTGCCCTGATCTGGTTGTCTCGACCGCAGCTTTGTCCTCGTTTCGCACACGCGGAGCCTAGTGGTGTCGGGACTCCGCCGTCTCCGGGCCGGGCCAGGCCGGCCAGCAGCGACATCTTCGGACTCTGGCCGCGCGCGTGCCAAGGTTCCCGCAGGGCGAAGGCTCGCCCGGCGCTCCGCGTTCCGCTCGGCCGTGACCAGCTGCCGTGGGGAATTCAACGAGCGTTTGTGGTGAGGGCGTTGAGCGTGCTCAGTGCTTCTGTGGGCAGAGTGAGGGTGGCTGCGGCGATGTTCTCGCGCAGGTGCGCGAGTGCGGAGGTGCCGGGGATGAGCAGGATGTTCGGGGAGCGCTGGAGCAGCCAGGCGAGCGCCACCTGCCGGGCGGTGGCGCCCAGTTCGTGGGCGACCCGGTCCAGGGCTTCGGCCTGCAGCGGGCGGAAGCCGCCCAGCGGGTAGTACGGCACGTAGGCGATGTCCTGCTCGGCGCACCAGTCGACCAGTGCGTCGCCCCTGCGGGAGGCGATGTTGTAGTGGTTCTGTACGGCGGACACCGGGGCGATCCCCTGGGCTGCCTGGACCTGCTCGGTGCTGACGTTGCTGACCCCCAGGTGCCGGATCAGCCCCTGCTCCCGCAGCCGGGCCAGTACGGCGAAGGGTGCGACGATGTCTGCGGCGGACTTGGTGCTGGTCATCCGCAGGTTGACCAGGTCGAGAGCCGGGAGGCTCAGCCGGGTGAGGTTGTCGTGGACGGCCCGGACCAGCTCGTCGGCGGACAGGGCGGCCGGCCAGCGGCGGTCGGGGGTGCGGCGGGCGCCGACCTTGGTGGCGATGTGCAGGTTCTCCGGGTACGGGTGCAAGGCCTCGCGGATAAGGTCGTTGACCACGTGCGGGCCGTAGTAGTCGCTGGTGTCGATGTGGGTGACTCCCGCCTGGACGGCGGCGCGCAGGACGGCGACGGCTTGGTACCGGTCGGGCGGCGGCCCCCAGGCGTTGGGCCCGGCCAGGCGCATCGCGCCGTACCCGATCCGGGTGAGCTCCAGGCCGCCGAGCCTCCAACTGCCCGCTGCGGTCGCGGTCGTCGTGTGCGTGGTGATCGTCTCCGAGGTCATGCCGCCATGGTCCTCCGGGCAGTAGGGTGGATGCCAATGATTCGGCTGTGACTGAATCCAAAAGGGGCATCCCAAAAGGGGCATGATGGAGGCGGAGCTGGCGTTCTCGGCGAGTGACCTGGCCCAGGTGCGGTTCGCCGTCTCGCCGATGTGGGAGGTCGGGGCGAGCTTCCGGCTGCTGGCGGCCCGGTCTGTCCATCCCGTGCACCGGCCCTGGATAGAGCAGGTGCGACCTCGGGTGGCGGCGGCCGGCCTGGACCGTGGCTGGCTCGCCGAGCTGGTTCCGCCCTCGGGTTACGTACCCGACTTCCTCAACCCGGCGCCTGCCGGTCCGGCGCCCGCGCTCGCCGAGGAGTTGGACCGGATTCTGGCCGCCCCCGTCGATCAGGTCCGGCAGGACCTCGACCACCTGGCCGACCAGCAGGGACAGCTCGGGCCGAGGCTGCGCGCCCTGTACGCCGAGCCGCGGACCCGGCTGGTGCGCGTGGTGGAGGAGATCGAGGCCTACTGGGAGGTGGCGATCGCCGCCTACTGGGCCAGGTTTCGGGCGGTGCTGGACGCGGACGTCTTCCACCGGGCCCGGCAGGTCGCCGAGAACGGCACCGGGCACCTCTTCAACGAACTTCACCCGTCCGCCAGTTGGGGCGACAACTCACTCCGGTTGGCCCGGCGCAGGCGGACCCTGTCCCGGACGACCTCGGGTTCCGGGCTGCTGCTGGTCCCCTCGATCTTCATCGGTCCGGGCCTGCGGACCCGGGTGACGCCCCCGGAGCCGCCGCAACTGGCCTACCCGGCACGCGGCGTGGGCACCCTGTGGGAGCACCGGCCGGTCACCGGGACCGCCTCCGTCGCCGCCGTCCTCGGCCGCTCGCGCACCCGGCTGCTGACCGAGCTGGAGTCGCCGGCCTCCACCACCGAGCTGGCGCACCGCACCGGGCTCTCGCCCGCCGGCACGTCCCAGCACCTGACCGCACTGCGGGGGGCGGGCCTCGTCAGCGCCCACCGGGTCGGCCGGTCGGTCCTCTACGCCCGGACCTCCGCCGCCGAGGCCCTGCTGGCCGCAGCCGACTCGTAGCCGGTTCGCAGCGGGGTTCGCAGCGGGGTTCGCAGCCGGTTCGCAGCGCCACGGCAGCCGACGGGTGAATTGTCGATGGCGTCGCGGGTTTTCGTGTTCCGGATTCCGGAGGGGTGCGGCAGTATGGGGGCCGCTATTGTCCGGGAGAAGCCACGGAGAAGTCCGGCAATGCAATCCGGCTGTTTCCCGGTGCTCCGCGAACGCATTGGCGGTATTGCCGCCGGGGGCATGCGCATCCGATGCTCGCCTGCACACTAGCCAGGTCCACCGGGGGCAGGCCAAGCCCATGGCAGGATCATGCCACCGCCCTCGCACGTCGTTGCCGGCTTCTCTGCGGCCGTGCTCTGATAGCCCCGCCGCCTCCCTGGGGAGGCGAGCGACCGTGTCGGGTCGAGCAACGGAGCACATCGTGAATATGATTGATATCAGCCAGGGCTGGTACCAGGGCATGCCTTCCTATGCCGCTTCCTGGTACCCGAAATTCGATATCCGTAAGGCAATGACGCCGGAGACCGACCCGGCGGGCGGTGGCCGCACCTTCTCGGATCTCCATATATTCCCGCACAACGGCACGCACGTGGAGTCGGGATTCCACTTCTTCGAGGACCGCGAGAAGATCGACGAGGTTCCGCTGGAGACCTTCGTCGGACGGGCCTGTGTCGCGGACCTCTCGGACAAGCGCGACCTCGACCCGGTGACCGGGGAGGACCTGGAGAAGGCGCTGCGTGACATCTGGCAGCCCGGCGACAGGCTGCTGATCCGTACCGACCACCCCAACCGCTACCTGGGCCGCGAGGACTACTGGGACAAGCCCCCGTACCTCACCCTGTCCTCCGCGGACTGGATGGTCGAGAACGGGGTCACCCTCGTCGGCATGGACTGCATCACCGAGCGGCCCGACGACCGCAGCGGCCAGGTGCACCGCCGCCTGCTGGCGGCCGGCATCCCGATCCTGGAGAACATCCAGAACCTTGACCAGATCACCAACCCGGTCACCCAGCTGATGGCGTTGCCGATCAAGATCTCCGGCGTCGAGGCCGCCCCGTCCCGTGCCGTCGTCTTCGACGGATGGCAGTTCTGACCCACGCCCTGGTGGCGTGCGCAGGTAGGGAGTTGAACAGTGACCGGCGATCTCACTGCCGTGGCCTTGACCAGAGCCGAAGCCCGTACCGCTGCCGCCGTCGACGAGGCGGTCGAGCAGGTGCTCGACCTGATCGGCGACCCGCTGCAGGATGTCGGAAAGGGTGACCGGGTCGTCATCAAGCCCAACATGTTCCAGCGCAAGCCGGGGTTCCGGACCAGTCCCGAACTGCTGCTCGCGCTGGCGAAGCGGGCCTCGGCCCGAGGGGCGGAGGTCTTCATCGCGGAGCGCACGCATGTGCTCAAGGAGATCCTCGAAGGGAGCCCGGTCCACCGCTACGCCCAGGTGGTCAGCTTCGACGACCGGCCGCTGCGCATCGTCCAGGTTCCTGGAGCCACCTCGCTGCGGGTGCCGATCGCGGTCCCGGACATCGTCACCGAGTGCGACTTCTTCATCGGCGCACCACAGTTGCGCACCCATTCCAGTGTGGTGCTGACGAACGCGATGAAGAACCTCGTCGGTCTGCTGCCCGGGTTCACCACCCGGATCGTCCACATGGCCGGGGTCGAGGAGTCCCTGGTCGACCTCAACCTGCTGCGCCCCCAGCACCTGGTGGTCTGCGACGCACTGACTGTCATCGAGGGCAACTACCCGATGGCCGGGAGCTCCCGTGAGGTCGGCCTGATCGCCGCCTCGCGGAACGCCGTCGCCATGGACGCCACCATGGCGGCGGTGGCCGGCGTCGAGCCCGGGGAACTGGCCTACCTGCGCGACGCCCACCGGCGGGGCCTCGGGCCGATCGAGGCCGCCGACATCGACGTCAGGGGCGTCCCGGTGGCGGAGGCCGGGTTCAGGATCGAACGGGCCCCGGTGACCCTGACCCCGCCGCGCGAAGGCATCCACATCCACGCCGACACGGCCTGCGCGGACTGCCGCCGCTGGCTGGCCGCCGCGATGCACCAGCTGCGCGACGAACTGCTGAGCTTCCAGGGCGAGTTGACGATCGTCTCCGGGCCCATGGAGCGGCTTCCGGAACTACGCGGCGCGGTGGTGCTGGTGGGCAACGCGCTGTACGAGCACCGGGAGGCCGGCGTCTACCTGGAGGGCTGCCCGCCACGGGCGATCCAGACGGCGGGCCTCCGCTACGCCATGGGCTACGAGGTCACCGGGCCTGAGCGCACGCAGTTCCGAGTCCCGGCCCAGGACCCCCTGGCCACTGACACCCTGCCCTGGCCGGCAGCCGAGGAGTTGGTCTGACGTGTTGTCCGTACCGGTGTTCCGTGCGGGAGAAGAGCGCGTCTCGCGGGACACGCGGACGCTGTACGGGGTGGACGGCGTGCCGCTGGCCGCCGTGCACGAGGCGCCCGCCCTGGTGACCAGAACCGCGATCAAGGCCATGCACGACGCCCCGGCCATCCCTTCGGACGAGCGGCTGGCGCTGCTCGCCGAGGCGGGCCGGCTGTTCGCCGGGGCGACCCTCGGCGGGCTGACGCCGGACGAGTACTGCCGTGCCCAGGCGCTGGCCTCCGGCGTGCCGGTCAGCGTGGCCCGCCAGGCCCTGGCCCGGGTGGGCGAGGACTGCGGACGGCTCGGTGAGGTCATCGCCCGGCAGGCCCCGTCCGGCGCCGGCCGCACCGCCCGCTGGGTCCGCCGGGGCTCGGTCCTCGGAGTGGTGGCGCCCAGCAACCACCCGGCCACCCATGGCGCCTGGCTCCAAGCCGTCGCCATGGGCTACCGGGTGGCGGTGCGGCCGGGAACGCGTGATCCGTTCACTCCGCTGCGGCTGGCCTCGGCGCTGACCGCCGCCGGGTTCGGCCCCGGCTGGATCAGCGTCCTGCCGGGGCCGCACGCGGCCGCCGACGCCCTCGTGGCGGCGGCGGACCTGTCCCTGGTCTACGGCAGTGAGGACACCGTGGCCCGGATGCGGGGCAACGGCCGGGTCCTGGTCCGGGGTCCCGGCCGAAGCAAGATCCTGGTCGACCAGGAGGCGGACGAGGCGACGCTGGACCACATCGTGGCCGAGGTCGCCTCGGACGGCGGTGTGCGCTGCACCAACACCACCGCGGTCTTCTGCGCGGGGGACCACCGGGCGCTGGCCGAGGAGCTGGCGCGGCGGCTGGCGCTACTGCCGGCCCACCCCGTCACCGATGCCGCCGCCGTCCTCCCGGTGCGCCCGCGCCGGGAGGCGGAGGGCCTGCGGGCGGCACTGGAGCGGAGCGCACAGGGTGCGGTCGACCTGGTGGGGAAGTTCCACGACGGCGACCCGCTGACCCCGGTCGGCGGGGACGCCGTCGCCCTGCGGCCCGCCGTGATCTGCGTCGACAGCTCCAGCCACCCGGCGCTGGGGACCGAACTCCCCTTCCCGTGCGTGTGGGTGGCACCGTGGCGGCGGTCGGAGGGAATCGGACCGCTGGACGGCTCGCTGGCGCTGACCCTGCTGACCGACGACGCCTCGCTGGTGGCCGAGGCGCTGGACGCGCCCGGCGTCCGCACCGTCCTGCACGGCCGGGTGCCGGGCTGGTGGAAGGACCCGTTCCTGCCGCACGACGGGCACCTCGGGCAGTTCCTCCGGGAGGCACGTGGATTCGCCACCATCTGACCTGCGTTCGCCACGATCTGACCCAGCGACCCGGCACTGACCGGGTGGCGGCGTGTGTTCCAGCGGCGTCGCGCGGCTCCACCGCCCCTCCCCCGACCAAGCACAGGATTCCGAGGTAATAGCCATGGCCCCCGCCTGCCCTGAGATTCCGATCGTCGTCCTTCCGGCTGACAACACCGTGTCCTGCCGCCTGCGCCCCGCCGCCCCGGTGGCGGCGGCGCTCACGGCGGCGGCCGGCGCGCTGACCCACCTGCGCGCCCAACTGCTGCACCCCGAGGGCGCGGGCGACAGCATCGAGGCAGCCCGGGACGCGGCGCTGGCCCGGGTCGAGGAGCTCGTCGCCGTGGGCGCGGTCGTCCCGATGGACACCGCTCCGCTCAAGCCGATCGTCCCCAACCACGACTACTTCGGGGTGCGTACGGCGGACGTCGACGACGCCTACCGGGTCTCGGAGATCTCCACGATCATCGCCCGGACGCTCGCGGACCTCCGGGTCGCGCGGCTGGACCTGAACGACCAGGCCGCCGAAGTCCGGGCGATGGTCGTGATCCTCAACGGCCTGAACCCACAGGATGGTTCGCCCGCACCGCAGTCCCCCGCGGGCGCCGGCCCGGTTCGCGGCACGCGGGTCGGAACCGACGAGCTGACCCGGTGGATCATCACCCACCACTTCTACTTCGTGCTCAACCTCGCGGCGGCGGACGCCGTCTCCCGGGCCCTCGCCGCCCTGGCCGACCAGGACCAGGGCTCCGCGGCGGCGGCCTTCCGTGAGGCGGCGGTCCTGGTCCGCGGCTTCACCGCGGCCATGATCCACTCCGGGGACATGTCGGCGGCCTGCTACGACGCCAAGGTCCGGCCGACGATGCAGCCCCCGGCCGTCCCCGCGGCGCTCACCGGCCGGACCCAGCCCGAGCACAAGGCGTTCCGCAAGGCGATGCGGAAGCTGGTCAGCGTCTCCCCGGAGCCGTTCGCCAAGCTCGCCGCCACCGACCCGGAGACCGCGTCCGCGCGCGACTCCCTGCTCGACGCCGACCTGCACGACATCGAGCGGCACATCGTCATCACCGCCGCTCTGGTCGGCGACGACCACTCCATCGTGCAGGGCGACGAGGCGGCCGAGAGCGCCATCGCGATCCTGCGCACCATGCGCCACACCCGGGCCATGGCCTACTACGACCTGATGCGGTTCGGCGACGGCGTCCAGATCGTCAGCGCATGACCACCGGGCACGTCCACGTACGCGGCTCCGCCGCCCGTCCGACCGACATGGGATGACAATGAGTGCCAACACAGACCGTCGCACGGTGGTCATCGTCGACGCCTTCGCGAGTGCGCGCTGCCTCGCCCCGCTGTTCCGGGCCCGGGGCGTCGACTGCGTCCATGTGCGCAGCACGCCGACGATCCCGGACGTCTACGCGGCGAGCTTCCAGCCCGATGACTTCATCGCCGACATCGCCCACGACGGCGACCTCTCCGCGACCGCGGCCGCCGTCGCGCGGTACGCGCCGCTCGGTGTGCTGCCCGGCATCGAGCGCGCGGTGCTGCTCGCCGACGAGCTGAGCGAGCACTTGGGCCTGCCCGGCAACGGGACCGCGCTGAGCCCCACCCGCAGGGACAAGTTCCGCATGATCGAGACGGCCCGGGAGGCCGGCGTCCCGGGCACCGAACAACTCCTGGCAGGCGACCTGGACACGCTGCTGGAGTGGTACGGCCGGAACCCGGGCCGCGTCGTCCTGAAGCCGGTGAGCAGCGCCGGCAACGACGGGATCTACTTCTGCGACGACGCCGACGAGGTCAGCGCGGCGTTCGGCAAGCTGTTCGGCACCAGGAGCGTGCTCGGGCAGGAGAACAGCGCGGTGCTGGCGCAGGAGTACCTGATCGGCAGCGAGTACATCGTCAACACCGTGAGCCTGCGCGGCAGGCACCGTGTGACCGACATCTGGAAGATGCACCACCTCAGCGCGAACGGCATCCGCGACCTGCCCGGCGGGGCGGAGCTGCTGCCCCGCCGGGGGGCCGACCAGGAGGCGCTGGTCGAGTACACCCTGCGCGTGCTGGACGCCCTGGGCATCCACAACGGAGCCGCGCACACCGAGCTCAAGCTGACCCCGAAGGGGCCGCGACTCGTCGAGACCGGCGCCCGGGTCTGCGGCGCCGACGTCCACGTCCCGGCCGGGGACGCGACCGGCGAGAGCCAGCTGGACTGGACCGTGGACGCCTATGCCGACCCCGAGCGGTTCCTGGAGCGCTGCGACGCCGACTACGAGCTGGTCAAGCACGCCAGGATCGTCAACATGGTCTCGCCCGCCGCCGGCCAGCTGGCCGGCTACCCCAAGCTGGACGAGCTGACCGGCCTGGAGAGCTTCCACCAGGCCGTCTTCCGGGTCACCCCCGGTCATCCGATCAGCCGTTCGGTCGATGACTGGACCTTCCCGCTGCGGGTGTTCCTGACGCACCCGACCGAGGCCGCCGTAGCCCGGGACTGCACCTCGGCCCGCTACCTGGACGGTCCCGGTTTCTACGCTCTCGACTAGGCCCAACCCGCACGCGGACCCGCGAGCCACGCTTCTGGAGAACTGATGTCCTTTCTGCGCCCCTCCTTCAAGGGCGAACGGGCCCTTGTCGCCGGCATCGCCATCGACGCGACCGGGTCGGGCATGTACGTGCCCTTCAGTCTGATCTTCTTCCGGCACGTCACCGGCCTGCCACTGGCCTCGATCGGGCTGGTGCTCACCGTCACCAGCCTGATCGCGATGGCCGCGCTGCCGCTGGGCGGGGCCGCCGTGGACCGGTTCGGCGCCCTGAAGGTCATGATCGTGCTGTACCTGCTCCGCGCGATCGGCTTCGCCTGCTATCCGCTGGCGCACGGCCTGGTGCTGTTCAGCCTGCTCGCCCTGGTCACCGCCGCGGGGACGCGGACCGCCCCGTCCACGCTGCAGGCCAGGTTCAGCGAGCTGCTCAGCGGCACCGACCGGGACCGGATGCAGGCCCTGTCCCGGAGCCTGGGCAACGCCGGGCTCGGCGCGGGGACGCTGATCGCCTCGCTGCTGCTCGCCACGGCCGGCAACTCCGGTTACGTCGTGGCCGCCTGGCTGAACGCCGGGTCCTTCGTCGTCGCGGCGGTGCTGGCCACCCGCACCCCGGCCAGCCCGCTGGCCGAGCGCGGTCCGACCGCCAGCAAGAAGGGCGGCTACCGGCTGGTCGCCAAGGACCGCCCGTTCCAGGTGCTCATGCTGGCCAACCTGTTGATCGCCATCGGCTACACCTCGCTGACGGTCCTGCTGCCGCTGTACGCCGTCGGCTGGCTGCACGTGCCCCAGGGGATCATCGGCAGCGCGTTCGTCATCAACACCCTGCTCTGCGCGACCCTCGGCGTCCCGGTAGCGGCGCTGGCGCGTCGGCACTTCCGGACCCGGAACCGCATGGCGGTGGCCGGGGCCGGGCTGTTCGTGGCCGCGTTCGTCGGGCAGATCCTGCTCGGGACGGTGCGTCCGCACAACACCGTGGTGGTGATGGCGGTGCTGCTGGCCTGCGTGCTGGTCGCCACCTTCGCGGAGCTGGTGCACAGTCCGGCCTCAAGCACGCTGGCGCAGGCCGCGGCGCCGGCCTCGCTGCGCGGACGGTACCTGGCCGCGTACCAGTCCTCCTGGGCGCTGGCCAACGCCCTGGCGCCGACGCTGTTCACGGTGCTGGTCGTGGTGGACGGCAGGCTGCCCTGGCTGGTGATCACGGCCACCGCGCTGGCGGGTGCGGTCCTGCTGTGGTTCTCCGAGCGCTGGCTGCCGGCCGAGGCCTGCTACTTTGAGCCGCCGCTGTCCGCGGACAGCAAGGCCCCGGCGGTGGCGGCGAGTTGACCGCGGACCCGGGGACGGCCGCGCGGTCGGGCGCGGCGCGCGGCACCCTCACCAGACGCCTGTCGGCCGTGGTGGGCGAGTCGCAGGTGCTGACCGAGCGTGCCCTCGCCGCCTCCTACGAGACCGACTTCACCGGGCGCTGGTCCGGCCGGTCGCTGCTGGTGGTGCGCCCGGCCGACCCCGGCCAGGTGGCCGAGGTGGTGCGGGTGTGCGCCGGGGAGGGCGTCCCGATCGTTCCCCAGGGCGGCAACACCGGCCTGGTCGGGGGCTCGACCCCGGGCGCGGAGGGCACCGAGGTGGTGCTGTCGCTGCGGCGGCTGGACCGGCTCGGCCCGGTCGACCCGGACGCCCGGCAGGTGACCGTCGGCGCGGGCGTGACGCTGGCCCGCCTGCAGCGCCAGGTCCGGCTGCACGACCTTGAGTTCGGCGTGGACCTGGCCTCCAGGGACTCCGCCACGCTGGGCGGCATGGCCGCGACCAACGCCGGCGGTGAGCGGGTCCTGCGGTACGGCACCACCCGGGCCAACGTCGCCGGGGTCGAGGCGGTCCTGGCCGACGGCAGCGTCCTGGACCGGCTGGCGGGGCTGCCCAAGGACAACTCCGGATACGACCTCGGCGGCCTGCTCGTCGGCAGCGAGGGCACCTTGGCCGTGCTGACCCGGCTCCGGCTCGGCCTGCGGCCGCGACTGCCCAGACGGCTCAGCGCCCTGCTGGCACTCGACTCGCTGGCGTCGGCGGTGACCGCGCTCACGGTGCTGCGGCGGCTGGAATCACTGGAGCTGGCCGAGTTCTTCACCGCCGAGGGCCTGGACCTGGTGCTGCGGCACAGCGGCCTGGCCGCTCCGTTCCGTCAGCCGCACCCGGTCTACCTGCTCGTCGGCTGTGCCGGACGGCGCGACCTGGTGGACGAGCTCGCCGAGGTGATGGCGGAGGTCGAGGTCCTGGACGTGGCGGTGGCGGTGGCCGACGCGGACCGCCGCCGGCTGGCGGCCTACCGCGAGCGGCACACCGAGGCCGTCAACGCCGCCGGCACGCCGCTGAAGCTGGACGTCACCGTCCCGCTGGCCGAACTCCCCGGCTTCGTCGCCGACCTCCCCGGGCTGGTGGCCGGCCGGGCCCGGTCGTACGTCTTCGGTCACCTCGCCGAGGGCAACGCCCACGTCAACCTGGTCGGGGTGGCGGCCGACGACGAGGAGGCGCTGGTGGAGGCCGTCCTGCGGCGGGTCGCCGACGTCGGCGGCAGCATCAGCGCCGAGCACGGGATCGGCCGCGCCAAGGCCGCGTACCTCCACCTCACCCGCTCGCCGGCCGACATCGCGCTGATGCGCGCGGTCAAGGCCGCCTGGGACCCCGCGGGCCTGCTGAACCCCCACGCCGTACTCCCGGCAATCGACTGTCCAGACCACTAGGAAGGGCTCGCATGGACCGCGTGTCACTGACCACGGAATACCTGAGCAGGGTCACCGAGAACGGAGCCAAAGCCAGTGAACTGGTGGGCAGGCTGCCGGAGTCGGAGATGCTCTCGGCGTTCTACAAGGCGACGTACCTGTCGCGGCCGGTCTTCCTCGGCCACGCCGAGCGGGTCCGGGCCTTCGGCGACGTCTCCACGGTGATGGGGGCGCTCAGCACCCTGCCCGACAAGCTGTTCGGCGGCGACTTCGCCGCGTTCGCGCGGGCGGCCGGCCTGACCGAGCCGCAGGTGGCCGCCGCGGTGCGCGGCCGGAGCAGCACGATGACCCGTCAGGCCAGGGCCGACCTGTTCGTCCAGGACAATGTGTTCAAGCTGCTGGAACTCAACATCGGCAGCTCGATCGGCGGCATGGACAACGCCGACATCTGCCGGGGGCTGCTGGAGCACCCGCTGCTGGCCGGGTTCGCCGCCGACCACAACCTCGGCTACGTGGACACCCTGCGCGAGCAGGTGAACAACGTCCTGGTGGAGTGCGGCTTCGAGCCGGGTGACCGTCCGGTGGTGGCGCTGACCGACTGGCCGGCCAACTTCGACAACGAGGTCGCCTACATGCGGCAGCTCTGCGCGCGCTGGGGCGAGCTCGGTCTCGAAGCCCACCCCTGCCACGTCGGACAGCTCCAGGTCCGCGACGGCCGGGTGTGGCTGGACGAGCGGCCGGTCGACATCGTGTTCCGGACGTTCGCCATCTCACAGATCCTGGACCAGCCCGAGCTGCTGGACCCGCTGCTGGACGCCGCGGAGCGCGGCGAGGTCACCTTCTTCACCCCGCTGGACACCGCCGCGTACGCCAGCAAGGGCGCGCTCGCGATGCTCTCCGACGAGGCCAACCGGGGGCTGTTCAGTGCCGAGGTGCTGGAGAGCGTGGACCGGCTGCTGCCGTGGACCCGGATGGTGCGCCCCGGCCAGGTGACGCTGGAGGACGGTGAGCGCGTCGACCTCATCGAGTACGCCGTCCAGAACCGGCACGAGCTGGTGCTCAAGCCGACCTCGCTGTACGGCAACCGGGGCGTGGTGCTGGGCTGGACGCCGGAGCTCACCGAGCAGGAGTGGCGCGAGCAGCTGGAGGCGGCGATCGACTCCCCCTTCGTGCTGCAGCGCCGGGTCCGGCCCACCGCCGAGCTCTTCCCGGACGAGAACGGCGAGCTGCGGTCCTGGAACGTCCTGTGGGGGATGTTCTCCACGGTCAACGGCTACGGCGGCGCCAACGCCCGCGGCACGGCGGCGGAGTGGGGCGACGTCGTGATGAACCGCGCGCACGGCATCCACTCCGGGCCGGCCCTGGCCGAGCTGTCGGACCCGTCCGGTGCGGAGGGCTGAGCGATGCCCGACCAGGCCCCCGCCGAGCAGCTCCCCGCCGACCAGCTCGCCACCGACCAGGTGCCCGCCGACCAGGTGCCGCGCTTCCGCTCGGTGCTGGACCGGATCGTGAGCTACCGGCCGAGCAAGTCCGCGCCGACCCTGGACGGTCCCGCCTACTCGTTGGCGGCCAACGAGTCCCCGTACGGGCCGCCCGCGGCGGTACTGGAGGCGATCGGCCGGGAGGCGCTGCGGAGCAACCGCTATCCGGACAACAGCTGCGAGGCGCTGATCGCCGAGATCTCCGCGCGCTTCGGTGTCCCCGAGGACGGGGTCGCCGTGGGCTGCGGCTCGGTCGGCGTCGCGCAGATGCTCCTGACCGCCGTCGCCGAGCCGGGCTGCGAAGTCCTCTACGCCTGGCGTTCGTTCGAGGCCTATCCGATCCTGACCAGGCTCTCCGGGGCGGTCGCGGTCGAGGTACCGCTCCGGGACGGGGCGCACGACCTCACCGCGATGGCCGACGCCATCACCGAGCGGACCCGCCTGGTCTTCGTCTGCAACCCGAACAACCCGACCGGGACGGTCGTCGGCACGGCCGAGCTCCGGGCGTTCCTCGACCGGGTCCCCGCCGACTGCCTGGTGGTCCTGGACGAGGCCTACCGCGAGTACGTCCGCGACCCCGGGACGCCCGACGGGCTGCGGCTGGCCGCCGGGCGGCCGAACGTGGTGGTCCTGCGGACGTTCTCCAAGGCGTACGGCCTGGCCGCGCTCCGGATCGGCTACCTGGTCGGGCACCCGGTGGTGGCCGAGGCGATCCGCAAGGCCTACCTTCCGTTCAGCGTGAGCGGCCTCGCCCAGGCCGCGGCGGTCGCCGCGCTGGGCGCGGAGGCCGAGCTGATGGCCCGGGTGGACACCACGGTCGCGGAACGCGAACGGGTCCGGACCGCCCTGACCGCCGCCGGCCGGACCGTTCCCGCGAGTGAGGCCAACTTCCTCTGGCTGCCGCTCGGTGAGCGGGCCGTCGCCTTCGCCGAGCACTGCGACCGGGCCGGGGTGCTGGTGCGCGCCTTCGCCGGGGACGGGGTCCGCGTCTCGATCGGGTCCCCGGCCGAGAACGACGCCCTGCTCGCGGCGGTGGCCACCGCACCCTGACTAAAGATTGGGCATGAATTCACCCGCGGGTTGGCGACCGGAAACTCCGCCGATCCGCGGGTGGCTTTCGTGCGTCTCCGTGCTATTGATTTCCGGAGCTGTGGCACGGCTAGCGGAGCATGCCGGCGAGGGCCGGGCAATGGCGCCCAAATATCATGTCATTATCCTGCCACAGGCCTTTCCTGCGCCATGTCGCCCTGGTTAGTCTGCAGTTGGGCACGGCACTTGTGGCCGGCCGGCAATTGCGCGCGGAATCCATTCTGGAAGGTGCCTATGATCGTGGCAATGCGTTCGCGGGCTACCCGTGAACAACTCGATTTCGTCGTCAGGCTGCTCCAGGACCATGGCGTCGATTCGACATTCAGCACCATAGCCGATGTCATGATGCTTATCGTCGAGGAAAACCCGGCACCGGAACTCGCGGCCTCCGTCGAGAATGCGCCCGGAGTCGAGCGCGTCGTCCTGGTGACCGGCGCGCAGCGGCTCACCAGCCGCGCGTTCCGCGCCGACACCACCCAGGTGCGGGTCGGAGCGACCGGCGGGGTGGTCTTCGGCGGCCCGGAGTTCGTCGTCATCGCCGGCCCCTGCGCGGTGGAGAGCACCGCCCAGATGACCGCCGCCGCGGACGCGGTCGTGGCCGGCGGCGCGGGGATGCTGCGCGGCGGCGCCTTCAAGCCCCGTACCTCCCCCTACAGTTTCCAGGGCCTCGGACTGGCCGGACTCGCCCTGCTCGCCGAACAGCGCACCCGTACCGGTCTGCCGGTGGTCACCGAGGTCGTCACCCCCGCGGACGTGGAGGGTGTCGCCGAGGAGAGCGACATGCTCCAGATCGGCACCCGCAACATGCAGAACTTCGACCTGTTGCGCGCCGCCGGCGCCTCGGGCCGTCCGGTCCTGCTCAAGCGCGGCATGTCCGCCACCATCGAGGAATGGCTGCTGGCGGCCGAGTACGTGATGCACATGGGCACCAGTGACGTCGTCCTGTGCGAGCGCGGCATCCGCAGCTACGACCGCAGCACCCGCTTCACCCTGGACCTCAGCGCCGTCGTCGAAGCCAAGCGGCTCACCCACCTGCCGGTCATCGTCGACCCCAGCCACAGCACCGGGCGGCCCCACCTGGTCGCCCCCATGTCGCTGGCCGCCGCCGCCTGCGGAGCCGACGGGCTGATCATCGACGTCCACACCGACGCCCAGAACGCCCTGTGCGACGGCGCCCAGGCGCTCACCGCCGAGGACTTCACCTCCCTCACCGAACGGCTACGCCCGGTCATCCAGGCCGTCGGACGCACCCTGGCCCCACCCCGCCCGCACACCCTCGCCCAGGTCTGACCCACCGCGACGCTACGGAAGAGTGAACATGTTGGCCGACGAAGCCGAGCCCTTCGCCGCGAACCTCCCGCCGCAGGAGTTCATCCAGGCGGCGATGCAGTGGCACTTCTCCCCGGCGACCGGCTCCCCGTTCTGGGTGAAGCGGGCCGCTGAGCTGGACTTCGACCCGCTGACCGACGTCCGCACCTGGGCGGACCTCGCGCTCTTCCCCGATGTCAGCGAGGAGTGGCGGGACGTCTCCGTCGACAGCCTCGTCCCGGTCGGGATCAGCCGCGAGGGCTGGGACTTCCAGGTCTTCGACAGCGGCGGCACCACCGGGCGCCCCAAGCGCATCGTGGAGTCCGTCTCCCGGCGCAACGGGGTCCGCTGGGTGAGCGAGGTCCTGGCCGAGCACGGCGTCCCCGGCCAGGACGAGGGCCACTGGCTGCACGTGGGGCCCACCGGGCCGCACATCGTCGGCCGCTCGGTCGGGCTGCTGGCCCAGCTGCGACGCACCTTCTGCCACTACATCGACTTCGACCCGCGCTGGGTCAAGACCAGCGTGAAAGAGGGCCGGGGCGAGGAGGCGGCACGCTATGTGAAGCACATCCTGGGCCAGGCCCACGACGTGCTGTCCACCCAGCCGGTTTCGGTGCTGTTCGCCACCCCGCCCGTGCTGGAGGCCCTGGCCGCCGACGGGAAGCTGCTCGACCTGGTCCAGCGGAAGGTGCGCGGCATCGTCTGGGCCGGCACCAGCGTGAGCCCCGAGACGCTGCGCGTCTTCGAGGAGGAGGTCTTCCCGCAGGCCGCCGTGGTCGGCCTGTACGGCAACACCATGATGGGCATCGCCCCGCAGCGCCCCAAGACCGGCGAACCGGGCGAGGAGCCCTGCGTGTTCGTACCGTTCCACCCCTTCAGCCGAGTGCAGGTGGTCGACCCCGAGGACACCGTGACCTCCGTGGCCTACGGCGAGCGGGGGCAGGCCAGGATCAGCCTGGTCTCCCGCGACCTGCTGCTGCCCTGGACCCTGGAGCGCGACACCCTGCTGCGCATCGAGCCCACCGACGCGTACCCGCAGGACGGGCTCGCCGACATCCGGCCGCCGGCCGCGTCCGGCAGCCAGGCCACCATAGAAGGGGTGTACTGACATGCCCCCGATCCCCGCACCGGTGCTGTCCCTTGAGGAGCGCGGAAGCTCGTCCGGCCGCTCACTGGACCCGGCCGACCGTAAGAGCCTGCTCTCCACCTGCGTCCAAGCCCTTGAGGCGGCACGGAAGTTCCAACGCCCGATCCTCGCCAGCTGGGCGAGGCCGCTGGAGGTCACCGACCCGGTCGCGATCTGGAGCCGGGCCCGCCGCAGCACCCAGCGCTCCTTCCTGTGGCAGTCGCTGTGGGACCAGGGCTCCCTGGTCGCGATCGGCTCCGCCCGCACCCTGCGCGGGCGCGGCGAGCAGCGGGTCCGGGCCGTCCGCGACAGCTGGCAGGCGCTGGCCCTGGACCTGGTCGACGGGGGCACCCCGGACCCCTCGCTGCCGGTCGGCGTCGGCCCGCTGGCGATCGGCGGCTTCTCCTTCCGGGCCGAGGACGGCGCCGAGACCGGCCGCCTCCCCGACGCGCTGATGTGGGTGCCGGAGCTGCAGATCCGCAGCACGGTACCGGCGGCCGGCGCGCCGTACCGGCCCGGCCCGGCCGAACTGCGGCTCAACGCGGTCCTGTTGCACGACAGCGATCCCGAGCAGGTGGCGGAGGGACTGCTCCAGCTCGCCGACCGCTGCCTCGTCCAGGACGGCGCGTCCGAGCCCCGGCAGCAGGAGCTCCCGGACGGGCGCACCTGCCAGAGCACCGAACTGCCGACCGCCGAAGCCTGGAAGGGACTGGTCAGCCAGGCCACGGAGCGAATCCGCGCGGGAGAGTTCGAGAAGGTGGTGCTGGCCCGCGAGGTCCGGGTCACCGCCTCCGCGCCGTTCGACCTCCCGGCCGCGGTGGACCGGCTGCGCCGTGCCAACCCCGGCACCACCCTCTTCGCGGTCGACCACGAGGAGTACACCTTCCTCGGGGCCACCCCCGAGTACCTGGTGCGGGTCGGTGACCGCACCGTGCACGCGCTGGGCCTGGCCGGTACCACGCCGCGCGGGGCCACCCCCGAACAGGACGAGGCCCTCGGACGGGAGCTGGTCGACAGCGCCAAGATCCAGCACGAGCACGCCGTGGTGGTCACCATGCTCCGCGACGCGCTGGGCGACGCCTGCGTCGGCGTCACCGCCGAGACGCCGCCCCGGGTGGTCAAGCTGGCCAATGTGCAACACCTGTCCACAAAGGTCCAGGGCCGCCTGGCGGAGGGCTCCAGCACCGGAATCCTGGACTTCGTCGAACGCCTGCACCCGACCCCGGCCCTCGGCGGACACCCCCGCGCGGAGGCGCTGAGCTGGCTGGCCGACAACGAGGGGCTCGACCGCAGCTGGTACGCCGGCGTGGTCGGCTGGGCCGACGCCACCGGCCAGGGCCAGTTCGCCGTGGCCATCCGCTCGGCACTGCTCGACGGACCCGTCGCCTCGCTGTACGCGGGCTGCGGGCTGGTCGCGGACTCCGACCCGGAGTCCGAGTACGCGGAGACCTGCGCGAAGCTGCGTCCGATCATGTCCGCCCTGGGGATCGAGTGACCTCCGTGGCGCTCCCGACGGACCCGGTCCTGGGCGACCCCGTCCCGACGGACCCCGTCCTGGCTGGGCGGCTGGCGGAGCTCCACCGGCGGCTGCTCGGCCTGGAGTCGGTCGTGGTGGCGTTCTCCGGCGGGGCGGACTCCGCGCTGCTGCTGGCCGCGGCGGTTCGCGCGCTGGGCGCGGACCGGGTCCTCGCCGCCACCGGTGACTCCGCCAGCCTCTCGCGGCGCGAGCGCGGCGCGGTTCGGGAGGTGGCCGGCCGGCTCGGCGCGGACCACGTCTTCATCGACACGCACGAGCTGGAGACGGCCGGCTACCAGGAGAACTCCCGTTCCCGCTGCTGGTTCTGCAAGGACGAGTTGACCGCGCGACTGGGCGAACTGGCTGCGGCACGCGGGTTCGCCCAGGTCGCGACCGGGACCAACGCGGACGACCTGGCGGACCCGTTCCGGCCCGGTATCCGGGCGGCGGCCGGGCGCGGTGCGGTCACCCCGCTGGCCGACGCGGGCCTGACCAAGGCACAGGTCCGGGCGGCGAGTCGGGCGTGGTCCCTGCCGACCTGGGACAAGCCGGCCTCACCCTGCCTGTCCAGCCGGGTCGCCTACGGCCTGACCATCACCCGGGACCGGCTGGCCCGCGTCGACGCGGCCGAGCAGGCCCTCCGGGACAGCCTGCGCCGGGCCGAGATCGAGACGTACGACCTGCGGGTCCGGGACCTGGGGGAGCGTGCGCTGATCCAGGTGGACCGGTCCGCCGTCGCCGCCGTCACGGCCTGCCCGGAGGCGCTGGAGGCGGTACACCTGACCGGGTTCGCGTCGGTCGAGGTCGACCCGCACGGATTCAGCTCCGGCTCCCTCAACACCACAACCGCAGCGAACCAGACCACCGAGCAGAAGAGCACGGAGCACCGCAGCAATGGATCGTGACGAAGTCCGGGCACTCCTGAACCGGGTGTCCACCGGGGCGGAATCCGCCGAGGGTGCCCTCCGCGAACTGGTGGCGGGCCCGCTGTCGGGTCGGGACGGCGCGACTGGGATACAGGATCTCGGGTTCGCCCGGCTCGACACCCACCGGGCCCTGCGCACCGGCGATCCCGAGGTGGTCTACGGCGCCGGCAAGACGGCCGCGCAGACCGTCGCCCTGCTGCAGGCGCTGCTCAAACAGCCGGGGGACCGCTCCGCCCTGGCCACCCGGCTGCCGGACGACACCCTGGAGGCCGTGGCCGCGGCCTTCCCCGAGGCGCGGATCGACGCGGACGCCCGCTGCGCGGCGGTGGGTGCGCTGCCGGAGTCTCGGGGCCGGGTCCTGGTGGTCTCCGCCGGGACGTCCGACGAACCGGTGGCCCGGGAAGCGGCCTTCGTGGCAGCGGAGTTCGGCTGCTCGACGGACATCGTGCGGGACGTCGGCGTGGCCGGCATCCACCGGCTGCTGGCGGTCCGCGACGAACTGGACGCAGCGGACTGCCTGATCGTCGTGGCCGGCATGGACGGGGCGCTGCCCAGCGTGGTGGCCGGCCTGGTCAGCATTCCGGTCGTCGCGGTGCCCACCAGTGTCGGGTACGGCAGTTCCTTCGGCGGCGTCGCCGCGCTGCTCACCATGCTCAACTCCTGCGGTCCCGGCGTCGTGGTGTGCAACATCGACAACGGCTTCGGGGCCGCGGTCGCGGCGGCGCGGATCACCCGCCGTCCGCTGCGGACCGGGGCCGGGCCGCTGCCTGAGGCGGGGGTGTGAGCCGGGTGACGGCCTCGGCCTGGTTCGACTGCTCGGCCGGAGCCTCCGGGGACATGCTGCTGGGGGCGCTGCTGGACGCCGGGGCCTCGCTCGCGGCGGTGCAGCGGGCAGTGGACGCGGTCGCCCCCGGTGCCATCCGACTGCGGGTGGAGCGGGTGCAGCGATGCGGCCTGTCCGCCACCAAGGTGCACGTCGACACCGATCCCAGCCCTCCCCACCGCACCTGGCGTTCGATCCGTGCCACGCTCGCCGAGGCCGAGCTTCCAGGTCCGGTCCGGGAGCGGGCGCAGTCCGTCTTCTCCTCGCTCGCGCGGGCCGAGGCCGCGGTCCACGGCGTCGACGTCGAGGACGTCCACTTCCACGAGGTCGGCGCCCTGGACGCGATCGGCGACGTGGTCGGGGTGTGCATGGCCCACCACGAGCTGGGCATCGCCGAGGCGAGCGCGACGCCGCTGGTCCTGGGGAGTGGGACCGTCCGAACCGCCCACGGGGAGCTGCCGGTTCCGACTCCGGCGGTACTCGGGCTGCTGGCGGCGCACGGGGCGCCGGCCCGGTCCGGGGACTTCCCCCATGAGATGTGCACACCGACCGGGGCGGCGCTGGTCCTCTCGTTCTGCTCCGCGTGGGGCGGCATGCCCCCGCTGACCGTGCTGTCCGTCGGGGTCGGGGCCGGCACCCGGGAGCTGCGCCAGGCCCCGAACGTCGTCCGCGTCGTGCTGGGGACCGCTGCGCAGGACGCCGGCGCAGCGGACCCGTCGGCCGGTCTCTCCTCGGCCGGGCTCTCCTCGGCGCAGGCGACGGTGGTCGAAGCGAACATCGACGACCTCGACCCGAGGATCTGGCCGCATGTCCTGGCCGGGCTGATGGCGCTGGGGGCGTACGACGCCTGGCTCACCCCGGTGCTGATGAAGAAGGGGCGGCCCGCGCACACCCTCTCGGTGCTCTGCCCGCCGTCAGCCCTGCCGGCGGTGCGCAGCCTGGTCGTGACCGAGACCTCCACCATCGGGCTCAGGGAGTACCAGGTGGCCAAGCGCGAGCTGGCGCGGGTGATCGACACGGTCGAGGTGGGCGGGGCCACGGTCCGGGTCAAGGTCGCCCGGTACCTGGGACGGGTCGTCAACATCCAACCGGAGTACGAGGACGTGGCAGCGGCGGCACGGCAGCTCGGGATTCCGGTCAAGCAGGTCCTGGCGGGATCGATCGCGGCGGCCGAAGGCCTGGCGGACAACAAGACGGGGACGAGTGCATGAAGAGAGTGATCGTGGTCGGCGGCGGGCTCGCGGGCCTGCGCTCGGCCGAGGCACTGCGGGAGCGGGGCTACCAAGGGGAGTTGACGCTGGTCGGAGCGGAGGCCCACGAGCCCTACGACCGGCCGCCGTTGACGAAGGCCGTGCTGACCGGTGACATCGACGACACCACCCTCGCCGTGGACTGGGAGCGACTGAGCTGCGGGCTCCGGCTCGGGCAGCGGGCGCAGGCGCTGCGGTTCCACCCGGACCGGCCCGGTGGAGTGGTGCAGACGACAGCGGGCCCGCTGGACTTCGACGGGCTGGTGATCGCCACCGGTGCGGCGGCGATCCGGCTGCCGGGGGAGGGCCCCCAGCACGTCGTCCGGACCGTGGAGGACGCCCGCGGGCTGCGTGCCTCGCTCCGCGAGGGGGCGCAGGTACTGGTCGTCGGCGCGGGCTGGATCGGAGCCGAGGTGGCGACGGTGGCCGCCGGGATGGGCTGCCGGGTGACGGTGCTGGAGGCGGGGGCGGCCCCGCTGGTCGCGGTGATCGGCCCGGAACTCGGTGCGCTGACCGCGAGTTGGTACGCCGAGGCGGGGGTCGAGCTGCAGTTCGGCGTCCGGGTGGCATCGGTGGACCACGGCGGTGCGACCCTGGCCGACGGCCGGTTCCTCGCGGCGGACGTGGTCGTGGTCGGCATCGGCGCGCGGCCGGAGGTCGGTTGGCTGGCCGGGTCCGGGCTGGAGGTGGAGCGCGGGGTCGTGGTCGACAGCTCACTGCGGACCTCCCGGCCGGAGGCGGTGGCGGTGGGTGACTGTGCCGCCTGGTGGTCGGAGCGCTACGGGTGCCGTCTGCTGGTCGAGCACTGGGAGACGGCGCTGAAGGCTCCGCAGGTGGCCGCCGGGACGCTCCTGGGCCGTCGGCCCGAGGTCTACGATCCGGCGCCGTACTTCTGGTCGGAGCAGTTCGGGCGCACGGTGCAGTACGCGGGCCACCACGTGGCGGCCGACCAGATGGTCTTCCGATGTTCACCCGACAGCTCGTCCTGGACGGCGCTCTGGTTCAGCGGTGAGCGGCTTCAGGCGGTGCTGGCCGTCGACCGCCCGCGCGACCTGTCCCAGGGGCGCCGGCTCATCACGGACTCGGTGGCGCTCGACATAGGTCTGGTGTCCGATCCGCAGGTGCCGCTGCGCGAGGCAGTCCGCGGCCGACCCGTCCGCGCCCTCCCCACGCACGAGGGTCCGGCGGCCGGCGCGCGGACCGGACCGGTGGCGGTGCCCGATCTGCCGTCTGACTAACGCATTCGAGCGGGCCGGGGTTCGATTGTTTTCAGCCGAAAAATGTTGGCGCAAGCACCACTGGTCGTGGTGGCACCCGGTGACCCATTGCTCCCACGGGTCGCCGACTTACACGGGTATCTGACGAATTGACGGCAGCCGGGGCCTCTCTCCCGGTCTGCCGCCCCGGATGGTTCCGGCGGCTGCGGCTGCCATGACACTAGCGAGGTGTGATCCGTGGCATATAGACACGTCCGACCGGGTGCTACTGTCGTGCCCGATTCTGGGTTGACCGGGGTCAATCAATTGCCGGAGCATCGGCAGGTTTCCACACACGCAAGTGAAGTGCTATTCCGGGGGGAAAGCGGCGTGGACGCAGCGTTGTGCCAGGACGGTGGTGCGGCCTGTGGCAGCACGAGGATCAGACCGCAGGGGGAAACGCCAGGTCGCCTGGTCGCCATCTGTGATCCGGCCACGGCCTGCCAGGTGCTGCGCGAGACACTTGCCCAACTCCCGCCCACGCAGCGCGGGGTGCAGCTGACCGGCCGCTTCGCACTGGAGGCGGTCGAACATCCGGAGTCGGACTTCTCGGCCTTCCTCAGCGACGAGGTCCTGCAGCGGGGCCACAGCCTGGGGCTGCTGCTCCCGCAGTCCGTCACCCTCAAGCCGACTGCCCGGCCGCGCCTGGCCTCCCTGAAGGCCGAGGGGGCGCGTATCCGCATCTCCTCCGGAGCGCTGCCCAACCTGGCCCTCGTGGCGGCCGAACTCGCCATCGCGGACACCCGGGCGCGGGACGGGCAGCTGAAGATCCTGGTCGTCCGGCGCGAGGCGACCAGCGCCCTGCACCAGTTCCAGCAGACGCTGTGGGACCAGGCCGCAGACCTGGTCCAGCCCCGGAACGCCCCCCGCACAATCGAGTTCGCCCCGGTCCTGGTGCAGGTCCTGCGCATGCTCGGCTGCGGAATGAAGGACGACACCGCCGCCCGGCAACTGGACGTCTCGGTGCGCACCTATCGGCGGCACGTCGCCGCCATCCTGAAGACACTGGGCGTCAGCACGCGCTTCGAGGCGGGGCTCAAGGCCGCCGAACTCGGGCTGCTGAGCTTCCAGCAGGGGGCGTTGCAGGGCAGCGCGTGGCAGGACACCGGGCCGCAGGGTCCGCAACAGGCGCCTGGAACCGTCGGCAGATTCCTGCCGGGCCTCCTCACCGGTGGCGCCCGCTCGATGAGCGGCCCACTCCCCTCGCAGCCCGCGTCACCGCCGCCCACAGGCACCGTCGGCGAGGCAGAAATCGACGGCACACTAACGGAGTTGTCCGCCTTGGCGGTCTCGGCCGGCTGAATCCACCCACCCTGGATCCACCCACCCTGGATCACTCCCCCCTTGGATCACTCCCCCCTTG
>FSYA01001249.1_pt1 | contig 25376 bp, 22 predicted proteins | sample 1638301 | NCBI WGS metagenome assembly FSYA01 (sample SAMEA3914788, study PRJEB12502) | metagenome | biome: forest; material: soil | place: Canada | collected 2011-07-03 | depth 0.1 m | reverse complement strand
GCCCTCGACCGCGGCGGGCGAGGCGTCGTCGAAGACGATGTTGGGCGACTTGCCGCCGAGTTCCAGCGTGACCTTCTTCAAGTTGCCCGCCGCGGCGTGCACGATCAGCCGGCCGACCTCGGTCGACCCGGTGAACGCGACCTTGTCCACCATCATGTGGGCGGCGAGGGCGGCCCCGGCCGTCTCCCCGAAGCCGGTGACGACGTTGACGACGCCGTCCGGCACGCCCGCCTCGGCCAGCAGCCCGGCCAGCCGGAGCGCGGTCAGCGGGGTCTGCTCGGCCGGCTTCAGCACGACCGTGTTGCCGGTGGTCAGGGCCGGCCCGAGCTTCCACGCGGCCATCAGCAGCGGGAAGTTCCACGGGATGATCTGCCCGACCACGCCGACCGGCTCGCGCAGCGTGTAGGAGTGGAAGTTGGCGCCCGGCATGTAGGGCACCGAGATGTTGATCGAGTTGCCCTCGATCTTGGTCGCCCAGCCGGCCATGTAGTGGAACAGGTCGGCCGCCAGCGGCACGTCGGCCCCGAGGGCCACCGCGTAGGGCTTGCCGTTGTCCAGCGACTCGAGCATGGCCAGTTCCTCGGCGTGCTCGAGGATGAGGTCGCCGATCTTCCAGATGATGCGGCCGCGCTCGGACGGCGTGATGCGGCCCCAGGGGCCCTCGTCGAATGCCGTGCGGGCGGCCCGGACGGCGCGGTTGATGTCTTCCTGGTCACCTTCGGCGACCCGGGCGAGGGTGTCGCCGGTCGCGGGGTTCGGCGTCTCGAAGGTCTTGCCCGAGGCGGCGTCGACCCACTGGCCGTTGATGAAGAGCTGGCGCGGACTCGCGGTGAACTGCTCGACGGTCTGATCCACGGTCACGGTCATGGAGCTCATCTCCTAGCCGCGCGACGCGGCCGGCTACCCCGTTGCAGCCGACGGTGCCGCGCGCGGGCCCGGTCACGACCGGTGCCCGGTTGGTAGCTAGTCACCATGAGACAACGCCAGGGGCGGCGGGCGCAAGGAGCAGGGCTCGCCGGCCGGCTGCGCCGGCCCGCCTTGCGCCGGTAAAGCGTTGTTTGGATGATGGGGGCATGCCCGCCGACGAAGGTCCCGCCCCGGCCGGGGCGGTGCCGCCCGGCCGCAGCGAGCAGCGGTGGGCGGAGCTGCTCGGCCGCCTGGCCGCGGTCCTGCCCCCCGACACCGGCCTGGTAGCCGTCGACGGGCCGCCCGAGCAGGCCACGCTGGTCGCTACCCGGCTGGACAGGCTGCTGGCCGCCCGCGGCCGGGCCACCGCGGTGACAACGGACGCCTTCGGCTTTCAGGACGTGACCGTCTACCTGCGCACCGGCGCCCGTGGTCGCGGGGCGGGCAGCCCGCGCGAGCGCGACGAGCAGGCTGACATCGTCATCGACCTGCACGACCCGTCGTGGCCGGTGATCAGGCGGGTGGCGGCGGCGCTGGCCGACCGCGACGCCTGGTACCTGACCGAGACCCGCGCGTTCTTCTCCTGCCGGGCCGCCACCTGGGACAGCAAGTTCGGCGACGACGGGCCCGCCTACCGGGCGGCGGTGACCGAGGCGGGCCTCCGGCCGGGTGGCGTGGCCGTCGATGTCGGCTGCGGCACCGGGCGGGCACTGGCCCCGCTGCGGGCGGCGGTCGGCCCGGCCGGCACGGTCATCGGCCTCGACGTCACCCCGGAGATGCTGGCGGCGGCCGGCCCGGCCGCCGCCGCCGCGGGCGCGGCCCGGGTGCTGGCCGACGCCCGGGTGCTGCCGCTGGCCGACCAGACGGCCGACGCGATCTTCGCCGCCGGGCTGGTCAACCACCTGCCGGACACGGTGGGCGGGCTGCGCGAGCTGGCCCGGGTGACCCGGCCGGGCGGCCTGCTGGTGCTGTTCCACCCGTCCGGCCGGGCCGCGCTGGCCGCCCGGCACGGCCATTCCGTCTCGCATGACGAGCCGCTGGCGGAGGGGCCGCTGGCCCGGTCGACGGCGGCCAGCGGCTGGACGCTGACCGCCTACGACGACGCGCCGCAGCGGTTCTTCGCGGTGGCCGAGCGCCAGCCGGCCCGCTCCTAGCCCCTCGGTCAGGAGCGGAAGGCGGGCCCGAAGATAGGGCACTCGCCCCATGCGGCGGCCGCCGCCCGGACGCCATCCTCGGATAGACCGGGCGGCACGGTGCCGCCCGGGACGAGGCGAGGAGCTGAAAAACCGTGAAAACCAAGGCAGTGATCAGCCTGACGACCGGGCTCGAGGACCCGGAGAAGGTGACGGTGGCCTTCCTGGTCGCGGTCGGCGCGGCCGAGCAGGGACGCCCGACGCTGATGTTCCTGACCAAGGAAGCCGTCCGGCTGGCGACCGACGGCGTGGCGGCCGGCACGGCCTGCGAGGGCTGCCCGCCGCTGGCCGACCTGGTCCGGCGGTACGCGGACGCGGGCGGCGGCTTGCTGGTCTGCCCCATCTGCTTCGACGCCCGGCGCCTGGCGCCGGACACCCTGGTGAAGAACGCGTCGCTGGGCGGCACCGTGCCGATGTGGGAGTGGATCGGCGACGAGCCGGCCACCACGTTCAGCTACTGACCGCCGATCAGCCCGTGGCTGGCGGCGAACAGGCTCGCCAGCGCGCGGTTCCCGGCGCCCGTCTTGGCGTAGATGTGCTCCACGTGATGGCCGGCCGTCTTGACCGAGATGACCAGCCGGGCCGCGATCTCGCGGTTGGACAGGCCCGCCGCCAGCAGCCGCAGCACCTCGATCTCGCGGCTGGTCAGGCCGGCCGGCCAGGCGGTGCGGCGGGGGCCGCGGTGGCCGGCCGCGGCCAGCACGGCGGCGGCGGCGTCACCGTCCAGCCGCCCGGCCCGCACCTGCGACCGGAGCAGGGCGGCCGCCTCGGCCGCGGACCCGGCCGGCCGGTGCGGCCGGGGCTCGGTCTTGGCCTGGTAGAAGTCGGCCGCCGCCAGCACCCGGCCCTCGGCCGTGAGCGCGCTCCCCGATAGCCCGCGCGGGTAACCGGAGCCGTCGCACCGCTCGTGATGCTGGACGGCCACTGCCGCCAGTGGCGCCAGGGCCGCCGACGACGCGAGCGTCCGCTCGGTCAGGTAGGGGTGCATCCGCACCCGCTCGTACTCGGTGCGGCCGAGCGGGCCGGGCTTGTCCCAGATGGTGTTGGGCACGCCGAGCCGCCCGAGGTCGTGGACCAGCCCGGCCCGGCGGACGGTCTGGGCCGGGCCGTCGCCGAGCCCGGCGAGGCCGGCCGCGTCGCCCGCCAGGTCGGCCACCGCGCGCGAGTGCCCGATCGTGTAGGGCGACTTCACGTCCGCGAAGTCGGCCAGGGCCTCGAGGGCCGACTCGAAGTCAGCGTCGCTCAGCCGGATCGCCAGGGCGGGCTCGGCCAGCAGGACCGCGTCCCAGCTGCTGCCGTCGGCCAGCCCGTCCAGGACGGCCGGCGCCGCCGCCGCGAACAGGTCAACCAGCTCCGGGTCGAACTGGGTGCCGCGGCGCTCCTGCGCCACCGCCACCGCGGCGTCGACGCCCGACGCCTGGTGGTAGACCTCGACCACGTCCGCCAGCGCGATCAGCCGGGCGGGCAGCCCGATCAGGGGGCCGCGGACGCCGTGCGGCGCGCCCCGCCCGTCCCAGCGTTCGAACGTCTGCTCGACGCAGTCGCGGACCGGCTGGGGCAGGCCGAGGCGGGCGGCCAGGGCGTCGGCCGCCCGCCAGTGGTTGGTGAGCAGGGAGCCGGCCGCCCGGCGCCCCTCGGCGAGGAAGGCGATCCCGAGCTGGGCGCGCCGGGCGGCCGGCTGCCCGGCGCCGACGTGACGCACCATGAACAGCCCCCGGGCGGACGCCGACGAGAAGTCGGTGAGCCGGTAGTCGGCCCGCAGGACCGTGTCGTCCCCGAACCACTTGGCTTGCTCGTAGGCGTCCACGTGACAGCCCACCCAGGCCAGCAGGCTGCCGTAGTAGACCACGGTTTGCTCGTCGTCGCCGAGCCCGAGCCGCTCGGCCAGCCGCAGCGCGATGAGGCTCTGCCGCAGCATGTGCTCCGTCGACTGGCCCAGGCCGAGGTCGGCCGCGAGCGACAAGGTGGCCAGCACTTCCGCCAGCCGGGTCCCCGTCGTCATCCCGGGCTCTGCCATGTCACGACTATAAAGCCAGGTACGCCACCCGGCCGGGCCGCCGGCGGCGGTGACGACCCGGGCTGCTAGGCCCGGGGCGACGGGGCGGGCGCGATCGCGTCGAGGAAGTCGAGCGCGGCGACCGCGGTCGACCGGCGCCAGGCGAGGAGGGTCGCGTCGAAGCCGTCGCTGCGGGCCCGGCGCGCCTCCAGCGCGGTGACAAGCGGCTCGATCACCGCCCGCTGCGCCGCCAGCAGCTCGCCCGGGTCCTCGCCCGCCCGGTCCAGCAGCGCCAGCTTGAGCAGCAGCTCCGAGCGGATGTCGCGGACGTGCTCGGCCGGCTGCTGGAGCCAGCGGGCGGCGGCGCCGCGGCCCCGCTCGGTCGCGGTGTAGACGGTTCGCTGGGGGCCCATCCCCGGCTCGGTTCCCCCGGCCACGATCAGCCCGGCGTCGAGCAGCCGCCCGATCGCCCGGTAGACAACCGCCTTGGGGATCTGCCAGACCCGCCCGAGGCTGCCGCCGGCCGCGGTCAGCTGCGCGACCGCGAAGCCGTGGGCCGGCTGCTGGCTGATGATCGCGAGCACCAGCCATTCCGGCAGCGGCATGACCGGCTGCCCGGTGCGCGCCCCGGTCGGGTGGGCGTTCATGGACGACAGGGTAGCCGCCCGCGCCCCCGGCGGCACGAGCGGCCAGCGGCCGCTCAGCCGTCGAAGACCGCGGCCAGCGCCCGCCCGGCGGCGGCGATCACGGCCGGATCCTGTGGCCCGACGATGATCACCCCGTCGGCCCCGGCCGCGGCCAGCGCCCGGGCGGAGGCCTCGAGGGTAGCCGGGTCGATGCCGCCGACCACGAACGCAGTCCGGGTGATCTCCGCCGGGTCACGGCCGGCCCGCTCGCAGTGCGCGTCGAGCACGTCGAACTTGCGCCGCACCTCGGCCGGGTCCCCGCCGAACACGTTGCAGGCGTCGGCGTAGCGGGCCACCAGGTCGAGCGTCCGCTTCTCGCCGCCGCCGGCCACCAGCACCGGGATCGACCCGCGGACCGGGCGGGGGGAGTTGTACGCGTCGCGCAGCGTGTAATACGTGCCGTCGAAGGAAGCCCGCTCGTCGGTGAACAGCGCCCGGCACACCGCCAGCTCCTCATCGAGCCGGTCGAACCGCTCGCTGAGCCCGGGGAAGGGGATCCCGTAGGCGGCGCTCTCGTCGGCGTCCCAGCCCGCGCCGACCCCGAGCACGGCCCGGCCCCCGGAGATGACGTCGAGCGTGGTCACCGCCTTTGCCAGGAGCCCCGGGGCGCGCAGCGTGACCGGGCTGACCAGCGAGTACAGCAGGGCCGAGGACGTCAGCGGAGCCAGCGCCCCGAGGACCGTGTACGCCTCGAACATCGGCGAGGCGGGGCCGCCCCCGATCCGGTTCTGGTGCACGTGGTCCGGCACCGAGATGGCGTCGAACCCGGCCTCCTCGGCCGCCCGGGCCGCGTCCGCCAGCCGCTCGAAGACGGCCGCGCCATCGTCGGCGGCCGTGCCGTAGGAACCGAAGTGAATGCCGCGCCGGAGAAGAGCCATGAGTCCCTCGCATCGATCGGTCGTCAACGATCATTCCGACCGTAGCGGCGACCGTGCGGGTTCCGCCAGGCTTATCAGCCCGCGCTCACCGCGGCCGGCTGGGGCGGGCGCTCAGGCTGACCCGCGCTGGACCGGATCCGGCCGGCCACGACCGTCCCCTCGCCGGGGGCGGAGCGGACGGACAGGGTCCCGCCCGCGGCGGCCAGCCGGTCGGCCATCCCCTGCAGCCCGGTGCCGTCGCGGCCGGCGGCGCCCGGGTCGAACCCGGGCCCGTCGTCGGCCACACTGAACTCCAGCTCCCCGTTCCGGTCGGCCAGGGTGACAACCGCCTGGGCCCCGCCGGCGTACTTGGCCGCGTTCTGCAGCGCCTCCAGCGCGCAGAAATAGACCGCCGCCTCCGCTTCACGGCGGTAGCGGCCCACGCCGTCGGCGTCGACCCGGACCGGCAGCGGGACCCGCGCGGCCTGCGCCCGCAGTGCCGCCGCCAGTCCCTGCTCGGCCAGCAGCGGCGGGTAGATGCCGCGGGCGAGCGCCCGCAGTTCCGCGATGGCGGCCTGCACCCCGTCCCGCAGCTGCCCGGTCAGCTCCCGGACCTCGGCCGGGTCGCCCGCCGCGTCGTCCAGCAGCCGCAACAGCACCGCCAGGGACACCAGTTGCTGCTGGGCGCCGTCGTGCAGGTTCCGCTCGATCCGGCGGCGCTCCTCATCCTGGGCCCGCACCAGCCGCCGCCGGGACGCGGTCAGCTCGTCGATGGTGGCCCGCAGCTCGGCCGTCAGCCGGGCGTTGCGCAGCAGCAGCCCGGCCTGCGAGGCGACGCTGGCCAGCAGCCGCTCCTCGCCGGCCGAGACCGGGTCGTCGGCCGGCTTGACCAGGGTCACCGCCCCGAGCAGCTCCCCCGAGTGCCTGACCTCGGCTGTCCGCTCGCCCGCCCTTGGCGGTCCCCCCGGGTCCTCCCGAACGGATGCGGCCTCCCCTGCTCCCTCCGCTTCCTCCGCGGGCCAGCTGACCTCGGGCCGCAGGCTGTCACCGACCAGCACCGACACCCGCACCCTGGTCGCCCCGGTCGCCCCGCCGAGCAGGGCCGCCATCCGGGTGAGGGCGGCCGGAGGGTCCAGCTGCCCCGCCAGGTGCTCGGCGAAGTCGCCCAGCACCTGGTACGGGGTGGCCCGCCGCCCGTAGACGAGCCGGTTGGCCAGTTGCTGGGCGCGGTTCCTGAACGGCTGGAAGAGCACCGCGACCGCCACCGCGGCGATGACCGTCAGGGCCGGCCCGCCCGCGTAGCCGGCCGCGGCGCCGATGCCGAGCACGATCGCCGCGTAGACGGCGGTCAGCGCGGCCGACAGCAGCGCGTACTTGACCGTCTTGTTGAGGATGACGTCGATCTGGTACAGCCGGTACTTCAAGATCGCCAGGGTGACGACGGCCGGCATCCCGGCCAGCGCGACGACCGGTGAGACGGCCCAGCCGACGGCTGTCACCGGGTTGTCGTCGGTGCCGAAGATGGCAGTGCCGATCGACCCCACCCCCTGCGCGACGAGCATCAGGACCATCGCGAAGGCGAGCCATTTGATCTGCTCGCGCACCTCCCGTCCGCCCGCGCGGAAGCGGACGACCAGCGCCGCGGCGGCGGCGGCGAACCACGGCAGGGCGATCGCCCCGAACCCGTCCAGCGTCCCGACGAGCACCGTCGACCACACCGGCCCGAGCGAGGTCACCCCGAGCGGGTTCGGGAACCGCACGGATATACCGCCCGGCGACGGCAGCTCCACCAGCCGGGGGTGAACCGCGAGCCCGGCCAGTGACAGCCCGGCTACCGCGATCCCGAGCCAGCCGGCCGGCCGCCACCGCCGCGACGGCAGCCGCCCATCCGGGAACAGCAGGAAGGTGACGATGAACCCCCCGATGACGAACACGAACAACCATTCCGCGAACAGCCCGACCAGTTCCGCCCCCGGCAGCCTGCTGGTCGCCTTGATGCCCGCGATCGCGTAGGCGTTGGTGAAACCAGCGGTCGCGAGCACGAGGCCCTCGCCGAGCAGCAGCCAGCCGATCGCGTTCCCCGCGCGGCGCACGATCAGCACGCCGAGGGTGGCGTAGTAGATGGCCGCCAGGTCCTCGCCGGTGCTGCTGATGAGGTCATTGCCGGCCAGGTGCCGGCGCACCAGCAGGGAAAGCACGGCGCCGGCGACGGCCAGGACCGCGGTCAGCCACCAGAGGCCGGCCAGCATCCGCCGGCGGGCGGCCGCGCTGACCCCGCGGGTCAGGGCTTCCGTGCCCGGCCGCTCCGCACGGTCCGCCGTCTCATCCGTCGCCGCGGACACGACCGCCCCGCTCCCCGCTGCGTGAGCGGTCATTCAGGTACCAGGCGACCGCGATGGCGGCCAGCCCGTCGAGGGCGTGCAGCCCGCCCCAGACGGCGGCGTCGTCCCCCAGCCCGGCCAGCAGGCTCTGCAGCAGGTCGGTCTGCACCACCAGGACGACCGATCCGATGACGGCCCGCCCGCCGGGCCGGGCGACCAGCGCCAGCACCAGGATCAGCACCGCGAGACCGCCCAGGGCGAACCCGAGCGCCCGGTGCGGCCCGAGGCCGACCGAGTGGTGGTGGAAGATGCCCAGCCCGGCCAGGAAGATCTGCACCGCGCCCCCCGCCACGAAGATCAGCAGCAGCCAGCGGTACCCGGCGGCGGCGCCGCGCCGGGCCGGCCCCGCGGCCGCCGTCCTGGCCGGTGTCCCGGCGGCCGCGTCCCTCATTGCCTGGTTCTCGGTCATCGCCCGCTCCTCGGCTGCGTCGTTACCACCAGGCCGACGGTAGGCAGCCCCGTCCCGCCGCAGCACCCGGCAGGCCGCAGGTCCGGGTGCGGAAAACACCACCACGGGGGTGCGGTCGGCGGCCTTTCCGCCGCCCGCCGCCTGGGGACACACTGTGCTTATGCGAGTTGTCTGCGTGTTCTTCGCCCTGGTGGGGGGCTGTTCCCTCGTCGCGGGCACCGCCATCGAGCTGGCGGAGGGCCATCCCGCCGACGTGGCCTGGTGCCTGCTGGTATCGCCGTTGCTTGTCGCGGGCCTGCTCGGCGTGCTCTACGCGCGAGGCTCCGGCCGCCGGGTCGCGGCCTGGCTGCTGGTGTGCGGGGCGCTGACGGTAGCGGACGCCTGCCTCGGCAATGCGCTGGGCGACGTGCCGGGGCTGTCCGGCTCGTCCTGGGCCTGGGAGCTGTCGCTGCTGGAGGACATCATCGGGAACCTCTCGGTCGTCGGCGGCATCGGCCTGATCGGCCTGTTCCCGGCCGGCCGGCCGGAGACCCGGACCGAGCGGGTGGTGCTGGGCGGCGCGGCCGCCATCGCGGTGGCGGTGCCGGTGCTCAGCATGGTCGCGTTCCCGTCCCCGCCGGACGGCCTGTTCGAGCCGGCCCAGCCGGACGCCCTCAGCCCGCTGTACCGGCCCGGCGCCAGCCTCCTGCAGCCGGTGGTGAACGGGCTGCGCTACACGTTCGCGGTATGGGTCATCTTCGGCCTGGTCCTGCTGTGGCTGCGGTACCTGCGCGGCTCGGCCGCCGACCGGCGGGTGATCCGCTGGCTGCTGGTCGTCATTGCCACCGCCTTCGTCGTCTTCGGGGTGCTGACGGCGCTGTCCCTGCTGGCGACGGGCCCGGCCGTGACGGTCACGGTGCTCGGCCTGTGGGGAGTGGCGCTCATCCTGGTCCTTGCCTCGCTGGCTGGCGCGCTGTTCACCGGCGGGATGCTCGCCATCGACGAGACCACCAGCCGGACCTTCGCGTACCGGACATTGTGGGTGCTCATCGCCGTCGCCTACGTCAGCGCCGCGACTGGCCTGGGGGTTCTCGTCAGCGGCCACCTGCCCGGGTGGGCGGCGATGCTGCTCGCGGCGGCGGCCGCGCTCGCGTTCCAGCCCGCCCAGCGCCACCTGGAGCACCTGGCCGACCGCTGGGTCTTCGGCCGGCGGCTCGACGGCTACCAGGTGATCACCCGGTTCGGCGCCCTCCTCGAGTCCGCCCTGGGGCCAGACGACCTGCTGGCCCGGCTGTCGGCCGCCATCCGCGAGGGCCTGGCCGTGAGCTGGGCCCGGGTCCGCCTCGACCTGGCCCCGGCGCCGGGCACCGGCCCGGACGGTGCGGGTGAGCCGGCCTGCGTGGTGCCGCTGATCCACGGCGACCGGGTGCTGGGGCAGATCGAGTGCGGCCCGCGCCGGGACGGGCCGCTGCTGGATGAGGACCGCCGGCTGCTGGCGCACGTGGCGGCGCAGGCGGCCACCGCCGTCAGCAACGTCCGGCTGACGGCCGAGCTGGCCGACCGCGTCGCCGTCATCGAACAGCAGGCGGCCGAGCTCACCGCTTCCCGCGCCCGGCTGGTCAAGTCCACCGACGACGAGCGCCGCCGGATCCAGCGCGACCTGCACGACGGCCCGCAGCAGGACCTGGTGGTGCTCAACCTGAACCTCACGCTCGCCCGGGAACGGCTGCGGCGCGGCGACCCGCGGGCCGACGCCACCCTGGCCGAGATGCAGGCCGACCTGGTGGGGCTGCTTGACCGGCTGCGCGAGTTCGCCCACGCGATCCACCCGCCGGTCCTGGCTGACCAGGGGCTGCTGGTCGCGATTGAGGCGCAGGCGAGCCGGCTGCCGCTGGAGGTGATGATCGAGGCCGACGCGGAACTGCGCGGTGTCCGCTACCCGGAGCAGATCGAGACCGCCGCCTGGTACGCGGTCTCCGAGGCGGTCACCAACGCGGTCAAGCACGCCTGCGCCACCAGGCTGCGGATCGGCCTGGTCCAGGCCGGTCGGCAGCTGTCGGTGGAGGTGGGCGATGACGGGCGCGGCTTCGACCCGGGGGCCGCCCGCGGCCTCGGGCTGACCGGCCTGGCCGACCGGATGGCGATCGTGCACGGCGAACTGCGGGTCCGCAGCCAGCCCGGGCGCGGCAGCACCGTGCAGGTCTGCATCCCCCTGCCCGTAGCCGCACAGCCCGTAGCCGCACAGGCCGCAGCCGCACAGCCCGCAGCCGCGGTCCCGGCCCAGGCGGCTGGCTCGCGCGAGAGCGGTGCGCCGGCCGGCCACGTCCCGGCCGGCGCCCCTGCGGCCGCCGTTACCGGGGCCGGTCATGGCTGAGCCGTTGCGGGTGGTCATCGCCGATGACAACTACCTGGTCCGTGAGGGCAGCCGGCGGCTGCTGGAGGACAGCGGCGAGGTAGCCGTGCTGGCCGCCGTCGGCTCGGCGGCGGAACTGCTGGACGCCGTCCGGCGCACCCGGCCGGACGCGGTGCTGACCGACATCCGGATGCCGCCGCCTGGTCAGTCACCGCGGCCGGGCGGCCCGGATGCCCCGGCCATGGAGGGCATCGACGCCGCGCACGCCATCCGGGCGGCTGACCCCGCCATCGGCGTGGTCGTCCTGTCTCAGTACGCCGATGAGTCCTATGCCTTCGAGTTGTTCCGCAACGGCACCGCCGGGCTCGCCTACCTGCTGAAGGACCGGGTGGGGGACCTGCGGCAGCTGCTGGCGGCGCTGCGGGCGGTCACCGGCGGCGGCTCGGTCGTCGATCCGCAGGTGATCGACGCGCTGGTGGCGCGGCGGGCCCGGCTGCGGGAGTCGCCGCTGGCGCGGCTGACCCCGCGGGAACTCGACGTGCTGCGCGAGATGGCCGCGGGCCGTGGCAACAAGAGCATCGCGGCGGCCCTGTCGCTGTCCGAGTCGTCAGTCGAGAAGCACGTCAACGCGATCTTCAGCAAGCTCGACCTGGCCAGCGAGCAGCTGGTGCACCGCCGGGTCGCGGCCGTGCTGACGTTCCTGCGCGACGCCGGGCTTCGCCCGCGTCCCGCCTAAGGGCCGGCTGTCAGGCCAGGGCGGCCAGGATCGCCTCGGCCTGGCGGATCAGCGGGGCGTCGATCATCTGGCCGTCCACCTTGATGACCCCGGTGCCGTCCGTGCCGCCCCCGGCCGCGACGGCGTCCAGCACCCGCCGGGCCCACGCGGCCTGGGCCTCGTCGGGGCGGAAGGCGGCCCGGATGACCGGCACCTGGCTCGGGTGGATGGCGGCCTTGCGGGCGAAGCCGGACGCGACCGCGTCCTCGGCCTCGGCCGCCAGCCCGTCGAGGTCAGTGATGTTCACGTAGACCGAGTCGACCGCGAGCTTGCCCGCCGCGGCCGCCGCCAGCAGGGCGACCGACCGCGCGTGGCGGGCGAAGTCTCGGTAGCGGCCGTCAGGCAGGCGGCTGGTGCGGCCGCCGAGCGCGGCCGTCAGGTCTTCGGCGCCCCACATCAGCGCGGTCACCGGGCCAGCGGCGGCGATCGCGGCCGCGTTGACGAAGCCGAGTGGTGTCTCGCACAGCGCCACCACCTGCCAGCCGTCGAAGTCCTCGAGCTGCTCGCGGGTCTCGGCCTTCGGCACCATGATCGTCCGGTACCCGGCCTGGGCGGCCGCGGCCAGGTCGGCTGCGTGCCCGGGGCTGCCGGCCGCGTTGACCCGCACGATGACCCGGGCGGGGTCGAGCGGGGTGGCCGTCAGCGCCGCCCGCGCCGCCTGCTTGGCCCCGGCGCCGACGCCGTCTTCCAGGTCCAGGATGACGCCGTCGGCCGCCGCGAGGGCCTTGCCGTAGCGGTCGGGCCGGTCGGCCGGGCAGAACAGCAGGGCCGGGCCGGGCAGTGCCGCCGGCGGGCCGGCCGTCACTGCCCCGCCCCCGGCCGGCAGCGCATCAGCGTGGTCCTGGTGACCACCGCGACGACCGTGCCGTGCTGGTTGCGGGCGGTGTGCTCGAACGTGACGATGCCCTGGCCGGGGCGGCTGGACGACAGCCGCTTGCCGGTCACGATGGTCTCGCCGTAGATGGTGTCGCCCGCCCGGACCGGGGCCGGGAAGCGGGACTCACCGAAGCCCAGGTTGGCGACGATGGTGCCCTGGGTGAGGTGCCCGACCGACAGGCCGACCAGCACCGACATCGTCAGCAGGCTGTTGACCAGCCGCTCGCCGAACTCGGTCGACGCGCTGAAGGCGGCGTCCAGGTGCAGCGACTGCGGGTTCATGGTCAGCGTGGAGAACAGGGTGTTGTCGGCCTCACTCAGCGTCCGGCCGGGCGCGTGCCGGTAGACGACCCCGGTCTCCAGATCCTCGAACCACAGCCCGCGCTGCTGGACGACCGCCGCCTCGGGCGACTCACTCATCGTTCCTCCCATGGCCGTTTCCCGCACCGACCTTACCCACCACGGTTTCACGGCGCCCGTCGGCGGCGCCGGGGCGGCTAGCCCGCCGCGCGGGCCTCGAGGACGGCCAGGTCGCGCTCGGCGTACAGCCGGTGCTCCCATTCCTCGTTGAGCACGATCCGCAGGCACTGCCGGACCGGGTAGCTGCCAGCGGGCGGCCAGCCGGGGCCGTCGACCGTGGTCTGGCCCGCCAGCGACTCATCCGTCAGCCCGCTGATCACCTGGCTGACGCTGGCCATCCGGTCGCGGCGCAGCGCCAGGACCTCATCCAGCGACGGCCGGGCGGCGCGGTCGCGCGGCGCCTCCAGGTCGTCGGGTGCCTCGCCCCAGGGCAGGCCGAGCGGGTCCCAGGGGGCGGCCTCGCCCAGGATCCCGCGCCGCACCCAGGAATCGGTGGCGAAGACCAGGTGCCGCAGCGTCTCGGTGAACGACCACTCGCCGTCGACCGACTCATGCAGCCGCTGCGGTGGCAGCCGCCGGGCCCGCTCGGTCGTCTGGTCCCACAGCCGGCCGAGGATGCCCCACGCCGCGCGGAAGCCGGCCGGGTCGGCCGGGCGCATCTTGGCCCGGTCCGGGTAGCGCCGATTCAGCTCAGCCTCGATCAGCGGCCCGATCGACACGCCGTTGACGGTGACGTCCTCGATCTCGCCGTCGATCTCGACCCGCCCGAGGTGCATCCCGCGCATGGTCACGTCGCACAGCTCGACGCCGCGGAAGCGGGCCCCGGACAGGTCGGCCGCCCAGAAGTCGGCCCCGCGCAGGTCGGTCCGCGCGAAGCGGGCCCCCCGCAGGTCAGCGCCGGAATAGTCAGCCCCGGAAGAGTCAGCCATGCCCTGACCGTAGCGGCCATCCCTGACAATCGGCGTTCGCGTCGCGCGGGCGATGCTGGCGCCCGGCGCCCGGAACGGCCACGATGGCACTGGTGCGCCCGGCTGTCCGGCGCGCCCGGCGGGAAGGGATGGCTGTCATGGCAGGAGTAGACGTCCGGCTCCGGGCCTGGGGCTGGCTCACCCGGCGGATGATGTCGGTCACGAGCATGACCGACGACCAGGTGATCGCCGTGCAGCAGCGGACCGTCCCGGCCAACCCGGTGACCGGCTGGCTGTTCGGCACCGCCCCCGCCGGCGTCACGGTGACCAGCCGGACCGCGCCAGGGGCCGCGGGTGACATCCCGGTCCGCGTCTACCAGCCGGCCGGGGCGGCCAGGCACGGCGCCCCGGGGCGCCCGCTGGTGCTTTACTTCCACGGCGGCGGCTTCGCGCTCGGCCCGCTGGCGATGGGCGACTGGATCTGCGGCACCGTGGCCGCCCGGGTCGGGGCGGTGGTCGTCTCGGTCGGCTACCGGCTGGCCCCCGGGCACCGCTTCCCGGCCGCGGTCGAGGACTGCTACGCGGCGCTGCGCTGGGCGGCCGGTGACGGCGCCGCCCTGGGCGCCGCCGGGCTGGTCGGCGTCATGGGGGAGAGCGCGGGCGGCAACCTGGCCGCGGTCACCTGCCTGCTCGCCCGCGACCGGGGCGGCCCCGCGATCGCGCACCAGGCCCTGATCTACCCGGCGACCGACATGACGCGGGAGCCGGCGCCGGGGACGGACCCCAACGCCCCGTTCCTCTCGGCGGCCGAGAGCAGCGCCTACAAACGGCTCTACCTCGGGCCCGACGGTGACCCGGCCGACCCGTGGGCGTCCCCGCTCCTGGCCGCCGGTCACGCGGGCCTGCCGCCCGCGCTGATCCAGGTGGGGGAGCACGACCCGCTGCGGGGCGACGGCGTGGCCTACGCCGCGGCGTTGCGGGCGGCGGGCGTCCCGGTCCGGTTCACCGAGTACCTCGGCATGCCGCACGGCTTCGTCAACTTCCCGGGGCTCTCCCGGGCCGCGCACCAGGCCCTGTCCGAGGTATGCGCCGAGCAGGCCGCCTACCTGACCCCGCCCGTCCCTTAAGATCCGCGCTATGAAGGTCACCGTCGATCCTTTCGCATGCGAGGCCAACGCGGTCTGCGTCCGGCTCGTTCCGCCGGTTTTCTCCCTCCGGGAAGACGACGAGGGCGACGACGTGCTCGTGATCGCGGGCAACGGCGAGGTGCCGCCGGAACTGGCCGACCGGGTCCGGACCGCGGTCGCCCGCTGCCCGAAGGCGGCCCTCACCGCCGGCTGAGCCCGTCCGCCGCCGGTTAGGGTGGGCCCCGTGGATGACGGTCTTCGGCTGCGGCCCTTCCCCTTTGACGGCGATCAGGTCACGGCCGTCGTCAGCACCCGCCACGGCGGGGTCAGCAGCGGCCCCTACGGCCGCCTCAACCTGGGCGGCCACGTCGGCGATGACCCGGCCGCGGTGGCCGAGAACCGCGGGCGGCTGGCCGCCGCGCTCGGCGTCGGCCGGCTCACCGTCGCCGACCAGCGGCACACGGCCACCGTCGCGGTGGTCGGCGACGCGCTGGCCGGCCGGGGCCACGACGGTGCCGAGGACGCGGCCGCCGCCTTCCCGGCGACCGACGCCCTCATCACCAACCGGCCCGGCGCCGCGCTGGCGATCCTGGTGGCCGACTGCGCGCCGGTGGTGCTGTTCGACCCGGTCCGCCGGGCGGTCGCGGTGGTGCACAGCGGCCGGGCCGGGACGCTGCGCGGCGTGGTGCCGAAGACGGTCGAGGCGATGGCGGCGGCGTTCGGCTCGGTGCCGGGTGACCTGCTGGCCGGGATCGGGCCGGCCATCGGGGCCGGCAGCTATGAGATCGGCGCGGCCGAGGCGGCCGAGGTGATCTCCGTGTTCGGCCGGCAGACCCCGCTGCTGCGCCCGGCCCGGCCGGGTCACGCGCTGTTCGACCTCACCGGGGCGGTCCGCCGTCAGCTGCGGCTGGCCGGGCTGCCCGATGCCAGCGTGCACGACATGGCGGTGGACACCAGGACGAGCACCGGCGACTTCTTCTCCGACCGGGCGGCCCGGCCGTGCGGGCGGTTCGCGGCGGTGGCGCTGCTGCCCGGCTGAGGCGGCGCTACCGGTGCCCTCCGTGCCCCAGCGCTCGCTCCATTCCCGGTTTGATCGCGCGCAGGTAGAGCCAGGCCGACCCCACGCCGACCGCCGTCCCGACCACCGTGTCCGCGAACCGCAGGATGGGCTGCAGCCAGGCGTCGTGCGGGCTGACGGCGGCGACCACGAGGACGACCGTGGTGGTGATCGCGGCGGTGATGGCATCCTCGGGGCGGCCGAGCAGCATCGCGGTCAGCGCGCTGGCGGCGACCAGCACCGGCAGTGCCCAGGTGTGGAAGGGCGCCAGCGACAGGTAGACCAGGCAGTAGACGAAGCTGATGAGGGTGGCCGCCAGCCGCGAGACGGCGGCCGTGTCGCTCTCGGCGACGCTGGCGCGGTTGACGAAGATCGTGGCGAGCACCGCCCACATGGCGCCGAGCAGGTGGTCGGCGCTCGAGACCCCGGGTATCCGGGCCAGTACCTCGGTCACCAGCAGCCAGGTGACCAGGCAGGCCAGGCCGAGGACGACGCTGTCGCTGACCGCCTCGCGCGTCCGCGCCCAGCCCGGTGGATTGATCGTCATCGCCCGCCGTTCGTCCGGTTCCCGTCCGCCACCACCGGCATACCCCGGCGCCGGCGGGCCAGCCCTGGGCCGTGCGGGCAATGTCCGCCCGGCGGCGCCCCGGGGGGCGCGGGTCCCGCCGGTGCAGGCGAGCGTCGCTAGCCTGGTGCCGTTCCTCGCCGGCCCGCGCCCGGGACGTCACGCCGGGCGGCAGGCGGCGGCCGGCCAAGATAGCAACGGTGGAGTTCGACTACGTGGTGGTGGGGGCCGGCTCGGCCGGGAGCGTGGTGGCCGGGCGCCTGGCCGCCGCCCCCGAGCGGCCGAGCGTGCTGCTGGCCGAGTACGGCGGCCCCGCCCGTAACCCGCTGCTGCACGTGCCCAAGGGTTTTTACTACACGCTGCGGGGCGACCGGTACCTGTACCGCTACGTCACCGGCCCGGTCGGCCCGGCCGGGCAGGACGAGGTCTGGCTGCGCGGCCGGGTGGTCGGCGGCAGCGCCGCCGTCAACGGGATGATGTGGATGCGGGGCGCGCCCGCCGACTGGGACGAGCTCGCCGCCCGGGGCAACCCGGGCTGGTCGTGGGACGAGGCCGGGCCCGCCTACCAGGCGATCGAGCGCCACAGCCTCGGCCCCGGCGGCGGCCGCGGCACCAGCGGCCCGCTCGGCGTCTCGGTCACCGATACCGGCGACCCGGTCACCCGGGCGATCCTGGAGGCGGCCGTCAGCTACGGGTGGGAGCGAGTGGCAGACGCCAACGCGGCCGACACCGAGCGGATCGGCTTCACCCCGTCGACGATCTGGCGCGGGCGCCGCACCACCTCCTACGACGCGTTCGCCCGGCCCGCCCTGGGCCACCGGGGGGACGGCGGCCACGGCGGCCTCACCGTCGCGACCCGGACCCGCGTGGTGCGGCTGCTCTTCGACGGGCGCCGGGTCACCGGGGTCAGGACGGCCGGCCACCGGGGGGCGGTGCGGGACGTCACCGCCCGGCGCGAGGTGATCGTCTGCGCGGGCACGGTGGAGACCCCGCTGCTGCTCGAACGGTCTGGCATCGGCCGCCCGGACCTGCTGCGCTCCCACGGCATCGGGCTGCGGGCCGAGTCGCCCAACGTGGGGGAGCGGGTCATCGAGCAGCGCGGCGCGGCCCTGCAGGTCGCACTGGGCGACGGCGCCGTCGCCAGCAAGCTCAGCACCCGCGCGGGGCAGCTGAGCGAGGCGCTGCGCTGGCTGGTGTCCGGCCGCGGCCTGCTCGCGACCGGCGGCTACGACCTGGTCTGCCAGTTCAAGTCGGACCCGGCGGCAGCCCGGCCCGACGTCCAGGGCCTGTTCGTCCCGATGGCACTGCAAGCCGGGAGCGAGGAGCTGCGGCTGGCCCGCCACCCCGGCATCTTCTTCATGGCCTACCCGCTGCGCCCGCGCACCACCAGCACGGTGCACATCTCCGGCCCCGGCCCGGACGACCCGCCGCTGATCGGCGCCCGTTTCCTGGAGGCGTCGGCCGACCGGGCGGCGGTCGCCCCCGTCCTGGAGGTGGCGCGCGCCGTCCTCGCCCAGGGGCCGGTCGCCGCCCTGCGCCCGTCGGAGGAGTTCCCCGGCCCGGCGGTGACGACCCGGCCCGCCACCATCGCCTACTCGCTGGCGACCGGCACCGGGCTCTACCACGCGGTCGGCTCGGCCGCGATGGGCCCGGCCGACGACGACGTGACCGACGCGGCGCTGCGGGTGCGCGGTGTCTCCGGCCTGCGCATCGCCGACGCCTCGGTGCTGCCCTGGCAGCTGAGCGGCAACACCGGCGCGCCGGCCGTGCTGGTCGGCTACCGGGCGGCCGACCTGATCCTGGACGACCTGCGCGCGGGCTGACGGCCGCCGCCCGCAAGCGGGCACCCAGTCCCGCCGGATCCCCGGCCCGGCGCTGTATCACCTGATACATCGCCAGCGGCCGCGCCCCGGCATCTGCTCATCTCCCGGGCCGCTCAGCTCCCGGGCCGGTCCGCGCCCGGCGGGGCCGGCCGGGTGCCGGCCTCGCCGCCGTCCTGGTCCTCGCCGCCGTCCTGGTTCCGCCGGCCGCGCCGCTGCACCAGCCGCCACACGAGCTCGACGATCCCGCTGAGCACGAGCGCGCCGCCAAACGCGACCACGAACCCGACGACCGGCATGTGCTCGAACGCCTGGCCGCCGACCCGGCCGGCCAGGAACGCGTACGAGGCCCAGATGACCGCGGCAACCGCGTCCGCGACCGCGAACCGGCGCCACGGGTACCCGATCAGCCCGCAGCAGAGGGTCACCGCGGTGCGGCCGGCCGGGATGAACCGGCATACGATGATCAGCCCCACGCCGAACCGGGCGAGCGACCGCTCGGCCCAGTCCTTGCGGGCGGCGCCCTTCCCGCCCGCGAAGAAGCGCCGCGTCGCCCAGGGCCCGAACCGCCACCCGATCAGGTAGCACAGGTTGTCGCCGGCGAACGCGCCCGCCGCCGCGCACGCCACGACGAGGAAGATGCGCGGGTCCGACGACCCGGCCGTGGCCACCCCGAACGCGATGATCACGGTCTCGCTCGGCAGCACCGGCAGCACCGCGTCCAGGAACGGCAGCCCAAACGCGATCAGGTACGAGAGCGGCGAGGCAACCGCCAGGCTGGTGCTGATGCCGCTCACCGGTCACATCCTCCACGTTGCTCTCGGTCTGCCCCTCAGTGATCACTGGTGATACCCAGGTTGACGGCGGCTGACCGGTCGCGGGACTACGGCGTTCGCCTGGGGTGAATGACGGCAAACAGAGACCGAACGGGCGCGTGGTGACTGCTGAGCCCTTGGTGCCCCGCTGAGGGCGGACGGCCGCGAACAGGCTCCCGAAAGCCCTGGTGACGTGCGAGAACACCCCTCAACCGGGGCAAATCGAATATGCGTCAGCTGACCGATGTCTGTCATTGCAAGTTGCATGAAAGTTTTTGTGCAACCAAGCAGATCCCCGCTGCGAAGGACCGCCGATGACCCCGATGGCGCCGCCCCGCCTCAACCGCTCCGTGCCCCCGCCCCTGGGGGCGAACCGCCGCCGCTGCCGCGTCCCGCTCCGGGCGGACGTCACCGCCGCCGCGGCCGCCCGGGTCGCCGTCGCCGACGCCGTCCGCGCGTGGGGCATCCCGGTCGACCCGGACGCGGCCGTCCTGCTGACCAGTGAGCTGGTGACCAACGCGGTCACCCACGCCGCGCCTGCGGCAGGCCCGTTCGTGCTCCTCGTCATCGCCCGCGAGGCGGCCGGGCTGCGGGTGGACGTGCACGACGGCTCCGCGGACCTGCCGGTGCTGGAGGGCGCCGCCCCGGCCGAGGCCGAGACCGGCCGGGGGCTCGTGCTGGTGACGTCCCTGGCCGCCGAGTGGGGCTTCTACCGCACCCGCGCTGGCAAGGCCGTGTACTTCATCCTGGCCGCGGGCCCCGCCACTGCTGGCGCCGCCACTGCCGGCGACATGAGGGCCGGTGACGTGAGGGCCGGCGATAACGAGGCCGGCGGCAGCAGGCCCGGCGACGACAGGGCCGGTGACGACAGGGCCGGTGACATCCAGGCCGACGGCGGGGCGGTTTTCCCGGGTTATGACGTTTTGCCGGACGGCCGAACCGGACGGCCGGGATGAAAAGCCCCGCCCCGGACCAGTCGCGACCCTCAAGATCGGTCAGCTGACCGATGTCTCACGGTGCAATTTTCAGCAGCATTTGTAGCGCAACCGGGCCCGCGGCCGAAAGGAGCGAACCGGCCACCTGCTCCGCCCCCGCCCTGGGAGCCCTTCCCCGGGAGCAGGCAGGCGCGGCGTCCGGTGCGCAACGCTTTGCCAGTTGGCCGACCAGGTCGGAGGACCCTCGATGGACACGATAGCGCCACCGCCGCCGGCCGTGCCGGCCGAGCTGCGGCACCGCCGGGTCCGGCTCCAGCTCGGCCCGGCCGCCGCGGCCTGCGCCTGCGGGCACGTGCGGGCGGCCGTCACCGCCTGGTCGGTGCCGGTCAACCCGGCCGTTGCCATCCTCCTCACCAGCGACCTGGTGATCAACGCGGTGACCAACGGCGCGGGCGAGAGCGTGATGCTCGGCATCAGCTGGGTGTCGGGCCGGTTCCGGGTCGAGGTCCACGACGCGTCGGTCTCCGGCGACCCCTGGGAGACGGCCGAGTCCGACGCCGACGCCGAGCGTGGCCTGCTGCTGGCGGCCGCGCTGGCGGCCGACTGGGGTCACTACCGAACGCCAGCCGGGCGGGCCGTGTACTACGTGCTCGCCCCCGAGCCGCGCCGCCCCGTCCAGGGCGGTGCTCCAGCCCTCCCCCGGGCAGCCGGCGTTGCCGGCCGCCGGGGGACGGACCGCGGATTGCCCCCGCGGGATGCCGCGTGCGGGGGTGGTGAACCGTGAGCCCCCGGAGGTTCACCGCCCCCGCCGTCGGCGCGGGCGGCTGCCGCCCGGCCGACATGCGCGGCACCAGCTTCCACGGTCGCGCCCTGTCCGGCGCGGCCTGGGCCGGCGCGAGCTGCCACGGTGTCTACGACCGCCAGGTTCGCTGCCGGCTGGCCTTCTGGTCAGGCATCACCAAGCGCCCACCGGGCCGCGACGAGCGCGGCCCCGATACCTCAGGAGCAGGCACATGACGAACAGCCCCAACCGGACGCCCGCGACTTGGAGCCCCGCGCCGCGCGGCACCATCTGGAGCCGCGGGCCGCGCCCACCCGCCCGCGGCCGGCGGCCGGGGACGACCGGCTGGGCGCGCCGGGGCTGACCCGGCCGGAACGTGGGGACCTGGCCGTGGGCCGCATCACGGTCACTGTCCCCGCAGCGCCGGGGCTGGCGGGCGCGCCGCACGCACTCGCCATCCCCGCGCCCGTGGGGGCGCCGCCGCGGGCCGCAAACGCGGCGCCGCCCCCGCCCCCCCGGTGCCCGGCCGCCGCAGCCGGGCACCGGGCCCCTCGTCCTGGGCCGGCCGCCCGGGAACGCCTGGCCGCCCGGCGCCGCCGTCGCCGGCGGCGCGGGCGCTCGCTGATGGCGCCGGGTGGCCGGATCCGGGAGAGACGCGCCCGCGCTCCATGGGCCGCTGCGCGGGCGCCTCGCGGGATGGTGAGTAGTGCCTGCTCGCCACCCCGCCGTCGTGGTGCGGCGGGCCGGCCCCTGACCCGGCCCGCCGCACCACGTCACCACTGCCCGCGGGGGTGATGGGAAGCGGGCAGCGGCGCTCGTCGCGCTCCGCGCGCCAGCCGGGCCAGTCCGCTCCGGCTGTTTTTCTGTTGTCTGGCTGCGTCGCGCGCTCCCGGCGGAGCGCCGCTTGTGGCCGGCCGGCCGGGCCGGCCGGTGGGCTCAGCGGGTGCCGCTGGCCCGCAGGGCACTCTCCCGGGCCACTTCGGTCCGGGTGGTCACGTTGAGCTTCTTGAGGATGTGCGACACGTGGGTCGCCACGGTGCGCCGCGACAGCATGAGCCGCGCGGCGATTTCCGGGTTGGACAGGCCTTCCTCGACGAAGGCGGCGACCTTCAGCTCGCTGTCGGTCAGCGAGTCCCAGCCGCTGACCGCCCGCCGGTGCTTGCTGTGCGGCCCGCGGCGGATGCCGTGCCCGCGGAACTCCGCCTGCACCCGGTTCAGGTCGGCCTCGGCCCCGAGGTGCTCGTAGACCTCGACCGCCTGCTCGAACGCGAGCCGGGCGGCGGTCCGGTCGTCGGCCGCGACCAGGTAACCGGCCGCCCCCTCCAGTGCCTTGGCCCGCGGCAGCGGGCGCCCCGCGTCGGCGTACCGCTGCGCGGCCGCCAGCAGGGCCTCCGGGTCGCGGTCGACCAGGCCCCGGCAGTACAGCGCGTTGGCCTGCCGGTGGGGGACGGCAGAACCATCCGCCAGCGCGGCCGCCTGGGCGGTGACCGCGTGGGCGGTGGGGCCGTCCCCGGTCTTCAGGGCGAGCCGGACCGCGTCACCGAACAGGTCCTCGACCTCGCCCGGGTCCCCCTGGTTGGCCCGCAGGGCGGCGGTGAGGACCTCGAGGGCCTCCGGCGCCGCGCCGTCTTGCTCCCGGTCGAGTGACCGGGCGAGGGTCAGCTGCTGAATCAGCAGGTCGCCGAATCGCTCGGCCAGCGCGGCGCCGGACGCCAGATGCTGGCGCCCTTCGTGCGGCGCGTTGCGGTGGAAGGCGATGTGGGCCGCGATCACCTGCTCGCAGCACGCGGCGAACGGCTCCGTCAGCTCGTCGGTCGCGACCGCGATCTCAGCCAGCGCGTCGTCCCACCGCCCGAACTCGTACAGGCACTGCCCGAGCAGGCTGTGCGCCTGCGCCAGCCGTACCGCGGTCCCCGCCTGCTGCGCTAGTTCCCGGGTGCGGGCCGCGGTTGCCAGGGCCTCGTCGGCCCGGTCCAGGTTGCACAGCGCGACGGCCTTGTTGATCAGCAGCAGCAAGCCGAGGTCACCCAGGGCGGCGTCGGTCTCGGTCACCGCGATGGCCCGGTCGTAGACGGCCAGCGCCCCCGCATGATCCCCGCGGATCATCGCCCGCAGTCCCAGCACGTGCAGCGCCCAGCTCGTCGCCCAGCCGTCGTCGGCTTCGGTCGCCCAGCTCAGCGCGCTGTTGGCCTCGCGGCCGGATGATTCGACCTCACCCAGGTAGAGGTAGGTGCGCGCGGCGAGCACGAGCAGCCGGGCGCGGTGCTTGGGGCCGATGCCCGGTCCGGCCGTCGCCTGCTCCAGAGCGGTGAACGAGTCACCGGCTGAGCCGCCCCGCATGCGGCACTGGACCAGTGTCCAGTGCAGGTCCACGATCAGGTCGGGGTCGGCCGCGTGGCGCAGGGCCTGTTCGGCGACGCGTTCCGCCTCCGCCTGGTCGCCGGTGCGGTAACGGGCGTCGGCCAGCCGGCTGGCGAGCCAGCCGTGCTGCACGGACCCGGCCGGCAGGGCCGCGACCGCCTGCCCCAGCAGCTCCACCGCGACGGCCGGAGACTGGCCGACCAGCGAGTCGGCCGAGTGCGCGAGCCAGTCCAGCATCCACTGGTCCAGCAGGCCGCCCGGCCAGGCCGCGCCCGTGCTGACCGGCGGGCGCTCGATTTGCACGGGCGGCTCCACCGCGCTGACCGCGATGCGGTCGATCTCGGTCCCGCCCAGCGCGCGCAGCAGCTGCCGGGCCACCCGGTCGGGTGACGCGCCCGCGGCCGCCAGGGCCTGCCCGGCGTCGCGGTGCCAGGCGCCGCGGACCGCGGCGGGCTGCTCGGCGTACAGCGCCTCGCGGACCAGCGGGTGCCGGAAGGCGAGGGCGGTGCCGCCGGCCGGGTCGCTCACCAGACCGCTAGCACGGGCCTCGTCGAGCGCGGGCATGATTTCGGCCACCGTCCGGCCGAGGACCGTGGTGAGGTCGGGCACGGTGAAGGTCACCCCGAGCAGGGCCGCCGCCTGCAGCACCTCGCGGGCCGCCGGGGTCAGGAAGCCGACCTGCCCGGCGATGGAGGCGGTCACCGAATCGGGCACGGTCTCCTCCGTGAGCTGGGCTTCCCCCGCCTCGGTGACCGTGATGCGGCCGGACTGGCGCAGCGCCGCGAGCAGCCCGGTCAGGTAGCGGGGGTTGCCGGCCGCGCCGTCGGCCAGCCGGGCCAGGCCGCCGTCCGGCCGCCCGCCCGCCAGTGCGGCCGTCAGCTCGGCGGCGGCGCCGGCCGACAGCGCCGGGAGCAGCAGGCGGCCGTCGCCGTCGGCCGACCGGCGCAGCGCGAGCAGGTCTTCCCGGACGGGGGACGGGCGGGTCAGGCCGATCAGCAGCAGCCGCGCTTCGGTGGCGGTCCGCGCCAGCCGTTTCCACAGCCGCACGCTGGCCGGGTCAGCCCACTGCAGGTCGTCGATGACGAGCACAACCGGCCGGGCGGCGGCTTCGTCGATGGTCAGCGCGATGAGCTGCTCGGCCAGCATGGCCTCGATGTCGGCCTCGCGGCCAGCGGCGACCTCGCCCCGCAGCAGCCCCGCGATCGCGGTCCGGCGGGCGTTCACCGACGACCGGCGGACATCGAGGGCATCGAGGAACGGCAGCAGCGGTGTCTCGGAGCCGAGCTCGTCGCCCGCCCCCCAGAAGACCTGGACGCATCCGGGGGCCACGCGGCTGACGGCGGTGCGGACCAGAGCGGTCTTGCCGACGCCGGCCTCACCCTCGATGAGCACCGCGCGCTGGCCGCCCCGGCCGGGTTCTCTTAAAAACCCGTCGAGCAGCGCGAGCTCGTGGTCACGTCCGGCCAAGTCGCCGGCCGGAGTTGCCGGATGCATGCCACGAAGCGTACTAGGGGGACAAGTGCGGAACAAGCGGTTCTTTTTCGGACAATCATTCGGTTATTCGCATCCGGGGGCCCGCGGCCTCGGGGAATCCGGTCCCGGTCCGTGCAATTTGCAGGCGAAGTTTCCCCGCAGCCCGACGTGAGAATTTACGTGCATATTTACGGTAAATTGACAGCTAAATTGCCATAGCATATAGTGACGCCGCTTTTACTCATTGAATATGCATGGCCGTCGATCTATTCTAAGGGATGTAAGCAGCCAAAGACTGGTGATTGGAAAAAGTGCGGGCAGCGACGCCCGTGCGGGCCGCCGAATCAAAGGTCGCAGGCATTGACCTCGGTAAACGCATGGAGGCAGTCATGCGCATTCGGCGTAACATCCTCGCTCCCGCCATCCTCGTGATTGGTGCCGTTGGCTCGGTCGTGGCCGGCCCCGTCCTCGCCCTGACGTCCGCCGCCGCCCCCGCGGCGACCTCGGTAGCTGTCAGTGCGCAGCCCGCCGCGGCCGGCTACCACCTATGAAGTGAAACCCTGCTAAATGGTCCGCCGCTGGTCCCCCCCAGTGGCGGACCATTTATTTTGCCACCAGTGAAAAAACGTGAAACGGCCGACGAGATATCTGGATAACATTTCGGTGATATCCGGGTGATGGCCCGTCCGGCATCCCTCCGTGCTTTCTGCCTCCCGTTAACCCCGCTTGCCCGGCGGGTTCCGCTAACCGCTTCTACGAGCAG
>FSYA01000397.1_pt1 | contig 36337 bp, 36 predicted proteins | sample 1638301 | NCBI WGS metagenome assembly FSYA01 (sample SAMEA3914788, study PRJEB12502) | metagenome | biome: forest; material: soil | place: Canada | collected 2011-07-03 | depth 0.1 m | reverse complement strand
GGACGGGACCACGGCTGTGCTGGTCCGTCCCGACGGCTACGTCGCCTGGGCCGCCCCCGGCAGCCACGGCGACCTGCCGATGGCCCTGGAGCGCTGGTTCGGCCCCGCGCGTTGAGCGGCGGCCGGAGAACGAGTGAGGAGGATCACCCATGTCGCCGGTCGTGCACCGGACCCAGCACGGGGCCGAGGTCTCGGCCCCCGCGGACACCGTCTACCGCCTCCTGGCCGAGGCCGGCGACTGGCCGCTGATCTATCCCCGGATCATCCACGCCGAACAGGTCCCGGACGGGGCCGAGGGGCAGGAGCTGGTCCGCATCTGGGGCACCGCCGACACCGGGGTCGAGCACTGGTCGTCCTGGCGCGAGCTGGACCCGGGGCGCCGGCGGATCAGCTTCCGGCCGACCGGGATCGGGCCGCCGCTGGTCTCGATGTCCGGCGACTGGGTGGTCGAACCGCTCTCCCGGACCAGTTGCACGCTCAAGCTGCTGCACGCCTTCAGCGTGGTCGACGACGGCCCGGCGGAACTGAGCCGGATCGGCGTGGCCGTCGACAGCAACTCCCGCGAGGAACTGGCGGGCCTGAAGGAGCAGCTGGAGTGGCTGGAGCAGAACGCGCGGCTGGTCTTCTCGTTCAAGCACAGCATGCGGTTCCCCGGCCGGGCCGCGGACGTCTACGACGCCGTCGACCGGGCCGTCCAGCAGCCGGTCCGGGCCTGCCTGCCGCACCGGCTGATCGCCTACCGGCAGGCCGATCCGCCGCCGTCGGCCCGGCTGCACACCGCCTGCTGGACGTTCGCCGAGGATGCGGCCGGCGTCCGGGCCACCGTCCGGCACACCGTCGTGGTGGAGCGCGGCCCGTACGCCAGCGTGGCCCAGGCCCGCGACCAGGTCCGCAGCGTGCTCCGGGACGAGAGCCGGATGCTGCTGCGCGGTGTCGCGGACAGCGTCCGGGACACCGCCGAGCGGCGGCGATGGCAGCCGCCCTTCCCCAACTGACCCCATCCGATCTCCGGAGGTACTGGCCCGATGCCTGATCTGACCGGTCTGCTGTCCGCGGCCGAGACCGCCGCCGAGGTCGCCGCCCGCCACGCGGCGACGGCCGATACCGAACGCCGGCTTCCGGGAGAGGTGGTCGAGGCCCTGCTCACGGCGGGGTTCGCCCGCCGCTTCGTGCCCGGGCGGTTCGGGGGCGAGGCGGTCGGCTTCACCGAGCTGATGGAGTCGGTGGCCGAGGTGGCCGAGGGCTGCGCCTCGGCCGGCTGGGTCGCCTCGCTGATGGCGCAGGGCAGCCGGATCTCCGGCTACCTACCCGCGCGGGGCCAGGACGAGGTGTGGGGGAAGGGGCCCGACACCCTGGCGGTGGTCGGCTTCGTCTCCCAGGGCGCGGCGCGGCCGGTGGACGGCGGCTGGGTGCTCTCGGGCAGCTGGCCCTACGTCAGCGGGATCGAGTTCTCGGACTGGGCACTGGTGCTCGCCGACGGCGGCGACGCGCGGTTCTTCGCCGTCCCCCGGACCGAGTACGGCGTCACCGAGTCGTGGTTCACCCTCGGCATGCGGGCCACCGGCAGCCACACGCTGACCCTGGACGAGGTCTTCGTCCCAGCCCACCGCTCCTTCCCGCGCGACGAGATGTTCCTCGGCCGCCCCGCGGTGTCCCGGGAGCCGTTCCACACCGTGCCGCTGTTCGCAGTGAACGGTCTGACCTTCGGCTCTCCGGTCCTCGGCGCGGCACGCAGGGTGCTGCGGCTGGCCGCGGCCGAGCTGCCCGCCCGGGACAGCGCCCGGATCGGCTACGCCCGCGCGGCGGCCGAGGTCGGGGCGGCGGAGCTGCTGCTCGCCCGGGTGGCCGAGCGCGCCGACCGGGGGAGCGGGCACAGCGAGGAGTCGCTGCGGCGCACCTCGCTCGACAGCGCACTGGCGGTGCGGTTGCTGGTCGAGGCGGCCGACCGGGTGTTCGCCGACGTCGGCACCCGGGGCCAGGCCGAGACCCAGCCGCTGCAACGCGGTTGGCGCGACGTCCACGCCGCGGCGACCCACGGGGCGCTTCGGTTCGAACCAGCCGCGCTGCGCTTCACCGAGCCGCTGCTCGGCAATCCCTGACCCCTCCCGTCACCTTCCGAAAGGTGTCCGCCATGTCCCCCAGACTCCTGCGCCTCGCAGTGCTCACCAGCTGCGGCAACGACAGCAGGTCCGGCCCCCTGGTCGCGAAGTGGTTCGTCCGTGAGGCCGAGCAGTACGGCGCCTACGAGGTCGACCTGATCGATCTGGCCGGCGCCGAGCTGCCGGTCCTGATCACCCGTCCGGCCAACGCGGAGGCGGAGCAGCGGCTGGCCTCGGTCACTCCGCGACTGGCCGCCGCCGACGCGTTCGTCGTGGTCACCCCCGAGTACAACCGGGCCTACCCGGCGGTGCTGAAGAGCGCGATCGACTGGCACGTGGCCGAGTGGCGGGCCAAGCCCATCGGCTTCGTGTCCTACGGCGGGCGGTCCGGGGGCCTGCGCGCGCTGGAACAGCTGCGGCTGGTCTTCGGCGAGCTGCACGCGGTCGCGCTGCGGGACTCGGTCAGCTTCATGGACGTCTGGGACCAGTTCGGCCCCGACGGGCTGCCCAAGGACGGCCCCGGCTGCAGCGGCGCGGCCAAGGTGATGCTCGAACAACTGGAGTGGTGGGCGACCTCGCTGCACGAGGCCCGACTGAGCCGTCCCTACCGGGTCTGAACCCTCACACCTTGGAGAACGACTGATGCGTGTCCTGATCACGACCATGCCCGCGCCCACCCACCTCACGCCGAACGTGCCGCTGGCCTGGGCGCTGCACAACGCTGGGCACGAGGTGCGGGTGGCCAGCCATCCGAGCATGGTCGAGCACATCACCGCGGCCGGGCTGACCGCCGTCCCGGTCGGCACGAACGTGAGCATCCCGGACGCGGTCGCGGCCACCGCCGCGGACGAGCGGCTGGAGCGGATCACCGAGGCCCTCGGCCTCGGACCGGAGGACGCCGACAAACGCGGCCACATCCGCAACTTCGTGCTCGCGTCCTTCACCCTCTACTACAGCCAACAGCCGGTCGGCGCGGGCGGGCAGGCCCTGGCCGACGACCTGATCGCGCACGCCCGGGCGTGGAAGCCCGACCTGGTGCTCTGGGACCCGCTGGTGCTGGCCTCGCCACTGGCGGCCCGCGCCTGCGGGGCCGCGCACGCCCGGGTGCTGTGGGGGCTGGACCGGACGGGCTGGCTCCGCAAGCGGTTCCTCGAACGGCTGGCCGACCCGGCCTCCGACCTGGACACGGACCTGATCCGGCAGGTGATGCAGCCGACCCTGGACCGCCTCGGGCAGGAGTTCGACGAGGAGCTGCTGGTCGGCCAGTGGACCGTCGACCTGATGCCACCCAGGCTGGCCGAGCCGATCGGCCTGCGGACCATCCACACCCGCCGGGTGCCCTACGCCGGCCCGGCCACCGTGCCGGACTGGCTCGCCGCCCCACCCGAGCGGCCCCGGATCTGCCTGACCCTGGGCGCCAGTGGACGCACCTTCTTCCAGGAGAACCACGGTGTCTCCATCCCCGACCTGCTCCAACTGCTGGGCGAGCTGGACGTCGAGGTGGTCGCCACCTTCAACTCCGTGCAGCTGGCCGGGGCGGACACGCTGCCCGCCAACATCCGCACGGTCGACTACATCCCGCTCGGCCAGCTGCTGCCGACCTGCGCCGCGATCATCCACCACGGGGGCGGCGGCACCTACGCCGCCGCGGTCGCGCACAAGGTCCCGCAGATCGTCCTGCCCAAGCACTTCGGTGACTTCCTGGACAACGCGCGGTACGTCGCCGAGCGCGGCGCCGGCGTCCTGGTGGATCCGATCACGGCCACCACCGACGAGCTGCGCAAGCAGATCCTCCGGGTGCTCACCGAGCCGTCGTTCCAGGACGGCGCAGCCGACCTGTACCAGGAGGCGCTCGGCACCCCTGGTCCCAACGAGATCGTCCCGGTGCTCGAACGGCTCGTCCACGAGCACCGGTCCCACAACATTCGTCCTGTCGAAGGAGTTCCGCATGGCCACGCTTGAGGCAGTACACACAGGTGTCCGGACCGGTCCCGCCGAGGATCGGCGCACCATCGTGCGGGCGGCCCGCTCCGTCTTCGCCCGCGACGGCTGGATCCACGCCACGCTGGAGTCCATCGCCGACGCGGCCGGGCTGGAACCGGAGGCCGTGGCGCACTACTTCAAGGGCAAGGACCAGCTGCTGCTGACCGTCCTGCTGGAGAGCGCGGCCTCGATCGGCGCCGCTCTGACCCTGGTCGCGCAGACCCACCTGGCCGAGACCACCGACCTGGAGGCGGACCTGGTGGCGCTCGGCCGGGGGTGGCTGTCACCGCTGGCCCTGTTCCCCGAGCACTTCTCCATCGTCCGCCACCTGCAGGCCGAGGCGGCGCGACTGCCCTCCGGAATCCTGGAGATGTGGCAGACCGCGGGACCCCGCCAGGCCCAGGGCGAGCTGGCGGGACGGCTCCGTGAGGTCGCCGACGGGGGCCGGCTCGACCTGCCCGACGCCGACCACGCGGCCGGACGCTTCGTCCAGCTGGTGGCGGGCGGTGTGGTGGCCGCCTCCTTCCACGGCGCGCTCCCGCTCGCCGAGTTCGAGACCGACCAGCTGGTCCGGGCCGGCGTCGCGGACTTCATCCACCTGTACCGCCCCCAGTCCGGCCGCTGAGCCGAAGAAAAGGAGAGAGCCATGCACAGCACCCTCATCGTGGCCCGGATGGACCAGGCGTCCCGCGCCGAGGTCGCTCGGCTGTTCGCCGAGTTCGACCGCACCGAGATGCCCCATCGGATGGGCACCCGCCGCCGCCAGCTGTTCGCCTACCAGGGCCTGTACTTCCACCTCCAGGACTTCGACCAGGACGAGGGCCGACGGCTGATCGAGGACGCCAAGACCGACCCGAGGTTCGTCGGCATCAGCCAGGACCTGAAGCCGTTCATCGAGGCGTACGACCCGCTGACCTGGCGGTCCCCCCAGGACGCCATGGCCGGCCGCTTCTACCACTGGTCGGCCGACGCATGACGGGGCCGACGACCGACACGAAGGGAGAGCGGAGCCAGTGAGCCGCCGCGTTGTGATCACCGGAGTGGGCGTGCTGACGCCGGGCGGCATCGGCGCCAAGAACTTCTGGAGCCTGCTCAGCGAGGGCCGCACGGCGACCCGGCGGATCACCTTCTTCGACCCCTCCTCGTTCCGCTCGCAGGTGGCCGCCGAGGCGGACTTCGACCCGGAGCTGCACGGGCTCACCCCGCAGGAGATCCGCCGGATGGACCGGGCGGCCCAGTTCGGCGTCGTCGCCGCCCGCGAGGCGCTGGCGGACAGCGGCCTGGACCTGGCCGGCTTCGACCCGCACCGGACCGGAGTGACCATCGGCAGCGCCGTCGGCGCGACCACCGGCCTGGACCAGGAGTACCGGGTGGTGAGCGACGACGGCCGACTCGACCTGGTCGACCACACCTACGCTCCGCAGCATCTCTACAACCACTTCGTGCCCAGCTCGTTCGCGGCCGAGGTGGCCTGGGCGGTCGGCGCCGAGGGCCCGGCCACGGTGGTGTCCACCGGCTGCACCTCGGGCCTCGACTCCGTCGGCCACGCCGTGGAGTTGATCCGCGAGGGCAGCGCCGACGTGATGATCGCCGGCGCCACCGACGCGCCGATCTCGCCGATCACCATGGCCTGCTTCGACGCGATCAAGGCGACCACGCCGCGCACGGACGACCCGGAGCACGCCTCCCGCCCCTTCGACGGCACCCGCAACGGCTTCGTCCTCGGCGAGGGCGCGGCCGTCTTCGTGCTGGAGGAGCTGGACAGCGCTCGCAGGCGCGGGGCCCGGATCTACGCCGAGATCGCCGGCTACGCCTCGCGCTGCAACGCCTTCCACATGACCGGGCTGCGCCCGGACGGCCGGGAGATGGCCGAGGCGATCCGGGTGGCGATGGCCGAGGCGCGGATGGCCCCGGAGTCCATCGACTACATCAACGCCCACGGCTCGGGCACCAAGCAGAACGACCGGCACGAGACGGCGGCCTTCAAGCTGAGCCTCGGTGACCACGCCTACCGGACACCGGTCAGCTCGATCAAGTCCATGGTCGGGCACTCACTCGGGGCGATCGGCTCGATCGAGATCGCCGCTTCGGTCCTGGCGATGACGCACCACGTGGTGCCGCCGACCGCCAACCTGCACACCCCGGACCCGGAGTGCGACCTCGACTACGTCCCGCTCACCGCGCGTGAGCACCGCACCGACGCGGTGCTGACCGTCGGCAGCGGATTCGGCGGGTTCCAGAGCGCGATGGTGCTGGCCCGTCCCGAGAGGAGCGCGGCATGACCGCCAGGGCAGTGATCACCGGAATCGGCGTCGCCACCCCCAACGGCCTCGGGGTGGAGGACTTCTGGGCGGCCACCAGGGTGGGCAAGAACGCCATCGGCCCGATCACCCGGTTCGACGCGTCCTCCTATCCCTCCCGGCTGGCCGGGGAGATCAGCGGCTTCACCGGCGAGGACCACCTGCCCAGCCGACTGCTGCCGCAGACCGACCGGATGACCAGGCTCGCCCTGGTCGCCGCGGACTGCGCGTTCGAGGACGCCGGTGTGAGGCCCGGGGACATCCCCGAGTTCGATATGGGCGTGGTCACGGCGTCCACCTCCGGCGGTTTCGAGTTTGGTCAGAACGAGCTGAAGAAGCTGTGGAGCCAGGGCAGCGAGTACGTCAGCGCCTATCAGTCCTTCGCCTGGTTCTACGCGGTGAACAGCGGTCAGATCTCCATCCGCAACGGCATGCGCGGCCCCAGCGGCGTGGTCGTCAGCGACCAGGCGGGCGGGCTCGACGCCATCGCCCAGGCCCGGCGGCAGATCCGCAAGGGCAGCAAGCTGATCTTCTCGGGCGGTTTCGACGCCTCGATCTGCCCCTGGGGGTGGGTCGCCCAGATCGCCGGCGGCCGACTGTCCACCAGCGCCGACCCGGAGCGGGCCTACCTGCCCTTCGACGCCCGGGCCGGCGGCTATGTGCCCGGCGAGGGCGGGGCGCTGCTGATCCTGGAGGACGAGACCAGCGCCCGGGAGCGCGGCGCCCGCACCATCTACGGAGAGATCGCGGGATACGGCTCCACCTTCGACCCGGTGCCGGGCAGCGGCCGGGAGCCGGGGCTGCGCCGGGCCATCGAGGTGGCGCTCGCGGACGCCCGGGTCGCCCCCGGCGAGGTCGACGTGGTCTTCGCCGACGCGGCCGGAACCCCGGAGCTCGACCGGGCGGAGGCCGAGGCGATCACCGCCGTCTTCGGCCCGTACCGAGTGCCGGTCACCGCTCCCAAGACCATGACCGGTCGGCTCTACTCGGGCGCCGCCCCGGTGGACGTGACCTCCGCGGTGCTGTCCATCCGCGAGGGGATCATCCCGCCCACCACCAATGTGGAGCGCTCGCCGGCCCATGAAATCGACCTGGTGGTCGGTCAGGCGCGCCCCGCGCTGCTGAGCACCGCCCTGGTGATCGCCCGCGGCTATGGCGGCTTCAACTCGGCCGTGGTCGTCCGGGAGGTCTGACTCGGCCGATCCCCACTCGACCCCCGCAGCGCCCGTCGCCCTCCGGCGACGGGCGCTGTTCATCAGCCCACTGTGCGCCCGCCGCGGCGCGAGGAAGGAACACCCACTCATGACCGAGCGGACATTCACCATCGAGGACCTCAGACGCATTCTGCTGGAGGGCGCCGGCGCCGAGGAGGGCGTGGACCTCGACGGCGACATCCTCGACATCGACTTCGAGGAGCTGGGCTACGAGTCCCTGGCCCTGCTGGAGACCGGCGGCCGGATCGAGCGCGAGTACCGCGTCTCGCTGGACGACGACATCTTCGCCGACAACCGCACCCCGAGGGCGCTGGTCGCCGCCATCAACGCCCAACTCGGGTCCCTGGTCAGGTCCTGAGCGCCCCAGGGGCCGCCGCCGGGTCCGCCCGGCCCGGCGGCGGCCCTCCGTCACGCCCCCGCCCTTCCGAGTATTTGGAGTAGTCACCCATGTCGCAGCAGGACAAGCGGGTCGCCCTGGTCACCGGCGCCACCAGCGGGATCGGGCTCGCGGTCGCCCGGCTCCTGGCCGCCCAGCAGCACCGGGTCTTCATCGGCGCACGCAGCGCCGACACCCTCGCCGAGACCGTCAAGCAGCTCCAGGACGAGGGCCTGGAGGTCGACGGCGCCGCCCTCGACGTGCGCTCGCCCGCGAGCGTCACGGCCTTCGTCCAGGCCGCCGTCGACCGCTTCGGAACCGTGGACGTGCTGGTCAACAACGCCGGCCGGTCAGGCGGCGGAGTCACCGCCGACATCGACGACGAGCTGTGGCTCGACGTCGTCGACACCAACCTCAACAGCGTCTTCCGGATGACCCGGGAGGTGCTCAACACCGGTGGGCTGCGGCACAAGCAGCGTGGCCGGATCATCAACATCGCCTCCACTGCGGGCAAGCAGGGCGTGGTGCTCGGGGCTCCCTACTCCGCGTCCAAGCACGGGGTGGTCGGCTTCACCAAGGCACTCGGCAACGAGCTGGCCCCGACCGGCATCACCGTCAACGCGGTCTGCCCCGGTTACGTCGAGACGCCGATGGCGCAGCGGGTACGCCAGGGCTACGCCGCCGCCTGGAACACCTCCGAGGCGGCGATCCTGGAGAAGTTCCAGGCCAAGATCCCGCTGGGCCGCTACTCCACGCCGGAGGAGGTGGCCGGCCTGGTCGGCTACCTGGCTTCGGACACCGCCGCGTCGATCACCGCGCAGGCACTCAACGTCTGCGGCGGCCTCGGCAACTTCTGAGCCCCGACCAGCCCACCGACCCTCTGTCCAAGGAGAGTTCACTATGACCACCCGTGCGGTCGAGCATGAGATCACCGTCGCGGCCCCGGCCCAGGACGTCTACCGGCTGATAGCCGAGGTGCGGAACTGGCCCAGGATCTTCCCGCCGACCATCTACGTCGACCAGTTGTGGCAGGAGGGGGAAACTGAGCGGATCCGGATCTGGGCCACCGCCAACGGCGAGGCGAAGAACTGGACCTCGCGCCGCGTGCTGGACCCGGTCGGCCTGCGCATCGAGTTCCGCCAGGAGGTCACCGCGCCGCCGGTGGCGGAGATGGGCGGCACCTGGATCGTCGAGCCGCTCTCCGGGACGCGGTCCCGGATCCGGCTGCTGCACGACTACCGCGCCGTCGACGACGACCCCGAGCAGCTGGAGTGGATCGACCGGGCGGTCGACCGCAACTCCCGCTCCGAGCTGGCCGCCCTCCGGGAGAACGTCGAACTGGCGCACCGGAATGAGGAGTTGACCTTCTCGTTCGAAGACACCGTGCAGATCGCCGGTGCGGCCGAGGACGTCTACGACTTCATCGACCAGGCCCAGCTCTGGTCCGAGCGGCTGCCGCACGTGGCGACCGTCCGGCTGGAGGAGGACACCCCGGGCCTGCAGACCCTGGAGATGGACACCCGGGCCAAGGACGGCTCGACCCACACCACCAAGTCGTACCGGGTCACCTTTCCGCACCATCGGATCGCGTACAAGCAGGTCACCCTGCCCGCCCTGATGACCCTGCACACCGGCTACTGGACCTTCGCCGGGACCGCCGACGGCGTGGCCGCCTCCTCCCAGCACACGGTCACCCTGAACACCGAGAACATCGCCCGGGTACTTGGCACGGAGGCCACGGTCGCGGACGCCAAGGCCTTCGTCCGCGACGCCCTGGGCACCAACAGCCGGGCCACCCTCGGCCACGCCAAGGCCCACGCGGAAGCCCGCGCCAACGTCCCTGCGGAAGCCAGGGCTTGACGATGGTTCAGGAAGCCTGCACCACTGAGGTGCTGGTGGTCGGCGCGGGACCGGTCGGACTGATGCTGGCGGGCGAACTGCGGCTCGGCGGCGCCCGGGTGGTGGTCCTGGACCGGCTCGCCGAGCCCACCACCGAATCCCGGGCGTCCACCCTGCACGCCCGCACCATGGAACTGCTGGACGACCGGGGCCTGCTGGAACCGCTGGGGGAGGTCCCCGACGACCCGCGCGGCCACTTCGGCGGCATCCCGCTGGACCTGACCCTGCCCAGCCGCTACCCCGGGCAGTGGAAGGTCCAGCAGACCGTGCTGGAGCGGCTGCTCGCCGACTGGGCCTTCGGACTGGGCGCGGACCTGCGGCGCGACCACGAGCTGACCGGCCTGCGGACCACAGGCGAGCTGGTCGAGGCCGAGGTGCGCGGTCCGGACGGGCGCACCACGCTGTTCCGGGCCCAGTACCTGGTGGGCTGCGACGGTGAGGACAGCGCCGTGCGCCGGCTGGGCGGCTTCGAGTTCCCCGGTGTCGAAGCCGCCCGCGAGCTGCTGCGGGCCGACGTGGCCGGGATCGACGTCCCGGCCCGGCGGTTCGAGCGGCTGGCCGACGGGCTCGCCATCGCGGCCCGCCGCCCCGACGGCGTGACCCGGGTGATGGTGCACGAGTTCGGCGCCGCGCCGCGGGCCGGGCAGCCGGAGTTCGGCGACGTCGTGGCCGCCTGGAAGCGGGTCACCGGCGAGGACATCAGCCATGGCGCCCCGCTGTGGGTGAACTCCTTCGGCGACGCCGCACGGCAGGCCGCCGACTACCGCCGCGGTCGGCTGCTGCTGGCCGGGGACGCCGCGCACCGGCAGATGCCGATCGGCGGCCAGGCGCTCAACCTCGGCCTACAGGACGCCGTCAACCTGGGCTGGAAGCTGGCGGCCCAGGTCGCCGGGTACGCCCCCGAGGACCTGTTGGACAGCTACCACGCCGAACGGCACGCGGCCGGAGCCCGGGTGCTGGGCAACATCGCCGCGCAGGCGCTGCTGCTGCTCGGCGGCTCCGAAGTGAACGCCCTGCGCCAGGTGCTGGCCGAAGTGCTGCCGATGGAGCGCGTCCGCGCCCGGCTGGCCGGCGCGGTCTCCGGCCTGGACATCGACTACGGACGGGCCGACGCCGACCGTCCGGCGGTCGGCCTGCGGTTGCCGCCCGAGGCGGGCGGCTCCGGGCTGCTGCGCTCCGGGCAGGGCCTGCTGCTGCTGCCGGGCGGCACGGCGCTGGCCGAGGCCGCCGCGCCCTGGGCCCGGCTGGTGCGCACTGCCGATGCCCGGCCCGGGGCCACCGAAGCCCTGCTCGTCCGTCCGGACGGCTATGTGGCCTGGGCGGGCAGCTCGGCCGCCGAGTGCGTCACCGCGCTGCGGCGCTGGTTCGGCGAGCCCACCGGCACCGTCCGCGCGGCCACCACCGCAACCCCGAAGAGGACTTGGAGAACCGACATGCACAAGCTCACCGGCAAGACCGCGCTGGTCACGGGATCGAGCCGGGGCATGGGCCGGGCCACCGCCCTGCGCCTGGCCGCCGAGGGCGCCCTGGTCGCGGTCCACTGCTCCACCGGCACCGAGGCCGCCGAGGAGGTGGTGCGGCTGATCGAGAAGGACGGCGGCCGGGCCTTCACCGTCCAGGCCCGCCTCGGTGTCGACGGCGACGTCCACGCGCTGTTCCTGGAGCTGGAGGAGGGTCTCCGCGAACGCACCGGCGGCACCACCCTCGACATCCTGGTGAACAACGCCGGGGTGATGGGCGGGGTCAAGCCCGAGGAGACCACCCCGGAGAAGTTCGACGAGCTCTTCAAGGTCAACGCCAGGGCCCCGTTCTTCCTGATCCAGCGGGCTCTGCGGAACCTGCCGGACGGCGGCCGGATCGTCAACGTCTCCTCCGGGCTGACCCGGTTCGCCAATCCGGACGAGATCGCCTACGCGATGACCAAGGGCGCGGTCGAGCAGCTGACGTTCCACTTCGCCAAGCACCTCGGCCCGCGCGGGATCACCGTCAACACCGTGGCCCCGGGCATCACCCGCAACGGCAGCCCGGTCTTCGACATCCCGGAGGCGGTGGCGCAGATGGCCCAGCTCTCGGTCTTCAACCGGGTCGGCGAGCCGGAGGACGTCGCGGACGTGGTGGCCTTCCTGGCCTCCGACGACGCCCGCTGGATCACCGGGGCCTTCATCGACGCCACCGGGGGCACGCTGCTCGGCTGACACGACCCGGCCGGCCTCCCCGCCCGCCGGGGCGACCGGCCCCGCACCTCCATCCCCTCCATCCCCTCAGCGGAACGGGACCATGGCAACCTCACCCTCGACCACCCCCCAGGCCCCCTGGAACCTGCTCATGGTGCTGGCGGGCAACATGCTCATCGACGCGCTGGAGGTCTCGCTGGCGCTGGTGGCCCTGCCCACCATCAGCCGGGACCTGGACCTGAGCACCACCTCCGCGCAGTGGCTGGTGACCGGGTTCGCCGCGGGCTTCGGCGGACTCCTGCTCTTCGGCGGGCGGCTGGTCGCGCTGTTCGGACGGCGCCGGGTGTACCTGGTCGCCCTCGTGGTCTTCGCGCTGGCCTCGCTGACCGGCGCACTCACCGACAGCGTCGGAGTGCTCGTCGCCACCCGCTTCGTCAAGGGCGCCTGCGCGGCGCTGACCGCGCCCACCGGCATGGCGGTGATCACCTCGGCCTTTCCGGAGGGCGCGCCGCGCCGCCGCGCGGTCTCGGTGTACACGCTCTTCGGCGCCTGCGGCTTCTCTGCCGGACTGCTGCTGTCCGGGGCGCTCACCGAGATCGGCTGGCGCTGGACCTTCGCTTTCCCCGGACCGGCGGCGCTGTTGCTGTTCGCCGCGGCGAAGCGGCTGCTGCCGCGGGACGAGCCCCTCGGCGACGAGCCCCGGCAGTGGGACGCGGCCGGGGCGATCGGCCTGTGCTCCGCGACTCTGCTGCTGGTGTACGCGCTCGCCTCCGGACCCGGCTCCGGTTGGAGCTCCCCGGCCACGCTCGTCGCGCTGGCGCTCGCCGCGCTCGCGGCGGCGGCCTTCGTCCGGGCCGAGCTGACCTCGCCGCGTCCGCTGCTGCAACTAGCCCTGCTCCGGCACGGCCCGTTGCTGCGCTCGGCGCTGGGCGCGGCCGCGCTCAACGGCTCCTACCTGGGGCTGCTCTTCCTGACCACGCTCCAGCTCCAGCGCCAGGCGGGCTGGAGCCCGTGGGCCACCGGGCTGGCCTTCCTGCCCTCCTCGCTGCCGCTGGCGCTGACCGCGCTGTACTCCGGTCGGCTGGTGGCACGCTGGGGCGCCCCGCGGATGGTCGCCGCGGGCGCCGCCGCGGCGGTGCTGGGCGACCTGCTGTACCCGCGCGGCGGCGACGTCCGCTACGCCGCCGACATCCTGCCGACCATGCTGCTGGTCGGCACCGCCTTCGTGCTCACCTTCACCGCGCTGCACCTGCAGGCCACCGGTTCGCTGGCGGCCGAGAGCCGCCCGGCGGCCAGCGGGCTCTACCAGACCTCCGTGCAGTTGGGGGCGGCGCTGACGGTGGCGCTCACCGCGGCGCTGTCCACCGGCGGCCGGGGACCGGCACTGCTGCTGATCACCGGGGTCGGCACGGTCGGCCTGCTGGTCGCGCTGAGCGGCCTGCGCGGCCGGCGGACCGTCCCCGCATGACGACGGAGCCGGTGCCCGTCTTCCCGTCCGATCGGCTCGACCTGTGGCTGATCCGCAGCCCGGTCGGCGGTACGGACGCCCTGGACCTGTCCGACCTCGACGCCTTCGAGCGGGCTCGGGCCCGCGCCTTCGTCCGACCGGGCGACGGACCGCTGTACGCCGCCGCCCACGTCGGGCTGCGCCGCCTGCTCGGCCGCTACACCGGCCGTCCGCCGGCGGAGTTGAGGTTCGCTTTCGATCCCCGCCCGGACCACGGCAAGTCGCACGGCCGTCCGGTGCTGGCCGAGGTCCCGCTGCCGCTGCACTTCTCGCTGTCGCACAGCTCCGGCGTCGCCCTGGTGGGCGTCGCCGCCCGGCCGCTCGGCGTGGACGTGCAGAAGCTGCCGCGGGCGGAGACCGTCGAGGTCTGCGCGCGGGCGCTGCACCCGGCCGAGCGGACCGAGCTCGCGGCGGCGTCCCCGTACGACCGGTCGCTGCTGTTCGGCCGGTTGTGGACCCGCAAGGAGGCCTACCTCAAAGGCCTGGGCACCGGGCTGAGGCGGGCTCCGGCCCAGGACTACCTGGGCCTTCGGGCCTCGGCCTACCCGGCCGACTGGACCGTGCTCAGCATCGACGCCCCCTGCCTGCCCACGCACGCGGTCGCCGTCGCCGTGCGCCGCCCCGCCCCCGGCGAGGCCGGGCTGCGCCGCGTCCCCGGGCACTGGCTGGACGCCACCGACGCCTGGAGCCGGGAGGACACCCCGGAGCCGGTGCGGGTGGCCTTCCTGTCCGAACCATGACCTGCACCGCTCCCGTCCCGACCCAGAGGAGGACCACATGCCCGACGCCACCGACCCCCTGAGGAGCCGCCTCGACGAGTTGGCTGGGCGCAAGCAGGCAGCACGGCAGGGGCCGGACCCGGCCGCCACCGAACGCCAGCACGCCAAGGGAAAGTTGACCCCGCAGGAGCGGATCGCGCTGCTGCTGGACAAGGGTTCGTTCAACGAGGTGGAACCGTTGCGCCGACACCGGGCCAGCGGCTTCGGACTGGAGGGCCGGAAGCCCTACGGCGACGGTGTCGTCACCGGCTGGGGGACGGTGCACGGCCGCACGGTCTTCGTCTACGCTCACGACTTCCGGGTGTTCGGCGGGGCGCTCGGAGAGGCGCACGCCGAGAAGATCCACAAGATCATGGACCTGGCGGAGGCGGCCGGCGCACCGCTGGTGTCGCTCAACGACGGTGCCGGCGCCCGTATCCAGGAGGGCGTCACCGCCCTGGCCGGCTACGGCGGGATCTTCCGGCGCAACACCAGGGCGAGCGGCGTCATCCCGCAGCTCTCGGTGATGCTCGGCCCGTGCGCGGGCGGCGCCGCCTACTCTCCGGCCCTCACCGACTTCGTGTTCATGGTCCGGGAGACCTCACAGATGTTCATCACCGGACCGGACGTGGTGAAGGCGGTCACCGGCGAGGAGATCACCCAGAACGGTCTGGGCGGCGCCGATGTGCACGCCTCGGTCTCGGGCGTGGCCCACTTCGCCTACGACGACGAGGAGAGCTGCCTGGAGGACGTCCGCCACCTGCTGTCGCTGCTGCCCGCCAACAACCGCGAGCTGGCCCCGGTCGAGCGCTCCGGCGACCCGGCCGACCGGGTCAACGACCGGCTGCTGGAGCTGGTCCCGACCGAGCCCGGCCAGGCCTACGACATCCGCGCGGTGATCGAGGAGGTGGTGGACGACGGTGACTTCTTCGAGGTGCACCCGGCCTGGGCCACCAACCTGGTCTGTGCCCTGAGCCGGCTGGACGGCCAGGTGGTGGGCATCGTGGCCAATCAACCCGCCCGGATGGCAGGGGTGCTGGACATTGAGGCATCCGAGAAGGGCGCCAGGTTCGTCCAGTTCTGCGACGCCTTCAACATCCCGCTGGTCACCCTGGTCGACGTGCCGGGGTTCCTGCCCGGGGTGGAGCAGGAGCACAACGGCATCATCCGGCGCGGCGCGAAGCTGCTGTTCGCCTACTGCAACGCCACGGTGCCGCGGATCTCGCTGGTGCTGCGCAAGGCCTACGGCGGCGCGTACATCGTCATGGACTCCCGTTCCATCGGCGCGGACCTGGCCCTGGCCTGGCCCACCAACGAGATCGCGGTGATGGGTGCCGAGGGCGCGGCCAACGTGGTGTTCCGGCGCGAGATCAACGCGGCCGATGACCCGGGAGCCGTCCGCGAGCAGCGGATCAAGGAGTACCAGGCGGAGCTCATGCACCCGTACTACGCGGCGGAGCGCGGGCTGATCGACGACGTGATCGACCCGCGCGAGACCCGCACGGTGCTGATCCGGTCGCTGGACATGCTCCGCACCAAGCACGCCGACCTGCCGTCGCGCAAGCACGGCAACCCGCCGCAGTGACCGTCTTTTTCCGGGTCGAGCGCGGACGGCCCACCGAAGAGGAACTCGCCGTGCTCACCGTGCTGCTGGCCGTGCCGGGCCCCGGCGCGGAGGAGGAGCAGCCGACCCGACCGACGGCGGCCGACTGGCGGCTGCCCGGTCACCGGGTCACCCGCAGCTGGCGCGCCGGGACCGCCGCTGGCGCCCCGGGCGTCGGCGGAACCCGCGGGGTCGGCCGGTGACATCGAGTCAGGAGCGAGAGACATGACACTGGCCCCGCCCCGCCCCCTCCTGGAGGCGATGGCCGACGAACTCGCGGCGCTGCGCCGGGAGGTGGCCCGGCTCCGCGACCGCGTCGAGATCGAGGAGCTGATCGACCGCTACACCGTGCTCCTGGACACCCAGGACGACCACGGCTTCGACCGGACCTGGCCGGCCACCGTCTTCACCGACGACGTCCGGCTGAGCTTCCCGATCGGCTCGCACCAGGGCATCGGCGGCGCCGCCGAGTTCCACTACCGGGCCAAGCAGCGGTTCGACCGGACGCTCCACCTGAGCTCCAACCACCAGGTCCGACTGGACGGCGACCGGGCCCGGGTGCGCTGCCACCTGATCGCCACCCATGTGCACCACCCGTCGGCGTCCGCGCCGGACCGCATCGGGCCGCTGTTCGACATCGGCGGCCACTACCTGGGCGAGGCGGTGCGCACCGAACGGGGCTGGCGGTTCCGGGAGTGGGGCTTCCACCTCAGCTGGGCCGAGGGACCGGGTCCCGACGGCACCGCGGTGCTGTGAGTGCGGCCGTGACCGAGCCGTCCGCCCCCGAAGTCCGCGCCGTCGTCCTGGACGCCGACGGGGTCCAGCTCTCCGGACTGCTCGCCGAGCCGGCGCGGCTGCCGCCGCGCGCGGTGGTGGTCGCCGTGCACGGCAGCGGCATGCGCGCCGGGTACTTCGACAGCCGGGCCCGAGCCGGGCTGTCGCTGCTGGCCACCGGGGCCGGTCTGGGCTACACCGTGCTCTCGGTGGACCGTCCCGGCTACGGCCGGTCGGCGGACCGGCTGCCGGAGGGACTTCCGCTGGCCGCGCAGGCCCGCGCGCTGGGCGCGGCGCTGACCTCCTTCTCCCGGACGAACCCGGTCGGCGCCGGGTTCTTCCTGGTCGGCCACTCCAACGGCGGAAAACTGGTGCTGGCCACCGCCGCCGAGACGGAGGGGCCGGGACTGCTCGGCCTCGACGTCTCCGGGGTCGGCACCCGGTCCGCGGTCACCCCCGACCAACTGCCCGGGGTGGCCGGGCACGGGGACTGGCGCCGGCACTGGGGCTCGCTGCGGCTGTATCCGCCGGACGCCTTCCGGCTCGGCCGCGAGCTGGTGTCGCCCACCCCGGCCGCCGAGGTGCACGAGGCTGCGGCCTGGCCGCTGGCTTATCCGCGGATCGCCGCCCGGATCCAGGTCCCGGTCCGGTTCACCTTCGCCGAACAGGAGCGCTGGTGGTGCTTCGACGAAGAGGCCGTCGCCGAACTCCGCCGCCCGCTGGCGGCGCCCAGGGTGGCGGTCGAGCACCAGCCCGACGCCGGCCACAACATCAGCCTCGGCTGGGCGGCCCGCAGTTACCACCTGCGGGTCCTTGGCTTCCTGGAGGAATGCCTGCTGGCCCGGGACGCCGCCCCGCCGGGCGGCTGCCCCGACCTGATCCGACGTCCTGACGTCCCGACCCCCTGTCCCGACCCCGCTAGGAGAGCACCATGACCACGACCCTCCCCACCACCGCCTCGGCCGCCCTGGAGCAGAGGCTGCGCGAGCTGGAGGACCGCACCGAACTGACCTCGCTGGTGGACCGGTTCGTCCAGGCGCTGGACGATCCCGACCAGCTGACCGAGGACCGCTACCGGACGCTGCTCACCGAGGACGTCCGGCTGACCCTGCCCAACGGGACCCACCAGGGCGTCGCCGGGCTGCCCGGGTTCCTGGACGCGCCCAAGGCGCTGTGGGCGCGCAGCCAGCACTACGCGACCAACACCCTGGTCGAGGTCGACGGCGACCGCGCCGCGGTGTCCGCCAACCTCCAGGCCGTGCACGTCCCGCACGACGACGCGGACCCGGTGTTCGTCGGAGGGGCCCGCTACGACGCCCGGGCCGAGCGCACCCCGGCTGGCTGGCGGCTGTCCGAGGTGGCCGTGGCCGTCCGCTGGGGCCTGTCACGGGGACGCGGATGACCTCCGACCTGCTCCTGGAAACGGAGTTGGGGACGACCGCGGGACCCTGTCCGGCGGACGGCGGCCTGGCCGCCCTGGTCGCGCCGCTGGACTCGAAGGACTTCCTCCGGGACTGGCTGGGCCGCCGCCCGCTGCTGGTCCGGGGCCCGGAGCGGCGCTTCGCCGGGATCTTCGGCTGGGACGACCTGAACCGTGCCCTCGGCTCGGCCCGGGTGGACCCGACCCGGATGCACCTGGTGCGCGCCGCCCAGGGCATCGCGCTCGCGAACTGCGCCGAGCCGGTGCCCCAACTCGCGGCCCGGGGACGTCCGTCGCGGCTGCACCCAGGCCGGCTCGGCCAGGCACTCGGCGGCGGCGCCACCCTGGCCGTGGACGGCGTCGAGGAACTGCACCCGCCGCTGCGCCGCCTGGTCGGCGGAGTGGAACAGGAGCTGGGTTCGCTGGTGCAGGCGAACCTCTACGCCAACCTCGGCGGCGCACAGCCGGGATTCGACACCCATTGGGACGACCATGACGTACTGGTGCTCCAGGTCGAGGGGGCAAAGCACTGGGAGCTGTACCCGCCGACCGAGCCGTTTCCGGTCGGCGTGCTCAGCGACCCGCCGCCGCCGGACGGGGACCCGCTGTGGTCCGGCACGCTCACCGAGGGCGACCTGCTCTACCTGCCGCGCGGCTGGTGGCACACGGTGCGGGCGGTGGAGGGGCCCTCGCTGCACCTGACCCTGAGCTCCCGGCTGCCCTCGGCCGGGGACCTGCTGCGCAAGCTGCTGGCCAGGGTGGCCGTGACCGAACCCGTGGTGCGGCAGGACCTGCCGCGCTTCGCCGACGCCCCTGCCGCCGAACGCTGGTACGCGGAGCTGCGGGAGTCCCTGCTTCGGGCGGTGCGGGAGCCGGGACTGCTGGAGTCGCTGGCCGCAGCCCTGGACGCCGGGCCCCCCGCGCGCCCGGACTTCCGCCTGCCGGCCGGGCCCGCCGAAGCCCCGGGTGAGTCATGAGCGGCCCGGGCGTCCGGCCGCGTCGAGCCCTGCCCGCCTCGGTCCGGGGACTGCCCGCCGCGTTCTGGTGGATCTGGTTGAGCATCCTGGTCAACTGGGTCGGCGGTTTCGCCGGTCCGGTGCTCGCCCTGTACCTGACCAACGCGCGAGGCTTCTCGCCCACCCGCACCGGGCTGCTGGTCTCCCTGCTCGGCCTCGGCGGCCTGCTGGGCGCGTACCTCGGCGGGAGGTCGGCGGACCGGTTCGGCCGCCGCCGCACCATGGTGGCCGGGCACCTGTGGACGGCGGCTTCGATGGCCGCGCTGGGACTGGCCACCACCCCCTGGACGCTGGCCGTGGCCGGCTTCTCGGTCGGCCTGGGGGCGGTCTCGGTCCGTCCGGCCATGCAGGCGGCGCTTGCCGACGTGGTGCCCCTGGAGGATCGGCAGCGGGCCTTCGCGCTCAACTACTGGGCGCTCAACGTGGGGATGTCCGTCTCGGCCGCGCTCGCGGGCGTCCTGGTCGAGCGCGGCTACGCCACGGCCTTCCTGTCCGACGCCGCAGCCACTGCGCTGTGCGCCGGGGTCATCTGGGTCAAGGTTCCGGAGACCCGACCGCCGACGCCCGCGCGGAGCGCGGGCCCGGAGCGGCCGGAGTCCTCGGCCGGGGCCGAGGACCGGCCGGACCGGTACTTCGTGGTGTTCGTGCTGGCCACCCTGCTCTTCGCGCTGGTGTTCCAACAGGCCTCGACCACCCTGCCGGTGGTGCTGGCCAGGGAGGGTCACCGGCCGGAGACCATCACCCTGCTGGCCGCGCTCAACGGAGTGCTCGTGGTGCTGCTGCAGCTCCCGCTCACCAGGTTGGCGCGGAGCCGGAACCGGGGCGTGGTGCTGCTGGTCGCAGGGGTGACCCTGGGCCTCGGCTTCGGCCTGCTCGGCTTCGCCGCGGGTGCGGCGGCCTTCGCGGGCTGCGTCGTGCTCTGGACCTTCGGCGAGATGCTCCAGGCCCCGGCCGGGGTCGGGGTGGTGGCGGACCGGGCGCCGGCCCATCGGCGCGGCCGCTACCAGGGCTGGTACGGCATGGCCTGGTCGGTGGCCGCGCTGCTCGGACCGGCCGGCGGCGGCTGGCTGGTCGACCGCGGCGGCGCCGACCTGCTCTGGGGCGCCTGCGCGGCGCTGGCCACGGCCGCCGGGCTGGCCTACGCCTGGGCCGTCGGCCCGACGAGAAGCTTCCCCCGTGCGGCGGACCCCGCCGACGCGGGGGAGGGGAGCGGTCCGCCGCTCCCCACCGCCGCTCCCGGACCCGGGAGCGGAACCACTCGGCAGAGCCGAATCCTCGCAAGGAGAGCACCATGACCAACGACATTGAGTTCGAGACCGTCCAGGACGAGCAGCTCGTGCTCAACAACTGTGTCTTCGCCTACCTGGCCGACCAGGAGGACACCGTCCTCAACAACTGCGTCGCTGCCTACCTGGGCTGATGGTCCCGACTCAACAGGCGTCCGGCCCGGGTGGTGTCAGCCACCCCGGGCCGGGCGCGGCCCCCACCCACCCCGACCTGGTCGGCGTCGTCGACCGGATCCGGAGCTTCACCGGCCCCGGCGGCACCCCACCCGGGTTCCACCTGGCCGTGGCCGATCTCACGGCCCCGGCCGTCCCCCTGCCCTGGCAGTCCGACCGGCAGGCCTTCGGCATGTCCTGGGCCGACGCCGACGAGGCCCGGCGCGCGGCCGGGGGCGAGGCGGTCGAGCGCCACTGCGGCTCCTGGCCGCCGCCTGCCGAGCAACTGCTGCACGGCAGTTACCACGAGCTGGCCCGGCGCGGCGTCGCCGCCGTGGACCCGGACTCGCTCACCCTCTACTCACCGCGCCAGTACGCGGCCGACGGCTTCCCGTTCCGGCCGTTCGACCGGGACACCCAGGTCGCCTGGGTGCCCGGCCGGTCCGCCGGCCGCGACCGCGCGGTCCGCATCCCGGCGTTCCTGGTGCACACCTTCTGGGCGCGGATGCCCAAGCCGCATCCGGAGCCGCTGATCGCCTTCCCCGCCATCGGCGGCATCGCGGCCGGACCGACCCTGGAGCAGGCACTGCTGGCCGGCCTCGAAGAGGTCATCGAACGGGACGCGGTGGCGGTGTGGTGGGCCAACGCGGCCCCGCCACCAGCCCTTCCGCTGACCGAGCGGATCCACCGGCTGCTCGCCCCGGCGCTGGACCGGTACGAGATCGCGCTGTCCCTGGTCGGCAACGGCTTCGGCGTCCCGGTGCTGGCCGCCTCGGTCCGCAGCCGCGCCGAGTCTTGGCTGACCATGGGCTTCGCCGCGCGCGCCGACCCGGAACAGGCCGCGCTGAAGGCGCTGGCCGAGGCCTTCGGACTCCAGCTCACCGCTCGCGCCCTGGACGACCCGGCCGCCGTGGACCGGATGGTCCGGGGCTGCGCCGACCGCCGCAGCCCGCTGCGGCCCTGGCGCCAGGACCGCGGCTACCTGGACTCCTACCGCGCGGACTGCGCGGACGTCGTGGAGCTGCTCTGCCAGCAGCAGCTCTACCTGGACCCCCGCGCGGGCGACCGAGCCCTCGCCTGGACCGGCCGCGGCCCGGAAACCGCCTGGGCACAGCTGCCACGGCTGCCCGAGCGCTCCTTCGACGTGCTGCGCGGCCGGGTCGAGGCGGCCGGGTTCGAGGTCCTGTACGCGGACCTGACCCGGCCGGCGGCCGCGGCCGCCGGCATGCACGCGGTCCGCGTGGTCGTCCCCGGGCTGGTGGGGACGGCTCCGGCGGCCTATCCCTACCTGGGGCTGGACCGGGTCAGGGCGCAGGCGACCGCTCTCGGGTGGCGGGACGCCCCGTTGCCGGAGGAGGCGTTGAACACCTTCCCCGCGCCGCATTCCTAACCCACTACGGTAAGGACACACCTCTCGTGAAAGCACTCGTCCTGTCGGGCGGTACGGGCACCCGACTGCGCCCCTTCAGCTACTCGATGCCAAAACAGCTGATACCGATCGCCAACAAGCCCGTTCTGGTCCATGTCCTGGAGAACATCCGCGACCTCGGCGTGACCGAGGTCGGTGTGGTCGTCGGCGGCTGGGCCGAGCAGATCCGGGCCGAGTTGGGGGACGGTTCCCGATTCGGCGTCAGCGTCGAGTACCTCGTGCAGGAGCAGCCGCTCGGTCTGGCCCACTGCGTCACCCTGGCCGCCGAGTTCCTGGGCGACGAGGACTTCGTGATGTACCTCGGCGACAACATGCTCCCGGACGGCCTGGTGGACATCGCCGAGCGGTTCGCCGCCGACCGCCCGGCCGCCCAGGTCGTGGTGCACAAGGTGGCCTGCCCGCGCGAGTTCGGCGTCGCCGAGGTGGCCCTGGACGGCAGGGTCGAGCGGCTGGCGGAGAAGCCCGAACACCCGCGCAGCGACCTGGCTCTGATCGGCGTGTACTTCTTCACCTCGGCGATCCACGCGGCGGTCGCCGCCATCGCCCCGAGCGCCCGGGGCGAACTGGAGGTCACCGACGCGATCCAGTGGCTGGTCGCCCTCGGCGCCGACGTCCGGGCGAGCGAGTACAGCGGCTACTGGAAGGACACCGGCCGGACCGAGGACGTGCTCGACTGCAACCGGCACGTGCTGGACGGCCTGCGCCGCTCGGTGGCCGGCGAGGTGGACGCGGACAGCGAGCTGGTCGGCGACGTGGTGGTGGCGGCCGGGGCCCGGGTGGTCGGCTCGCGGATCGAGGGACCGGTGATCATCGGCGCCGGGAGCCTGGTCGAGGACAGCCGGATCGGGCCGCACACCTCGGTCGGCCCGGACTGCGTGCTGCGCCGCACCAGCCTGGACTACTCCATCGTGCTGGCCGGCGCGAGCGTCAGCGAGGTGCGCGGCCTGCACGGCTCGCTGATCGGCCGCGGCGCCGTGGTCGGCCCGGCGGGCGCGGGCGCGGGGCGCCACCGGCTGGTCGTCGGCGACCACACCCGGGTCGAGGTGGCGGCATGAGGCTGCTGGTCACCGGCGGCGCCGGCTTCATCGGCTCGCACTACGTGCGCACCCTGCTGGCGGGCGGCTACCCCGGGGACGAGGACGCCCGGGTGACCGTCCTGGACCGGCTGACCTACGCCGGCAACCGGGAGAACCTGCCCGCGGCCGATCCGCGCCTCGACTTCGTCCAGGGCGACATCTGCGACCTGCCGCTGCTGCTGGACCTGCTGCCCGGCCACGACGCGGTCGTGCACTTCGCCGCCGAGTCCCATGTGGACCGCTCGCTGACGCTCGCCGCCGAGTTCGTCCGCACCAACGTCGGCGGCACCCAGGCGCTGCTGGAGGCCTGCCTGGCGAGCGGCGTCCCGCGCTTCGTCCACGTCTCCACCGACGAGGTCTACGGGTCGATCGAGCAGGGCGAGTGGACCGAGGACTGGCCGCTGCTGCCCAACTCCCCCTACGCCGCCTCGAAGGCGTCGGCCGAGCTGATCGCCCGGTCCTACTGGCGTACCCACGGCCTGGACCTGTCGGTCACCCGCTGCTCCAACAACTACGGTCCGTACCAGCATCCGGAGAAGCTGATCCCGCGGTTCGTCACCAACCTGCTCCAGGGCAAGCCGCTCCCGCTGTACGGGGCGGGGTCTAACGTCCGCGAGTGGCTGCACGTGGACGACCACTGCCGGGCCGTCCACACGGTCCTGCGCGGGGGCGCGGCCGGTCGGGTCTACAACGTCGGCGGCGGCGACGGGTTGAGCAACGTCGAGCTGACCGGGCGGCTGCTGGAGTTGTGCGGCGCGGACTGGTCCATGGTCCAGCGGGTCGCCGACCGCAAGGGGCACGACCTGCGCTACGCGCTCTCCGACGCCAGGATCCGCGAGGAGCTGGGTTACGCGCCGCGCGTCCCGCTGGACCGCGGCCTGGCCGAGACGGTCGCCTGGTACCGGGACAACCCCGGCTGGTGGAAGGCGGTCGAGGACCGGGCGGCCCAGGCATGAGCGGACGCAGGGTCCTGGTCCTCGGTGCCACCGGCTTCCTGGGCCGCCACATCTGCGACGCGTTCACCGCGGCCGGACACGAGGTGTTCCGGGTCTCCCGCGGCGGTTCGGCCGACCCGGCCGAAACCGGTCTGGCGCTCGACCTGGCCGCCACCGGTCCGGCGGAGCTCGTGGCGCTGCTGGCCAGGGCCCGGCCGCAGGTGCTGGTCAACGCGGCGGCCACGGTGTGGCAGCAGGACCCGGCCGCGATGCGGGCGCTGAACGGCGAGTTCGTCGAACGACTGGTCGGCGTGCTGTCCGCCTCGTCCGCCCGGCCCAGGCTGGTCCACCTGGGCAGCGTGCACGAGTACGGACCGGTCTCGGACGGCGCCGAGCTGACCGAGCGGGTCCAGGCCGCCCCGACCGGGGTATACGGGAGCACCAAGCTGCGTGGCAGCCGGGCCGTGCTGCGGGCGTCCCGGACTCCGGGCGGCCCGGAGGCGGTGGTGCTCCGGATCTCCAACGTCTGCGGCCCCGGCGCGCCACCCGAGAGCCTGCCCGGCCTGGTCGCCGCGCGGCTGGCGGCCCGGGAGGTCCCGGACACCGGGGAGCCGGGGACGCTGCGGCTGGCGCCGCTGGACGCCGAGCGCGACTTCGTGGACGTCAGGAACGTGGCGGCGGCGGTGCTCAGCGCCGCGACGGCGCCGCGGGAACAGATCTGCGGACGGGTCGTCAACATCGCCGCGGGCCGGTCCGTCCCGGTCCGGGAACTGGTGCGACGACTGGTGGAGCTGAGCGGGGCCGACGTCCGGATCGTCGAGGACTCCGCCCCCGCGGGACGGGCGCCAGGGCTGGACCGGCAGCGCGTGGACATCTCCCTGGCCGGTGAACTCCTGTCCTGGAAACCGGAGTTAACCCTTGATGACGCACTGCGGGCAATGCTCGACGCGGCCCGGACGGATGCCAAGCAATGACAACAGGAAGGCAGTCATGAGCACGCACAAGAGCCTCGTCCTGGACGAGGTCCGCAAGTACCACCAGGAATCCCAACCCAGCGGCGGCTTCGTGCCCGGGGTCACCGAGATCTGGCCGTCCGGCGCGGTGCTGGAGGAGGAGGACCGGGTCGCCCTGGTCGAGGCGGCCCTGGAGCTGAGGATCGCCGCGGGGCACAGCGCGCGGAAGTTCGAGTCACGCTTCGCCCGCCGACTCCAGCGCCGCAAGGCGCACCTCACCAACTCCGGTTCCTCCGCCAACCTGCTTGCCACCACGGCACTGACCTCACACCTGCTGGAGGACCGCCGACTGCGGCCCGGCGACGAGGTCATCACGGTGGCGGCGGGCTTCCCGACCACGGTCAACCCGATCCTGCAGAACGGCCTGGTCCCGGTCTTCGTCGACGTCGACCTGGCGACCTGCAACACCACGGCGGACCGGGTGGCCCAGGCCATCGGACCGAAGACCCGCGCCATCATCATCGCCCACGCGCTGGGCAATCCCTTCGAGGTCACGGAGATCGCGCAACTCGCGGAGCAGCACGACCTGTTCCTGATCGAGGACAACTGCGACGCGGTCGGCGCCAGCTACGACGGCCGGCTCACCGGCACCTTCGGTGACCTGACCACCGTCAGCTTCTACCCGGCGCACCACCTGACCATGGGCGAGGGCGGCTGCGTGCTGACCTCGAACCTGGCGCTGGCCCGGATCGTGGAGTCGCTGCGCGACTGGGGCCGGGACTGCTGGTGCGAGCCGGGGGAGAACGACAAGTGCCTCAAGCGGTTCCAGTACCAGATGGGCACCCTGCCGACCGGCTACGACCACAAGTACATCTTCTCCCACGTCGGTTACAACCTGAAGGCCACCGACATCCAGGCGGCCCTGGGGCTGACCCAGCTCGACAAGCTGGACGGCTTCATCGCCGACCGGAGGCGCAACTGGCGCCGACTGCGCGAGGGCCTCGACGGTGTGCCGCACCTGCTGCTGCCGGAGGCGACCCCGCGCAGCGACCCGAGCTGGTTCGGCTTCGTCCTCACCGTCGCTCCCGACGCCCCGTTCCAGCGCGCCGAGCTGGTGGCCTTCCTGGAGGGCCGGAAGATCGGCACCCGCAGGCTGTTCGCCGGAAACCTGACCCGGCACCCCGCCTACATCGACCAGCCGCACCGGGTCGTGGGGACCCTGGAGAACAGCGACATCATCACCGAGCAGACGTTCTGGGTGGGCGTGTACCCGGGTCTCACCGACGAGATGCTCGATTACATCATCGACTCCGTCAAGGAATTCGTGGAGGCCCGCTCGTGACCACGACCACCGCGCCGATACTGATCCGCCCGCGCTCCGAGGCCGACCTGGCCGACCGGATCGCCCGGTCCGCCGCCGCGACCGAGGGCGTGCCCCTGCCGACGGAGGAGTTCTCCGACTGGTTCGCCGGGCGTCGGCAGGCCCACCACTTCCAGGTCGAGCGGATTCCCTTCACCGAACTGGACGGCTGGTCCTTCGACCCGGACACCGGGAACCTGGGCCACCGTTCGGGCCGGTTCTTCACCGTCGAAGGGCTCCACGCGACCACCGGCGAGGGGTCCGACCGGGAGTGGCGCCAGCCGATCATCCGGCAGCCCGAGATCGGCATCCTGGGCATCCTGGCCAAGGAGTTCGACGGGGTACTGCACTTCCTGATGCAGGCGAAGATGGAGCCAGGCAACCCCAACCTGCTGCAACTGTCTCCCACGGTGCAGGCCACCAGGAGCAACTACACCAAGGTGCACGGCGGTTCGGCGGTGAAGTACCTGGAGCACTTCGTCCGGCTGGGATCCGGCCGGGTGATCGCCGACGTGCTGCAGTCCGAGCACGGCTCCTGGTTCTTCCGGAAGAGCAACCGCAACATGATCGTCGAGGTCTTCGACGAGGTGCCGGTGGACCAGGACTTCTGCTGGCTGACCCTCGGTCAGATCAGCAGTTTGCTGCACCGGGACAACGTGGTGAACATGGACTCGCGCACGGTCCTGTCGTGCCTGCCCTTCCCCGACGGCGGAGCGGGCGCGCGGCACGCGGACACCGAGCTGCTGTCCTGGTTCACCGCCGAGCGGACGCGCCAACTGCTGAACACCGAACGGGTGCCCCTGGCCGACCTGCCCGGCTGGAAGCGCGGGGAGATGGCGATCGAGAACGAGGAGGGGCGGTTCTTCCGGGTCGTCGCCCTCTCGGTGGAGGCGGGCAGCCGCGAGGTCTCCCGCTGGACCCAACCACTGTTCGAGTCGGTCGGCCCAGGGGTGACCGCCCTGCTCAGCCGTCGGATCAACGGGGTGCTGCACGTCCTGGTGCAGGCCCGGGTCGAGGGCGGGTTCCTGGACACGGTCGAGCTCGGGCCGACCGTCCAGTGCGTCCCGCAGAACTACGACGGATTCCCGGACGAGCGTCCGCTTTTCCTGGACGCCGTGCTCCGCGCCGATCCGTCCCGCATCCTCTACGAGGCAGTGCACTCGGAGGAGGGCGGACGGTTCCTCAACGCGGAGAGCCGACACCTGATCATCGCGGCCGACGAGGACGCGGCGCCGCTGGACCCGCCGCCCGGCTACTGCTGGGTCACCCCCGGACAGCTCACGTCCCTGGTCGCGCACAACCACTACGTCAACGTCCAGGCGCGCACCCTGCTCGCCTGCCTCAACGCGATACCGGCGCTGGACTGATGGCAGCGCTGAGGATCGGGGTGATGGGCTGCGCCGACATCGCCCGGCGCCGGCTGCTGCCGGCCATGCGGACCGCCGAGGGGATCGACCTCGCCGCCGTGGCCAGCCGGGACCCGGCGAAGGCGGCGGAGTTCGCGCACCGCTTCGACTGCCGACCGGTGCTCGGCTACGCCGAACTGCTGGCCCGCGACGACGTGGACGCGGTCTACCTGCCGCTCCCGGCCGCGCTGCACGCGCACTGGGCCGAGGCCGCACTGCGCGCGGGCAAGCACGTCCTCGCGGAGAAACCACTGGCCACGGAGCCCGAACAAGTGGAGCGTCTGGTCGCGCTGGCCCGGTCGGCGGGCCTGGTGCTGATGGAGAACGTGATGTTCCCGCACCACCCGCAGCACGAGGCGGTGCGGAAACTGGTGGCCACCGGCGCGATCGGCGAACTCCGGCTGCTGAGCTCCTCGTTCACCGTTCCCCGGCTGCCGGCCGGGGACATCCGGCTCCAGGCGGCGCTCGGCGGCGGAGCGTTGTGGGACACCGGCGTCTACCCGGTCCGTGCCGCCCTGCACCTGCTCGGCGACGGACTGGAGGTGATCGGGGCGGCCCTGCCGCGCCGCGGCCCCGGGGGAGAGGTGGACACCAGCGGTACCGCGCTGCTCAGTGCACCGGGCGGGATCGGCGTCCAACTGGCCTTCGGCCTGGACCACGGCTACCGCTCGATGTACGAACTCTGCGGCAGCGAGGGCCGGATCACCGTCGAGCGCGCCTTCACCCCGCCCCCGGACTGGGCGCCGCTGGTCCGTCTGGAACGGCAGGGCAAGGTCGAGGAGATCCGGCTGCCGCCGGCCGACCAGGTCGCCGCCGCACTGGCGGCCTTCGTCGGTGCGGTGCGGGCGGGCGCGGACCCCGGTTCCGGCGCCGGATCCATCGCCCAGTGCCGTCTGCTGCACGCGATCCGCCGGGCGGCGACCCCGGTCGCGGTCCCAGCCCCGGGCGCTCCGTGCCCGCTGCTCGCCGGGGAGGTCGCGGTCGGGGCGGAGCCGGACGCGCCGCAGATCTTCCGCGGGATCGACTGAGCCGTCGCGTGCCCGGCCCGGGGCGCCTCCGCCGCCGCCCTCCGGCCGTCCTCAGCCGCCGTCCGCCACCCGGGCGGCCGCGAGGTCGGCGGCGATCCGGGCTCCCCGGCCGGGCACGAGCTCCAGCGAGGCCAACACCGACGGCACGGTGATGCTCGGCAGGATGTAACGCTGCATCACCGCCACCCGCCGGCACAGGTCTTCGTAGTTGGTGAGGGCCTGGGACATCGCCTGCACGCCCGCGAAGGCCCCCACATAGAGCTCGGCCGCGTCGGAGAGCACGACGTGGGGCAGCAGTTCCCCCTGCTCCCGCGCCGTCGTCAGCAACTCCAGGGCGACCTCCCCCCACCGCTGGAACGGGCCCTTGCGGTCCACGCCCTCCGCCAGCTGGTCGAGCGAGAGCCGGACTCCGGCCCGGACCAGCGGATCGGTCTGCAGCCGATAGGCGTGCACCAGCGAGGTGTCGACCAGTTCCTGCACCTTGCTGGCCTGTTGGGGCACGGCCAGGCTGTGGTCCTGCTCGCCGAGGATTCCCAGGGCGAGCTCCTCCTTGGACTGGAAGTGGAAGTACAGGGCGCCCCTGGTCACTCCGGCGATCTTGAGGATCTCGGTGATCGTAGCCGCCTGGAAGCCCTGCTGCTCGAACACCTGAGCGGCGGCATTCAGGATCACCAGACGCGTCCGGATCGCCCGGTCCTGCTGTGCCATGCGGCACCTCCAGTTTGCTACAGCTACGTCATGCGCAGGTGAAGATATCGCCGAGTGATCAGGCCCCCTCCGGTTCCCCCCTTGAAAAAAACCGGCATGTTTGTATCTTATCAGGAGTACCAGGCGACCCAACAAGCTGCCAGTACCCACAGGGGGAAACATGTCCGACCTCGCCGTACCCATCGACACGCCCATCACCGTCCGTATCCCCGCTCAGCGGCGCGCGCCCCGGCAGGTGCCGCTGGAGCTGGTCCACCGCGTCCGACCCGAGGACGCGTTCCCCACCAGCTGGCGTCGGCTCGACGAGACCCGTTTCTCGGTCTCCGCCCGGTGGCCGGACAACCACCAGTTCTACTGTCCGGTGCTGCGGTGGCACGACCCGCTGCTGGTGGTCGAGACCATGCGGCAGGCGTCCATCCTGGTCGCGCACGCCGGGCTCGGCGTCCCCCTGGGATACCACCTGCTGCTCTCGGAGATGGAGTACGACTGTCGGTCGAGCGAACTGGCGTCCGCTCCTGGTCAGCCCACCCGCGCTGGCACGGACGTGGAGGTGGAGGTCGCCTGCTCGCAACTGAAGCACCGGGCAGGGCGGTTGGTGCAGATGCGGACCGCCTGGGAAATACGCGCCGGTGGCCGGCTGCTGGCCCGCGGCGAGGGACAGGCCCGGCTGACCAGTCCCCAGGTCTACCGGCGGCTGCGCGCGGAGCACTGCACGCCCGTCGTGTCGGTGCCCACCGCTCCGCCCGTCCCGGCGGAGCTGGCCGGCCGCACCCGCGTCGAGGACGTGCTGCTCTCGCCGACCCCTCGGGCAGGGGTGTGGCGGCTGCGGGCGGACACCCGGCACGCCACCCTGTTCCAGCGGCCGAACGACCACATACCCGGGATGCTGCTGTTCGAGGCCGCCCGTCAGGCCGGGCAGGCCGTCACCGCGCCCGAGCCGTTCGTGCCGGTAACCGGCAACATTGTCTTCTATCGCTACGCCGAGTTCGGCAGCCCGTGCTGGATTCAGGCGCAGGTCGTCCCGGGGCGGGCCGGCGGCCGGGCGACCGTCCAGGTCAGCGGGCACCAGCAGGGCGGAAAGCTGTTCCTGGCCACCCTCTGCGGAGCCGATCTGTCCGAGGTGGACGGGCTCCAGGCACTGTGCGCCCGATGATCCTGGTGACCGGCGCCACCGGCACCGTCGGCGGAGCGGTGGGCCGACTGCTGGCCGGTCGCGCTCCGCTGCGGGTGCTGGCCAGGGAGCCGCGGCGGGTCGCCTTCGCCGGGCCCGGCGTCGAGGTCTGTCCCGGCGAGTACGCCGACACCGGGGCCCTGGAACGGGCCTTGCGCGGAGTGGAGGCCGCCTTCCTGGTGACGACCGGCCTGGACGAACCGCACGACGCCGACTTCCTGCGGGTGGCCCGCGAGGCCGGGGTGTTCCGGGTGGTCAAGCTCTCCGCGGCGGCCGTCACCGACCCCGAGGCGGGCGACGTGATCACCCGCAGACAGCGCGAGAACGAGGAACTGGTCCGGACCTCCGGCCTCGACTGGGTGCTGCTGCGCCCCCGGCAGTTCATGACCAACACGCTGGCCTGGGCCGGATCGATCCGGTCCGAAGGCCTGGTGCACGGCCTGGGCGGATCGGCGCCGAACTCCTGCGTCGATCCGCGCGACGTCGCCGAGGTGGCGGTCCGGGCGCTGACCGATCCTGAGCCCGGGGGCCGGGTGTACACCATCACCGGACCGAAGGCGGTCACGCCGGTCCAGCAGACCGCGGCTCTCGCCCGCGCGCTCGGCCGACCGCTTGAGTACCGGGAACTGACGCCATGTCAGGCCAGGGAGCGGCTGGGGCTGCGCTACCCGGAGCCGGTCGTCGAGGCCCTGCTGCAGAGCGCCGCGCGGCAGCAGGCCGGCGCGAAGAAGATGGTCACCGGGACGGTGCTGGAGGTGACCGGCCGTCCCCCGCGCTCCTTCCAGGCCTGGGCCGCCGAGCACGTCCTCGCCTTCGCCTGACACCGTGCCCCGGGGCCGTCCGCCCCGGGGCACGGTGTCGGCGGTCAGCCCGGGTGCGGCTCGCCGAACCAGTCGCGCAGCACGCCGCCGAGGTCGGTGTCGTCCTGCGCCCAGGCCACATAGCCGTCCGGGCGGACCAGCACCGCGTCGTACGGCGGCTCCTGGTCCGCGGACACCATGACGACGTTCAGGACGTGGGCCCAGCCGCGGGCGGTCTGCTCGTGGCGGTCCTGCGAAGGGCCGAGCAGCAACAGTGGCCGACCGTCCGCGAGCAGCTCCACGACGTCGGTGGGCCCGCTCCGGGCCTGGAGCGGACGATTCGTCAAAAACTGTCCCTCCCAACAGGAAGAGGCGGCCGTTCGGGCCGGATAGACCGTTTCCTGAGCACTGATCAGATCACCGAGATGGCGGTTTCCCTGCGCCAGTCCGGTCATCTCCGCGAACAGTCGGCGCAGCGGGTCGAGAGCCGGGTCCGGCCGCATCAGGGCCAGTTGGGCCCGGGTGTTGTCGACCACCCGCTGCGCCGCCGGTCGCCGCTCCGTGTCGTAGCTGTCGAGCAGGTCCTTGCCCGCGGTGCCGTGCACGGTGTGGGCGAGCTTCCAGGACAGGTTCAGCGCGTCCAGCAGGCCGGTGCTCAACCCCTGTCCGCCCACCGGGAAGTGGACGTGGGCGGCGTCCCCGGCGAGCAGCACCCGCCCCTGCCGGAAGGAGTGCGCCAGCCTGGTGAAGTCGCTGAACCTGGACAGGTGCTGCGGGTCCGCCATGGCGACGTCGTGGCCGATGATCCGCTCGACCACGTCGGCCAGTTCCTCCAGCGTGGGCGGAACCGCCCGGTCGGTGGGCGCTCCGGTGGGGTCGAGGGTGAGCAGCCGGCAGTACCCGTCGGCCTGGTGCCGGACCACCAGCCATCCGGTCGCGGTCCGCCACCAACCTGGTGGCAGCCGCCCGGGCCGGGCCAGCCGGACCACGCCCATCATCGCGGAGACGGTCGGCAGGACCGTGTCCGCGCCGATGCCCGCCTGTTCGCGCACCATGCTCCGGGCGCCGTCGGCGCCGACCAGATAGTCGGCGCCGAAGCGCTGGACGCCGTCCGGGCCCTCCGCGGTGACCTGGACGCCGTCGGCGGCGGGCTGCACCCCGACCACCCGGTGGCCGCGCAGGACGGTGACGCCCCGCCGACGCGCGTGCGCCTCGAAGTCACGCTCAAGGTCGGCCTGGGCGCGTTTCAGGATCGATTGCGGCTCCGCGCCCGGCGCGGTGATGGCCAGCCCCGGCACCCCGGCGAAGTGGAACGGCGCCATCTGCTCGGCCTGCGGCAGCGGTGCCCGGTCGTAGCGGAGATAGCCGCGTCTGGTCAGCGACTGCACGGTCCTGGCGTGCAGGGTACCGGCCTTGGGCACGTCGGCGGTGGCGTCCGCGGTCTCCAGCACCACCGTTCTCACGCCGTAGCCACCCAGTTCGGCCGCGGTCAGCATGCCGACCGGGCCCCCGCCGACTATCACCACCTCGGCTTGGCGCGAACGGTTCACCCCAGCTCCCCCCGGTTGACCCTCTCAGGCCGATTCAACAAACCGGGTTGCCCGTTTGTCAAGGCGTCAGGCTTTCCCGCCAGCCACTTCGTCCCGCTCTGAACGGTCTTGTATGGGTGTTGAGTTGACAGGTTCGGCGTAGTCGTCGAAGTCGGATCGCAGCTTGTCGGTCGGCTCCAGGCCGTAGGGTTCCAGACCGCCGAGGGCCTCCGGGGTGGCGAGCCGGGGCAGCAGCAGCCGCCAGAAGCCGGCGATCCGTTCGAGCGACAGCCACTCCCAGTCGTCCCGGGCGAGCGTCTCGAACCCCATGGTCGCGCCCACCACCGTCGAGGCCATGTCCGGCAGCAGGAGGCCGCTGAGCAGTTCCCCCTCCAGGTCGGCCTCGGTGAGCAGGCGGCGCACGCAGGTCTGCCACCCGTGCAGCAGGTTGGGCCGGTCCCGGTGCAGGTTGTCGAGGCTGAGCTGGAATCCGGCCCGGACCGCGGACTCCTCCCGGAACAGCTGCGCGAGCACGTGCGAGGAGTCGACCAACCGCTGCAGGGCCGGTCTCGGCTGCCGGTACGCCCGGAGCACCGCCGCCCGCAGGATGCGGGTCGCCGCCTGCTCGACCGCCGTGGCGACGGCCGCCTTGTTCTCGAAGTGGAAGTGCAGCGCGCCGGCGCTGACGCCGGCCCTGGCGCTGATGTCGGTCAGCTTGGTCTCGGCGTAGCCATGACGTTCGAACTCCTGCGAGGCGGAGTGGACGAGGGCTTGCCGGGTCTGTCGGGCACGTTGCTGTCTTGTCACCATGCGTCCGCTTCGAGGGCCATGCTGCTGCGGGATTGAGGCGCAGGCAGCGGATCAGAGCTAAAGTAAACCAGCATTCTGGTTTGTTTGTCAGTCCTCGGCATCTACTGATCTGGGTGGAGCGGTTTCCGGCCGATTCGGTCTGTCTGTCCGTTTGTATTCTACCGTCAGAGCCAGTGATCGCGCGCCAGTTCGGTCAATCGGCCTTGACAAACCGGTATGCCGGTTTGTAATTTCGCAGTGATAGTCGATCGCCACGCGAACGCGCAGGAGCGGCTCATGAGCACACAGACCACCACCCCCTACCGGCCCCGTGCCGACGCAACCCACCGGGGGGGCGCGGTCGTGCCCCCGGCACCGAGGAACCCCGTCCCCCCCCGCGCGAACGACCGCCGTGAGGCCCTGGGCGTCCTGATCGTCGAGAACGAGGCCTGCGCCGCGGAGTCGCTGCTGCTCGGGCTGCGCCGGCAGGGATACGCGGCCAGCACCGTCGCCACCGGCGTCCAGGCGCTCCAGGCGTACCGGGAGACCGACCTGGTCCTGCTGGACCTCGATCTGCCTGACCTCGACGGCCTGGAGGTGTGCCGGTCGATCAGGGCATCCGCCCCGACGCCGATCATCGTGGTCACCGGGCGTGACACCGAGCTCGACCGGATCCTCGGCCTGCAGGCCGGCGCGGACGACTACATGGCCAAGCCCTACGGCTTCCGTGAGCTGCTGGCCCGGATCGAGGCGGTCATGCGCCGGGTCCGGCTGCAGCAGCCCACCTCGCAGATACTCACCCGCGGCCGACTGACCATCGACCCGGGAACGCGTCAAGTGCTGCTGCGGGAGCGTCCGGTGGAGCTGACCCGGAAGGAGTTCGACCTGCTTTACCTGCTCGCGGCCAACTCCGACAGCGTCATCTCACGTCAGCGGGTCATGGCGCAGGTCTGGGAGGACCACTGGTCGCACTCCAGCCGGACCATCGACACCCACGTCAGCAGCCTGCGCGGAAAGCTCGGGTCGAACGAGTGGATCGTCACCGTCCGCGGCGTCGGATTCCGTCTCGGCCAGGGATAAGTCCCGTACAACCAGGGGTAGTTCCACCAGCGCTTCGCTGTCGCCCCTTCGTCGCCCACCCGCCTCGCACCGCGTCCCCATCCCGGCAAGGAGCCACCGCATGTCCTCATCGCAGCAGACCGTCCTTGAGGCCCCCGTCCCCCTCGTCGTCACCGGTAGCAGCCCGGATGCCCTGGAGGGTCAAGCTCGGCTGCTCCTGAACCAGGTCACCGACTGCCCGTCCGGTCCCGGCACCGGTTTCGACTGCAGAGGACTGGCTCTGGCCTCGGCCAGAGCCCCCGCGTCGGGCCCGCACCGGGCCGTGGTCCTGGGCGCCGACGCCGCCGGGCTGCTCACCGGCTTGGCCCGGCTCAGTGAGGGCGACCGTTGCGCGGACGTCGTGCGCGGCGCCGTCGCACCAGGGAAGTTGGCCTTCCTGTTCACCGGGCAGGGAAGCCAACGCCCGGGAATGGGACGCGAGTTGTACGCCATGTTCGCGAGTTACGCGGAGGCGTTCGACGCGGCCTGCGCGGCCGTGGACCCGTACCTCGGCGTCCCGTCGCGGGAGTTGTTCCTCAACGCCGGGGCCGATGTGCTGGACCGCACCGAGTACGCCCAACCCGCGATCTTCGCGGTCGAGGTGGCGCTGTTCCGGCTGCTGGAGTCCTTCGGGGTACGCCCAGACCTGCTGGCCGGGCACTCCATCGGCGAGATCGTCGCGGCCCAGGTGTCCGGCGTGCTGAGTCTGGAGGACGCGGCGCGGCTGGTGACCATGCGGGGCCGGTTGATGCAGGCGCTCCCGCCGGGCGGCGCGATGGTCGCGGTCATGGCGTCGGAGGAGACGGTGCTGCCGATGCTCGCGGACTGCGCGGCGGAGGTCGGTCTCGCGGCGGTCAACGGGCCGCAGTCGGTCGTGCTGTCGGGCGTCGAGGAGAAGGTCGCCGGAATCGCGGCGGCCCTGCGGGAGCAGGGCGTGAAGAGCAGGCGGCTCAAGGTCAGTCACGCGTTCCACTCCCCGCTGATGGCCCCGATGCTGGCCGAGTTCCGGTCCGTGGTCGAGGAGTTGTCCTTCGCTGAACCGCGGATCGCGATCGTGTCGACGCTGACCGGAAAGCCGGCCTCCAGCGGCGAGTTGGCTTCGCCCGAACACTGGGTGGGCCATGTCCCCGGCACCGTGCGCTTCCTGGACGCGATGCGCTCGGCGGAGTCCCAAGGAGCCACTGCCTTCCTTGAGTTGGGGCCGGACTCGGTGCTCGCCGCACTGGGCCGGACCTGCTTGACCACCGACGCCGCCCTGGTCGCGATGCTGAGACGGGGGCGCGCTGAGCCGGGTACGGTCGCCCTCGCCCTCGCCGAGGTCTTCGCCCGCGGTGTCCCGGTCGACTGGCAGGCGTACGTCGACGGTGCCAGCGCCGGTGCGCCGGAACAGGAGTAGGGAGCCATTGTGCGCAAGGTGCTCATCGCCAACCGCGGAGAAATCGCAGTCCGCGTTGCCCGGGCCTGCCGAGACGCAGGTATCGCCAGCGTCGCCG
>FSYA01000957.1_pt1 | contig 38630 bp, 31 predicted proteins | sample 1638301 | NCBI WGS metagenome assembly FSYA01 (sample SAMEA3914788, study PRJEB12502) | metagenome | biome: forest; material: soil | place: Canada | collected 2011-07-03 | depth 0.1 m | reverse complement strand
GCTGGTACGGCCACCACCGTGTCCAACCGTGTCTCGCGACGGCAGGCCGGCCGCTGGGCCGACCAGGGCGCACCGCAGGCACAGGCACAGCCCGACCCGCCGGCCCCGGCGGCAGCAGCACCGGCACCAGGCATGAGTGACACGATCGAGCAGCTCAAGCAGCTCAGTGAGCTGCGGGACCAAGGTGTACTGAGCGAGGCCGAGTTCGCGGCACAGAAGGCGAAGGTGCTCGGCCCGTGACCACCGCGGGCCGGTCCGCCCACCGGGCCCCGCGCCGCCCGCAGACGAACCTGACCCCTTGATCCGCGAGGAGCCGACATGGACACCACCGACGACATGGGACCGATCGACTACCTGATCGTTGAATTCCCCCGAGGCGACATGGGCGGGGAAGGCATTCCGCTGCTCCTGGACCTGGTCGACCGCGGCATCATCCGCATCCTCGACCTCTCCTTCGTCCGCAAGGAAGCGGACGGATCACTCGTCACGCTGAGCATCGCCGACTTGGGCCACGAGGGCAGCACGGACCTGGCCGTATTCGAAGGCGTGTCGTCGGGTCTGCTGAGCGGCGAGGACATCGACGAGGCAGGCGCCGTCCTCACCCCCGGCAGTGCGGCGGGAATCCTGGTCTACGAGAACCTGTGGGCCGCGCCCATGGCCTCCGCGCTGCGGCGCAGCGGCGCGCAACTGATCGCGGGCGGACGCATCCCGATGGAGGAACTCGTCGACGCACTCGAAACGGCGGAATCGAACTCCTGAGGGTGTCATCGATCGAGGAGCAGGTCGTGCGAATAGCACCCAAGGCCGCGGCCCCGGTGCCCTGGTAGGGGATTGACGCGGGGTGTGGCTGCGACCGTAGGCTGTCGGTACGTCAGTTTCCGTTGCCTGCGGGAACAGCGCGCGAGGGGGAAGCATGAGCGAGCCGATCGAGGTCGCCCTGCCCGACGGCACGGTCGTCTGGGCGAGGGTGTCGGGGGCCGAGCACCTGGACGAGGACCGGCCCAGCGCCGTCGGCGCCGGGCGCAGGGCCGCGGCGAAGATCCAGGGCCTCACCGAGACGATCAAGGGGGTGGCCGCCTCGGTCCGGGCGGCCACCGCGGAGCTCGGCCCGGACGAGGTCGCCGTGCACTTCGGGGTGGAGCTGAGCGTGTCCCCGGGCGCGCTGGTCGCGGTCCTGGCCGACGGCGAGGCGCGGACGTCGCTGACGGTCGTGCTGGGCTGGCACCGGGGGCGGTCCGGGGAGGACCCGGCGGCGGGCGGTGACGAGGCGGCGGGGACCGCGGGGTGACCTTTCCGGGGGCGGACGGGGCGGAGCTGTCGGCCCGGGGGCTGGTCGACGACCTTCTCGCGGGTGCCACGGTGCGCGTCCAGGACCCGCGTCTGGGCAGCCCGGCCGAGGACGAGCCGGCCGGCCAGGTGTGGGGGAGCGGGTTCTTCGTCGCTCCTGGGCTGCTGCTCACCAACGCGCATGTGCTGTGGCCGCAGGAAGGCGCCGGCGACCCAGGTCGCGGTGACGGCAAGATCGGCGTGGCCACCGCGGACCGCGTGCTCACTGGCAGTTGGGCCGCGGCGCTGCCCGGCCGCAGGCCCCGGCGCCGCGACGGCGACCTGCCGCCCTGGCCCGATCTCGCCCTGGTCCGGGTCGAGGAGCCGGACGAACACCCCTGCGTATGGCTGAGCGAGGACCTGCCGACGGACGGCTGCCGCGTCGCGGTGCGGGGCTACGCGGCGGTCTACCAGAGCTGGTACGCACCGTGGCGGCTGGACGGCAATGTCAACGGCGTGGCCGGCCCCCGCCATGAGCGGCGGTTCCAGATCGACAACCCCGAGGTCCCGTACGGGACGTCCGGCGGCCCGGTGCTCGACCTGGACCGCGGCGGGGTGTGGGCGACCTGCACGGCGAAGCGCGGCGAACGCCGGGCCGGAGGAGTGGTCACCCCGGTCCTCGCGCTGCGGGCGCTACTGGACGACCCCGGGCAGGCCGGCCGGGCCCCGGACCCCGACGCGCCCGGCTTCGAGGTGGCCGACGGCGTCGACCCGGCCGAGCTGTTCCGCGAGCTGTGGCACGGGCACGACCGGTACCACTGGCGCTGCCACCGCGACGCCGCCCAGGGCGACGGCCCCGGCTGGGTCCGCGCGGTGGCCAGCCTGACGGCGCAGCGGACCGGGGCCGACCCGGAGCTGCTGGCCCGGCTGCGCGGAGAACTGGCCGAACTCCCCCTTGCCGCACCGGGGGTGGTGCTGGGCATTGTGGAACGCATGGTCCCTCACCTGACCACGCCGGGCCGGCTGCCGGTGCTGTGGCGCGACGGACTGGATCTGATCCTCGGCCTGCGGCCAGCGCTGTCCGCGTCCCGCTGGCTGGAGTACCGCGATGAGGCCGAGCGGCAGGCGCGGGCCCGGTCGGCGTCCCCCGGGTCGCCCCTGCCCGCGGTCCGGCCCGGACGGGTGGTGCTGCGCGTGGAGGCCGCCAAGTACCCGGCGGGGCAGTACATCTGGAGCGTCGCGCGGCACCAGGGCCCCGGCCGGGGCCGGGTCTGCGGCCAGAGCGGCACACCCGTTCCGGAGGGGGACCTGGTCGAGCAGGTCGGGCCGGTGCTGGTGCGGGCCCTCGCCGAGGCCGACCAGGGCGCGGGGCCCGCCGTCCTCGAAGTGTGCGTCCCGCTCCCGCTGTTCGACCTGCCGGTGGACGAGTGGGTGCTGCGCCCGGCCGGGAACGGTGTCCGGCGTACGCCGCTGTCGCTGCCGCTCGGGGTACTGATGCCCGTGGTCGTGCGGGACGCCGAGCGCGAGGGCCCCGACTGGGCGGCGGCCGGGTCCGCGGCCGTGGGCCGCTGGGCCGCGCTGGCCGGGGGCCCCCTGGAGCCGCTGCCGTTGCCCCCCGAGGCGGCCGAGGACTGGAGAAGGGTGTGGCAGCTGCTGGACGAGGCCGACCCGCGTGCCGTGCCGCTGTGGTCCGGGGCCGCCACCGTGCCCCCGGGCGACCAGGTCATGGACGCGATCGCGGTCGCCGGGCACAGCGTGGTGCTGTGGCGGCGCGGCGGCGACGAGCGGTCGGCGCCCGATTTCCTGCTCCGCCTGGCGGAACTGGTCCAACAGCAGCGAAACGCTGGACAACTGCCCTTCACCGTGCAGCAGTTACGGAAGTATGCATTCTCGTGCGCAGCCGCCGCCCAGGCCCACTGGGCGGCCGGGGTCGTCCTGCTGTATGACAGTCCGAGGGCTTCTCCGTCGGCCCCGCTGACGACCCTGGACTGAACGAGTGTCCGGCGACGTCGGGCCGGGGAGGGAAGGACAGATGAGCGAGCTTGACTGGCTGATCTACCGCGGGGTGGGTGAGCCGCACGACGGCGTCGCGGAACGGCTGCCGCCGCCTCCGCCCTGGCGGGACTTCGCCGCGCCGCTGCCCGACGAGGAGCCCGAGACCCGCGAGGACCCGGGAACCGAGCGCAGGCTCGGCAGGTTCGCCGACCTCGCGGGGATCTACCAGGCCGACGCCGAGGAGGTCGACGCCGTCAACGCGGCGCTCTACCTGCGGCGCCCGTTGCTGATCACTGGACCCCCCGGGGTCGGCAAGTCCACCCTCGCCTACGCCGTCGCCCACGAGCTGAAGCTGGGCCAGGTGCTGCGCTGGCCGGTCGTCAGCACCTCCGTGCTGAAGGACGGGCTCTACTCCTACGACGCCGTCGGCCGCCTCCAGGAGGCCACCCTCGCGGGGATGCGGCTGAACGCCGCAGGGGCCGCCGACCCCCGGTCGATCGGGGCCTTCCTGCGGCTGGGCCCGCTGGGCACCGCGCTGCTGCCGGCCCGCCGGCCCCGGGTCGTCGTCGTCGACGAGCTGGACAAGGCGGACGTGGACCTGCCCAACAACCTGCTGAACGTGCTGGAGGAGGGCACCTTCGCCATTCCCGAGCTGGAGCGGGCCGCCACCGAGACGCCCGTGGTGGAGGTGCTCACCGACGACGGCTCCACTGCCCGGATCGAGCACGGCCGGGTGGCCTGCCACGCCTTCCCGCTCGTGATGATCACCAGCAACGGGGAACGGGAGTTCCCCTATCCGCTGCTGCGCCGCTGCATCCGGGTGGAGCTGCGCCCTCCCGACGACCAACGGCTCACCGCGATGGTCCGTGCCCATCTGGGCGAGGACGCGGCACGCGACGCGGGGGACCTCATCGCCATGTTCGTGCAGCGCTCGCGCCAGGGGCTGCTGGCGACCGACCAACTGCTCAACGCCATTTATCTGACGCAGCATCAGATCGGCCGCGGCTCGCGCACCCTGCTCGCCGAACGGCTGATGCAGCCCCTCGACCGGCAGCGGTGAGGGGGTGCCCGGGCCACAGGACGCACTCGCGGAGCTGGTCGGCAGACTGGCCCAGGCAGGCCTCGAAGCAGTGCCGGAGGCGATGCTCGACGCCCTCTGGCTGGCCCGCTGGGCGGTACCGCCCTCGGACCTGGACCCGGTCCCGTCGGCCCCTGGCCACCTCGGCGAGCTGCCCGCCGCGGCGGACCCTCCCGACCCCGGGACGTCCGCGCCCGGCGTCCCGGCCTGGCCCGACCCCGGGCTGAGCCTGCTTCCGCGCGGCCCGCAGGGGGCCGGGCTGCGCGGCGCCCCGGGCCCGAGCGGCCGGCTCATCCGGCTGCCCCGGGCCGCCACCATGCCGCACACCCTGCCGCTGACCCGCGCGCTGCGACCGCTGCGCGCCTACCGTCCGCCTGTGCCCCGGTACCGCACCGAGACCGACATCGAGCGCAGCGTCGAGGCCGTCGCCGAGTCGGGGGTGCCGCAGACCGTTGAACGCCGGTTGGCCAGGCGGGATCTGAGGCTGCGTCTGCTGATGGAGGCCACCCCCTCGATGGTGGTCTGGCAGGATCTTCTGGAGGAACTGGCGGCGCTGTGCACCGACACCGGCGCCTTCCGCGAGGTCCGGGTCGACTACCTGCACCCGGACGGGGAGCAGGTGACGCTGACCACGTCCGCGTCCATGTCCGCGTCCATGTCCATGTCCGCGGCCCGCGGCCCCGGCCGGGCGGCGGCCGGGCCGCCGGCCCTCCCGCGCGGCGACACCCTCGGCCTGCTGCTCAGCGACTGCACCGGGACCGGCTGGTCCACCGGCCTGATGCAGCGGTTCCTGGCCCGCTGGGCCACCGCGGCGCCGATCGCGGTACTGCAGCCACTCCCGCAGCGGCTGTGGTCCCGCACCCGGTTCCCCGGGGTGCACTCCCGGCTCCGCCGGGTCCCGGGCGCTCCCGGGGGGCTGGCCGGCCAGCCGCTGCGCCGCCGCGGCCCGCAGCCGGCGCCGGACGCACGCAGGCTCCCCGTGCCGGTGCTGGAGCCCACCGCCGCCGCCCTCGGCGTCTGGGCCACCCTGCTCGCGGGGCCCGGCACCGGGGACGTCCTGGCCGTGGCGGGCTGGGTCGCGCCCGACGAGCAGCCGCCGCCCCCGGCCCCCGGCGCCCCCTGCGACCACCCGGACGAACTGCTCGCACGGTTTCGGTCGGAGGCCGCCCCCGTCGCCTACCGGCTCGCCTCCTACCTGGCCTCGGTCCCGCTGTGGCTGCCGGTGATGAAGGTGGTGCAACGGGCGATGCTGCCCGACAGCGAACCGGCCGACCTGGCCGAACTGCTGCTCAGCGGGCTGCTGGTGCGCCTGCCCGACCAGGCCCCCTGGAACCCCGAGCAGTGGTACGAGTTCCGGCCCGGCATCCGCGAGGCCCTGCTCGCCTCGCTGGCCAGGGACGAGGCCGAACTGGTGCAGAAACACGTATCCGACTGGGTGGGGGAGAACTTCGGCCAGGGCGTCCGCAGCTTCACCGCGCTGCTCACCGCCCGACTCGGAGGCCAGGAACCGCAGTCGGTCCAGCCGTGGCCGACCGACCCGGACACCGCTCGGCTCCTGCTGCCGTTCGCCCAGGTCTCCAGCCAGGTGGTGCGCCGCTACCTCGGCCCGCTGGCCGAGGAGTTCACGTCCCGCACCGGCGCCGCGGACCCCGCCGCGACGGCACAGGCCCTGCTCGCCCGGGCCGGCGACCGCGACGGCGTCCGTCATGTGCTGGCCGCGGTCGACCTCCTGCGCGAGTGGCGGCTCCGGTCCGACGGACTGCCGCAGGGGCCGGCCGCCTCGGTCGAACTGGCCGCCGCGCTGGTCGCGTTGTGGGAGGAGACCCGCGATCTCACGCTGCTCGACCAGGCGGCGGAGCTGCTGGCCGACGCCGAGGCGGCGTCCGACGACCGGCTGCTGCGGGTCCGCGCGCTGGGCCTGCTCGGCCACGTGCTGCACCTGACCGCCCGGGTACTGCTGGGCGCGGGGGCGGCCGTGGAGGCCCGGGACCGGCTGCTGGACGCCGACAGCGTCCTGCTGAGGACGCTCTCCGCCCACGCCGCCGATCTCGTCCTCGATCCGGACGGCAGGGCCGGAACGCCGCCGGACGACTGGAAGCTGCTCGCCGAACGGGCCGAAGTACTGCTGGAACTGTGGGGGTTGGACCACTCCGACACAGTCCTGGTCGAGGCCGAACTGCTGCTGCGCACCCTGGTCGAGCGTCCCGGCCGCACCGATGCCCAGCGGGTGCGCTGGCGGATGCTGCTCGGGCGCACACTGCTCGGCCTCGCCCGTGCCCGCCCAGGGGACGACGCCCGGATGCGTGAGGCCGAGGAGGTTCTGCGTACCGCCCTGGACGTCGACCTCGGCGAGGACGGCCTGCCCCGGGACGACCTGGCGGCGGCCCTGCTGGACCTGGCGGAGACCGTCGCCGCGCAGGCGCGGCCGGCCCCCGTGCCCGAGGCGGACGAGGTGCTGGCACTGCTGCAGCGGGCGGTCGACGCGGCCCGGTCGGGATCGCCCCAGCAGGCCCGCTGCCTGGAGGCCCTGGGCAGGCGCTACCGGCAGGGCCACCGCGAGCGGCCGGCCGGCTGGCCGGACTCCACCCTCGCCGACGCCGCCGAAGCCTTCGACCGGGCCCGCCGGACCCTGCCCCGGGAGCACCCCGAGCACACCCGGCTGCTGGTCGAACGCGGAATGGCGCTGCTGGAGTCGGCCGAGAGCGGCGGCCCCGGGCAAGCCGCCTCGGACGCCGTCCGGGTGCTGCGATCGGCCGCCGCCGAGACCGGCCCGGACGACCCCCGGTACCCGGACCGGCTCGCCGCCCTCGGCCGCGCGCTGGCCGCCCGGCACCGCCGCAGCGGCGACCTGACCGATCTGCGCGAGGCCGAGTACGTCACTGAGCGTGCCGCGCATGGAAGTTGGGCCGATTCCGTGCCCGAGGCGCAGACCTGGTTCGCGCTGGCCGAGCTGCGCCTCGCGCTGTACCGGGCCACCGGCGGCTCTGATATACCTGATGCACCGTCATATGCCGCGCGGCGCTGGCTGGACAGCGCTGTCCAGGCGCTGCGGCGGACCCAGGCCCCGCTCGCCCAGCGCGAGGACCTGGCCGCGCTGCGGCTGGCGGCGCTCGCCGCCCACCGGCTCGGCGAGGTGGCGGAGGCCCTGGGCCGCCCTCGCCAGGCGCTCCGGGACTACCGTGAGGCCCTGGACCTGCTGCGGTCGCTGCCGGACGGAGGAGGAGACCAGGCCCTGGACACCCGCGCCGCCGTGGACCGGCTGTCCGGTTGAACGTCGGGCCGGGGAAGGCCAAACCGGTCGCACGCCAGGCCGATCGAAGGGCTGGCGGGTCGAACGGTGGTCCGGGTACGGAGTTTACCGGTGCGTGATGCAGGGGATCGCACAGTGGATTGAACCGTGAGGAGTGGACGGTGGAGGCGGAGAACGACCCGGCCCAGTCCGAACTGGTGCTGACAGAGCAGGAGTTGTGGGACTGCTCGGGGATCGGCCTGGCCGAGCTGCGGGAGACGCGGAACCCGGTGCTGATGGCGGTGATCGAACGGCTGCGGCGGCGAGCCGCCGCGGCGGACGCGGACGAGGGTGCCTACAGCGGGTTCTCCGCCTCCTTGTGAGCCTACCGGGCTACCGGGCCCAGGCTGGGAGAGCGCCGGGTGCCGCAGCAGCGGCCCGGCCAAGGGACGGGGGACGGGGGACACGGGGATGGACCAGCGAGAGGGAGCACCGCGGATGCCCTTCCGGCAGTTCGTGCTCAAGTGGCACAGCCGCTGCGACCTCGCGTGCAGCTACTGCTACGTCTACACCTTCGCCGACCAGAGCTGGCGGGATCAGCCGCACCGGATGGCCCCCGCCGTCCTGGCGGCCACGGCGCGGCGCATCGCCGAGCACGCGGCCGAGCACCGGCTGACTGCGGTGGAGGTGGTCTTCCACGGCGGCGAGCCGCTGCTCACCGGGCCGGGCCCGCTGGCGCAGGCGGTGCGCGTGCTGCGCGCCGCCCTGCCCGCACGCTGCGCGCTGCGGGCCGTCGTGCAGACCAACGGCACTGGCCTCACCGACGCGGTGCTGGACGAACTCGGTCCCGAGGGCGTTCGGTTCAGCGTCAGCATCGACGGGGGCACGGCCGCCCACAACGGCCGCAGGCTGCTCCCCAGCGGGGCCCCCTCCTTTCCGCTGACCGCCGCCGGTATCCACCGGCTGCGCCACCGGCCCGAGTTGTACGCGGGCCTGCTGGCCGTGGTCGACCTCGCCATGAATCCGGTCGAGACCTACGAGTCCCTGCTGGCGTTCGAGCCGCCGCAGGTGGACCTGCTCCTGCCGCACGGCAACTGGTCCGCGCCACCGCCCGGACTGAGCCCGGCCGGGTACCGGGGAGCCCCGCTCACCCCCTACGCCGACTGGCTGACCGCCGTCTTCGACCGCTGGTGGCACGGCGGTCGCGGCGACGTGCGGATCCGCCTGTTCGAGGAGGCCATCGCCCTGCTGCTCGGCGTGCCCGGCAGCACCGAACTGCTCGGGACCAGCCCTGCGGCGCTCGTTCTGGTGGCCACCGACGGAGCGATCGAGCAGGTGGACTCGCTGCGGTCGGCCTACCCCGGGGCCGCCCGCACCGGACTCCATGTGCTGCGCGACAGCTTCGACACCGCCCTGCGCCATCCAGCCTTCGCCGCACGCCAGGCCGGGCCGCGGGGGCTCCCCCCGGCCTGCCGCACCTGCCCCCTGGGGCTGGTCTGCGGAGGCGGCCAGTACCCCCACCGCTACCGGCAGGACGAGGGCTTCGACCGCCCCTCGGTCTACTGCTCCGACCTGTATGTGCTGCTCCGCCACATCGCCGCAGCCCTCCGCCGGGAAGCCGCCCCCGCCGACCCGCCGACCCGCACCCCGGAGACGGCCGGGTGACCGCCCAACCCACCCCCGGCCCGGGTGCCGACCCCGTCGCCGCAGTCGGCCAGGTCGGCCGAATCGGTGACCATATACCTTATCCAGTACATGAATTGACGAAAGATCAGATTCAAGTACTGGCCTCGGGCGGTTTCGACGCCGACCTGGGCCGGGCGCTGCGCGACGCGCAGCTCAGCAAGCGGCTGCTGCTGCTCCGTGCGGTCCTCGACGAGGTCCCGTCCGCGCACCGGGCCCGGGTCCGGGACTGCTGGGCAGCCCTGGAACTGGCCGAGCGCCGCGACCCCGCAGCGGTCCGCCGCCTGCTGGCCTACCCCACGGTCGGCAGCTGGCTCCGGCGGCGGCTGGCCGTCCCCGGGTCCGATCCGGCCGACTGGGACCACCTCGGCGGCCTGGCTCTGGCCGCGCTGCTGGCCACCGGGACCACGGCGCCGCTCGAACTCCCCCTGGACGGACGGATTTCGCTGCCGCTGCCGGGTCTCGGTGAACTGCTCACCGGAACCGCCCGGCGGCTGACCGTCCGCAGCACGCCGGACGGCCCGCGCCCGCGACTGGACACCGGCCGCACACCGGCCCTGCGCCCACTGCGCATCCTGGCCCCCGGCTCCACACACCAGGTGGTCCTGGAGGACGTCGACCCGCTGCGCGCCCCCCGTCCGGACGGCGCCCTCCCGGCCGCCGCCCCCCGACTCACGGCCTCCGAGTCCGCCCGCTGGAGCCGGCTGTACGAGGCCGCCGTGCGGCTGCTGCGCCAGGTGCAGCCGAATCGGGCCCAGGAGGTGGACGCCCTGCTCCGCTGCCTGGTGCCGCTGGTCCGTCCCGCCGACGGCACCGGGGCCAGCGCCACCCTCGGCAGCGCCTTCGGGCAGGTGCTCTCCTCCCGACCGAGCAGCCCCGCCCACACTGCCGGCATGCTGGTGCACGAACTCCAGCACACCAAGCTCTATGCCGCCGCCGATATTCTGACGATCCGACAAGAATGTTCAGTGGAAAGGTTCATGGTGCCATGGCGCCCGGGACCGCGACCCTTCGGCGCCTACCTTCAGGGCCTCTACGCCCACGTGGCGCTGGCCGAGTACTGGTGGGCGGTGGCCCTGGACGGCGGCCCCGAGGCTGGACCCGCCGCGGCGGAGTCCGCCCGCTGCGCCGGACTGGTCCGCACCGCCGCCGAACCGCTGCGCACGATCGACGGGCTCACCCCCCAGGGGGAACTCCTCGCCGCCGGGCTGCTCGCACGCATCGACCGGCTCGCGCGGCGTCCGGCTCGCGCATCGCCCTGACCGCAGTCCGGAAGTATGCTGATCTGGCCACTCGGGTAAGCGAATTGACGCCGCGCCAGCTGTCGGCGCCAGCGGCGCCGGGACGACCGGCCGAGGTAGAGTCCGGGGAGATCGCCAGCAACGAGCAGATGGGACCGTCCATGGCCGACGACCGGGACGAGCGGGACAGCGCCCGGACCTATGTGGTCAGCTTCGAGAGCGTGGACCGCGGCTGGGCCGACTGGATCGAGCACTGGCTCGGCGCGGCGGGCCAGCAGGCCCGGCTCCAGCGGCTTGAGCTCTCCCCGGCGACCTCGGCGACGCAGACGCTGGAAGACCTGCTGGCCCCCGGACTGCCGGTGATCCTGGTGCTCAGCCCGTGGTACTTCCGGCGCGGCCGGCGTCCCCTGGACGAGTGGAACCAGGCGTTGCGCGGGCTGGCCCGGCGTCAGCGCGAGCAGCTGATCGCGCTGGTGGTCGCCGACGACGGGCTGCCCGACGCGGTGTCGGTGCTCGCCCCGCAACGGCTGATCGACATTCCCGAGGCCGCGGCACTGCGCCGGATGCACCACACCCTCGGCCTCCCGGGCGCCGCCCCCAGCCCTCGCGACCCGGCCGGGACCGAGGAGGGCCGCCCGCGCTACCCCGGCGCCCCGGCGGCGGTCTGGGGCGGCGTCCGCGGGCGGAACCCGCTGTTCACCGGACGCCATCTGATCCTCGACCGGCTGCACGCCGACACCGCGCCGGACCACCGCGATACCCGCGCCTGGGCCCTGGTCGGTATGCCCGGCGTCGGCAAGAGCGAACTCGCCGCCGAATACGCCCACCGCTACCACAACTCGTACGAACTCATCTGGTGGGTGCCCTCCGACGAGCGCGGAAAGGCCCGCGCCTCACTGGCCGCCCTGGCCGGCCGGTTGCGACTGGAGACCGGCGGCGAGATCGGCGACCAGATCCGAGCCGTCCAGGAGGCCCTGCGCGTCGGACGCCCCCACCGCGACTGGCTGCTGATCTTCGACAATGCCGAGGACCCCGAGCTGATCGCACCACTGCTGCCCAGCGGCACTGGACGCGTCATCCTCACCTCCGCCAACACCACCTGGCAGGACTACGGCATCCCGCTGCTGGAGGTCGAGCCCTACAGCGAGAACGAGTCCGTGGCCTTCGCCGCCCGCCGTGCCCCGCGCTTCAACACCGACGAGGCACGCGAACTCGCCGAAGCCCTCGGCCGGTTGCCGCTCGCCCTGGACCAGGGCCTGGCCTGGCTGCGCGACTCCGACATGTCCGCGCAGGACTACATCCGGCTGCTGGCCGCCGACCACGAGGCCTCGGCCCGCGACCTGCCCGCCCACCAGGGCACCCTGCAGCGCGTCATGGACATAAGGCTGAGCCAGCTGCGCGACACCAACCCCACCGCCGTCCAGGTGCTGCGCCTCTGCGCCTGCTTCAGCGAGGGCCGACTGCCCACCCGCCTGGTCCGGCCCACCGTGGCCAAGGACCTTCCGGAGGGCCTCGGTGACGTCGTCGCTGAACCGGTGCGCTGGACCGAGGCGCTGGCCGACCTCAAGTCCCGCTCGCTGCTGCGCCTTGAGTACACCGAGCCCGGCCTGGAGCAGGGCGTCGGCGGCCGGGGCTCCACGATCGAGCTGCACCGGATGATCCGGCACGCCGTACTGGCGGGTATGAGCCGGACCGAGCACGCGGGCATGGTCCGCGCCGCCCGGCAGATCCTCGCAGCGGCGGACCCGGGCGCCCCCGAGGACACCAGCACCTGGCCCCGCTACGCCGAGATCACCCCGCACATCCTGGCCACCGAGGCGTTGCGCAGCGCCAACCCCGTGGTGCAGGAGCTGGTCGTCAACTCGATCCGCTACCTGTACCTCCGCGGCGAGTACCGCTCGGGCCTGTCCCTGGCCGAGCAGGCACAGGCGGAGTGGAGCGAGGGGATGGACCCGCGTCCGGCCCGCTACTGGGAGCTGCGGGTGCAGCACGGCCACCTGGTCCGCGCACTGGCCGACTACGCGCAGGCCGAGCGGATCGACCAGGAGAGCGTCGCCGAGCTGCGCCGCGAGGGCACCGCCCGGGAGCTGGAGTACCTGCGCGCACTGGTCGGACTCGGCGCCGACCTGCGGGCACTGGCCCGCTACGACGAGGCCCTGGAGATCTCGGAGGCCGTCCGCGACCGGTACGGGGAACTGCTCGGCGCCGAGCACCCCGAATCGCTGCGCGCCCGTCACAACCTCGGCATCACCCTGCAACTGCTCGGCCGCTACGAGGAGGCCCTGACCCTGCACCGGGACGCGACCGCCCTCGCGGAACGGGTCATGGGGACCGCCCATCCGCACACGCTGATCGGGGCCATGGCCACCGCACAGGACCTGCGGCTGCTCGGCACGTACGACGAGGCGCTGGAACGCCAGGAGCACGCCCTGGAGTGGTGCGAGGAGGGTCTCGGCCTCCAGCACCCGGTCACCCTGCGCGCCCAGCACCTGCTCGGCCGCTGCCTGCGCCGTACGGGTGCGACCGCCGATGCCGCGCAGGCGCTGCGCCGTGCGGCGGCCCGCCACCGCCAACTGCTGGGCGAGGACCACCCGGACGCGCTCGCCGTCCAGGCTGACCTGGGCTGCCTGCTGCGCGAGCAGGGCGACTTGGACCAGGCCGCGGAGATCGCCCGCGTGGTCTCCGCCGGGTTCCGCCGCAGCTACGGCACCGCCCACCCGTACACCGTGGGCGCGGACTGCAATCGGGCGATGGTGCTGTGGGCCCTGGGCGAACGGGAGCCGGCCCTGGAGCTGGTCGACAGCGCGGTGGTGCGGATGGAGAACGCGCTCGGACCGGACCACCCGTGGTCCATCGGCACCCTGATCAATTCGAGCGCCTGCCGCAACCACGCGGGCGACGTGGACGTCGCCCGCCGCCAGAGCCGGATCGCTCTGACCCGGTCCACCGAGACGCTCGGCCCCGACCATCCGATGACCCTCACCTGCACCGTCGCCCTGGCCGCGGATCTGCGCGCGACCGGCGACCGGCTCCAGGCGGCCAAGCTGGAGCAGCACGCCGTGGCCCGGCTGGCGGAGACCCTCGGCCCGCAGCACATCCACACCCGAGCCGCGACCAGCCGCGAACGTCCGTTCTGGGACATCGAGTTCCTCGGAGCCTGAACCCGGCCTGTAGTGCTTCGCCCGGCGCGCGCAGTAGCCTCAGCGGAGCGCTGCTCAGTGACGTGTATGAGAAGGGGGGACGGGTGGAAGAGCGAGACATCGAGACCGCGCGCGCGTTCATCGCGGAGCAGAATCCGCACGCGTCGGGGGAGGTCCGGCGGGCTTTCCTGGCGGACTACGTCGCTCTGGGCGACGCCCTGGCGACGATGGAGGGCTTCTGGGAGCGGATGGAGGTGACGGATCCGAACGAGTACGTCGACGGCATGCTCCGGCTCGCCGGTGTCTGCAACGCGGTCACGCTTCAGGCTCTCGCCCGGGACCGGGCCCAGTACATCGTGCAGAACAACGTCGATCCGGAGCTGCCGTTGGAGAAGTGGAACGAGATGGTGGAACTGGCCGGGACCGGTTTCCTCGACGGCTTCGTCATCGGGGCCAGGTTCATGCGGCTGCGAGGGTGAACTCGGGCACCACCAGCCGGTCCGCGCGGGACCCCGCCGACCTCTTCGCTGGCGCCGCGAAGCGGACGATCGGCCGAGCTTCGCCGAAGTCCAGATGCCACACACGTCGGGAGGCGTCACCGTGGCTCATCATGCCCAGCCCCACCCGTGACACGGCCAGCCCCGAATCTCCAAGTCACGCATACCGCATGACGATCCAGTTCTCATCAAGGTGTGCGATGCTCGGCAGGTGGAACGCAGGTCCGTGAGCCCTCTGTTCGTCGCCCGCTCCGCCGAGCTGGCGGAGCTCACGACGGCCCTGGGACGTGCGGAATCGGAGCAGCCGCAAGCGCTGATCGTGGCGGGGGACGCCGGGGTCGGCAAGACGCGGCTGTTGGAGGAGTTCACCGCCGCGGCGACGGAGCGCGGCGCGCTCGTGGCCCTGGGCGGTTGTGTCGAGCTCGGCGCAGCCGGGCTCCCGTACGGGCCGCTGGTGGCCGCGCTGCGCACGCTGCGCCGTGAGTACCCCGACGAGGTCGGGCGCGCATCGGTCAGCCACGAGGGCCGTCTTGCGCCCCTGCTGGCGGAGCCAGGGGAGTTCTGGGTGGCCGACGACGCCGAGTTCAGCCGGTCACGGCTGTTCGAGGAGGTTGCCGGTTTCTTCGAACGGCTGGCCGCGGACCGGCCCGTGGTGCTGCTGCTTGAGGACCTGCACTGGTCGGACCGGTCCTCCCTCGAACTCCTCGTCCACCTCATCCGCACGCTCCGACGCGTCCGAATCGTCATCGTCGCCAGTTACCGTAGTGACGACCTGCACCGCCGCCATCCGCTCCGTCCCTTCCTGGCCGAGCTGGAGCGGATGCGCACCGTCCAGCGCATCGACCTCCCGCACCTGACCAGGGCGGAAGTGGGCCAGCAGCTGGAGGGCATCCTGGGTGGCGCACCCGGGTCCTCCGTGCTTGACCGGATCTTCCGGCGTTCGGAGGGGATTCCCTTCTTCGTGGAGGAGCTCGCGGCCAGTCACCAGCAGGGTCGGCCCGGGGGACTCACCGACTCGCTGCGCGACGTGCTGCTCGTCCGGGTGGAGGAACTCTCCGATCAGGCGCAGGATGTCCTCCGGGCGCTGTCCCAAGGCGGTTCGGTGACCGAGTACGGGCTACTCGAAGCGGTTGTGGCACTGCCCGAGAGCGAACTGACCTCCATCCTGCGCGGCGCCGTCGACGTCAATGTCCTCTGCCCCTCATCCGATGGGGACGGCTACCGCTTCAGGCACGCGCTCGTCCGCGAGGCCGTCGCCGACGACCTGCTCCCCGGCGAGGGGCGCCGCATCAACGGCCGGTACGCCAGTGTGCTCACGGAACACCCGAACCTGGTCCCGTCGGGCCAGCGTGTCGCCCGCCTCGCCCACTACTGGGACAGCGCGGGAGAGCCCTCCCGCGCGCTGCCGGCCGCCCTCCACGCAGGACGTGAAGCACGACGGCGCAGCGCCTTCGCCGAGCAGCTGGAGATGCTGGAACGAGTCCTGGACCTCTGGGACCGGGTACCCGAGGACGTCCTCGGTCAATTGCGCGCCGCTGACTTCGGCCAGTCCTACCCGTCGCACGGCTCTGCCCCCGGCTATCCGGACGTGCTCGCGGAGGCGGCCGTCGCCGCCCGCCTCTGCGGTAATCGCGAACGCTGCCTGACTCTGTGCCGGCAGGCTCTTCGACTGATCGACGACAGGGTCGACCCTGTCTTCGCTGCTTGGTTCCTCATCCTGGCTGCCCGGGTCAGCAACGACGGTGGCCGGGCTCTTCTGGAGCGCGGGCACCGGCTCATCGAACACCTGCCGCCCGGTGCCGTCCTGGCCGAGATCCTGGGTCGGCTCGCCGCCTGCGACATGGTCGGCAGTCCCGGACCCGCCGACGTCGAGTTGTGCGAACGGGCGGTCCTGATCGCCCGGCAGGTCGGGGACGAGACCGTCGAACTGCATGCCCGCTGCACGCTCGGCACCATGCTGGTGACCATTGGCCGGGAGCAGGAGGGCCAGGCGGAACTGAATCAAGTGCTGGCCAGATCCCTCGAACTCCAGGACCCCGACCTCCTCTCCCGCACCCACGTCATGCTCTCCGACATGCACGAGGGGCTGGGCCGTTCCGCCGAGGCCGCCACGATCGCGCGGGCAGGCTGCCTGATGACCAGGATCAATGGGATGCTGGGGGCCTTCGGAACGACCCTGCGCGGCAACCTCGTCGAGTCGCTCCTGTCCCTGGGCGGCCTGAACGAGGCCGCCGACCTGCTTGCCACCGCGCCGGCGGACCTCGGCTCGCCCCGCGAGCGAAGCTTCCTGTCCCGGCTCAGATGCATGCTCGCGCTGCGGCTGGACGACCTGCCGGAAGCGGCTCGACAGCTCGCACTGTCGGTCGAGTGCCTGGACCGGGAAACGGAGCCCTTCCCGCTTCCGCTGGCTGAGCTGTCGATCCGTCTGGCGACGGCCGAGGGGCGGTTCGACGATGCCAGGACAGAACTCCTGCGGGCCCTCCGCAACGGCTTTCAGCCCGGGAAGACCCGCTACGTCTGGCCGCTGCTCGTCCACGGGGTCGCCGCCGAAGCGGATGCGCGCGGTCTTCCCGCTGGCGCTCCCGGTCGCGCCGACGTCCTGGCCCAGGTCCGCGCGGCGGCCGGGGCGACGGGGAGCCGCTGGCCGCTGGCGCGTGGTTGGTCGCTGCTCCTGGCCGCGGAACTCGCGCGCGCCGAAGGCCGCGCGGACCCGGCGCTGTACCGCCGCGCGGTTCAGACGCTGGAGTCGACGGCGCTCCCGTATCCACTGAGTCTGGCGCTCGTACGCGCCGCGGAGTCGGAGGCCGCGCTGGGAAACCGGGTGGCAGCCGCCGAGTTGTTGGACCGTGCCGAGGCGCCGACCGCACGCCACGGCGACCTGCGGCTCACGCACGAGGCAGCGCTGCTCGCCCGACGGGCCCGGCTGCGGAGCCCCTCAGCATCGGTCTCCGATGCGCCGACGGCAGCGGACTGCGACAGTTCCGGCTTCGGCCTGACCCCGCGTGAACTGGGCGTGCTCGGACTGGTGGCGCGGGGTTGGAGCAACCGTCAAGTGGCCGAAGAGCTGTACATATCGCCCAAGACCGCCAGCGTCCACGTCTCCAACATCCTGGCGAAACTGGGAGCCTCCAGCCGCGGTGAGGCCGCAGCGATGGCACACCGGCTTCACCTGATCGCTCCGTGAGCCGCGTGGCAGGAATTCGAGACTTGTGGTCCCTCTTGCCGCTGTTGGTCCAAGGATTTCCGGCGCACACTGGTGGAACGAGGCAATTGTCTCTGCCCATCGGTTGATTCCGCGAATATCTGCCGCCCGGCGACCTGCGTATTCAAGGACCAGTCGGAGGCAGGCATGCAGCGCTACGTGGTCATCGTGGACGGCTATCATCTCCAGGAAGGCGACAATCGCGGATTCGCGAGCGCCTTCAAGGCCCGGGGCGTGATACCGGTGACCGTCATGAGCACTCCGGAACCGCTGGAGAAATTCGTCAAGAAATCCACCTGGCATCCGGACGACTTCGCGGCGGTCCACTTCTTCGACGGGGACTTCGACAGGATTCTCGACATCGTCAGGGGATACGACCCGATTGGGATCGTCGCGGAGAACGAACGCGGGGTCGAACTGGCCGCCGATCTCGTCGACGTGCTGACGCCGGGGCGGGGAAACGTCTCCGGTACCGCCGTGAACACGCGCAACAAGGGGAACATGATGCGCGCCCTGGAGCGGGCCGGGGTCCCCGGGCCGAAGACCATCTCCACGGATGATCCCGAGGCGGCGGCGCGCTGGATACACGACTGCGGGCTCTCGGGGCAACCCCTGATCGTGAAGCCGGCCGCCAGCGCGGGGACGGACAATGTCCACCTCGTCCTGTCGGGAGACGACTGGAGCATCCCCTTCTCCGCCATATTGGGCCGCATGAACGGGTTCAAGCTCCGCAACGACACCGTCATCGTGCAGGAGTACCTGGAGGGACCGGAGTACATCGTCGACCTCTACTCCGTTGACGGGCAGCACGGGCTGGTCGACACATGTGTCTACGCCAAACACGACAGGGGCCCGCGCACCGGGATATACGACGTGGCCGACTTCCTCGCGCCGGGGCATCCCGACATCGCCGTGCTCGCCGAGTACACGATGCGGGCGGCCGACGCCGTCGGCATCCGCAACGGTTCCACCCACGCCGAGGTGATCATGACTGCGGCGGGACCGCGCCTGGTCGAACTCGCAGCCAGGTACTCGGGCAGCTGCATGATGCTCTCCGGCTCCCTGGCCACCGGCGACAACCAGATCGAACGAACCGTGAGGCACCTGCTGGACGGTGAGTTCACCCCCTCGTTCGAACTCGTGCGGGAGGTCCGCACCCTCTGGCTCTGCGCCGACTTCTCCGGACCGGTACGCAGGATGGACATCCTGGAGTCCATCCGAGGCCTCCCGACTGTGCACACCATGTCCATCCCTCCGGACGGGCGGACGATCCCGATGACCAACGACGTCACCACCAGCCTCGGCTGGGTGATCCAGGGGGCGTCCGACTGGGCGGCGATCGAGAAGGACACGGCGCGCATTCGGGAACTGGAGAGGGTCTGGAATGACATCAACACCGACAGCGCCACTGCGGCCTCCTGAGCGGGCGGTGATCCCCCACCTGCTGCTGGTATGCCCACGATCGGACGTCCTGAGCAAGTTCCTGGGCCTGCCGATCGCGCTGACCATCGTGCACCGTCCGGGCGGTGACCGCGCCCTGGAGGAGTCCCTGGCCCTGCGCGTGGTGGACGCCGATTTCACCATGGCCCGCGATCTGCTCGCGGTGGCGAAGGAGATCCACGCATGGCGGCCGCTGGACGCGGTCCTCGGGCTCACGGAGCTCTCCCTCGTGCCCGCGGCCGCGGTCGCGCTCGCCCTGGGCATTCGCGGCAATGTGACCGCAACGCTCGCGTACGCCCAGGACAAGGCGGCGATGCGCGGCCTTCTCGCTGAACGCGGTGTCAGCACCACCGCCCACCGGATCTGCGCGGACGTCGAGGATGCCCGGTCCTTCCTGCTCACCTGCGGGGCGGGAATGGTCCTCAAGCCGGTCAGCGGAAACGGCGGAACGGGCATCCACCTGGTCCGTGACGAGGCCGACCTGGCCGCCGCCTGGAACTGGACCACGGGTTCCAGCGGAGCCTGGGGATGGCCCGCCCACGCGGCACCGGCCGTCGTCCTCGCCGAGGAGTTCCTGCCCGGACGGGAGTTCAGCGTGGAGACTCTCAGCGCGGAAGGAAAGCACCGGGTCCTGGCCGTGACCAGTAAGCACACCTCGGGGCCGCCGCACTTCGTCGAGGTCGGACACGAGCTCCCCGCGGCCGTGGGAGCCGGAGAGTACGACGTCATCACGTCAGCCGCGCTCCGGACGCTTGAGGCGATCGGCTACCTGTGGGGCCCCGCGCATACGGAGGTCATGCTGGCCGAGGACGGCGCACAGGCCACGGTCATCGAGGTGAACGCCCGTCAGGGAGGCGGCCAGATCTGGGAACTGGTGGAACTCGCCACCGGAGTGGACATGCTCTCGGGTGCGCTGACCGCGCTGGCCTTCGGCGAGCTTCCCCCCGCGAACGCCAATGCCGGTCGCGGGGCGGCGATTCGCTTCCTGCGGGCCGCCCCGGGGCGGGTGACCGCCGTGGACGGGCTGGACGCGGCCCTGGCCGTCCCCGGGGTGATCCGCGTGAGCGAACTGTGCGGCGTGGACGACGTGGTGCGCCCGCTGGGGGATTCCTGGAACCGGATCGGCTACGTCGTCACGGCGGCGCCGGACACCCGCTCGGCGCGGAGGGCGGCGGAGACAGCCGCGTCGCTGATCTCCGTGCGCACCGTCGCCGAATCAAGCCCTGCCGACGAGGTGGCCCATGTCGATCAGTAGGAAGCCTCCGGACAGCGGCAACCTCGTGGACGGGAGCCCGCGTCCAGCGGACCGGGCCGAGTTCGCCGAGGGGAGGGGCCCCGCCTACGTCGTGATCCTGGGGAGGTTCATGACGAACATCGGGTTCTTCATGGTGATCCCCTTCCTCACGATCTACCTGACCGTGAACGACGGGTTCAGCAGTTTCCAGACCGGAGTGCTGTTCGCTGTCCTCCAGTTCACCCGCCGTGGGATCGGCGTCCTGGCGGGATGGGCGAGCGACCGCTTCGGAGCCTCACCCATCCTCACACTCGGACTCCTGATCGAGGCGGCGGCGTATCTCGGCTTCCTCGCCGCCGGACGATCCTTCTGGTACTGGATGTTCGCCGTCGCCCTGCTCGGCTTCGGCGGCTCGTTGAACAACAACGGATCACGGAGCCTGGTGGCAGCCAGCAAGTCCGGTGGGCTCGCCGCCAACCTCAGCCGGTACTACGTCTCCATCAACGGAGCGGCCCTGATCGGACCGTTGATCGGCACAGCGCTCCTGGCCGGTCACGTCATCTGGATCGGTTTCGTCGTCACCGCGGGCCTGCACGTGGTCTTCGCCGTCGCCACGGTGGTCCTGCTGCGCGGCATGCCCAAGCCGCCTCCCGGAGCGATCCGGCCCGACGCCCTGATCGCGGGCCTGCACGACCGGCCCCTGATGCTGTACTGCGGCCTGGCCGTGGGGGGATGGTTCCTGATCACCCAGTACCGGATCGCCCTGCCGCTGACGATCCTGCACCAGGGACTGTCCCCCGACCTGGTGGGCTTCCTGACCGCGGGCAATGCCGTGACCGTGATGATCACGGTGACCCTGATCGGCGCACGGGTCGACCGGCACGGATCGCTGGGGCGCCTGGACATCCTGGCGCTCTCCGGGGTCGTCCTGGGCGGAGGCTGGCTGCTCTGCGCGTTCGGCGGCCTCGCACCCATCGTCGCCGCCGTCATCGTCACCTCTATCGGCGAGTCCCTCTTCTGCGGAGTGGTCGACGCCAACGCGGCCGGCCTGGCTCCCCCGGGCCGACTCGGGCTGTACCTCGGCTACTCCACCATGGCGTGGGGTGTCGGAGGAATGATCGGCGGCCTGATCGGCGGCGGCTTCGACCTGGCAGCCGACCACGGTGCGCTGCCGGCGTTCTGGTCCCTGGTGGCCGCCGTCGGCCTCGCCTCGGCCGTGGGCGTCCGTCTGGGCCGCTCCTACTTCGCCGACGCACTGGAGCAACGGCAGTCGCAGCACTGAGCAAGCCCCCATCACCTATCGCCAATCGAGTACCACCTATCGAGTATCGAGGAGAGCACATGCCTGAACAGGAGCTGAGCGACCGAGTACGGAGCGAGATGGGAAGGGCCTGGGAGGACCTCGCGGCGCTGGTCGCGCACCGCTCGGTGGCCGACGTCCGGCAGTTCCCCGTCGAGGGGTGCCTGAAGGCAGCCGACGCCGTAGCCGGGATGTTCTCGGCCGTCGGCTTCGCCGACGTGCGCCTGGTGGAGACCTCCGACGGAAGCAAGGCGGTGCTGGGCCACCGCCCCGGTCCGCCCGGCACACCGACTGTCCTGCTCTACAGCCACTACGACGTGCAGCCGCCCTTGGACGAGGGCGCCTGGGACTCGCCGGCCTGGACGCTCACCGAGCGGGAGGGGCGGTGGTACGGGCGTGGCGCGTCGGACTGCAAGGGCAACATCGTCATGCAACTGACGGCTCTGCGCGCGCTGGGTGACGACCTCCCGGTGGGTGTGACGATCATTTCGGAGGGGTCCGAGGAGCAGAGCACCGGCGGCCTGGCGGACTTCGTGCGGCAGAATCCTGATCTCCTGCGGGCCGACACCGTGCTGGTATGCGACACCGGGAACGCCGCGGTCGGCCTACCGACCGCCACCACCCATCTTCGCGGATCGCTGCATGTGACCGTGACCGTAAGCGCGTTGGCGAGCCCGGTGCACTCCGGAACCTTCGGGGGGCCCGCCCCCGATCCACTCACCGCGCTGATCGCCATGCTGTCCACCCTGCACGCGGCCAACGGCGACACCAGCATCCCCGGTATCGAGGACACCGGCCGCTGGGACGGTGCCGACTACCCCGAGGAGCGGTTCCGCCGCGATGCCACGGTGCTCCCCGGCACGGCACTGGTGGGCAGCGGCTCGGTGGCGGACATGCTCTGGGCCAGGCATGCCCTGACGGTGGTCGGAATCGACTGCCCCTCCGTCGTACAATCCGCCCCCGCCATCCAAGCCGCTGTGCGTGCCAAGCTCAACGTCCGGATTCCCTACGGCTCCGACGTCGACGCGGTCTGGCAGGCGCTGCGGACCCACCTGGAGACAGTCGCTCCGTGGAACGTCACGGTCTCCTTCGACGACGTGAACCGCAGCCAGCCCTTCCGGTCCAGGACCGAGGGCCCCGCCTACTCGCTGCTGGCCGCCACCATGGGGCAGGCGTTCGGCAAGGAGATGGCCACGGTGGCGCAGGGCGGCTCGATCCCGACCTGCGTGGCGCTCCAGGACAGCTTTCCCGAAGCGGAGATCATCCTGATCGGAGTCGAGGAACCGCAGTGCCTCATCCACGCGCCCAACGAGAGCGTGGACCCCTCGGAGATCGAACAGCTGGCGCTCGCCCTGGCCCTGTTCCTCGACGCTGGGGCCGGCGGCCTGAGCCCGGCCGCCACGGGCGGGCGATCATGACCGCCACCCGCTTCACCACCCGCGAGATGGACCAGCACCTCAGCCGGATCAGCCGTGAGCACCCCGACCTCTACGGACGCCTCGATGTCGACCGGGCCCGGTGCTGGTCAGGGGACTTCGAGGGGCTGGAGACTTCGGAGGACGACTTCGGCGACTCGGGCAGCGGAGGCCGGGGCGAGTCCTACCTCCGCGCCCAGACAGAGAACGTCCAGGCGCGGGCGCGGGGGATCGAGCAACTGCTCGGCTATATCCGGGCCGGCCACGGGGCCGCGCGCAAGACGGTCGTCGACGTACTCGGCGGCGACGGACTGGTCCACCGGGTGGCCGCCTCGCTGTGCCTGGCCGATCTCTCCGTCCTAACCTGCGATGCCTCGCCCTACATGGTGCGCGCGGCCTGGGAGTCGAACTTTCCGGCGCTGCTGCAGCGGGCTGACCGCATGCTGCAGCGCGACAGCTCGGTTGAGGGCGTCCTGGTCGCCTACGGCTCGCACCACATCGCCCCGGGGGACCGCGCCGAACTGGCCCGGGAGGCGTTTCGGGTGCTGCGGCCGGGAGGGGTGATGGTTCTGCACGACTTCCTGGTCGGCTCGCCCATGGACGTGTGGTTCACCGACGTGGTCGACCGCTACTCCACCACCGGGCACAGGTTCGCCCACTTCACCGAGGCGGAGACCCGCGGGTACCTCTCAGCGGCGGGCTTCCCCGACGTGGAGGTGGTCGAGATGGCCGACCCCTACGCCGCCACGGCCCCCACCGCGGCACTCGCCGAACTGGCGCTGGGCCGCTACCTGTCGGACATGTACGGTCTGGTCAGGATACAGGAGACCTGGGGAGCCGCCGCGGACCGATGGGTCATCGACCGGGCCAAGACGGTCTTCCGCTACCCCGGGCCCGACGGCGCCGTCTCGGAGTTCACCCTGCGGTACGACGCCGGTACGCGGGCGTGGACAGCCACGTTGCCGCGGATGGCCGTGGTGGGCATCGGCACGAAGGCGGCATGACACCAGCCAGCGTCAGGACGCCCGCGCCACTGTGCGTCCGGTGAGGCCGGCGATGGCCAGGGTGAACACCTCGCGGGCGCGCCGCAGGACCTGCCCGCGCCACAGTTCGTCCCCGTCGGGGCAGAAGGCCGCCCGGATCAGCCGCTTCTCCGGGGCCCCGAAGGCCGCGACCGGGTCGAGGGCGAGATGGAGCCTGTTGTCCGCGCACAGACCGAGCAGCACCTCCTGCGCGGGCAGCGTCCCGAACTCCAGGGTGATCGCGGTCAGTTCCTCGCCCCCGCGGAGTCCGTCGGCGACAGCCGCGGCGGTGTTGCCGACGATGGGCGTGGAGGACGAGGTGCCCTGGTCGGAGTTGGTCACCCCTGGGCCGTACCAGTCACCGGCACGGTCGAGGGCGCCCGCGTCCCGCCCGCCTCGGAAGATCGCCTCACCGACGCCGCGCGGCCCCAGACCGGTGTGCAGGTCGATATAGGCGATGCGGGGCGTTCCCGCGATCTGCTCCGCCACGATGGTCCGCAGTACCCGGTGCGACCAGGCCGGCTCGCGGCCGCCGTAGAAGAGGCCGTCGGCATGCCGGTACTGGCCGTGGGACACAGCCTCCTGGAAGTCCCGCAGGCCCAGGACGTCCGCCAGGTCGCGGATGCGAGCCACGAAGGCAGCCGAGGGAATACCCCCTCCGGTACCGTCCAGGAGCGCGGCGTGGACCCGCTCGTAGGCGTCATTGTGAGGTGGTGCGCTGTGGTCGACGAAGTTGCGGTTGAGGTCGACATTGTCCTCGTTGACCCGGCGCAGGTAGGCGAAGCCGAACGGGTTGAGCGCGTGCACCATCAGGAAGCCGACCGCGGGGTCGCCGGACGCGGCGAGCCCCTCGCCCAGCTGGATACGGGTCTGGCACGCGGCGCCGGCGAACCCCTCGACTCCGTGCGTACCGGAGACGGTGACCAGGAGCCGGGAGGGCCGCTCCGGCCCCAGATAGGCGGTGTCAACGCTCAACGTCCCCCCGTCCGGGCCGAAGCGGCCGGGCAGGGGGAACGTGCGCTGGACGGCCCCGCGCCGGGCGGCCGCACCGCGGAACTCGCTGCGGGCCTGCGCGTACGTCGGTGGGAAGACGGATGTCATGACACTCCCAAGGCGGTCAGGACTGCTTGCTTCGCTGGGGATGTGGTGAAGTCCAGCAGGCACAGGACCCGGTCGCCGGGCTGCGTGTGGGTATCGAAATAGGCATCGACGCCCGGCATCGAACTGACGGGTCGGCGCACGTACAGGTCAGCTGGCCGGCCGATGGCCCGGATGACGCCGTGCTCCGCGTCCAGCGGTGCCCCCGGAGCCACGGCCTGGGCCACCTCGGCGACCAGGTCCGGGGCGACCGGCGTCGACCCGGTCCCCGGGTCGATCCGCGGGTAGAGCCCGATCTCGGGATGGGCTCCGAAGGCGCTCATCGCACAGTGCACCACCGGGTTGTAGGTCTTGAGAGCGACGACGTCGGGAAAGCCGAGACCGCAATCGCGCAGCTGGGTGAACAGCTCGGCCCAGCTCCGGCGGAAGATGCCGCCGTGCCGCCGGAGCTCGCCGATGAACTGCACCGTCACATGCAGGCAGGAGCGGCCCGAGGGCAGGACGATCCAGTGGGAGGCCAGCAGGCCCACCGCGGTACCGTGCTCGGGGTCCACCGCGCAGATGAGCTGGTCCGCGTCGGTGAGCATGTCGCGGCGCAGCTCGAAGAGCCTGCGTACGCGGAGATCGGGAAGCGCTGCGACCAGGCCGGCGACAAGCCACTGCTCGGTGGCCGCAGACAGCTCCCGGCCCGGTCCGAGCACTCGCAGAAGCGGGTGCTGGGACCGGGCCGGGAACTGCGTACGAGGGGATTCCGTCACCGGGTCGGCTCAGGCGTCCTGCGAGGTCGGCAGCGGGATGGCCATGTCCGGCTTGCCCAGCACGGTGTGCATGTGCAGCTCGACGAAGTACAGCTTCCACAGCCAGTAGACGTTGTGCAGGTGCTCGACGACCTTCGCCTCGTCGGCCGGGGAGGTCACCAGGGTGGCCAGTACCCGCCAGACGAATTCGTCGTGGCCGTCGTCAAGGTCGGTGCCGACGTGGGCGAGCTGGCCCTTGACACCGTCCTCGCCGAGCACCTTGCCGAGGTTCTCCAGCCAGTCGGGCTGGGTCCGGGTGGTGACGTACTCGACGAAGTACACGCTGGCGATCAGGCTCATCGGGCTGTCCTCGAACTCCATGCCGTACTGGAGGTAGCCGGTCAGCAGCTTGGTCGACAGAAAGGGCTCGGTCGAGTAGATCTCGTCCTTCTCGACCCCGACCTTCGCGAGGTCCGCGGCGAAGAGGCGGTCGTGCAGCATCTCGTCGTCGGTGTAGTGCGCCCAGGCCTTGGCCTGAACCGGGTCCACCTTGGTGAAGTACCGCAGGGCCAGCGCGTCGATCGTGCGCTTGCGGCGCAGCCGCAGGATGGTCTCGATGTTGTGGCGCTTGTAGTAGTCCAGGTTGATCTCGGCCGCGTTCAGCTGGTGCTGGGCGTAGGGGACGGTCAGGTAGAAGTCCTTGATGAAGGAGTCGAGCAGGGTGTCCACGCGTGTGCGCAGTTCCGGCAGCGGGCTCATGGGTTCTCCTCGGTGGGGCAGGGGCCTTAAGGGGTCAGTGGCAGCCGCAGCCCGCGCTGGACACGCGGTTCAGCTGTCCGCGCGGCACGTCCTTGCGGCGGCCCAGCACGGCGGTTCCGTCCGCTGTCAGCACTGAGCTGCGCGGGCACAGGAAGGCGAGCGCGAAACGGGTCCGGGGGGTGATCCCGATCCCGAGGTGGAGGACGCCCGAGCGGGCGCCGTAGACCTCGTTGGGCCCGCAGTTCGCCGGAAGCGCGTCCATGTCGGTGTTGATGCCGAAGCCGAGCTCCCAGACGACGCGGTAGCGGGGGTCCTCGGTGAGGAGTCCGTCCAGTGCCTCGACGGCGGGCCGGGCGGCGTTGTCGGCGGTGGTGACCGCCTCGATGACCCCGGACACCACGGTGAGTTCGACCGGATGGGAGACCATGCGGGCCAGCCGGGTGAACAAGTCGCTCTGCTCGGCCTCGTCACCGGGATCACTGTGGCGGTGGACGATGGGCCAGCCCGAGAGCGTCAGAGTACCGGTCAGCCCCAGCAGACGGGCCTCCGGGGCAAAGGTGTTGATCTCGGCCGGCATCACGCTCAGCTTGCCGCCGGGCGCCAACTGCTGCTCACCGGGGGCGAGGACTCCCGCCTGCTGGTTCCAGACGCAGTCGCCCGCGGTGTGGTCGAATTCGGCTTCGCTGCCGGTCCCGTCATCGATGAACAGGAGCCGGTCCGACGTCTCGACCTGCTCGAAGAACTCCCGGGCGGTCTGATCCTGTCCCCGGACGTCCGAGCGCGCCGCGGCCCGCAGGTAGTAGTGCACCTGAGCCGCGGTCAGCGGCGTGGAGCCGGCTGGAAGCACCGCGAGCTTCCGCTGCCCCAGCAGCTCGGGCGCGGGGGAGTCGAGGAACTGTCCCGGACAGGCCACCAGAACGTGGGCGTCGGCCGGTACCTCATTGACCAGCAGGTCGGCCAGAGCGGCTCCGGCCGGCAGGGTCAGCGCCAGCACCCGCTGGTATCCGGGATCGGGGCGCACTCGGATGTCGCCGTGGTCGGCTTCACCGGTGACCAGGCAGAAGGTCCCACTCGGCTCACCGAATTGTCCGAAGTCCTTTGCAGTAAGCTCAAGTGACGGCATGACTGCTCTCTGACGGGAACGCGGAAAGTGTCGAGGGGGCGTCGGGCCGCCCTGCGGTGGAGCACAGATCGCTCCACCGCAGGGCACAGGCGACTAGCCGAGCAGGGTGCCCAGGTACTTGCCGTTCTTGTTGACCTCGATCTTCTTGGTGGCAACCATGGTGATCTCCTTCTCGCTGGGTAGTCCGGATTTCTTGCCGCCCCGGTCCGTTCGCGGGATGCAGGCGCTCAGGGAGCGTCCACGAGCCGCTCTTCGGTGGGGAGTTCGGGGTGCCCGATCAGGGCCGGTCCCTTGCTGCTGAGGACACGGGTGTCGGGGACGATCATGTCGAGGTGGTACTGGGTGAACGGGGTCAGTCCCAGGCCGATGTGCAGGCAGCCCTCGGTGCCGCCGTACACCTCGTTCATCGCGTGGTTCCCGGGCATCATGTCCAGGGAGGTGTTCAGCGCGTGGCCGATCTCCCAGACGATGCGGTAACGGGAGTCCACGGCGAACATGTGCTCCAGCATCCGTACGGCGGGCGCCGCGCCAGGGCTGAGCGCTTCCAGGGCGGTGATCCGGCCGCGGACGACCGTGGCCTTCACGGCGTGCTCGCGCATCGCCGACAGCTCCCCGTGGACGCGGGCCTGGTCCGTCCGCGAGAAGGACGGCGTCCCGTTGTGCAGGATCGGGTAGCCGCGCAGGACGATCTCGCCCTCCAAGGGCAGGTGCAGGTCCTCGTGAAAGTCGGTGATCTCGATCGGCAGGACACTGATCTCCCCTGAGGGGACGATCTGTTGCTCCCCCCAGTCCAGCGGGCCGGCCTGCTGGTTCCAGACCAGGCCGTCGCTGAGGTGTTCCAGGACGGCCCGGGTGCCGTGCCTGCGGTCCACGTACTCCAGGTGCGTGGCCTCCTCGGCGAGCTCGAAGAACGTGTCCGAGAAGGCACTCTGGTCGGAGGCCGAGGTCCGCTCCATGACCCCGAGGAAGTGGCGTATCTCCCTGATCGTGGTGGGCGTCGAGTTGCACGCCATCGCCATCAGCTTCCGTCGGCCGCCCAGCAGTTCGGGATCCGGCGACTGGAAGAACTGGTGCGGGGAGATGACCAGGATGTGCGCCGGCTCCGGGATGACCTTCTCCAGGAGGTCCTCGAACCGGTCCCCCTCGCTGAGGGTCACGGTCATGAAATCGTCGTACGGGGCGTCACGCACCACCGTGAATTCCTCGACGAGCTGGGGGTTGGTCACCAGGCAGAATGTGCTGCCGACGGCTTCACCCAGCTGACTGAGCTTGCCGGGGTCGATTCGTACGGTCATGGATCCTCCTCTGCGACTGGAACCAGGGGCCGACGGCGATATGTGGATTCCCCTGGTTCGCTCCCCACCATCACAGAGACTCCTGGGCATTGCCATGGGACCATCGTCCCTTCTGCCGCCTGGGACCAAGGCCCCATAGCCGCCACGGCAGAACCTGACTTAATGGAGTTTCGGGCAACCGGACACATCGTCAGAGATTCAGGTGATCGTCAGTGGAAACGGCATGGGATATGGACCGCGGATTCCCCGCACATGAGGAGATCATCACCTGGCAGGCGCCTCCGATGAAATTCGGGATCGGCGCCACCAGGGAAATCGGCGACGAGTTGGTCCGCGCGGGCCTCCACTCCGTGCTCCTGGTCGCCGATCCGCAGCTCTCCCGCCTGGGCGCGGTACGGCAGTTGGCCAAGCTCATCGAGCACGAGGGCATCGCCGTCGAGGTCTACGACCGGGTCCAGGTCGAGCCCACCGACACCAGCTGTGCCCAGGCCGCCGTCGAACTGGCGGAGCTGGAGGTCGACGGCTACGTCGCCTTCGGCGGCGGCAGCACCATCGACACCGCCAAGATGCTGAACCTCCTCGGCACCTTCCCCGGCAGTGTGGTGAGCGACTACCTGAACAGGCCCGTCGGCGCGGGCGCCCCGGTTCCCGGTTCCCTGAAACCCCTCGTGGCGATCCCCACCACCGCCGGGAGCGGGAGCGAGTGCACCGCGATGGTCGCCCTCGGCGTCACCAGCCTGGGCATCAAGACCGGTATCAGCGACCGGGCCCTGCGTCCTTCGCTCGCCCTGGTGGACCCGATGAACACGATCACCCTGCCCCCGGAGGTGACGGCGTGCTCCGGCTACGACGTACTGACGCATGCGTGCGAGTCCTACACCGCCCGGCCCTACGACCGCCGCGCGCCCTACGCATCGCCCTCGGACCGGCCGCTGTACATCGGCGCCAACCCGATCAGCGACATCTGGGCGGAACAGGCCCTGACGCTGGTCGGACGGTTCCTTCGCCGAGCCGTGCTCAACGGCCGTGACATCGAGGCCCGGATCGGGATGAGCCAGGCCGCCAGCTTCGCGGCGATGGGCTTCGGCAACGCCGGAACCCACATCCCGCACGCCTGCGCCTACCCCGTCGCCGGCCGGGTCCGCGACTACACGCCCTCCGGATACCACAGCGACCACCCGCTGGTACCGCACGGCTCCGCGGTCGTCTCCACCGCCGCGGCGGCCTTCGCCTTCACCTACCCGACCGCCCCCGAGCGTCACCTCAGGGCGGCGGAACTCCTCGGCGCGAACCTCGACGGCGTCAGCCTGGGCAACGGCGCGGAGGTCCTGCCGGACACGCTCAGAGGCATCGTCGCCGACACCGGCGGCCCCCAGGGCCTGGGCACGTTCGGCTACACCCGGCAGGACCTGCCCACCCTCGTCGAGGGCGCCCTCCAGCAGCGGCGCCTGCTGGTGTGCTGCCCGCGCGAGGCGGCCGCCGAGGATCTGCACCGCATCCTGGACGCCTCACTCGCCTGCTGAGCCGCAGCCCCAGGAGCCCCAGCAGCCCTGGCAGCCCCAGGAGCCCAGGAGCCCTGGAGCACAGGAGCCCCGGAGCCCCGGAGCCCCGGAGCCCTCAAGGAGAAGCCCATGACGTACGCCCGATCCGCAGGCCTCCCCAGGCATCCGGCCCTCATCGCCGACAGGCGCGTGGCCACCGCCGAATGGTTCCCCAGTCTCGATCCCTCCAATGGCCGGCCCTTCGCGCTGGTCGCCCGCTGCGGGAGCGCCGAGATCACCCAGGCGGTGGAGGCCGCCCGGCACACCTACGAGCGCACCTGGCGCCGCACGTCCGCCGCCGAGCGGGGGGCCGTGTGCCGGGCCGTCGCCCGCGCGGTCCGCGCCGAGCGCGGGCCGCTGGCCGAGTTGGAGTCGCTGGACACCGGAAAGCCGATCAGTCAGGCCCTGGTCGACGTCGACGTGGCGGCCCGCTACTTCGACTTCTACGGCGGCACCGTCGAAGCGCTCAGTGGCGAGACGGTGTTGGCGCAGCCCGATCTCCTGGCCTTCACCGTCCGGGAGCCGTACGGTGTCTGCGGCCACATCATCCCCTGGAACTACCCGCTCCAGGTGGCGGCCAGGACCATCGCCCCGGCCCTGGCCACGGGGAACTGCTGTGTGCTCAAACCGGCCGAGGAGGCATCGCTCAGCTCACTGCGCCTGGGTGAACTGGCCCTGGAGGCAGGTCTCCCGGCCGGGGCGCTCAATGTCGTCCCCGGCCTGGGCGAGGAGGCGGGCGCCGCACTCACCGGACACCCCGACGTGGACCACCTGGCCTTCACCGGCTCGCGCGAGGTCGGCGAGCTGGTCATGGCGGCGGCAGCGCGCAGCATCGTGCCCGTCACGCTCGAACTGGGGGGCAAGTCGCCACACATCGTCTTCCCCGACTTCGACATCGAGCGGGCACTGCCGTTGATCACCGGCTCCATCACCGAGCACGCCGGGCAGAACTGCTCGGCCGGCAGCCGCCTGATCATCCACGCCTCCGTGCACGACAAGGTGCTGTCCCGGCTCGCCGACGCGTTCCGCTCACTGCGCATCGGGCCGGGCGCCACCGACCCGGACATGGGCCCCCTCATCTCAGCCAAGCAACGCGCGCGCGTGCTGGCCTATATGGAGCAGGGCAAAGAGGATTGCCGACTGATTACCGGGGGAGGTACACCCCAAGGGTCCCGGTACGGGCAAGGATTCTACGTCGAGCCCACGATCCTGGCAGAGGTGACCGCCAAGCACACGGTCTTCAACGAGGAGATCTTCGGGCCCGTGCTCTGCGTATCATCGTTCGAAACACTGGACGAGGCCGTGCACCTCGCCGAGAGCACCAGCTACGGACTGAGTGCGGGAGTCTGGACCCGTGACCTGGCTACAGCGCACCACATCGCGGGAGAACTGCGGGTCGGCCAGGTCTTTGTGAACAACTACAGCGCGGCCGGCGGAGTCGAGCTTCCCTTCGGCGGCTACAAGCGTTCAGGCATCGGGGTCGAGAAGGGCTTCGAGGCGCTGCGCGAGTACAGCCGCTGCAAGACCATCGCCATCCGAACGGCTCTAACCTGACGCCTCCCCGGCAGCCGGGAGTTCTCGACCCACGGAGGTGCACGTGCGAACCAGTCGACATGGGACCAGGGCGACCGTGATCCCCTGCGCCACGCGAAAGAGCTCAGTGGCAGCGCTGGTGGTCGCCGCTCCCGCGCGCGAGTGCCACCCGCACCACTGCGCGACGCTCAGCGAGCAGTCCCGGGCCGAGCTCACCGACGGCCTGGTGCTGCTGCGCACCGCACTCGCGGCCGTCCAGTCGATCCTGGACAACGGACCGGTGGGAGGCCCGGACCTGGACGCGGTGCTGAACCGGGACCAGGCGTACCCGTTGGTCCCCAACGTCGAGGTCGACCAGGCCTGCCGTCACGCCCTCGCGCTGCTCACTCCCCGGGAGTCCGAGGTCCTGCTGTCCATCGGAGGGGGGATGACGAACCGTCGCGCGGCCCATGTACTGCACATCTCCGAGAAGACGGTGAAGAACCACTTATCCGCGGTCTTCTCCAAGCTGGGTGCGGTGGATCGCACCCAGGCCGTGGTGATCGGTATCCGAGGCGGAGCCATCGCCATCGACGAACCGACCACGAGCGACTGATGGTCACCTCGATCGGCGAACCCGGGGCCCGCGGCGGTGGAAGGCTCAAGAACGTGGCCACCGTCCTGCTGGACAACGTCCACCCCTTCGAACTGGGCGTGGTCTGTGAGGTCTTCGGCATCGACCGGCAGGCTGACGGCCTGCCGACCTACGACTTCGCCCTCGTCGCGGCCGAATCCCCCACCGTGAGGGCCGTTCCGGGCTTCACCATCTCGACGGAGCACGGTCTGGAACGGTTGCGGGAGGCCGACCTGATCGCCGTGCCGGTCGGCGACGACTTCCACGAACGGGACTTCCCCCCCGACCTGCTCCAGGCCCTTCGCGAAGCGGTGGACCGCGGAGCGCACGTGCTGAGCGTCTGCGTCGGAGCCTACGTCCTGGGTGCGGCCGGTCTGCTCGACGGACGCCGCTGCACCACGCACTGGCGCCACTCCGCGGCGCTCGCCAGGCGTTACCCGAAGGCCGATGTCGTGCCCGGGGTGCTGTACGTCGACGACGACCCGGTCATCACCTCGGCCGGAACCTCCGCCGGGATCGACGCCTGTCTCTACCTCGTGCGCAAACTGCAGGGCAGCGAGGTGGCCAACGCCATCGCCCGGCGCATGGTCGTTCCCCCGCACCGCGACGGCGGCCAGGCCCAGTACATCGAGCGGGCACTGCCCGACTGCGAGGAGGCGGGCCTGCGCGAGGTGCTGGACTGGATCGAGCAGCACGTCGGCGAGGACATGACGGTGGACCAGCTCGCCGCCCAAGCCCGCATGGCGCCACGGACGTTCGCCCGACACTTCCGCCGCGAGACCGGGACCACCCCCTATCGCTGGTTGCTGGAGCGGCGCACGCTGATCGCGCAGCGCATGCTGGAGACCACCGACGCCAGCGTCGAGTCCATCGCGTCCCGCACCGGCTTCGTCAACGGAGCCGCACTGCGCCACCAGTTCTCCCGCAGTCTGGAGACATCCCCGCGCGCCTACCGGAGGACGTTCAGGGGCCCTTCTCCCAGGTGAGACGGCGACCGAGCAGCGAGCCCGACACGCACCAGAGGAAAGGATCCGCATCATGCGCATCGCCGTGATCGGTGCCACCGGAGCCGTCGGCCGTGAGTGCCTGACGCTGCTCGACCGGGCAGCCCTACCGATAGAGAAGCTGGTCGCGGTCGCCTCCCCGCACAGCGCCGACCTCGACCTGCGCAGCGAACTCGGACTGTCGCTACCCCTCGCCCCCGTGACACCCCTCACGACGTTCGATCCGGCCACAGTGGACGTCGCCCTCCTCTGCGCCGGGGCCGACGTCAGCCGGGACGTGGCAGCGGGCCTCGTGGCAGCGGGAGTCCTGGTCGTGGACAACAGCTCGGCCTTCCGGCTGCGGCCGGACGTGCCGCTGGTCGTCCCCCAGGTCAATCCGCAGGTGCTCGAACGCCGCCCCGCCGGGGGCATCATCTCCAACCCCAACTGCTCGACCATCCAACTCGTGCGCGCATTGGCTCCTTTGGAGGCGTTGGCGGGCCTGGACGACATCGTCGTGGCGACGTACCAGGCCGCGTCGGGGGGCGGGCTCCGCGGCCTGGCCGAACTCGCCGACGAGTCCGCCAGGGTGCTCGCGGATACCGGGTCCCCGCAGGAGCGCCCAGGACGCTTCGGTCAGCCCCTGTCCTTCAACCTCATCCCCAGTATCGGCGCGGCGGACGGCTCCGGGTTCACCCACGAAGAGCGAAAGCTCGTCGTGGAACCGCGCAAGATCCTCGGGCTGCCCGCCCTGCGGATCAGCGCCACAGCCGTCCGCGTACCCGTGTTCCACTGCCACTCCGAGGCCGTCCACATCAGGACCCGTCGTCCGTTGACGGCCGCCTCGGCCGAGGACGCGCTCGAATGGGAGCCGGGGATCAAGGTCTACCGCCAGTCGGACGCCGAACGCGGCTATCCGATGCCCCGCTCGGTCGGCCTCGACGACCAGGACAGGGCCATGGTGCACGTCGGTCGAATCCGCGTCGACCCCGACGACGCGCGCGCGCTGTGGATGTGGATCGTCGCTGACAACCTCTGGGTGGGAGCGGCGCTGAACGCCGTCCAGATCGTGGAACTGGCGGTGGAGTACCAGTGGTTGGGAAGGACGAAGACCAGCAGGTGAGCACCTCCTTCACGGTACTGAAGTTCGGCGGATCGCTCTTCGCGGAACTCGGCGGCTACACCGATGTCGCACGCTATGTGGCGTCCCGGGTCGCGGCCGACCGCAAACCGGCGGCAGTCGTCGTCAGCGCCATGTCCGGCACCACCGGGCGATTGCAGGAAGTCCTCGACCAGGTGACGGGCCGTCCCTCGGCGCAAGCCTCCGCAATGCTGCTCACCAGCGGTGAGACCGTCAGCGTCGCCTTGCTCACGGCAGCGATCGAGGCCATCGGCCTACCGGCCCGAGCCATGTGGGCGGCCGAAGCCGGGATGTTCGCCACCGGCCCCCCGGACCGACCCGTCCTCAGCCACATCGACCCCGCCCCACTGCGAACCGCGCTAGGCCAGTACCCTGTCGCCGTCCTACCCGGCGGCCAGGCCTGCGACCGGGGCGGGCGAACCGTCATGCTGGGCCGCAACAGCTCGGATCTGACGGCCGTGGCCGTCGCCGCCGCGTTGAACGCCCCCGTCTGCGAGCTCTTCTCCGACGTGCCCGGCATCTGCAGCGCCGACCCCTACATCGTGCCGAACGCATCGACGCTGCCGCACGTCAGTTACACAGTCGTCAGGCACATGTCCCGCTCGGGCGCCAAAGTCGTCCACGAAGGCGCGGTCGACTGGGCGGAGCGCACGGGGACAACGCTGCACTGCCGTCCCTTCCCGCCCGACACCGGCGGTTCGACGATGGTGGGACCGGTCGGGACACCTGCGGCAGCCGTGGTCCTGCACCGGAACGGCACGGTGTGGAGCTTCCCCTCCGACCAGCGGCGGCGCTCCGCCGAGGCCGCTCTCATCGCCCGCAACACGGCCACCATAGCCGTGGACCAGGCGGACGCCTCCTACCTCGTCGTCGACGGGGTCCCGGCAGCCGGGCCCCCGCTCCAGGACGCGCTGGCCCATCCCGATCTCTGCCTCCTGACCACCATTCACAGGGACCAGGAACCCTCGTACCGCCTCGCGCCCCGGGCACAGGCCGAGGCTCACACCCAGCAAGCCCACGACGCCCTGTATCCCGTACCCGCGCCGGAACAGGGCGGGACGCGGCCCCAGACCCCCAAGCACCGATCCCCCCACAGCAACCTACTCGTGACAGGCCGGGGCGAGGAGACCGCAATCGCCTCAACGGACCGGCTCGGCCCCTGAGGGACTCAGCAACGGGATTCGCCCCGCAGCTTCGCGATGACGGCAACCCGGCAACCCTCGCAGACAAGGACTGATCACCATCACCCGCGAACAGCAGCTCGCCGAGGTCTTCGTGGAAGTCGCCGACTCCCTGATCGACGACTTCGACCTCATCGGCTTCCTCCAGCAGCTCTCAGCGCGCTGCATGGAACTCCTGGACGTGGCCGCCGTCGGCATCCTGCTGGCCGACCAGCACGGCCACCTCCAGGTCCTGGCCGCCTCCGACGAGCACACCAGGCACCTCGAACTCCTGGCCCTGCGGCACGACCAAGGCCCCTGCGTGGACTGCTACCGCAGCGGCAACCCCCGCACCGACATCAACCTCCACGACCCACAGGCCACCTACCACTGGCCGCGGTTCGCCGCCGCCGCCAAAGAAGCCGGCTTCGCCACGGCCAACGCCATCCCCCTGCACCTGCGCGGCCGGGTCATCGGAGCACTGGGCCTGTTCCAGACCGACCCGGAACCCCTCAGTGCCGCAGACCTCACCCTCGCCCAGGCCCTGGCCGACGTGGCGACCATCGCGATCCTCCAGCAGCGCACCCTGGCCCACAGTCGGCTGGAACGCGGCCAGCTCCAATACGCCCTGACCAGACGTACCATCCTGGAACAGGTCAAAGGCATCCTCGCCGAACGCTGGCACATCCCCGTCGACCAAGCCTTCACCGCCTTGCGCATCTTCGCCCGCTCCCATCACCACCACCTCGCCAACCTCGCCCGACAGATCGCCGACGGCACCTTCGACACCGACCAGATCCCCCACCAGCCGACTCCGCCGCGGCACCGACGATGAGCCCGGGCTGTTCGTGCCGAGGACCGCGTCCACACAGGTCGACCAACGCCTTCAGATACACGGCATGGTGATCGACCGTGCTGCTGCGATCTGCCCGCCTGACCGTGACCGGCGTCTTCGCCGCGCTACGCCCGCTACCGATGAGCGACCGGGACAAGGACGCCGAGTTCCTGCCACCGCGCCACCAAGTCGCCATCCTGCAAAGACAACTCGGGCCCACGAAGCTCGAAACGGAGGACCGGACCTTCCCTCGCCGCCCCCCACCCTGTTCCCGGTGAGATCCTGCGCCGGCTACGACTGATTCCGGATCAAAGAACTCACCCGGCCCGCTCATTGGTCACGACACCCAATGCGCGCCCTAGTGGAGGGCGATGCGGGCGAAGTGCCCGGCGGTGCTCAGGTCGGTCTCGATCCGGGCGGCTGCTCCGCGCAGTGCGGGGAGGAGTTCGGCGCGAAGCTCGTCCAGGGTGCGTCGGCCGACATGGGTGGCGATGTTGACGGCGGCCACCGTCCGTCCGGTGCGGTCGCGCGCTTTGGTGGTGGAGGGCTTCGTGGGTGACAGGCCGGTCGGCTTGGCGTACGGGCTGGAGCTGTCTCAGGTCGTGGCGGGTGGGTCGGCTGATTCGGCGGCGCGGCGGTATTCGGCGTTGATGCGGGTGGCTTCTTCGAGTTGGTCTTCGAGGATGACGATGCGGCAGGCCGCTTCGATGGGGGTTCCCTGGTCGACGAGTTCGCGGGCGCGGGCGGCGATGCGCAGTTGGTAGCGGGAGTAGCGGCGGTGGCCGCCGGCGGAGCGCAGGGGGGTGATCAGGCGGGCGTCGCCGATGGCGCGTAGGAAGCCCTGGGTGGTGCCGAGCATCTCGGCGGCCCGGCCCATCGTGTAGGCGGGGTAGTCGTCGTCATCGAGACGGCCGAATGAGTCGTCTGCTGTCATCTGTACCTCTCTTTTGGGACGCGTGGAGGGGCCCTGGTGCCGTCTGGCACCAGGGCCCCGAAGGAACTGCTACACCATCTGCCGGCCTTGGTACTGCGCCGGCCTTCTGTTTCCGCTGCTCCGACCTGGTTGCTGTCGGGGGTGCGGGGATCGCGGTTGCTTGACCTCAGACCACCTCACTATCGATGTCCTGCGGTACCCGGGCTCAAGTCTTCCGCCCGGGCGATCCTGATGATGCCTAGCTCCTCCGTTCTTCCTCTGGGATCAACTGCCTGTCAAACGGGGGACTGCGTACTTCTGGTGATGCGTGCTGCTCAGCGGCCTGCTGGAGCGCCACTGTTCGGCAGCCAGCCCCGTCGCCCGTGTTGCACCTGCTCTGGCTTGGAACCCCACTGCCGAACCTCCCGGTGCGCGCGCCTGCAGCCGACGCCTTCACCGAGGTGCTGCTCAGTACTTCACTGCTGGGCCCTGCGCACCGCACTTGCGGGTACTGCCACTGCGGTACCGCTCATGGCGGCCCCTGATCACTGCGGGCCACCCGGTCCGGTCGTCAGCCACGTCGCCGTCCTGCACCAATCCTGGCTTCGCAACTCCACCACCGCACCGTCCTGCGAACTGCACTTGCGGATGCTGCTGCCTGGCAGTTCGTTTCTGCCAGGCCCTGCTGTCTTCTTGGCTACGAGAGAAACCATAACCACTCCGCCGCCCAATGTCTACTCCAGCCACCATAGATTTGCGCTTGTTCGACAGCTAGGTAATCGAACCCGAACAACGAAGCGGGCGGGAGTACGCCGAGTGCACCGGCCGGCTGCTCGTCACCAGCGACCGCTACCTGCGCATCGTCCTCCGCAGCTACGAGCCGGGCGAGGCCTGGTTCGGGAGCCACCCGGGTTCGGGAGCCACCCGGACGGGCAGCTCTACGAGAGCGGCCCCGTCCTGGCCCACCCGAGCCGCACCACACCCTGGACCAGCCGCCCCCGGGAGCAGTCGGCCGTGTCCCTGCGGACTGGCGGCAGCGGCTGCACCGGTAGCCGCCACCCACTGGAATAGCCGGACCCTCACCCCGGTTGTCATGGGCACAGCCGCAGGGTCGGTGCAAGACCCGCGCATGAGGAGAGGACCCGGCCATGAAGGTC